>Ga0224524_1000293_pt1 | contig 21601 bp, 17 predicted proteins | sample CFST75metaG_FD_179895 | JGI IMG/M metagenome (GOLD analysis project Ga0224524, IMG submission 179895) | Peat soil microbial communities from Stordalen Mire, Sweden - C.F.S.T75 | ecosystem: Environmental > Terrestrial > Soil > Wetlands > Peat | place: Sweden: Norrbotten County, Stordalen Mire... | reverse complement strand
TATCCTGCTTGCACTTGCTCTCTATACCTTTGGAGTATGGTCGGAACGTTTTCAGCGCAAACTCAAATGGTGGCATGCACTATTCTTCTGGGGAGGACTCACTGCCGATACCATCGGAACCACTGCTATGAGTATGATTTCAGGATCACTGTTTGCAGTGACCTTTCATGGCATAACCGGGAATATCGCCATCGCCCTGATGTTGTTCCATGCCATCTGGGCAACAGTCGTTCTAATCCGGAAAAATGAGAAGATGATCCTGAACTTTCACCGGTTCAGCATCCTGGTATGGGTAATCTGGTTAATCCCGATGATATCAGGCGCTATTCTCGGAGCTTCGCACTAGTGAAAAATAGGGCTTGGGTTTTTAACTGGCGATCTAGCGAGTTGACGAGCTGATGAGTTGGCGGGGTGATGAACCATACTTGGGTTTACCCGTCAACTTGTTTACCCGTTTATTCTCAAACAAAAAAAATAAAAAAGAAATAAAAACTGACGAGTTTCTAAGATGCTTAATTGAATAATTATTTGTTATTCTATAACCTTTCATTCGTAATTCGTAATTCGTAATTTTGTCAGCATGTTGAAATATCTGTTAACAATTCTTCTGGTTGTCATTTCCCTTGCATCTGTTGCCCAGATTCGTTGCGGAGCCGAGCGAACCGGTCTCTATTATCCCCATCTCAGGCATAAGAACATTGCGGTAGTAGCAAATGCCGCCTCGGTGGTAGGGAAGGTCAATGTTGTTGATACACTCCTGCACAGAGGCCTCAGGGTCGAAAAAATATTCTGCCCCGAGCATGGCTTCCGGTTTTTTTCCGATGCCGGACAAACCATCAAAAACTCAGTGGATTCAGCCACAAAGCTACCGGTTATTTCTCTTTATGGCAAGAAAAGGAAGCCCGACCCGGCCGATCTGAAAGATATCGATATCGTGGTTTTCGACCTCCAGGATATAGGCGTACGATTTTATACCTACTTGTCAACACTCTCCTATATGATGGAAGCCTGTTCGCAGGCAAATATCCCCTTGATGGTTTTCGACCGGCCTAACCCGAATGGGTTTTATATTGACGGCCCGGTGATGGATTCATCCCTTTTCTCATTTGTAGGCTTACACCCGGTTCCTGTGGTTTATGGGATGACCATCGGCGAATATGCGAAAATGATCAATGAAGAAGGATGGCTGAAGGACCGGATAATTTGTGATCTGCAGGTAATTCCATTGGAGAACTACACGCATCAGATGCAGTATGAGCTTCCGGGAAATCCTTCCCCCAACCTGACCGATATGAATGCCGTTTACCTCTATCCTTCACTTTGCCTGTTTGAAGGTACTATCATCAGTGTTGGAAGGGGCACACGCTATCCTTTTGAAGTTTACGGTCATCCTGCATTCAAGGGTTTTTCTTTTGAGTTTACCCCACAGCCGGTCAGAGGTTCATCCAATCCGTTATACAACGGCCAGCTTTGCCGGGGACTCGACCTGCGGGATTTTTATAAAACCCATCCGCGTTTGTTTGGCAGGCTAAACCTTACCTGGCTGATCATGGCCTTTAAGACACTGGGAAGCGATCCGCATTTCTTTACAGATTCTTTCGATCGACTGGCAGGAACATCCGTCCTCCGGAAACAGATCATCGAAGGCAAAAATGAGCAGGAGATCCGCCAGGGATGGCAGGAAGGATTGGAGAATTTTAAAGTGATAAGGAAAAAATACCTGATCTATCCGGAATAACCTTTTACTTTCTTCCGGGATAGACTTTCAGAGCTTCTTCGAGGCATTTCATAGCACTCTTCAAATCATTCACATTCAGTACATAACTGATGCGAACCTCATCAAGTCCACGGCCTTTTGTTGAATAGAATCCAGTGGCAGGAGCCAGCATCACGGTTTGTCCTTCAAAACTGAAATCTTCCAGGAGCCATTGGCAGAATTTATCGGAATCGTCGATAGGCAGCCGTGCGACGGCATAAAAAGCCCCTCCGGGTTTCGGACAAAAACATCCTGCCATTTTATTGATGGATTCAACCACAATATTTCTTCTGTTGTGATATTCTTCCAGGACTTTTTTAAAATAGGAATCCGGGGTATTTATGGCTTCTTCTCCGGCGATCTGTCCGAATGTTGGTGGACTTAACCTTGCCTGTGCAAATTTCAAAGCCGTGCAGATGACCTCTTTGTTTTTCGAAATCAGCACCCCGATGCGTGCGCCACATGCGCTGTATCGTTTGGAAATGGAATCCAGCAAAATCACATTCTCTTCGACTCCCTTCAGGTTCATGACCGAATGATGCTGACGGCCATCGTAGGTAAACTCACGGTAAACCTCATCAGAGAATAGGAAAAGATCATGTTTCAAAACGATTTCCCGCAATGATTCCAGTTCTTCTCTTGAGTATAGATAACCGGTTGGGTTATTGGGGTTGCAGATCATAATCGCCTTGGTGCGGGGCGTGATGGCATCTTCGAATGCCTTGATCGGGGGAAGTGCAAATCCGTTCTCAATGACGGAATCGATCGGTTTAACCACAATGCCTGAAGTCATAGAGAACCCGTTGTAATTGGCATAGAATGGCTCGGGGATTATGATCTCGTCACCGGGGTCAAGGCAACTGTTCATGGCAAAGAGGATAGCCTCAGAACCACCGGTTGTGACGATCATTTCTTCCGGTGTGACTTCTATACCAAACTTCTTGTAATACTGCACCAGCTTTTTCCGATAGGAGATCATTCCGGCTGAATGGCTGTATTCCAAAACCTTCAGATCGATGTTCCTGATCTTGTTCATGACATTCTCAGGGGTCTCGATATCCGGCTGGCCAATGTTGAGATGATAAACTTTCGTTCCTCTTTTTTTAGCTTCTTCTGAAAAAGGAACCAGCTTCCTGATTGGGGAAGCTGGCATCATTTTTCCTTTAAGTGAAATGACGGGCATAAATAGTTTTATTTTTGGATCGGTGTCGCGCTGTTATCATTTGTCTTTTCCGGCACTTTATCAGCGGGTTTTGCTGTTACGTTGCCTTTGATGGAAAGTACCACGCGAGCAGTTTTTGCATTCGAGTTAACCGTTATCGTTTTGTTGATCGGTCCAACGTTGTGTGTGGAATAGGTCACTTTTATTACATCACTTTTTCCAGGAAGAACAGGTTCCTGTGGCCATGTGGGAACAGTACACCCGCATGAGGAAATAGGTTTCTGAACGATTAAGGGTTCTTTTCCTGTATTGGTAAATTTAAATTCGCAGGTAGCGTCGGCGCCCTGGACAACTGTGCCATAATCGTGAACAGTCTTGTCAAAAGAAATTTCAGGAGCATTGGGATCAGCGGGAACGGCGGGCTGAGCATCCTGTGCTTGCAGGGTAAATGCTGCAAGGATCATAAGAACGAATGAAAAAATTACTTTTTGCATATTTCTCTGTGTGTTAAGGTTAATGTTTTTTTTGAAAGGACAAAATTAATAAAATTTTCTGTCTGAAAATAAATTATGAATAATAAACTTTTGCAAGCAAAGAAAACGGGGAATTCTGTTTTAATTTTGTTGTTTAAAAAAAGTTCTGAACTTTGCATTCAGTTTTTAATGGTTAGTCTTGACTCTTTAATCCATATTCCTTTTCCTGAATAATTATCATTTCAATGAGAAACAAATTCATCCTAAGATTGCTTTCCGGTTTTTTATCAGCAGGTTTGCTTTTTATGTCCTGCTCCCATCATGTCTCATCACCCGGTTCGGCTGTCGCTTCAAAAAAGGGAACGGTCACCGTGAATTCACCCCCCTGCATAATTTATCGTACCCGGTCGGATTATTCCATGTATGTTCCTGTGACATTGTCAGCCGATAAAAGCAAAATCGTATCCTATCCGGATATAAAGGACATCTATTATAATGGAAAGTTGTCTGTGCCTACCCTCCTGGCCAATGGTTTTCTCCTCGATAACCGCGGTATCAGTTTGCAGGTAGCCTTTCTTGACTATACCTATATAGAATATAGTAAGTTGTCATCCACCCCCCCGGCGACGGACCTGATGAGTCTCCTAATGGATAAGGATCCTTTGCTTGAGATGTACCAGTGCGGTCAAAGAAGCCAATATACCGATATCGAACAGGAGTTGAATGTCCTGATCACTTCGGGTAAGCTTAATACCTGCAAGAAATTAAAGTAGTTTTTTAATAATTCTTACCTTTGCAGAAAATATAACAGATTAAATTGTCAACGTCTCTTGAGAAAATCAGTGAGTTAAACGGAAAACAGTTATATTATAGTTTTCTTTCGGGGGCCCAGCGGATCTTTGAGAACCAGAAACTGCTGAACAGAATCAATGTTTTCCCTGTTAACGATGCAGATACCGGAACCAACCTGGCATCCACTATGCGTTCCATCATGGATGCAATAATTCCTACTGATAATCTGAAAGAAACCGCAGTTGCACTGGCTGATGCTGCACTGACAGGCGCCAGGGGGAATTCTGGTATTATCTTCGCACAGTTTCTTTATGGTTTTGGCAATGAGATCAAGACCGGGCAGACGATGGATATTAAATCGTTTGCAGAAAGTATGCGCAACGCAGTGAATTATGCTTACGAAGCCATCGCAAACCCGGTGGAAGGAACGATCCTGACAGTCATAAAAGACTGGGCCGAATACCTTTACGCATTAAAGGACATCATCGACGATTTTATCAAATTGCTTATCGAAGCTTTTGAAAGAGCTCAACAGTCACTGGCTGAAACCACAGCAAAACTGCCGGTTCTCGCACGCTCGCATGTGGTGGATGCAGGAGCAAAAGGCTTCGTGGTATTTCTCGAAGGAATCCTTGATTTCTTTACAAAAGGGGGAGCGAAACCTTTATCCATTCCCGAACAGGCAACCGAAAATGAAAATGACGATATCGTTACCCATGACGAGATCACATTCCGATATTGCACAGAGGCCCTGATCAGTTCTGAAAATCTTGATAAAATGAAGATCTGCAAGACCATTAAGGTTTGCGGGGATTCTTTGGTTGTTGCCGGTTCCCCTCAAAAGATGCGGATCCACATTCATACTGATTTTCCTGCCGAATTGTTTTCCTACCTGCGTCGCTTCGGCAATATCACTTACCAGAAAGTGGATGATATGGTGATGCAGCATGAGATCCTGAACAACCGGAAGTCCGGGATAGCTATCCTTACCGATTCCTGCTGTGACCTGCCCGAAAAGGTCCTCGATCGGCTGCAGATCCACATGATCCCATTGAGCATCCATTTCGGGGATACATTTTACCTCGACCGTTATACCATTCAGCCTGAACAATTTTATTCGCTGCTCGCGAATTCAGAATCAAACCCGACTTCAGCACAACCCTCCATCCGCGATTTCCAGAATAAATATGAATACCTGTGTTCTCATTATTCTTCCGTGATCGCGGTGAACCTGGGCAAGGCATTAAGTGGGACCTTCAACAGCAGCTATCAGGCTGCAAAGGAAATTTCAGACAGGACGGGGAAAAGAATCGATGTGATCGATTCGGGAACCGTGACAGGCGGGCTGGGCCTGATTATTTTGCGCCTTTCCGAAGCGATCGAAAAAGGAGCGACACATGAAGAGATCCTGCCTGAAATCAGGAAATGGGTTAAGAAATCACAGATAAGGGTGACGGTGACCACCTTGAAATACATTATCCGTTCCGGCCGCGTCAGCGCATTCAAAAGCTTTATTGCCAGGTTATTGGACTTGAAACCTGTGATCGTCCTAAATGAAGAAGGACAGACGGTGATTTCCTCGAAGTCGTTTACCGAAAAGGCGAGCATGAAAAAGGTAATCCGCAATATTCAGAAGATCACCGAGAAGAACAAGATCTGGGGATACGCCATCACGCATGCAGGAAATGCACCGACGGCCGAATGGTTCGCAACGCAAATGGAACGCATCACCGGACAGAAACCGGCCTTTATTTCAGCCGCATCACCGGCCCTTTGTGCAAACGCCGGTCCAGGAGTCGCCTGTGTTTCTTTTATGCTGGAATAATACTAATACCTGCCATCCTCGTAGCATCTTTTTCATAATTCATAATTATTTCCATGATCAACCAGCAACTCATTCATCCCGGCAGCATTGTCATTATCGGAGGTTCAAATGATTTTCAGAAACCCGGCGGTGCCGTATTGCGAAACCTTATCGAAGGCGAATTCAAAGGCGAACTTTACGTTACCAACCTGAAGGAACCTGAAGTCCAGGGAATAAAAAGTTACAACGATCCTATCCTTTTGCCTGACGTTGATCTTGCCATTATCGCAATAGCTGCCAAATACATTCCTGATACTGTGGAACTCCTTGCCACTCAAAAAAACACCCGTGCTTTTATTATCCTGTCGGCAGGATTTTCTGAAGAAAACAAGGAAGGAAAAGCGCTTGAGCAGAAAGTGGTGGACAGCATCAATCAGGTGGGTGGTTCATTGATTGGCCCGAATTGCATCGGCGTATTGACACCTGCATATCACGGCGTTTTTACGAAACCCATTCCACGATTGGATCCAAAGGGTTGTGATTTTATCTCCGGTTCCGGCGCTACAGCCTGTTTTATCATGGAAACGGGGATCCCGAACGGACTCACTTTTGCCAGTGTATTTTCTGTTGGCAACAGCGCTCAGATGGGTGTGGAAGATATCCTTCAATACTTAGATGAGACTTTTGACCCAGAGAAGAGCTCGAAAGTGAAACTCATCTACATGGAAAATGTACCCAAACCGCAATTGCTGCTGAAACATGCTTCGTCCCTCGTCCGGAAAGGATGCAGGATCGCAGCGGTCAAAGCCGGTTCGTCGGAGGCAGGCAGTCGGGCAGCTTCTTCGCATACGGGCGCATTGGCCAGCCCGGATGTGGCTGTGGATGCGCTTTTTAGAAAAGCGGGCATTGTACGTTGTTATGGAAGGGAAGACCTCATCGCAGTGGCTTCTGTCTTTATGTATCCTGAACTGAAAGGGAAAAACATGGGTGTCATAACCCATGCAGGCGGCCCGGCAGTCATGTTGACCGATGCCCTGTCAAACGGAGGAATGAATGTTCCCCACATTGAAGGACCTGCCGCAAAAGAATTGCTTTTCCAACTTTTCCCGGGATCTTCGGTGGCTAACCCCATCGATTTTCTCGCTACGGGTACTGCCCGACAACTTGGGACTATCATTGACTGTTGCGAAACCCGGTTTGATGAGATAGATGGAATGGCTGTGATATTCGGTACTCCCGGACTGAACAAGGTTTTCGATGTGTATGCAGTCCTGGATGAAAAGATGAAAACAGCCGTAAAACCTATATTCCCAATCCTTCCTTCCATTCTTACTGCTGCTCCGGAGATTGAAGATTTTATTTCTAAGGGAAGAATATTTTTCAGGGATGAAGTGGTTTTCGGGAATGCACTCGCAAGAGTTTACAATACACATCGTCCGTTTGTGGAGAAATCCCTGGTCCAGGAAGTAGATCATAACCGGATCAGGAATGTCATTAACCAGGCGAAAGATGGCTATATTTCCCCGGGTGAGATCCGTGAACTATTGGATGCAAGCGGGATCCGGAGAGCCGGCGAAGCGGTTGTGGCTACCCTTGAAGATGCAGTGAAAGAAGCAAAAATGCTGGGCTTTCCTGTCGTTATGAAAGTCGTCGGCCCCGTTCATAAATCTGATATAGGCGGAGTAGCCCTGAATGTGAAAGACAAACAGGCTGTTACCCGCGAATTTGAGCGGATGATCCGCATCCAGGATACGACAGCAATTCTGATCCAGCCCATGCTTTCAGGTATTGAACTTTTTGTGGGCGCAAAGTACGAGCCAAAATTCGGACATATGGTCCTCTGCGGACTGGGTGGAATATTTATCGAAGTGCTGAAAGATATTGGTGCCGGATTAACACCACTGGGTATCGAAGAAGCCCTCTTTATGATCCGGAACCTGAAGAGCTATCAGATCATCAAAGGTGTGCGTGGACAAAAAGGTGTCAACGAAGACCTGTTTGCGGAGGTCATCCTCAGGCTTTCCTCCTTATTAAAGTCAGCGCCTGAAATAATGGAACTCGATTTCAATCCCTTGCTAGGGAAAGAAGATTCCGTGACTGTTGTTGATGCCAGGATCAACCTGAAAAAAAATTAATGCAGGAACCCGAGATGGTGCAGAAACCCAATGGCCAGCGAAGGTTTTAATACTATCGTGAAGATCACGCCATAAACGGCCCCCCAGAAGTGCGCATCATGGCCGATGTTATCCTTTGCCTTCCGGCTCATGTAAAATTCATAGATGATATAAAGGATTCCGAAGATCCAGGCTGGAATTTCAACCGGAATGAAAAAAAATGAGATGGGGGCCTTCGGAAGTATGATAATGCTGGCAAAGATCACGGAGGATACTGCCCCGGAAGCGCCGACCGCATTATAAAAAACATCATTCTTGTGTTTTCCGAAGGCGGGAATAATCGATAGCAACAATCCTCCTAAATAAAGAAGAAGATAATACAGGATGTATTTTTCATGAAAAAAACCCTTGAAATAATGTTCAACGAGAGCTCCGAAAGAATAAAACACCACCATATTGATAAGCAGGTGAACCCAGTTTGCATGCAGGAATCCGTAACTGAAGAACCGGTACCACTGTTTGCTGTGGTGTACATCAAAGGCATTGAATTTTAACTGGTTGAACAACTCATCGTTGTTGAAACAAATGATCGAAGCAACAACCGTAAAAAGAATTATTCCGTAAGTGACTTCCATACCAGGGGAAAGTTATAAAGTTAGAAAGTTTATAAAGTTCATAAAGTTATAAAGTGTTAAGTATTAAGTTTTAAGTGTTAAGTTTCGGGTTTAAATTCCTTCATTCTTCATTCTTCATTTTTCATTCCTATCTGCCAACCTTCTCCGTTTTCGGAAGTTTCGTGTAATCTATTTCCGATCCGAGTATGCTATGAGGGATCAGGAAAACAATCAACAAAACGATAGAAGCAACGATGGCCCAGAGTTTCTTTTCCCGGTTCCTGTACTGAAAGATAAGTGCAATTACCCAGAATACAAAAGCCACAACCGATTTGTTGTCGGTCAGGTCATGTCCGAATGGCCAACCGGCCCAATAAACGCCAAAGGAAAATTTCTGAACAATGGGTCCGAGTACCAGACCTCCGATGAAAAGGGTTATAATGGTAATCCAGGAATAAAGATAGGTGTGTTTCCCTTTGGTCATCGCTTCAAGTCCGGCGAGGGTAGAAAACAACATCGCTAAAAAGATGATCAGGATATGGGGAAAAAGGATATACATCGGTACGTGTCCTTTGTAACGAAGAACAGCCGGATCTTCGTTCAGTAAAACCTGTTCGTTCCCTTTGACAAGTGTGATATGATACATCACTTTCCCGGAAATATCCTGGTGCGGCAGTCTGGCTATGAGCGAGTCGCCCTTCCGGATCATCGCCGCCGTTGTCCAGTTATCATAACTTTTAAATCTCCTGAATTGAATTTTCCCATTAATAGATGTATCCGGGATGTTTAGAATAACTTTGGCATTATCCTGTCCATCGTAAGCCCGGATCAATTCAACCCTGATGAACTTTTGCCCGATCTCTTTTTTTACTTTCATCGGGTAGGTAGGCCCCGTCCTGCGCTGATATCCGGCAATCACCACCGTAAAAATAATCGCAAAGATCCAGATCAGCCAGTTTTTTAATGTATTGTTCATGATTCTTTTGTTTTCGCTATTCGCCATTTTGCTATTTCGCTACCTGCCTACCGGCAGGCAGGTTTCGCTATTTTTATTGGCAAAGATACCTATTTCTTCATATATGCAGCTTCCAATATATCATACATTGCCTGGTGGATTCTTGTCCGGATATTCATTTCTATGATTTTCTCGTTTGATGCGTCAGGATAAACCCTGTTGGAAAGGAATATATAGCTAAGACGGTTTTCTGGGTCTGCCCATAAATAGGTCCCGGTAAAGCCTGAATGGCCGAAACTTTCCGGTGAAGCACTTTTGCAGGAAGGTCCGTCGGACATAGAATTCAGCGCAGGTTTATCAAATCCTAACGCCCTTCTGTTGCCATTTGATGGAAACTGTACACGGGTGAATTCTTTTATGGTGGAAGGAAGGAAATATTGTTTTCCTCCATATTCCCCGTTATTCAAAAACAACTGGAGGAGAACTGCCAGGTCAGTTGCGTCGGAGAAAAGCCCGGCGTGGCCCGATACCCCACCAAGCATGGCGGCACCGGGATCATGCACATCGCCACGGATAAGCTGTTTCCGGAAAATCGTATCATATTCCGTTGGCATAATCCGGCTTGCAGGAAAACGCTTGCGCGGAAGGAATCCCATTGTCGACAATCCAAGCGGTTTGTAAAAAGAAGCGGAAAGGGTTTCTTCCATTGGTTCGCCGGTTGCCTTTTCGATGATCCGGCGCAATAAATAAAACCCCATGTCACTGTACTTGTAATCCCGCGTTGGCCGTAATGGGGCATCCATGATGGCACGGTAAACCGAATCGGAATAATCCTTCCGGATATAAAGATCTTCTGCAACCCGCAAGGGATAGTCTTCAGACGGATGATGCTGATAGATCACAGGATCAGGTTGCCCATTATGAAGTGTTTTGAGATAAAATGGAATCCAGGCCTGCAAACCCGCCTGGTGAGTCATCACATCCCGGATAACTAAATCCTGTTTGTTCGATCCTTTCAATTCGGGAAGATAAGTTCCCAGTTTTTCATCCAGCGAGATCTTCTTCTCCTCGACCAGCTTCATGATGGCCAGGGTCGTAGCAGCCACTTTTGTCAGCGAGGCCAGGTCATAGATGTTTGCATTGTTTACTTTTACGGTATCTTCATACCGCGGATGGCCAAATGATTTATTGTAAAAGATCTTTCCATCAAGGGCAAATACGACCTGGCATCCAGGATAAGCTCTTTTATTAATTCCCGACACTGCAAGGGAGTCGATGGTCTTTAGTTTTTCTGAAGGAATACCGATCTCCTCAGGAAACACAAATTCCAGCCGTGTCACGATAGTGGAAATCCCCGTCTTATAGGGAAATGAATGTGATGCAGTTACCGGCAGATGGCCCCGGGCTTTAATTGCCCCGAAAATCAGTTCGGCAGAAAGTGACTGTGATTCCGGGCAGTCCTGGTAAGATGCAACGATGGCTTCCAGGTTGCCGGGATTTTTCAGGAAGGACAATGCATAGGGACTCCCGAAAACATCGAGAATGACTTTCTTTTCCGCGCTTAAGGTATCGATCAGTTCAAGGGCACATTCCTTTATTCCGTATTGCCATGAGATCAATCCCTGGTTACAGTGAAGGCCGATGATGATAAGGTCATTGTCTTTTAACTCTGCGATCAGTGAATCTTTCCTGCTCCCGGGAAAGGAAGCCGGCAGCGAAATATTCTTTACGGGGGCATATCGTGAGATCATTTCCTGGAAGGGCTGTAAAGCCGTATCCCCGATGAAGACCACCGCGATCTTTCTCCGGTCAAGGAAGTTAACCGGGATCAACTGGTTTTCATTTTTTACCAGGGTGATTGAATTCCGGAAAATCTTTCGCGCAAGAACTTCCGAATTTATAGAGTTTAAATCTTCCGGAAGATCAATCAACGAAACAGGAGTCAGATGGTTAAGCCCGGCTTTATACTTAAGGTTGAGCATCGTACGACATTTCTGATCGATAAGCTCCTGCGGGATCAGGGTGCTGTCGCGTGCCTGGCGGATGGCATTCAAGGCAGTTTCCAGGTTCTTCGGCAGCAGGAGAATATCATTCCCGGCTAACAACGCCTTGACTTCGATTTCCCCGGGCTTAAAATGTTTGGTGACACCCTTCATGTCAAGGGCATCGGTGATAACAAACCCCTTGAATCCCATTTTTTCCTTTAGCAACCCGGTCACGATCTTTCTTGAGAGTGTAGCCGGGGTATTCCTGGTTGAGTCGAATGCAGGTACAAACAGGTGAGCGATCATGATCCCATCAACATCCTTTCGGATTGCTTCCCGGAAAGGATAGAGTTCAACGGAATCGAGCTTTTCCTGAGTGTGATGGATAACCGGTAAGGTAAGATGTGAATCCCTGTCGGTGTCTCCGTGCCCGGGAAAATGTTTTGCTGTGGTTAGAATTCCACCCGACTGCAATCCTTTCATAAAAATAGTACTTCTGCGTGCAACCACTTCAGGGTCTTCTCCGAAGGACCGGAATCCGATCACAGGGTTATCGGGGTTGTTATTAATATCGACGTCAGGAGCAAAATTCATATGAATTCCCATCCTCCTGCAATCCTTCGCAACCAGCGCTCCCATTTCTTCGATGAGCGAATCATCCGGTAGCGCTCCGAGGGTCATGGCTCGGGGAAAGGAAAATGCACTGTCAAGACGCATGCCTAACCCGTACTCGGCGTCAATAGCGATCAATAAGGGCGTCTGCGCATGCTGTTGAAAAATATTTGTGAGCGATGCCTGCCGGCGGACCGCTCCATAAAAGAAACAAACACCTCCCGGGTTCCATTTGCGGATAACATTGGTAAGGCTGTCATTGTAAACCGAATCCTTGTCGGAAAATGCACGGATAATGAATAATTGTGCAATGCGTTGGTCAGCAGTGAGCGAATTGAATACAGAATCAACCCAGGTGGAATCCGGTTTCGGAAAGGCGCCGGATGCCATGACAGGATTACTGGCTAGCAAAGCAAACAAAAAAACAAATCCCGACAGGATCCGGATTTTTTTCATCTTCATTTATCGATCTGCAGACCACAAAAGAAATAAAAATGAGGATTGGTTCGTTAAATCTTATCCATATTTATGAACATTTAGAAAAGCTCCGTTGAATTGTAATATTTTTGAAACGCTATTCCTCGACTGTTTTCACAATTTATCTATGATCTTAAAACCAATAAAATAATCCATTGAATGCCTTCAACTACTGAATTGCAGAAAATTTCCACCCAGGTCCGGCGTGATATCATCCGGATGACACATGGAGCCGCTTCCGGTCATCCCGGTGGCTCGCTCGGGTGTGCTGACTTTCTTACTACACTTTATTTTGGAATCATGAAGCCGGATCCCAAAAATTTTACCATGGATGGGATCGGGGAGGACCTCTTCTTTCTTTCCAACGGGCATCTTTCGCCACTATGGTACAGCGTGCTGGGACGTTATGGCTATTTCGATTATCATGAACTGGGAACCTTCCGCATGCTGAATACCCGCCTGCAGGGACATCCTTCGGTGCAGGAGAAATTGCCGGGTATACGGATGGCTTCCGGTTCCCTCGGACAGGGTTTGTCTGTTTCCATCGGAGCAGCATTATCCAAGAAATTAAACCAGGATCCCCATTATGTGTTTTGCCTGATGGGAGATGGCGAGTTACAGGAAGGCCAGAACTGGGAAGCAGCGATGTTCGCCGCAGCCCATAAAGTGGATAACCTGATCGCAATCGTGGATGAGAATGGGAAACAGATCGAAGGACCGGTGGAGAAGGTGATCAATATGGGCGACCTGAAGGCTAAGTTTGAAGCTTTCGGCTGGCTGGTGATCCGGATGAATGGAAACGATATCGCAGATATCCGCGAAAAAATGCTTCTGGCCAAGGTAGCCAGTGGAAAAGAGAAACCTGTCATAGTCCTGATGAAAACTATCATGGGATTCGGGGTCGATTTCATGTTCGATAATCACAAATGGCATGGAGTGGCGCCGAATGATGAACAGGCTGAGAAAGCACTGAAGCAGTTGGAAGAAACTTTAGGAGACTACTAAGATTAGTTACGGATTTCGCGTAACGCATAACGCGTCACGCGTCACGAAAAAACAGATTTAAAGTACCATTAAATATTGGATTTTTGAAAAGAAGTGGTTCTATCGTTATACTTCTCCTGTGTTTTCTCTCAGGAGGATTTTGCCAGGAGCAGGTGGAAAAGGAAAAATCAAAGCCGATGACCAGGATCCTTTTCGTTTTTGATGCTTCGCAAAGCATGTATGGAAGGTGGCAAAGCGATACCAAATTCAACATTGCATCCAGGCTATTTGTCAACATCCTCGACAGTCTGAAAAATGTTAAAAACCTTGAAATCGCATTACGGGTTTACGGACACCAGAAACAGTTTCCTCCCCAGGATTGCAGCGATACCAAACTAGAAGTCCCGTTCGCCCCTGATAATATAGGAAGGATCAAGCATGTGCTGAAGACGATCGTTCCGAAGGGAACGACCCCGATCGCCTATTCACTCGAACAATCGGCGAATGATTTTCCTCCCTGTGATCATTGCCGCAACATCATCATCCTGATCACCGATGGCCTGGAAGAATGCAACGGCGATCCTTGCTTAGTTTCGCATGATCTCCAGAAAAAAGGAATAATCCTGAAACCATTTATCATCGGCATCGGCAAGAATTTCGCGGAATCCTTCGATTGCGTGGGAAGCTATTTTGATGCAACCAGCGAAAAGGAATTTACCCGGTCATTGAATATCGTCATCTCCCGTGCGCTCAACCCTACTACCGCACAGGTCAATCTTCTCGACGATTATGGGAAACCAACAGAAACCAATGTCAATATGACATTTTACGATAATATTTCCGGTAAGGTTGAGTACAATTTCATTCATTCCTTTAACAGTAAGGGTCTGCCTGATACACTGGAGATTGATCCCCTTCTGACCTATGATATCGTGGTCAATACCATTCCACCGGTACGGAAAGATTCTGTAAAACTTACACCCGGTAAGCACAAGATCATTGGGATTGAAGCCCCACAGGGATACCTGGCGTTCAAAACGAACGGAAATACTACTATTAAATATCTCCCCGTTCTGATCCGCAGGAAAGGAGACCGGGAAACTTTAAATGTTCAGCAGTTTGACCAGGTGGAAAAATACCTTACGGGTAGTTATGATGTGGAAGTGCTCTGCCTGCCCAGGATCCAGGTAAAAGATGTGGTGATCGCTCAAAGCCATACTACAACCATTGAGATACCGGTTCCCGGCACGGCAGTGATCCAGAGGACAACCAATGGATACGGAAGTGTATACATTGAGGATAATGGTCAGCTGACCTGGCTTTACAACCTGAAAGACAATCCCCAGCAACAGGAAAATCTTTTCCTGCAGCCGGGTAAATATAGGGTAGTATTCCGTTCGAAATTTTCCAACCGCTCGGAATTTACAACAGAGAAATCGTTTGTTGTAGAAGCCGCACAAACGGTGAATGTTAAATTGTGAGTAGTAAGTAGTAAATAGTAAATAGTAAATAGTAATTAGTAATTAGTAATTTGTAAGTAGTGAGTAACGAACTTTATAACTTTACAAACTTTACAAACTTTATAAACTGACTTTCCAAATGGTTGAATTCACAAATACGGGTTCGAAAGATACCCGTTCGGGTTTCGGGGAAGCCTTACTGGAACTTGGGAAACAGAATCCGGATGTAGTGGCACTTTGTGCCGATCTTACCGGTTCAATGAAAATGGATGCCTTTGCAAAAGCATTTCCTGAACGGTTTTTCCAGGTTGGCATTGCCGAAGCCAATATGATGTGCATTGCAGCCGGGATGACAATAGGAGGGAAGATTCCCTTTACGGGTACATTTGCCAACTTCTCAACCGGGAGGGTTTATGACCAGATCCGGCAATCCATAGCCTATTCCGATAAAAATGTGAAGATCTGTGCCTCCCATGCGGGCGTTACCCTTGGGGAAGACGGCGCCACACATCAGATCCTGGAAGATCTCGGCCTTATGAAAATGCTTCCCGGAATGACTGTGATCAATACCTGCGATTTCAACCAGACAAAAGCTGCCACCCTTGCCATTGCAAAATATATTGGCCCGGTTTACCTGCGTTTTGGCAGGCCAAAGGTTCCGAACTTTACACCTGCCGCTACGGAATTTGAAATAGGAAAAGCCATCCTTCTGAATGAAGGATCAGATGTTTCAATTTTCGCTACCGGGCACCTGGTATGGAAAGCACTGGAAGCAGGCAAGATCCTGGAAAAAATTGGGATTCATGCCGAAATTATCAACATTCATACAATCAAACCGCTGGACCAAGAGGCCATACTGGCATCTGCTGCAAAAACCCGTTGTGTGGTCACCGCCGAAGAGCACATGATGAACGGCGGACTGGGCGACAGCATCGCACAGTTACTTGTACGGGAAAACCCCTTGCCCATGGAAATGGTTGCTGTGAATGATCAATTCGGACAGAGCGGGAAACCGGAAGAACTCATGGTAAAATACGGACTTGAGGCAGCGAACATTGTAAAGGCAGCTCAGAAAGTCACCTCAAGAAAAAAGTAGAAACTGGCCGGGATTTCCCGTAATCTGTCTTCTCATCTCCTAACCAGCCTTATGTATCCCATTAGCATGTCCGTTCCTCGTCAACAATTGTGGCGCCTCTTTGTCGATGAAGAGGGGTACTGTTTCAATGGTGACAGTGCTGGTATCCAAACCCAGTGATCTGACTTCTGTGATCCCAAAGCGTTTCAGTATGTTATAGAGATCCATGATGAACTGTTCCTTGGGAGGGAAATCAAAATCATAATTCTGAATACGGTCGATCAACACAAAACGGAAATCGCTCGGGATATCAAATTTACGCAGTGAATCATACCTGCTGATCAGGTTGATCTCATTGTTCCTGCTCATTTCCTCGATCACCTGGCGGAAGAACAGGTTGATCCTCGGCTGAACCTTGAACCCGATCTTGAAATCAATCTTGAACAGTATATCAGGGATCAGGTGGGTGACACGGTATTCGAGCACATGCGGCTCATCCAGGATATCGACATGGAGGAGCCAGTAAACATCCGCACGTTTCGGTTGCTTGCTGAGGATGGAATAAATAACCTTCGATTCAATATCCGTCGATTTGTTGGCCTTCGTCAGGAAAACAAGATTCGTGGCATATTTTGGAATGGACTCGTCTTTGCTAACCGCGGTGATGACATCGTAATAGTTTTCGATCTTGATAAATTCGATGAAGCTGTTCTTTATCTTCCTTCCACTGAACCAGACATACATGATAACGAATAGGAATCCGCCCAGGAGAACCGTAAACCATCCTCCATGTACGAATTTATTGAGATTGGCTACCAGGAATGAACCTTCGATGGTGAGGTACACGCAAAGCAAAAGGAAGATAACATAAACCGGGACCTTGCGGTAATAAAGATACGTGCTGAGCAGGATGGTTGTCATCAGCATGGTGACGGTTATCGACAATCCATAGGCTGCCTCCATGTTTGAGGAGCGCTGGAAGTAGAGAACAACGAAAAAGCAGCAGGCATAAAGCAGCCAGTTGATGCTGGAAATGTACATCTGGCCTTTGATGTTCGTCGGGTAGTTGATCTTGATCTTTGGCCAGAAATTCAGTGAAATGGCTTCGCTGATCAGAGTATATGAACCACTGATGAGCGCCTGGCTGGCAATGATAGCTGCAAGGGTTGCCACGATGATGCCGGTAACCAGGAACCAGGAGGGCATAATAGAGAAGAAAGGATTGGTCCACTCATATACCTTGTCCGTATGGTTCAATACCCATGCTCCCTGCCCTAAATAATTCAGCAAAAGAGCTGATTTTACATAGACCCATGTAATGCGGATGTTCTTCAGCCCGCAATGCCCCAGGTCGGAATACAAAGCCTCAGCCCCGGTAGTGCATAGGAATACCGCTCCCAGTAGTATGAATCCGTGAGGTGATTTTGTGAGAAAGATATAGGCATAACGAGGATCAAGCGCCTTAATAATTGACGGATATTGCAGGATCTGGATCAATCCAAGCGTTCCCAGCATAAAAAACCACAAGAACATGATCGGGCCAAAAGATTCGCCAACGGTTTTGGTCCCGAATTTCTGAATAAAAAACAACAGGGTAATGATAATAAGAGCAATGGGAACAACCGGTATCCGCGGGTTGATGTTGATCAGCCCTTCAACGGCAGAAACAATGGTAATGGAAGGTGTGATCACCCCATCGGCCAATAGGAAGCAACCACCGATGATGGCAAAAATAAATGCCCATTTTGCTCTTTTCCGGATCAGGGCAAACAGGGAGAAGATCCCGCCTTCCCCTTTATTGTCAGCCTGAAGGGTGATGATGATGTACTTCACTGTGGTCTGCAGCGTCAGGGTCCAGAAGATACAGGACAATCCTCCCAGGATGAAATTCGTACTGATGGTGTCGGCCCCCGAAACGATGGCTTTCATCACGTACAATGGGGAGGTTCCGATATCACCATAAACGATCCCCAGTGTGATTAGCAAACCGGCCGCCGAGACAGTCGAAATAGGACTTTTATGGGAAAATCTTCTCATGCCGGTGTTTGGGTTTTTTTGTGTTCTGCAATATTTGTAATGATAGTAATGATTACAGGTAGAAGCGAAATGATGATAATCCCCAGTATGACGAATGTAAAATTATTCCTTACAAATGAGATGTTGCCGAAGAAATATCCTCCGACAGCAAACAGGTTGACCCAAAGAATATTTCCAATAATGCTAAACGAAAAGAATCGTATATATTTCATGGTTCCGACACCGGCAACAAAAGGTGCAAAAGTACGGATGAATGGCATGAACCGGGCTATGATCAGCGCCTTTCCTCCGTGCTTCTCATAAAATGCATGTGTCTTGTTCAGGTATTCTTTTTTTATCAGCTTATAGTTTTTTTCATACACTTTCATCCCCAGGAACCGTCCAATGAAATAGTTGGTGTTATCCCCTGAGAAAGCAGCAGCGATAAGAAGAAAAACGATGATCACGATATTCAGGGGATGGGATTCCATAGCGGCAAATGCCCCCGCAGCAAAAAGCAACGAATCTCCGGGAAGAAAGGGCGTTACAACAAGCCCGGTTTCGCAGAAGATGATCACAAAAAGGATCAGGTAGGTCCAGTTTTGATAATCATGGATCCATCCTTCCATGAAACTATCAATATGGAGGATAAAATAGATCAGTTCATGTACGAGATGCAACATCTTGTTGTGGATTTCCGGAAAAAACGTGCAAAGATACACTTTTTATAGTAGACATAAATTTCAAAATTATTATCTGTATATTTAGCTATCTTTCTGAAACCGATTTATTTATATTCTCAAAAGACAATCTTCCCGAAAACATTGACTTGGGTAAAAATAACATTATTACTTACCTTTACGATGCCAAGGGAACAAAATTAAGGTCTACGCTTTATCGTGATGGAAACCTTGCAACCACAATCGATTATGTTAACGGGTTCGTATATCAGGACGATCAATTAGATTTCATTATTGGAGATGAAGGCAGAATGTTGTACAACGGAGGTAAGTTGATTTATGAATATCAGATAAAAGATCATCTCGGTAACGTGAGGATTTGTTTTGCAGATTATGCGAATAACGGTACAATTACCGTTACACAGGAACGTTCATACTATCCGTTCGGATTAACAATGAAAGGATTGGAATATGATTCACTGCGACTTTCTACCCCCTTTGATTACGTATTCAATGAAAATAAGTATAATAGGAAAGAATTTCAGGAATTTTTGGGATTGCAATGGTATGATTACGGGGCCCGGTTCTATGACCAACAGCTTGGAAGATGGCAGAGTATTGACCCTCACGCAGAAAGATATTCGTCCTTATCTCCTTACAATTATACAGGAAACAACCCAGTTAATTTTAATGATCCTGATGGAAAAGATTTTCGTTATTCATTGAACTTTAATAAGAAACACCAACTTTCAGGAATTAATATCAGTTCTACAATTTTTATTACTGGAACTGGTGCAAGTAAAACTTTAGCTAATCACTTAAATCAAGGAGTTTCAAGTGTATTTAAAAGCCGGAATTTTGGTGGTGCGAATATTTCATTTAATATTTCTTATAAATATAATGAAAAAATTACAGATAAATCACAATTATCACAAGGAGATAATATTCTAATTTTTTCTTCAAATTCAAGTGTCAAAAAATCTGAAGTTACCCCAAGATTCGATAAAGGTGATAACCGAGAATATCCCTCAAATTCAGGAATTATTGCACCAAACGATTGGAACTCTTCTGATGTTGATGAAATAGTGAATCATGAAGTCGGTCATTTTTTAGGTTTAAATGACAGATATAATCAAAGTACAAATAAGTCATTTTTAGGGTATGATGGGGATTTAATGGGAGACGCATCTATGAGGTTAAAAGAATCGCATTATAGGATGTATTATGAATATTTCAATAATACGATGAATTTTATTGGTATAAATAGAAAACTAATTGATGGTGTTTATCCTAATCATTTAAAACCTGCGACTCTATTAGAGGAAGTAAATCCCACGACTCCGCTTAGTGCTCCATTTTAATTTTACCAAAATGATGAAGAAATATACATTAATATATGTTATTATTACATTATCATATACAGCCGTAGCTCAAAATCAAAATTATAAACAAGATACCGGATTTTTAATATATCACGAATCTCAATTTATTTATTTTATACCAGTCAAAAACTTTTATCATAATAAATCATTTGAAACGCTAACAGATGGGAATTTAAAGGCAGCACTTGTTTTTATGAGCGAAATTTGGGATAGTTTATATCTCAAGAAATGGGCAACATATTCCGTCATAAAAAATAATAGAGAAAATATCAATAAAATATTAGTAGCCCCAGCAGTGGTTTCATATATTAAAGGCAAGGAGGATCTGATCGATGGCATACAATATTGTCGAAAATATTTATTGTTAATTGGCGCAAAGAAAAAATCCATTCGATTCAAAGTTGATTTACGTAATGAAATTATTATTGGTGATATAACTTTCCTATAAGTTGTTCAAAGGATCATTAATAAGCATACACTATTCTTTTTTCATCACCGATTTTAAAGGATCACAAAGCCAGTCAAAAACCTGGCGTTGGTGTTAATCGGTGAGGGGGCCGAAGTCCCCGAATGAGCGGAGAGGACGGGATTTGAACCCGCGATACCCTTTCGGGTATACTATCATTGTAAAAATAAATCTTTTTATTCAAACGAGTTATAAAACCCTTATTTTTGCCGGGAAATAAAAAATCCACCGGCAAATGCCTTCCAGCCATCATTACCAGTTGAATGAGATCCTTGAACTGATCATTGAAACCAATCCCCGGAAACTTTTAGACATCGGGATCGGTTTTGGCAAGTATGGCTTTCTTGCAAGGGAATACCTCGAACTCTGGGAACCGGGCGCGGTTTATGGTGAACACAAACGGCAAATCGATGGTATCGAAGCCTTCGAGGCTTACCTGACCCCACTTCACCGGCTTATCTACGACCATATTTTTACAGGTGATGCCAGGGATATTTTAACTGCAATAACCGACCGCTACGACCTCATCCTGATGATCGATGTTCTTGAACATTTTACCTATGAACATGGGCTGAAAGTATTGAAAGAATGCAGGCGGTGCGGGAGAAATATCCTGATCTCGGTTCCTAAGATCATGTCGGTGCAGGAGGAGGTTTATGGAAATCCATACGAAACTCATCGCTTCAATTGGAAACGGAAAGATTTTTCCGGAATCCCGGATAAATTCTTTTTTTACAATGCCAAATCAACGATCTGTTATATCGGGGAAGACAGCCGGCGCATAGGAGGTATCC
>Ga0224524_1000287_pt1 | contig 21852 bp, 13 predicted proteins | sample CFST75metaG_FD_179895 | JGI IMG/M metagenome (GOLD analysis project Ga0224524, IMG submission 179895) | Peat soil microbial communities from Stordalen Mire, Sweden - C.F.S.T75 | ecosystem: Environmental > Terrestrial > Soil > Wetlands > Peat | place: Sweden: Norrbotten County, Stordalen Mire... | reverse complement strand
AACTATAACAGTCAGGAAGCTTACTATATTTTAATGGATGCTGGTGCTGTTGTTGACCTTACTGGTAATGCTTATGCTGGCATTGCAACTGGTGTACCTCAGCAATGGAAATTTACTGCCGGTGATTTTTTACCTCCGGTTGCTACAATTGTTCCTGGTGCAGGCGCTGATATTAAGGTTTCTGTAACAAATGATATTACAATAACTTTTAATGAAAATATTCTGCATAATTCAGGAATCGCTATCGTTCCTGGTGCTTCAGTTAATGCTGGTGGTTTAAACGAAGCTTTTGAATTGTATGAAAACGGAACAAAAGTTGCTCATACATGGACTTTTAACGGAACTAATGCTATTAAAGTTGTTCCTACTGCTGGTTTAGCTTTGAAACCTCAGAAAACTTATCGTTTAATTTTTTATGCTTATTGGGTAGAGGATCTTTCTGGTAATGAAGTTAAAAATCCGGTGGATGTAACTTTTACTACGAAAGATGAGATTCCTCCTGTAATCACTGCCTTTGGGCCTGCATCAGTTGGTAAAACAAGTAACCTCACCGTTACTTTCAGCGAAGCAATTCGTTTTCTGGATGATACAGAAATTACGAATGATAACGTAAAAAACTTACTTTCATTTCGGAAAAACAATGCAGGTACTTGGGTAAATGTACTTTCTTCTGATTTTTCTGCAACGATTAGTGCCGACAAGAAAGTGATCACTCTTGACCCTGCATTTGATTTACCTAGTCAAGGACAATACCGTTTAACGGTGTCTTCGAATATTGAAGACTTAGCAGGAAATGCATTAAGCTCAGCTGGAACAATTCCTGGTCCGTTTGGTACTGTTTTGGCAGGTGCACGTGAGTTCGATTATACTGTAAGTGATTATATTGCTCCTGTACTTACGTTAACCCCAGCGAACAATGCTTCTGTTGTGGCTTCTGCGACCAGCATTATTGTTGGTTCAAGCGAAAATGTAACCAAAGTATTGGGTGGTGGAAATATGGATGAGTCTATTATTACCTTGAAAGAAGGTGGTATAAACGGACAAAATGTTGTCTTCCCTGCTACGGCTGGTACAGCTACTAATTTAACTCTTGCTGCTGGCGCTATTCTGAAACCAGCAACAACTTATTATTTGTCAGTTGATGCTTCAGTTAAGGATGCATCAGGAAACATAAACGCTCCTGTTGCTGTTACCTTTACTACACAGAGTGTTACTGCTCCAAATCTTGCCAGTTATACGGTAAGTCCTGCGAATGCAGCTAAATATCAAGCGAAGGATGTTACGATCAAGATTGATTTTAAAGAACCTGTTGCTAATTTAGTTGCTGGCGGTATTACTGTTACTGGTACAGTTGCTCCAGGTGCTTTTACAGGCGCCTCATTATCAGCTGATAAGAAGACTTTGACTATTACGCATAGTAATTTAGCTTCTGACGAAACATATACTGTAAATCTTCCTATTGGAACTTTAACCAGTGAAACAGGAACCCCTCAAACGGCTCCAATTACTTGGTCTTTTGGAACTTACGATACTGTACTTCCAACTGCCCTTGTATATTCTCCTGCTTTGGCTGGTACTCCTGGAAGTATTGCCGTTGATGTAACACCTACCGTTACATTCTCTGAAGAAGTTAAACTTTTGCCTACGGCTTATGCTGAAATCCATGATGCTGCTACTGATTATTTGATTCAGACGATTACTGGTGACAATTTAACGCTAGCTAATAGTGGTACTCCCGGTGTATCAAACGATCTGTTAAAGATTAAGTTATTAGGTAGTCTTGCTTATGGTAAGTCGTATTATATTTTTATTGCTCCGAATACGATTACCGATGTTAGTGGCAATAATTTTGCAGGAATGATCAATAAACCTGCCGATGGTCTTGCTATTTCATGGGATTTTGCTTGTGTTACTAATCCTGGTTCGTTTACAATTGATACTGGAAAATCAAGTCCAAAGTTGTTTGCTGACAAAGTGGATGTAGCTTCTGATTTAAATATTAAATTTAATCGTGCTATTAATTCAGTTGATGCAACAAAAACATATAGAGTTTATCAGTTAGCTGATTATAATACTGGTACTGGTGTTGTTACTGGTCCTTTGACAATTGTTGACCAATACTCTGTAGTGACTCCTTCTTCTAGTTTTTCAGGTGATACATTTACGATCAATCCTGGAAATAACTTGACAGCTAATAAATGGTATGTTGTCCGTTTTGAAGAGGGTTTCTTGAAAGATGTGTATGGTACTGGCTTAAGCGGTGCGAGTCTGACGGCTTCGTTGGCTAATGTTGGAATTAATCCTTCTGATATTTTGTTCTATACGGGCACTATTCAAGGACCTGTTGCTACAATTTCTCCTGCTGATGCAGCTAAAGATGTAGCTAAAAGTTCTAGCATTGTTGTTACGTTTGATAAACCATTCTTTAAAGCAGATGGAGCTACTGCAATTACTGTTCCTGATCTTGAAGCTTGGCCAAATACGTATATTACAGTTAACAGTTCTTCTATTGGTGCTCTTAAATACAATGCTACGATCTCAGGAAATTCAATTGTTCTAAAAACTCTTGTTGATTTTCCTGTTACGGATGGTGAAAAGATTACCGTAACTGTATTGGCTAATTCATTTTATAATGCAAGCAAAAAAGCTTACGATAAAGTATTTGGCGATGGAGCTACTCTTTCTCCAACAGATGATCAGGCTGTACAATTTAGTGTAGTTGATCAGACTGGTCCAATTGTTACTGTTTCAGCTGGAGCTGGTGCAGCAAGTGGTACTAAAATTACGTATCAGGTTCAATCAAACGAAAAGGGTTTCGTATATAGCCTTGTTAAGAAGACTTCCGATGGTACTCCTAGCGTTGCTGATGTTAAAGCTGGTACTGTAACTGAAATTAAAGCTACTGGTACTCCAAGTCCAACTACTGCAATTGCAGCTACTGGGTTAGATACTAATACTACTTATACTATCTGGGTTGTTGGTATTGATGCTGCTACTTCGCCAAATACTGGCGCTTTAGCTTCATTTTCATCACCTGCAACTAAAACTCCTGATGATGTACCTCCTGTATTTGTGAAAAATACTCCAGCTAATGGTGAAGTTAAAGTAGCTAAGGATAAAGGTATTACGTTCGAATACAACGAAAACATTGTTGCTGGTGTTGGTTATGTTGTTGTAAGAGAAAAAGTAACTCAGGATATTGTTGAAAAATGGGATGTTACGGCTTTAGGAGCTGGAACAAGTAATTTTTCTGCAAAGAAACTAACATTAAATCTCGGCGCTGCTAATGGTGCTCTTTATGGAATTGCTAACTGGGCTTCAGAAGCAACTTATGTTGTTACTCTGGATGCTGGCGCTGTAAAAGATGTAGCAGGTAATAAAAGTACATCGCCTGTTTCATTCGAATTTACTGCAATTGATTTTATTGCTCCTACCATTGTTAGTACTACTCCTGCAGTAAGTGCTATTGCTGGCGTTGCTCCTGTATCTGACGGTCAGGGTATTAAAATTAAATTTAGTGAGAATGTTTTCTCAGCACCGATAGTGATTCGTATTTACGAAGAACGTGGAGCTGGTTATCCTGCAGGTATTATTCCTAATGATGAAATTGAAACGATTGATCCTAATACTGTTGCATGGAATTCAGATAATACTGAAGCTACGTTTAATGTATCTGCTTATCTTTTGAAAGACGGACATAAATATTACATTGCTGTTGATAATCTTTCTTTTAAGGATGATGGTGGTAATTATTTATATGGCTCTGTTGCCTCTACTGCAACTACTCCTTATCCGAATGATGGTGTTAATGCATTTCAGTTTGCAACTAAAAATGTGGTACCTTCTTTAACAGCTACTCACGTATTTTCTATTATTCCTACTGTTGCTGATCAAAGTGTAAATCCTAGTGCATCGATTACCGTTACTGCAAATTCTGATGTTATTTGGACAAAACATCCTTATTTAGCTTACATTATTTCTGCTAATTCTGATTCTATACTTGGTTTATATGATGCAAATGGTGCAAAAGTTGCTGCTACGTTGGCTGCTTTTGATACAAATGCTTCTGGTGGTGTAGATCGTTTTACCATTACTCCTAAGGCTAAATTAGCTGATGCTTCTACTTATACCGTTAAATTTAACGATATTCAGGATGTAAATGGAAATAAGGTTGTTAATTATGCAGGCAATGGTCTTCAGTTTAATTTTACAACTGGTGATGGAACCGCTCCAAAAATTGCTTTCAATCCAAAGAATAAAACAACTGAAACCAGTGAGATGGGACCTTTTGTAATATCTTTTGATGAACCAATTTATGCTACTACTGGTATTATTCCGGGAGTTGCTGTTCAGGTGATTGATAATAATTTGGTTGGAAACTATGTTGACTTAATTGATGTAGCTTCAAATACCACTATACCTTTTACTGCAACTATTTCTGCTGATTATAAAACTATTACGATTACTCCAAAAGATAAAATAGCTCAAAATGCTGTCACATCAACGGTAGTTCGTTATGGCTTAAAGTCTTTAGTGAAAGTAGCTGATTACAACCAAAATCAAATAACTGCTGGTGTACTTGATGCTGCAACAGTTTCTACTGATAATGCAAAAACATTTGCTGAAACAACGATTCGTGATTACAAAGAACCGTTAGTTGTTGCATATTCTCCTATAGGTGTTGCTGCTACTGATGTTGCTATGACGATTACTTTCAATGAAAATGTAGCTATTGGTTCTGGAAATCTTTACATACGTGAATTAGTTTCTGGTAACATTCTTCAGACGATTACTGCTGATGGTGGTAAGGTGACTGTTGACAAAAAGGTAGTTACAATAGCACATGCTAATCTTCCACAGAATACAAAATTCTATGTTACGATTGACAAAGGATTCATTACGGATGTTAGCTTGAGCAAAAATCTATTTGCAGGTATTAGTGATAGTAATTCTACAGTAGGTAAAACTTGGACATTTAATACTGCTGATAAAGCTGGTCCTGGTATAGTTACCTTATTCCCTGCTAAAAATGCGACAGAAGTACTGCTTGATGCTAAATTAAGAATAGGTTTTGATAAACCTGTACAAGCTGGTACTGGTAACATTGTTATCTATGAATCAGATGGAACTCCATTTGAAATTATATCGATCACAGGTCCAAAAGTTGACTTCAATTCGCAATATTCAGCTGGTGGTGGTGATACCATTGTTACGATTTCGCATAACAAATTTTCTGTATCGAAACAATATTTTGTGAGAGTTGATGCAGGCGCTATAACCGATAAAGCTGTTCCTACTAATGCATTTGCAGGTATTTTGGATAAGAGTTGGATCTTTACAACTGAAGATTATACTCCAGCTACTTACACCATTATTAATCCATTGGTTAATTCTACTGTTACTGATAAAAAACCTGTATTTCAATTGAACTTCAGCAGGGCTATTCAGGCAGGAACAGATACTATTTCGTTATGGAAACGTTCTGGTGATGTTAAAATACAAAAAATTGCGGCAAGTGCTATAAAAGTAGCTGCTGATGGTAAATCTGCAACATTTACTTTTGCTAATGAGTTACCTGATGCAACCGATTTGTATGTAATTGTTCCTTCTTCGGTTTTTGTAAATACTTCTGTTAGTCATGTTCCGTTTGTAGGAATTACTACACAATGGGATTGGAGCTTTAAAACTGGTGTTGATGTTACAAAACCGTCAGTGGTAAGTGTTTCTCCAAAAGATTCTACTTCGCTAAAACCTGCTGACATTAAACTTGTACTAACTTTAAATGAAGATGTTGTAGCTGGTTTAGGTAATATAGTGGTGTACAATGCTGCTACCGATGCTGTTGTTTCAACGGTTGCTATTACTCCTGCAATGGTTTCAGGTCATGTAGTTACTGTTACTCCTACTGGTTTGGCAGAAACGAAAACTTACTATGTAAAAGTTGATGCTGGTGCTTTAATAGATAAAGCTACTACTCCAAATGCATTTGCCGGTATTCTTGATAAAACAACCTGGAAATTTAAAATTGGCGATTACACTGGACCAAAAATTGTTTCTGTTTCACCAAGTATATCAGTTACTGCTGGTGTAAAAGCTGCCGATGTTAAATTAGTTCTTACTTTAGACGAACCTGTGAAAGCGGTAACTGGTAATATAGTGATTTATAGCGCATCTGATGATGCTGTTGTACAAACTATTGCTATTACTCCTGCTTTGATTGAAGGTTCGGTTGTTACTGCTAGTACAACTGGTTTGGTAGAAAAGACGGCTTATTATGTGAAGGTAGATGCTGGTTCTTTAACCGATAAAGCAACTATTCCTAATCCATTTGCTGGTATCACTGATAAAGTTACCTGGAAATTTACTACAAATGATTTTACTGCTCCTACTGTAACTGTTATTGCTCCTGTTGATGCAACTGTCCCAGTTAAAACTGTATTCAATGTTGATTTGAAATTTAATGAATCAGTTACTGGTGTGTCTGTTCTTGATGGTGGTGTAACAATTGATGGTGGTAAGTTTGAAGTTAATCCAACTGTTGTAAATGGAGTTGCTGATAATACAAAAACTCTTTATACTGTGACCGTTTCGGCTAAAGAACAAACTAAAGTGACTATTACTCTGACAGATGCAATAAAAGATTTGTCTGGTAATAAATTTGCTGGTCCGAAAGTGTTAACTTATACTACTGGTGATTTCACTAAACCGGAATTGGTTTCTTGGAGTCCTACTGATGGTGTAACAATTTCTGACAATCATCCAATATTGAAAATGTCTTTTACTGAAAATGTTGTTGCAGGTGAAGGTGGGTATTTGAAAGTTTACAAAATGAATACCACAACTCCAGTATTAGATATTCCAATTACTTTTGCTATGATTAGCGGTAAAGATGTTACTGTAAACTATACTGCAACTAAAGACGCTTATCTTGAGATAAATACAAGATACTATGTTACGGTTGATGGTTTAGCTCTTAAAGATAATGCTGGAAATAAATTTGACGGTGTAACTGATGCTTCTACCTGGACCTTTAAAACAGGATCTATCTATGTAACTGATGTTCCAATCGTAAATGCTTCTCTCGAGTTTAAGGTTTATCCAAACCCATTTGTTGATTATGTTAATGTTGATAATGCTTCTCAACTTTCTAAAGTGGTTGTTACAAACATCGCTGGTCAGATTGTAAAAGAAGTTGTTAACCCAACTAAACAAATTCAATTAAACGAACTACGCAGTGGTTATTACTTTATCTCTCTGTATAACATGGATAATGTAATTGCTAAAACTGTTAAGATTGTTAAAAGGTAATACCGAATTGATTGATTAAAAAGGGGAAGCTTGCGGGCTTCCCTTTTTTATTTGTAGCTACTCATAAAATGTATTTATTTAGCGAACATGGAACTGTTGAAATCTCATCGCACAATCAGAAAGTATAAATCAACCGCTATAAATGATGACGTTCTTATTGAAATTTTGGAATCTGGGATAAGGGCTTCGAATACAGGGAATATGCAGCTTTATAGTGTGATTATTACCAAGGATAAAGAGAAAAAAGCATTAATTGCCCCTTTACATTATAATCAACCAATGGTTCTGCAAGCACCCGTATTGTTGACAATTTGTTTTGATATTAATAGATTTTCAAAATGGTGTCTGGCAAATGATACGAAATCTAATTTTTCAAATCTGTTGTGGCTTATTAATGGTGTTATTGATTCCTCTATTTTGGCACAAAATATATGCATTGCTGCTGAAAACTTGAAGTTAGGAATTTGTTACCTTGGAACTACCCTTTACAATGCTCCTGAAATAAGCAAAGTACTTCATTTGCCGGTTGGTGTCATTCCAATCACTTCTTTAACATTAGGCTATCCTGAGGTGATACCTGAATTAACAGATCGATTGCCTTTAAATTCGATTATTCATCTGGAAGAATATAAAGATTATACAGATGAAAAAATCATGCAAATCTATCAAGATAAGGAGAATCTTGAATCGTCACGTAAATTTGTAACTGAGAATAGTAAAGAAAATTTGGCACAGGTCTTTACTGAGGTTCGGTACAGCAAGGCTGATAATCTTTATTTCTCTGGAAAATTGATGAAAATGTTAATGGATCAAGGTTTTATACCGATTGAAGAAATATAACAGACCAATCATCGCACACTCGATTGGTCTTAACATTTCTATTCATCGGCATTATACATGAAAGACTTTGGACTGATTTAGAATTGCATTTTGTATAAATTCCATCCCTACAATAAAAACAACAGCCAGAAGGTATTTTCTTCCGGCTGTTTTTTTTTGTGAATTTAATTAGCGGATACTTCCGGTTGGGATACCGTTTCCGGTTTTGTTGAGCTTTTGCCTTTGCACCGCGTCCCTCGTGCAGCTTCGTAACGACGGTAGAATTCGGGAGCTTTGCGCTTGTACTGTGGCGCCAGTTTGTCGAGTATGTTTTTTACAATCCCTTTCGATTCGGCAAACAGTGCACCCAGCTTTTCGGTAACTCCGGCGCGGTCAATAATCGCTTCTTTGGGTCCCGTATTCACTTCTTTTAATTCAGCAATCAGGTTTTGTACCGTTGATAAATCTTCGGGACCAATTCCCACTTGCATCAATTCCTCAGCGGGCAGGTTCTGCGCTTCTACCAGAACAATGCCGGCCACTTTAAGTAATTCAGGCGTAGCCAAATGTTTAATTACCGAAGCTTTATAATCGACACGGCTCATTAGAGTAGCATTCCCGGTTTGGTATGCATGAGAATGCACAGCACCGGAAATTTCGATCACATAATCGGCCAGGGAGAACACCGTTTTATCTTTATCGGTTTTTACTCCAGTCAGGTCTTTTTCCTGTTGAATCCCGAGAGAGTCAACTTCGGAGTTAATTTCACCAAGTCGGATGATCCCGTTGTTAAAATTAGGAACAATTGCAAGGCTTGCAGGATCATTTGTTGCTTCTTTAACAATCAATTTGTTCGAAGCATGTTGAATTGCTTGTATTTCATTCATCGATTTGAAATAATTGAAGGTTAAGTAACTAAATAACATTTATCAACTAAAATTAAAACAATTGAACAAATAAAACAAAACATTCGGGCTTAAATTTTTAATTGATAAATGAAAAAAACAATTCAGTAATGTAGAAACAGCGCCAAACCCTTACAAACATTGATTTTCAAAGCAAAAGGGCTCTATGACGGATGGTGTAGGTATGTTTATTATTGCAAGTTAATTAACTCTGTAAGAGTTTACCGTATATAACCCCCAGATTTATCTGGGGGAATATAAATGGATCAGTTTGTTTAACTCTGTTAGAGTTGTCCATTTTCAATTTTTATAGGATTGTAACATTCAAATATAAACCACATTATATGAAAAAAGTATTTGATATTTCGGGAAACTCCGACTGAGTTATAGACTTTATTGCCTATTTTCCACCCAGATAAATCTGGGGGTTATTCACAGCTTACTCCGATGGAGTAATAATTCATACAGATTTTCGTATATTTTTACCCATACCAAACATTATAAAGCCAAAAAAGGCTAAAACGGACAAACTATTTTCGAAATTGCTTCCGCTGAAACTGAAGACATGCCAACTGTTTCTGAATTTGCCTCCACTGAAACTGAAGACACGCCAACTGTTTCTGAAATTGGCTCCGCTGAAACTGAAGACACGCCAACTGTTTCTGAAATTGCCTCCACTGAAACTGTAGACACGCCAACTGTTTCTGAAATTGCCTTCGCTGAAACTGAAGAGACGCCAACTGTTTCTGAATTTGCCTTCGCTAAAACTGAAGACATGCAAACTGTTTCTGAAATTGCCTCCGCTGAAGTTGTAAATGCGACCTAAAATCTTGTCATATACTTAGAAGTTGTCCTATCCCGCGCAATCGGGTCATTCAAATCCGGTCTAATCGCTTGATGAGTTTTTGAAAGTAATATTTAATTGGATTTTGGTACTTTAATTGTTTCCAAGGTCTGCTGCTGTGTGGTTTATGCAAAACACCTCTCGAAACCAGCAAGTAATTGTTTAATCCTAATTTAATTGATTTGCGTGAAATGGTAACGTCATACCAATGCTTTTCAGCAGATAATTTTTGAAAGTCGTATTGTTTGAGTAGTTCTTGAGTTAAAAGTGTACAGCAAAAGCTTAGACTGTGTCTGGTTTTGATAACTTCTTTTTCTGTAGTTTTAAAGTTCAGGTAAGGAAAGTTGATCTTTCCATGATGGTCTTTTGTAATTGCTGCAACCATACCACATTGAGTGAGATTTTTTGAACAATTGATTAGTTCATTAAAGGTAGTGGGCTGAACTTCGACATCAGATTCGACAATAACAAGAGGTATCCCAAGTTCCAATGCTTTTTTTTGTGCCATTTGCAATACCAGCCTGTAGTTTGGTGATGGGCTATCAGTGATTTCCGACAAATTTATTAATTCAAAATTGAACTGAAGACTTAACGATTTCAACGCCTTCGTTGTTTCTTCCGTACTAAAGTCGTTAAAAATACAATAGTAAAACTCACCATTTGAATTTTGGACAGATTGTATGGTATCAGTCGTTGTCTTCAACGAGTCTTTTACAGGTGTTATAACTAGTGCTTCGTACATTAGAAATTTTTGCGTTCGTTTATTTTATCTATTTGTAGGCAAACAGTTGAATTCAAGTCCAAATTTTTCACCAAGTCTTTTTAGATCTTCAACAACCAATTCGTGCAAAGGTATACCATTTTTTTTACGTTCGAATGTTAATTTCCGTTCAGGATCACCTGGAATGAGAACATGTTCCTGACCTGATATTTGTTCAGCATTTCTGAAGGTTTGAATCCAGATGTCCATATTTTCCTTAAAATCCTGGGCTGGTCTGAAAGCATCAATACGGATCGCTCCCAGGAAATGCCCTATTCCTTTACCTACCTGGTTGGATGGAGGTTCCAGAAAGCTTACAAAAGGAGGAACCCAGGGGCCATAATTTGCCCCTGATAACACTGCCGAAAAGATGTCGACCATGGCACCTAAACAATAACCTTTATGACCGCCATGTTCACGATCGCCACCCAAAGGAAGCATTGAACCGCCTTTTTTAAGAGAATAAGCATCAGTTGTAGGATTCCCATCTTTATCCTGAGTCCAGCCGAGAGGAGCATCCTGTCCATTTCGTTGTAGTACTTCAAGTTTGCCATTTGCAACGGTCGTTGTTGCCATGTCAATTACTAAAGGTGGCTGGGTTAATGCAGGGAATGCTATTGCCATAGGGTTAGTTCCGAGAAGCCGACTTTTTGAAAAAGTTGGCGCAACCAAAGGACTTGCATTAGTCATCGAAATGCCAATCATGTCATGTTCAAGCGCCATCATGGCATGGTATCCGGCAATGCCGTAATGATTTGAATTTTGTACCGCGACCCAACCAGTGCCCGCAATCTTTGCTTTTTCGATTGCCAATTGCATTGCATGGGGTGCAGTTACAAGTCCTAATCCCAAATCTCCATTTAGAACTGCAGTACTTGGTGTTTGGTGAATTATTTTTATGTCAGGGTTTGCATTTAGTCGTTTTAATTCCCATAAGCGTACATAGCCACTTAATCGGGCCACGCCATGTGAATCAACACCACGTAAATCAGCCTGATTTAAGCAATCAGCAGCAATTTTTGCCTGTTCTTCAGGACAACCCATGCTTTTGAATATTTGAATGGTAAACTCTTTCAGGTATTTGGAATCAAATAGGATCATTTATAAATCTTGTTTTACTTTGATTAAAATTTTCTGTTAAAATCTCTGGCAGAAGCCTGATTTGTCGGCATAATTAGCAAATCGTCGATATTTACGTGTGTAGGTCTGCTTAAAATAAATAGAATTGTTTCAGCTATATCTTTTCCTGAAAGGGGAGTAAACCCTTTGTAAACCTGCTCTGCCTTTTCTTGATCGCCACGGAACCGAACCAGTGAGAATTCAGTTTCAACTGCTCCTGGAGCGATTGTTGTAACTTTTATTCCGTAGGGCATTAGTTCGATTCTCATTGCTCTCGAAATTGCTGAAACAGCATGTTTCGTTCCGCAGTATACAGAGCCGTTTGGATATGACTCTTTACCTGCGATTGACGAAATGTTGATGATATGGCCAGTTTGTCTTTCGACCATCCAAGGTGATATTGCTCGTGTAGTATACAATAAACCTTTTATGTTTGTGTCAATCATGTCTTCCCAATCGTTAACATCTGCAGAATTTACAGGAGCTAATCCGGCTGCTAATCCGGCATTGTTGATTAATACATCTATGGCTTTCCAATCATCTGGAATACTATTAAAAGCTGTTTCTGAATTTGTCCGGTCACGTATGTCAAAGTTTAGGGTAAGAATTTTACAATCGTAAGATGACTGCAATTCGTCTTTTAAGGATTCTAAACGTTCTTTTCTTCGCCCTGTCAATACTAAATTGTAATTATTTTGGGCCAAAAGGAAGGCAGTTTCATAACCAATACCTGCTGTGGCACCGGTGATTAGGGCTATTTTCTTATTCATTACAAATGTAGATTTTTATGAACTCTAAAATTAAAAATTCCTTAAAACTTATGGAATAACAAACTACTATATTATTTTTGTTTCTGTATTTAAAGCTAATTGATACATGACGACCGAAGAAAATAACAAATACGAGGAATCAACAATTGATCAAATACCAGAAGAACAGGACATTCATGATATTGTGTTCAATTTGATGGCAGATCCAAATCTTGCTCCGATTAATTATTTTAACGATTTTACTGAAGGATCGATTGATGTTTCAGAAATGTCAAACGGAGAGAATGATGAAATTGGTATGTTTTGTTCTCAAAATGGTCAATGGATGGCTATTTCAACTCATGCATTACATCATCATCTTGAAATGGATCCTCAGCAGGCAACCGAAATATTGGTTTCGCGTGCTGTGCGTAAAATGATTTGTTTTGGCGCTGTTCCTGAGGCTGTGAGTTCATTTTTATATCATATTGACATAACTGACCCAAATGGTCAGTTTATTGCTGCTGGTGCAATAAAAGGGCTTGAAAACGCATGTGGAAAATTTAATATTAAATTGGCTGACCGGAAAATCAGATTTGATTATTTCTCGGCTCATGGCCCTGTCTATCCTACTATTATTGTGAGTATAATGGCATCTATCCCTGATAAAGATAAGATTGTTAATCATGTTTTTAAAAGTAAGGGGAAAAATATATTCATGATTGGAAAATCATTTGATGATGTAAATTCTTCTGAATACCTGGAATTTTATCATGAAATAACCGAATCCTCACTTCCTGTTTTTGATATTGATTTTGAAGTCAAATTAAATAAGGTGATGAAACGATTAATTGAATCAGGTTTACTAGGTTCTGCCAGCCCGGTAGGAAAAGGTGGATTATTCTTCTCGCTTTTACGTTCGGGAATGCCTACAGGAGTTGGTTTTGATATAACATCCGATGCCGAAATTCGTAAGGATGCATTTTTGTTTGGTGAGGCCATGGGACGTATTATTGTTGGAGTTGAGCCCAAAAAGGTTGACGAATTTGTTGATTTGATGAGCAGTCTGAAAGTACCTTTTTTTGCATTAGGTCATGTTACCAAAGGCGAAATCCGTATTGATGATGAATCTTTCGGTTTTATTGATAAAATGACTCCTACCAATTAACTGGTTCAAATGACTCATGCAAGTTATTCCATATAAAGATTCGAATCAGCAAAAAAAGCAACAGGTTGAACAAATGTTTGATCATATTGCTCCTAAGTACGATTTTTTAAACCATTTTCTCTCTCTTGGAATTGATAGGTTATGGCGTAAGATTGCAATTCGTATTCTTTCAGGTTTTAAATTTGATCATTTACTTGATGTAGCTACCGGAACAGGAGATTTTGCAATTGCTGCTTCAAAATTGAATCCTCGTGAAATTGTTGGATTTGATATTTCGGAGCAGATGTTGAATGTTGGACGCGCTAAAGTCAAAAATCTGGGACTGGAACAGGTAATCAAATTTCAGAAGGGAGACTCAGAAGCAATGCCTTTTTCTGATGAGCAGTTTGATGCAATAACTGTTGCGTTTGGAGTGAGAAACTTTGAGAATCTTAAAAACGGACTCGATGAATTCTTTAGAGTTTTGAAGGCCGATGGAGTTGTAATTATTCTTGAGTTTTCGAAACCAAAGTATTTCCCGATGAAACAATTATATTTTTTCTATTTTTTCGGAATATTGCCGCTTATTGGCCGATTGGTTTCCAAGGATAGCTCTGCTTATTCCTATTTGCCAGAATCGGTCATGGCTTTTCCTGACGATCAAAAATTTTTGTCGATATTGCAAAATGTTGGTTTTTCAAGAACGAAGCAAAAAAGACTTAGCTTTGGAATTGCAACCATTTACATTGCTCAAAAATAACCCATCATACAATAATTTGTAATTTTATGGGTTATTCGAATAGTAAATAACCATTTTTATTGTGAAGAGAATTTTCTACATTCTGCTTTTTCTGTTGGTTGGTCTGACATCATTTGCACAACGGTTAATGGTAAAAAATCTGACTACCTTTGACGATAAACGTATCCATTTTGGCTTTACGCTCGGTATTAATACGGTCGATTTTAATATCAGTCACTATAACTATATTGGAGATAATCCTAAATTTAGTCCTGAGACAGTTAATGGAGTGCTACTAACCGGGAAAGAAAAAATCAGAGCTGATATTTCGACTTTAACTCCTGGTTTTACTGTCGGTATTGTTACCAATCTACGTCTTTCCGAAAGCTTTGATCTTCGTTTTTTGCCCGGTATGTCGTTTGGAGAAAGAAAACTGGTATATAATATTCCTGTTCAGGATGTTAATGATGTAGGCAATAAAAATTTCTATTCTATAAAATCAACTTTTCTTGACTTTCCGCTGTTGTTGAAATACAAAGCAAAACGGATGAATAACCAAAGACCTTATTTGATCGCTGGTGGAGCTTATCAAATTGATATTTCGAAAAGCGGACAGGAAGATCTGGTTCGGCTAAAACCCTTTAGTGCGTCATTGGAAGCTGGAGTTGGCTGGGATACATATCTTATGTTTTTTAGACTTTCGACTGAATTAAAGTTTAGTTTTGGATTGGATAATGTTCTTGATAAAGGTCCTAAAAACACACAAGCTCAGGTGTATTCCGATGCTTTTTCGAGGTTATCGTCCAATATGTTTTTAGTAAGTTTTCATTTTGAATAGCCTTGAAACAAGAAATCAATTTGTCACTATCGCCAAAACTGGCTTCCGACGAACAATTTTACAAACCTGTTTTAGCTGAAAAACTTCATGTTGATGAAGATCGAATTAAATTGATTAACGTCAAACATAGATCGATTGATGCCAGACAGCGTGAGATTCGGGTGAATCTTGGTTTTGAAGTTTTTTTGGATGAAATTCCTGTTGAAGAAAAAATCGAATTTAAATACGCCCCAGTTGACTACAAGCCGGCTGTTATCATCGTTGGTGCTGGTCCCGCTGGACTTTTTGCAGCTTTACGATTGATTGAACTTGGATTTAAGCCACTTCTTTTTGAAAGGGGAAAAAATGTCAGCGATCGTAAACGCGATATAGCCAAAATTCACCGTGAACATCTGATTGATCCTGATTCAAATTATGGGTTTGGAGAAGGTGGTGCTGGTACTTTTTCCGATGGGAAATTGTATACCAGATCAAAAAAGAGGGGTAACATCCGGCGAATTCTTGAAGTTTTTTATGCCAATGGAGCTTTGCCTGAAATTTTGATTGACGCACATCCGCACATCGGAACCAACATGCTTCCTGAAATAATAAGAAATATTCGAGAAAAAATAATTCTGGCGGGAGGTGAAATCCATTTTAACAGCCGGGTCGTTGATTTGATTGTCGCAGATGATTTCTGTACTGGAATTATTCTTTCGGATGGAAATGTTGTTGAAGCAGAAGCTGTTATACTTGCAACAGGTCATTCTGCTCGCGAAATCTTTGAACTGTTGTATGAGAAAGGAATTTCAATTGAGCCGAAAACGTTTGCAGTTGGAGTCAGAGCTGAACATCCCCAGACACTTATTGATTCAATCCAATATAAACGACCACTTCGGGGGCCATATTTGCCACCTGCAAGCTATTCGTTTGTCGAACAGGTTAATCAGCGGGGTGTATATTCGTTTTGTATGTGCCCCGGTGGCATAATGGTTCCGGCAGCCACTGCTCCTGGCGAAGTAGTTATCAATGGAATGTCGCCTACCAAAAGAAACACAAACTTTGCCAATTCAGGAATGGTAGTAGAAATCAGACCTGAAGATCTGAATGATTTCAGGCATTTTGGCGTACTCGCAGGGCTTGAGTTCCAGCGAAGACTGGAACGATTTTGCTTTTCGCTCAATGGTCAGACTCAGTTTTCTCCGGCACAACGAATGTCCGATTTTGTGAATAACCGTTTTTCACAGGATTTACCCGAATCATCCTATCATCCGGGACTGGCTTCAGTTCCTTTGCACGATATACTTCCGGAAATGATCAGTACAAGGCTTCAGGAAGCATTCAAACTGATCGATCGAAAAGCTCATGGATATCTTACCAATGAGGCCATTATTGTTGGTGTTGAATCTCGTACATCTTCTCCAATCAGGATTCCACGTCGGGATGATACGTTTGAACATATTGAGATTCATGGGCTTTATCCTTGTGGAGAAGGTGCTGGATATTCAGGAGGAATAGTATCCTCAGCCATGGATGGTGAACGTTGTGCTGAAGCAGTTGCAGAAAATTTCAGATTAAAAACAAGGTAAAGTATTAGTTGGTTGGATTTTGCTGCCTTGTACCTATTCCGTTTTTTGAATACTGCGACTGATTACTTCTTTATCTCCGTTTAAATTCGCTACAACAAATGGCTGCGGCAATGGCTACATTCAATGATTCTGGTTTGTTTTTTTTGGACGAGAAGCTTGGAATAAACAATCTATGAGTTATAAGTTTGCTTATTGGTTCAGAAATTCCATTCCCTTCATTCCCCATAACCAGGATTCCTTTTGGAGTAAGCTGTTCTTTATAAATGTCTTTCCCTTCCAGAAAAGTTCCATAAATAGGTGTTTTGCTGTTGTTTGCATCGTTTAAAAAAGCTTCAAGGTTAGTATATTGTATATTTACCCTGAAAATGGCGCCCATACTAGCTTGAACTACTTTTGGATTAAATACATCAACCGTATTCTCGGAACAGACTATGGTATGAATGCCGAACCAATCAGCAATTCGAAGGATACTCCCCAAATTTCCTGGATCTTGAATAAAGTCGAGTGCAAGTATAAGGTCATCTGTTAAATTCAGAACCGGATTTTCGGGTATAAGGACCAATGCCAGTGAATTTTGCGGATTCTGCAATAAACTGGCCTTTTGAATAGTCTCCATATCGGTTTCGATAAGTTCATTGACTTTGAACTGGATTTCAGGATGTAAATGAAGAAATTCGGAAGTGCAGACCAACGTTGCGATCTTTAGCTCAGAACGAAGAGCCTCTTCAACCATTTTATTGCCTTCAACTAAAAAAAGTCCGGTTTCGTCCCTGATTTTCTTCCGGTTTAGCGATTGAATTAACTTAATTTTGTTTTTACTCAACATATTTTATGATTCTTCGTTCGAAATTGTAAAAATAAAAAGGTCTCGATGATTTGTGAACCAAATGCTCTGTTTATTTTTGTAAAAATTCAAAATCATGTTATTCATTCTTAAGAGCAAATATATTTCATTAAAAATTCTAATTCTCTTGGTATTTGCCATCTTTTTAGGATCGTGCAATTCGACACGTTTTGTACCCGAAGGAAAATATTTGCTTAACAAAATTTCGGTAAAGGCCGATAACACCAATTTAAAACGGGACGAGATCAAAACGCACATCCGGCAGAAAGAGAATCAACGGATTTTAGGAATCATTAAATTCTATTTGGGATTGTACAATTTGTCGTCGGCAAAAAAAGATAACGATTGGCTGAAAAGGGTTGGCGAAGCTCCTGTCTTGTACGATGAATTTCAGATCCAACGCACCCGGGATCAACTGTTGATTTATTTGAAGAATAAAGGTTACTACAATGCTGTGGTAAAAGATTCGTTGGTGATTGTTCCGAAGAAAAGAAAACTGAATCTGATTATTGATATTCAGGCTAAGCAGCCCTATCTGGTTCGTAATTTTAGTTATTCGATTAAAGACCCATTCTTGCGTAATGTTATTCTGAAAGATTCAGTCAACCGGCTTTTGAAAACGGCGGATATTTTCGATCTGGATGTATTAAATTCAGAAAGACAACGAATGACCAAATATCTGAAAGACAGAGGTTATTTTAGGTTTTCAGAAGAGTTTATCAGTTTCAAGGCAGATACCAATTTTTACAATAACCGGGTCGATTTAACTATAAAGGTTGACGATGCTTCGGTAAGGAACGAAGAAAATGCAGTGGCTGAGCACCAAAAATATAAGGTCAGAAACTATTTGATTAACCCAACTTACAAAGCTGCGGATCTAACTGGCAATCAAATTGTACTAGATACGTTGGTCCGTGGAGATTACATATTTACTTATTCAGGGAAGCTTAGATATAAACCTGAATTGTTTTATGATTTGAACCGAATGAAAGATAGCTCTTTTTACAGTTTGCTGAATGCCGAAAAGACCTATCTCGCTTTAAATCGATTGAAACAATTCAAACTGATTAATATTGGATTTAATGAGACAAATGCCATTACCAAGGATTCAATACCTCTTCTGGATTGCACCATGCTGTTGTCGCCTATGCCTAGAAAAAATTTTTCCGTCGATTTAGAAGGCACCAATTCCTCAGGAAACCTTGGTGTTGCAGGAAATCTGAATTATCAGCATCGAAATGTTTTTGGAGGAGCTGAAGTATTTGATATTCAGCTAAGAGAAGCGCGCGAACGACAATTAATAAATAGTAATGTGTTTAATACACAAGAGTTCGGATTGGAATCAAGCCTGACGATACCTAAGTTTTTAAGTTTTATCAGGGGCAAACGAATGTTTACTTTTCAGATACCCGAAACAAAATTTACGATAGGTTATAATTATCAAAAGCGTCCGGATTATACCCGAACCATTACTAATTTAAGGTTTGGCTATAACTGGAAGACTGCTGATCACTTGTCCCATACATTAAATTTGATCGATCTTAATTACGTGCATATTTATGACCTTAATCCTGACTTTATTAATTCAATTAAAGATTTATATATTAAAAGTAGTTTTACCGATCACCTGATTTTTGCTTCCAACTATACCTGGATGTACAACACCCAGAATATTAATAAACGGGAAGATTATACGTTCTATAAGTTTAATATTGAATCAGCTGGAAATATGCTTTCCCTTTACTCCAGACTGATAAATAAATCAAAAATCTCAGAGAAGGATACAATAACGAATCAAGTTAGCTCGTATTATGAGATTTTAAACACACGTTTTGCCGAATATCTGAAAGGAGATTTTGAATATCGCTACGGACATATCATTAATAGGTTGAGTTCGATAGTAGGTCGTACATTCGCAGGGATTGGGGTTCCCTTTGGTAATTTTAATGTTTTGCCGTTTGAAAAGAAATACTTTACAGGTGGTGCGAATGGTATACGGGCATGGCAGGTTAGATCATTAGGTCCAGGTTCGTATAAATTGCCAAGTACTTATCCGAATTATCCGAATCAATCTTCGGATATTAAGCTGGAAGCAAACCTTGAATATCGTTTTAAATTGTTTTGGCTGATTGAAGGTGCACTGTTTTTAGACGCTGGGAATATTTGGGCAATCAATTACAAAGACAATCGGGAAGGTGCTGTTTTTAAGATCGATCAGTTTTACAAACAAATTGCAATAGGAACTGGTACCGGCATGCGATTTGATTTCACCTACTTTCTATTTCGACTTGATCTTGGTTTGAAATTGCGGGATCCTTCATTGCCTGAAGGTGCTCGTTTTATCCCTGGAAATTATCCAATTACAAGTAATGATTTTAATCTTTCTTTTGCAATTGGGTACCCATTCTAATTGTTTCAATCTGAATAGCTGAGTGAGTATCTTGATTAATCACTGATTTTTATTTCAGACATCAACGAAAAATAAGAGGGATAGCCTAAGCCATCCCTCTTTATTATCTTTGAAAAACGTCGTATTATGCTTTGCCAGCAGAACCTAAAACGTTGATGTTTTTGTGTTTGTAGAGTTCTTTCAATGCGTCACGGGCGGGTCCTAAATATTTGCGTGGGTCAAATTCTCCCGGTTTTTCAGCAAATACTTTCCGGATAGCAGCAGTCATTGCCAAGCGTCCGTCAGAATCGATGTTGATTTTGCAAACAGCTGATTTGGCTGCCCTGCGAAGTTGCTCTTCCGGAATACCAACTGAATCTTTCAATGCACCACCGAATTTATTAATGGTATCAACATCTTCTTGTGGAACAGAAGAAGAGCCATGAAGCACGATTGGAAATCCGGGAAGTTTTTGTTCGATTTCTTCCAGAATGTCGAAACGGAGTGGAGGTGGAATCAACACGCCATTCTCGTTACGTGTACACTGTGCAGGAGTGAATTTGTTAGCTCCGTGAGATGTTCCGATTGAAATAGCCAATGAATCAACACCTGTGCGAGTGACAAATTCAATTACTTCTTCAGGTTTGGTGTAGTGTGATTTTTCAGCAACAACATCGTCTTCAACGCCAGCTAATACACCAAGTTCGCCTTCAACAGTTACATCATGGGCGTGTGCGTATTCAACAACTTTTTTCGTTAGTGCCATGTTCTCTTCAAAAGAGAAGTGTGAGCCGTCGATCATTACTGAAGAGAACCCACTGTCAATACAGTCTTTACAAAGTTCGAACGTGTCGCCGTGATCGAGATGAAGTGAAATCGGAATTTCACAACCTAGTTCTTTTGCATATTCCACAGCTCCTTTTGCCATATTTCGTAGCAAATTAGAGTTGGCATATTTACGAGCTCCGGATGATACCTGGAGAATAACTGGAGACTTAGTTTCAACACAAGCCTGAATGATTGACTGAAGCTGTTCCATGTTGTTAAAGTTGTAAGCAGGAATTGCATATCCGCCTTCAACTGCTTTTGCAAACATCTCTTTCGTGTTTACAAGTCCTAAGTCTTTATAACTAGTACTCATTTTGTGAATTTTAATTGATTAAAGATATGATTTTGGGTATTTTTAAAGTGTTACAATAGTAATGATTTATTGCTTAAAATCAGTTTATTCATAGCATTGAGCTTGTCTTTTAAAAAATCCTTAACAAATTCAGTCCATTCTTTTGAAAATGCCATCCTTGTTTCAGCTTATCAGATAGAAAATACGGATTTAAATGCGATGAAACGAGCCTTGATCTAAATTTTCGCACACTGAGGTTTAACTAATAATGAATTCCCTGCCGGCTAAACAAGCGGCATCTGACAACTAAAAAGCGAATTAAAAACAGACAAGAATTTATAGTTCAGGATATCAATTAGTTGTTGATTTTATTATCTTCGATTTGAACAATATCAGTCCTGATTAGTTATATTCTAAGAGATTAATTTATTAAAGGACTGATTAGTATAATCTTAATAATAGAACAATGACGAAAATTTCAGAAGTTGTAAAATTCGGAGTAGTATCTGGCGATGACTTACAGAAGGTGTTCAAAATTGCAAAGGAAGAGCATTTTGCGTTGCCTGCCGTTAATGTAATCGGCTCAGATTCTGTTAATGTTGTGATGGAAGTGGCAAAATTGGTAAACTCGCCGATTATTATTCAATTTTCGAATGGAGGAGCTCAGTTTTATGCTGGTAAAGGATTGAAACTTGACGGACAG
>Ga0224524_1000286_pt1 | contig 21880 bp, 21 predicted proteins | sample CFST75metaG_FD_179895 | JGI IMG/M metagenome (GOLD analysis project Ga0224524, IMG submission 179895) | Peat soil microbial communities from Stordalen Mire, Sweden - C.F.S.T75 | ecosystem: Environmental > Terrestrial > Soil > Wetlands > Peat | place: Sweden: Norrbotten County, Stordalen Mire... | reverse complement strand
TACATCCCATGGATTCTCTTCCAGCTGTTTGTGACCCAGGCTCAGTCTGCGGTTATCCACATCAATATCGAGGACCATGACATCGATCTTTTCACCGGTCTTGGTGAATTCAGCCGGATGCTTGATTTTCTTTGACCATGACAGGTCAGAAATGTGGATCAGCCCGTCAACACCTTCTTCAAGTTCAACAAAAATACCGAAGTTGGTAAAGTTGCGAACGGTGGCAGTATGTTTCGATTTCAGCGGATATTTTTCCTTGATGTTTGCCCATGGGTCGGGGATCAGCTGCTTGATACCCATCGACATTTTCCGCTCTTCGCGGTCGAGGGTAAGGATAACAGCTTCCACTTCCTGTCCTACCTTGAGGAAATCCTGTGCTGTACGCAAGTGCTGCGACCATGACATTTCGGAAACGTGGATCAGTCCTTCAACGCCCGGAGCGATCTCTACAAATGCACCGTAATCTGCAATAACAACGACTTTCCCTTTGATCTTGTCTCCAACCTTCATGTTCTGATCGAGTGAATCCCATGGATGAGGAGTAAGTTGTTTCAGGCCGAGGGCGATACGTTTCTTATTTTCATCGAAATCAAGAATAACAACCTTGATTTTCTGATCCAGTTTGACAATCTCTTCCGGATGGCTGATACGTCCCCAGCTGAGGTCGGTGATGTGGATGAGTCCGTCAACGCCTCCCAGGTCGATGAACACGCCATAAGAAGTAATATTTTTAACGGTTCCCTCGAGGATCTGTCCTTTTTCCAGTTTCTTGATGATCTCGGCTTTCTGTGCTTCCAGTTCATCTTCGATCAGGGCCTTATGGGAAACCACTACATTTTTGTATTCGTGGTTGATCTTCACCACTTTGAATTCCATTACTTTGTCAACAAATACGTCGTAATCGCGGATGGGCTTAACATCGATCTGTGAGCCGGGGAGGAAAGCTTCAATTCCAAAGATGTCGACAATCAGTCCACCCTTGGTACGCGATTTCACATACCCTTTTATTATCTCCTGGGTTTCGTAAGCTGCATTGATCCGTTCCCACGATTTCAGGATCCTTGCTTTCTTATGGGAGAGAAGAAGTTGTCCGCTGGGGTCTTCCTGGTTCTCGACATAAACTTCTACCTTGTCGCCAACCTTCAGGTCGGGATTGTAACGGAATTCGTTTAAAGGAAGTACGCCATCGGATTTAAAACCGATGTTGATAACGACTTCGCGGTTATTCATTGCAACGATGGTTCCATCGATGACTTCGTGCTCGCTTATTGAACTCAGGGTTCTGTCGTATTCCTTTTCCAGGCGTGCTTTTTCGTTGGCATCATAGATCTCATGTTTCTTCCCGATCGAATCCCAGTCAAAGTCCTTCATGGATTCGTAAGCTGATAAGGGAACAGCAACTTTGATGGGTTTTGCAGGTTCTTCTTGAACTTCAACTTCTTTGGTTTCTTCAACAACTTCCTCAGGAACTTCCATTTTCACTTCTTCCGCTTGATTTTGTTCCACTTCGTTGTTAATCTCTAATTCTTCGGTCATTTAATTTTGCTTTGTGGCAGCGCATGTGCAGCCGCCGGGTTTATACTAGGTGAATTGCTTTTCTCATCCTAAAAGCCACAATATCAATATGATCTCAGAGCTTATTTCGTTGGATGAAAATTGGGGTGCAAAGGTAGAAAGAAAAATTTTAAAATCCAATTCAGCTTATCAGCTCATCAGCTAAACAGCATCCGGATCTTGGAACCAGAAATGGAAATTCTGTACCTTTGCACTTAGAAAACCGATTTATATGCCGTTACGCTGTGGAATCATAGGACTTGCCAGTACAGGAAAAACAACGTTGTTCAATTGCATCTCGAACACCCGTGCAGATGTGCATAAGGCTTCCTTTACCGGTTCAAAATCGAACCTCGGAGTCATGAATGTTCCGGATCAGCGGTTATTTGAGATCGACAAATTGATCCATTCCGCAAAGATCGTCCCTACCACCATTGAGATGATTGATATTCCGGGCCTTTCCAAAGGAGGAAGCCGGAATGAAGGCAATAAATTCCTTGCCGATATCCGTAATGTAGATGCACTGATTCATGTCCTTCGTTGCTTTGATGATCCCATAATGCCTCATATTGAAGGATCTGTCGATCCTGTGAGGGATAAAGAGATTGTTGACCTCGAGCTTCAGATCCGGGATCTGGAATCGGTGGAAAAGAAAATTGTGAAGGTTGAAAAGATGATAAAGAACGGGGAAAAAGATGCCCGGCATGCTTTGGAAGTCCTTACTATTTATAAGGACCACTTAGAGTCATTTCAGTCTGCCAGATCAGCCCCGGTTCATAAAGAGGATAAAAAACACATCGAAGACCTGTTCCTCTTATCCGATAAGCCCGTGCTATATGTATGCAATGTTGACGACCGCTCCGCTACTTCCGGGAATGAATTCTCACAAAAATTCCTGGATTCTGTAAAAAATGAAAATGCTGAAGTATTAGTTGTAGCAGGTAAGCTGGAAGCCGAGATCGCTGAACTGGAAACTGCCGAAGACCGGGAAATTTTTCTAGCCGATGCCGGCCTGAGCGAACCCGGTGTGAACCGACTGGTACGTTCAGCGTTTCACCTGCTCGACCTGCAGAACTTCTTTACTGCCGGCCCTAAGGAAGTCAGGGCGTGGACCATTAAAAAAGGCATGACTGCCCCGCAGGCAGCCGGCGTGATTCACAGTGACCTGGAACGGGGATTCATCCGGGCTGAGGTCATGAAATATGAAGATTTTATCCGGCTGAAAACAGAGCATGCCTGCCGGGAAGCCGGAAAATTTTTCATTGAAGGAAAAAATTATATCGTGGCTGACGGAGATATTATGCATATAAGGTTTAATGTTTAGAATAGAATTCAATTCAGAATTCAGAATGCAGAATGCAGAATGAAAAATGAATAATGAACAATGAATATTGACGACATATTAAAAAACGAGACGTTCACAAAGGAAGACCTCATCATACTGTTAAGTGCCAATGAGGAAGAGAGCAGGAAGATTTATGAGAGGTCAAAAGCAGTCAAGGAAGAACAGGTCGGAAGGAAGGTCTATTTTCGGGGACTGATCGAATATTCAAATTACTGTTCGAAGAATTGCCTCTACTGTGGGATCCGTGCCGGAAACAGCCGGTACATCCGGTACCAGATGCCCGATAAAGAAGTACTGGAAGCCGCAAAATATGCCTATGACAATAAATTTGCTTCCATCGTGATCCAATCGGGGGAACGTACTGACCGGAAATTCATTGATTCGATCGAAAGGTTGCTGAAAGAAATACACCGGATGTGGGAAGGCAAGCTTCATGTTACACTTTCCCTTGGCGAGCAAACGGAAGAGACCTACCAACGGTGGTTTATTGCCGGCGCCCATCGGTACCTCCTTCGCATCGAGGTTTCAAACCCTGTGCTTTACAGTAAACTCCATCCCAACGACAAGCATCATGACTATAATGAACGGCTTGAGGCGCTTCAGCGGCTCCGGAAAGTCGGGTACCAGGTTGGCACAGGTGTTATGATCGGCCTGCCCTTTCAAACCATCCCCGATCTTGCCGACGACCTTATCTTCTTCCGTGACTTCGATATCGATATGGCGGGAATGGGACCTTACATAGAACATGAAGACACTCCCCTATACAAGTTTCGGAACGAATTGCTCCCTTTTCGTGAACGGTTTCTTCTTTCCCTTAAAATGGTCGCCCTACTAAGGATCATGATGAAAGACATTAACATTGCCGCTACCACTGCCATGCAGACAATAGATTCACAGGGACGTGAAAAAGCATTGCTGGTCGGTGCGAATGTGATCATGCCCAATCTGACACCTGTAAAATACCGCCAGAATTACCTGCTCTACGAAAACAAACCCTGTCTGGATGAAGAAGCAGAAGAATGCAAGAGCTGTCTGGAAGCCAGGATTGCCTTGGCAGGTGATGAGATCGGTTATGGAGAATGGGGCGATTCGAGACACTTCAAGCAAAGAACAGGAAGTTTATAAAGTTCATAAAGTTCATAAAGTTACAGAGTCACAAAGTCATAAATAATTGAACAACTAAGCGACTAAGCAACTAAGCATGCTTGATAAAGTCTTTGAAAACATCACGATCCTCGATGCCGGATCGGAAGGAAAAGCGATTGCAAAAATCGGCGAACTTGTGATTTTTGTTCCCTTCGTTGTTCCGGGAGATGTGGTAGATATCCAGTTGGTAAGGAAGAAAAAATCGTATCTTGAAGGGAAAGCCATCAGGTTTCATAAGTATTCTGAAAAACGACAGGATGCTTTTTGCGAACATTTCGGGACCTGCGGGGGGTGTCGCTGGCAGAATATGAAATATGAAGAACAGCTTTTCTACAAACAAAAACAGGTTAAAGACGCCATCCAGCGGATCGGGAAGATCGAAAATGCAAATATCCATCCAATCCTGCCCTCTCCTGAGAGCATATATTACAGGAATAAACTGGAATATTCATTCTCAAATCACCGGTGGCTGACAACCGGTGATAAAACAGAAGCCGGAAGGGTTGATGACAAAGGAATGAATGCACTCGGGTTCCATATTCCATTGCTGTTTGACAAGGTCCTCGACATCAACCATTGTTACCTCCAGGCCGACCCGTCAAATGCCATTCGCCTGGAAGCCCGGAAATATGCATTGGAACGCAATCTCTCTTTTTATGATGTGAGGATCTGGAAGGGATTCCTGCGTAACCTCCTGATCAGGACATCCATGACCGGTAACGTGATGGTCATTTTTGTCTTCCTGACCGATGATAAAAAAGAGATCAAACTGCTCCTGGATCATATGCTGTCGAAATTTCCGGAAATCACTTCCATTTATTACGTAATCAATGAAAAGAAAAATGATGTGATCACCGACCTTCCTTTTATTCATTACCACGGAGATCCTTATATTACAGAGAAGATGATCACCTTCAACAATAAAAAAGAGGTTGATTTTCACATCCGGCCTGCATCCTTCTTCCAGACCAATACAAAACAGGCATTTACCTTATACCGGAAAGCAGGAGAATGTGCCGGGTTTACCGGTGAGGAAACTGTATATGACCTATATTGCGGAATTGGCACCATTTCCAGCTTTATCGCAGGATCCATAAAAAAAGGAATTGGGATCGAGTCGGTGCCCTCCGCCGTGAAAGATGCCATAGAGAATGCACAACGCAACGGGATCAACAATACTTCATTTTTTATCGGGGAAGCAGAGAAGATGCTCACTCCTGAATTCATTGAACAACAAGGGAAACCGGATATCGTTATAACGGATCCTCCGCGGGCAGGAATGCATGAGAAAGTGGTAAAGGCCATCCTGAATGCAGCTCCGCTCAAGATCGTTTATGTGAGTTGTAATCCTGCTACCCAGGCGAGGGATATTGCCCTGATGAAAGAACAGTACGAACTGATCGAATGCCAGCCGGTAGATATGTTCCCGCATACACAACACGTTGAAAACATTGCTTTACTCGGGAGGAAGATCCCCCTTATCGAATAAGTCCTTTGATCAGATCAACCAGTGGCTCCAGGTCATCAACCGGCCCCGCGATAATATGATCCGCCTGAAGATAATAGGGTTCCCTTTCCTCCAGCTGGTTTCGGATAAACTGTTCAAGGTTTTCCATGGGAACATTCTTTAGTAAGGGACGTTTCTTTTTGACGATTTTCAAACGTGCGGCAAGATCCGCAGCATTCATCCGGATATAAATGCTGATCCCATGTTCTTTTATAAACCGGATGTGTTCTTCTGAACAGGGTGTTCCTCCCCCGGTGGCAATAATCGTATGGTCGAGGGATGCCGTTTCCAGCAACAACTGGTGTTCAATTTGCCGGAAAGCTGGATCCCCGTATTTATCAAAGAAGTCGACAATTCCAATCCGGTATCTCTCCTCGAAAATCTCATCCAGTTCAACAAATGAAAGGCCTGTCAAACCGGATAATTTCTTTCCCAGCTTTGATTTTCCCGATGCCATATACCCGATCAGGTAGATCTTCATTCCGTTCAATTTAGGATAAAAATGAGAATGGGCACCTGTCTTTGATTTTTTTCTTTGCAATTTCCTGACGAATATACAGAACAATTAGAGAGTATTCCCATTTTTATTGGTTGATTTTTCTTATTTTTGCACCCTAAATCAGGGAAATCAAGTTATGAATAAGAGTTTTTCAGCCGTAATCATACTTTGTGTCGGAATTATAGCTTTTTCATTAACTTCCTGTAGCAATGACAGGATTTCATCGGATGTGATCCAAAACCCAAACACGGCAAACGGAAAAGGAGACCTTTCACAACTACCTTCTTTTAAATTTGTCGAAGAATCGCATGACTTCGGGAAAATTATGCAAGGAGAAACTGTGTCCTACCCATTCAAATTCAAAAATGCAGGGAAATCCGACCTGATCATTTCCGATGTCAGCACTTCCTGTGGCTGCACGGTTCCCTCCTTTCCCAAAACCCCTATTCACCCCGGGCAGGACGGTAGCATCAAGGTGTCATTCAACAGTGCAGGAAAGCATGGTTTTCAGAATAAAAATATTGTCATCGTTGCAAATACACAACCAAACACATTTATTCTCAGGATCAAAGCGGAAGTCATGATGGCAAGCAGCCAGAAATAATAAAAGGCGGACAAATTGAACTCAGAGTGCAGAGAACAGAAATCAGAAATCGGACCTCAGACTTCAGACCTCAACCGCACACAAGATAATCAATCAAAGAAAAACATTATATCGATAATTATTCAATAAATTTTAACCATTCTTAAACCTTTTCAAGATGAATTTATCAAGCATTATTTTAATGGCACAGCCGGCAGCCGGAGCATCAGGTAACAGCTCAAGCACCTGGTACTCTTTTCTTCCGTTGATCCTTATCGTAGTAGTTTTCTATCTTTTCTTTATCCGTCCGCAGATGAAACGGTCGAAAGATCAGAAAAAATTCAGGGAAGCGTTGGAAAAAGGCCAAAAGGTCATCACCATTGGCGGGATCCATGGCCGTATCGTAGAAATCCAGGACACAACCGTGACCATTGAAGTTGAAGGCCAGGTTCGATTGCGCGTGGAAAAATCTGCTATTGCCATCGATAACTCACAAACCATTGAGAACAAATAAACTCAAGGTTTCCTAACCAAAACAACTTGGAACCTGAATTCATTGAATTTATCCGGAATGCCAGAAAAAGAAAAGTTGAGAAGTTCCGAAATCAGCTTTCTATTTTTCTGGTATGCCTGATTATTTCCATTTTTCTTTGGATCCTGGTTCATCTTTCAAAAGAATATTTCTATACTGCCGAATACCGGTTAAATTATAAGCAGGTTCCCTGGAACATGAAAATGGTGAGCTGCTCTGATAGTATACTCATCCTAACCATCCGTTTACAAGGATATGAATTTTTCTCAGAGCAGTTTTTTCGGAGAAAAAAACGGGAATGCGATGTCAGCCTGCGGGGGATGAAAATGAAGATCGGCGAGGACCAGGTCAATGGTTATCTGCTTACTCGCGACATCGCAAGGAATATTGCAGAACAAACGACCTACCCCCTCGAGATCTTTTCCACAGCTCCGGATACTATTTTTTTTACCTTCGACAAGAAAGCCTTAAAGCAGATGTCTCCTTTAAGGTCAACAACCCTTACTGTAAACCATCCGGGAATCGATTCTATTTTGAATCCTCCCGACAGCATTCGCGGGAATGCATACCGGTCGGAAATCAAACAAAACGGATCCACCAAGAGGAAAGGCAATAAGTGATGCTGAAAGTCGGTCTGACAGGAAATATCGGTAGCGGTAAGAGTCTCGTCGCGGAGATGTTTTCCATCTTTGGAGTACCGGTATACCATGCCGATCAGGAATCCAGGAAGTTCCTCGGAGATCCCTTCGTCAAAGAGAAAATTCTCAGCTTATTTGGAGAAAATGTTTTGACCACAACGGGAGAAATTGACCGGCGTGCATTGGCAACCATAGTTTTTTCAGATGAAAAAGCGCTGATGACGCTCGATTCTATTCTTCACCCGATGGTTATCGATGATTTTATGCATTGGTGTGAAAAGTTTAGGGAACATTCTTATATCATCCAGGAAGCCGCCATTATTTTTGAAAGCGGAGTTGCCGGTATTTTCGACCGGATCATTCATGTATCCTGTCCCAAAGAAATTGCCATCGAACGGGTCATGAAAAGAGACGGGATAGATGTCAATTCAGTATTACAGCGGATGCGCTATCAGATGGAAGATGCTGAGAAGGCCAGCCGTTCGGATTTTTTGATCTGCAACGATGGAACCGAAATGATTATTCCGCAGGTCCTCTCCATCCACGAACAGTTATCAGCAATTGATGAGCAACATTGATGAATATGGAACTATTTAAAATCTCCGCCGTCTCTTATCTCAATACAATACCTTTTGTTTATGGCATCCAGCGATCGGGATTACTGAAGAATTACCGTCTCGACCTTGATATTCCTTCGCTCTGTGCCGAAAAACTGAAAAACGGGGTGGTAGATGTCGCATTAATCCCCGTGGGCGCGCTCAATGACCTTGCCTCTTTTGAATTTATAACCGATTACTGCATCGGTGCAGTGGATACCGTTAAAACCGTGTTGCTGCTCAGCCATAAGCCCTTGGGTGAGATCACGGAAATCGGGCTGGATTACGATTCAAGGACTTCTGTCCAACTGGTCAAAGTGCTTGCGAAGCATTCCTGGAAGATTGATCCTATTTGGAAGAACCTCCTGCCTGGACAGGCATCGCAGGATCCCGGGGTGGAAGCAGTTGTTGCCATTGGCGACAAAACCTTCGACCTGGTTAAAAAATATCCTTATTGCTACGATCTGGCTGAAGAATGGATCCGGCTTACCTCCCTGCCTTTTGTTTTCGCTGTGTGGGTGACAACCAAAAAGCTTTCAGAACCTATAAAAACTGCTTTGAACAGTGCGCTGGAATATGGCGTAGGCCACATTAAAGAGACCCTGGAATTCTTTAAAGACAAGCTGCCGGCAGATGAAGACTGCCAATCCTACCTGGAAAAGAATATCTCTTATACCTTCGATGAAAGGAAGAAGGAAGGACTGAGGCTGTTTCTTAAATATCTTAATCAGCAAGACTAAGTAATTTACGATTTACGATTTCAGATTTACGATTGTATTAAGTTTTTAGATTTTAGATTTAATTTTTCCTTGAAGTTTTTTGTCTTTGCGCTTCAGCAGAAAACAACATTCGTACAACAGTTTCTCGTCAATATTCGCAGAAAAAATTCTGGACAATCAATTTCTATGAGGAAATGTCTATTCCCTTATGAATTCGTAAATCTGAAATCGTAAATCGTAATTACTTTTTTACCGGGTATCCTCTCTGCTTAGCCATATCTTCCAGGCGTTTCTGGAATCCCGATTTCTTAATGGGTTTCTTTTTGTTGGCCTCGATCTGTGCATGCAGTTTCTTTTCATCGATGGTTGACCGGATGATATAGATCTGAGCAAAAGTGAGAAGGTTAGCAAGCAGGTAGTAGTAACTTAATCCGGAAGAATAATCATTGAACCAGAAGAGGAACATGACCGGCATGAGGTACATCATAGTCTTCATGCCGGGCATCTGCGTCTGGGAAGATCCCATCATCTGGTCGTTTATACGGGTATAGATCACACTGGAAACGGTCATCAGTAAAGCAAAGAGACTGATATGGTCTCCGTACCAGGGCAGCGAAAACCCACCCGGGAAGGTATAGATGGAGTCATAGGAGGAAAGGTCTTTGGCCCAGAGAAAAGCCTGCTGACGTAATTCGATGGAGCTGGGGAAGAACCTGAACATAGCGATCAGGATGGGCATCTGAAGAAGTAATGGGATACAGCCTGCCATCGGGTTCACACCTGCACGCTTGTAAAGTTCCATCGTGGCCTGTTGCTTCTTCATGGCATCTTCTTTCTTCGGGAACTTCTTGGTGAGTTCATCGATGTCGGGTTTCAATGCCTTCATCTTGGCCGAAGACTTATAGGTCTTGAATGCAATCGGGAAAAGAACGATCTTTAACAGAATAGTAAGGATGAGGATGATGATCCCATAGTTCCATCCGAAATTTCCAAAGAACGTAAAGACCGGGATCACAGCCCAGATATTGATCCATGCCATCGGGGCGAAACTCCATCCCAGCGGGATCTGCCGCTCCAGACCAAGATCGTAAGATTTTAGTGTATAGAACTTGTTCGGGCCAAAATACATCGAGAGGGGGATGGATTGGGTTTCGGCAGGAGAAAAAGGAATTCCTGCTTCGGCCGACATCGAACGCAGATACCTGCCATTCCTTGGCAAGGTCAGGGTCCTAACCCTCGGATCGGTGAAGAAATTATCGGCAATGATGGTAGAAGAGAAGAACTGCTGCTTGAAAGAGATCCATTTGACCCTTTCGTTTTTCAGGTCTTTCACCTGGTCTTTTGTTTCGGTGAGATAATCCACTTTATCTTCGAAAAATTTATAATATACCGTGGAATTCATCCGCTCCATCTTGAGGCTTTTCTCCTGGCGTTTCAGGTTATCCTCCCAGTTCAGTACCAGAAATTGGGTACCCGCGTCAAACACATCCTTCATTCCGAAAAAATTCAGATGGAAACCCATCATATATTGATCCCCTTTTAATGTATAAACAAACTCGATATATTTGGAGAGGTCCAGAGACGTATCGGATGCGTCAATATAGAGCCGCATCGCAAACTGCAGCGAATCTTTCCCTGTAACGGAAAAGGATGATGCATTATTTTTACTCGTGGATACAGGCTTGAAATACAATTTGTCGGTGTATACATCCCGGTTATTTACAAAAAAATGAAATCCGAAGTGCAGGGAGTCATCGTCCATAAGGATCAGAGGTTGGCCGTCCCAGGACTTGTATTTTTTCAGTTGTACATATTCGATTTTCCCTCCTTTTGAAGAAATCCTGAGTTTCAAGACATCGTTCTCAAGGGTAAAGGATTCCTTTTCCCCTGAAGCCGAGCCTGCAAAAATGCCCATCTGTTCTTTCAGCACCTCGCGAACAGCTTTTACGCTGTCGGAGGGATTTCCGGAAATAGCCTTCAGCTTCTTTCCTGCCTGTTCAATGGCCAGCTGGCGTGCCTGTGCTGCAATTACTACTTCCCGGTTTTGTTTCTTCACATAAGCGATGGAATCATACTTCCGTTTTTGGGTCTCCATCTCTTTTTTGGAGGGGGTCATCAGGTAACTATATGCGATGAAGATCCCGAAAATCAAAAGGAGGCCGATGATCGTGTTCTTGTTATTCATGAATCGTGAATGATTTTGTCAGTTCTGAAAAACCCGGTCTTTGCCCGACGGGGTTTGGGTGCGCAAAGATACTGGAAAAGTTAATACGAAAAGACATCTGCGGAATCCAAAGCATCAGGCCGGTTTTCTCTTGCTTTTTTTCTTACGTACACTATTATTGATGGCCGCTTTAACAAATGCCTTGAATATCGGGTGAGGGTTGGCTACGGTGCTTTTGAATTCGGGATGGAACTGAACCCCAATAAACCAGGGATGACCTTTCAACTCAATGATCTCTACAAGGTTGTCCTTTTCATTTATCCCTACAGGTAAAAGCCCGGCCTTCTGATACTGCTCGAGGTAAGCATTATTGAATTCATAGCGATGACGATGTCGCTCCGAGATATTCTCCATTTTATAGATATCATATATTTTTGATCCTTTTTTAAGTTTGCAGGGATAGGCTCCCAGGCGCATGGTACCTCCAAGTCCCGAGATCTTTTTCTGCATCTCCATCATATCGATGACAGGATACGGAGTGGTTTTATCAAATTCAGTGGAATTGGCTCCTTCCAATCCAAGCACATGCCTTCCGAATTCCACTACGGCGCATTGCATGCCAAGGCAGATGCCCAGGAACGGGATCTCATTTTCCCGTGCATAACGAATGGCGGTGATCTTTCCTTCGATTCCGCGATAGCCAAATCCAGGGGCAACCAAGATTCCGTTCAATCCGTCAAGCTTCTCTGCAACATTTGATTCAGTAATCGTTTCCGAGTGAATCGTCCGTATATGTATCCGGCACTGGTTGGCAGCGCCTGCATGGATGAAGGATTCATTGATGGATTTGTAGGCATCTTTTAACTCCACATATTTCCCTACCAGCCCGATGGTCACTTCTTTATTCGGATTCTTCAATCGGAATAGAAATTTCTCCCAATCGGCAAGATCTGGCTCTTGATTGCATTTCACTTTCACCTTCTTCAGGATCTCAACATCGAGATTTTCCTTGTGCATTAACAAGGGAACATCATAGATCGATTCGACATCGATGCATTCGATGACCGAGGTCGGTGCCACGTTGCAGAATAGCGCTATTTTCTTTTTCAGGTTATCGGAAAGATGTTTCTCTGTACGGCATACGATAATATCCGGTTGAACTCCCGACTCGAGCAATGTTTTTACCGAATGCTGTGTCGGCTTGGTTTTCAGCTCACCAGCTGCTGCCAGATAAGGAACCAGGGTAAGGTGAACCACTACGCAGTTTTTTCCTAACTCCCAGCGCATCTGACGAACAGCTTCGATGTATGGCAGAGATTCAATGTCACCCACAGTACCGCCGATCTCTGTGATCACAAAATCGTAATTGCTTTTGTTTGCCAGCAACATGATCCGGTATTTGATCTCATCGGTGATATGAGGGATTACCTGGACGGTTTCCCCAAGGTATTCACCCTGCCGTTCTTTGGTGATGACCGACTGGTAAATAATCCCGGTAGTGATGTTATTGGCCTGTGAAGTGGGCACATTCGAGAAACGTTCGTAATGGCCAAGGTCGAGATCGGTCTCGGCGCCGTCATCGGTCACAAAACATTCACCATGTTCATATGGGTTTAAGGTTCCTGGGTCGATGTTGATGTAAGGGTCGAGTTTCTGGGTCGTAACGGAGAATCCTCTTGCCTTCAGCAATTTGGCGATAGAGGCGGAAATGATTCCTTTACCAAGAGAGGAAGAAACCCCGCCGGTCACGAAGATATATTTTGTCTTGGACATCAGAATATATAATTATACTGCATAGAAAAGGCAAAATTAAGGCTTTAATTTAGGATAAGAAAGGTTTTGAGGATGAATTCTATTCATATTTCTTCCGGGAATATTCGGGAGGGTTGATCCTGCGCTTGATGGCGAGGATCTCGGAGGAAATCTCTTCGATCGGCTTGTTCGTAACGCTGATCACAGGCCAGTCGTATTTCAGGAAAATATTTTGTGCATAATTCAGTTCCTTTTTCACATGCTCAATAGAGGAATAATCGCCGGTATTTCCGCCAAGATACTCCTGGCGGACCGTCCGGAGCCTCGATAGGTCGCCGGGTTGAGTGGTCAGTCCGAATATATGCCCGGGTGGAAGCTTCCCCAGAATATCCGGAGGATCTACACCCAGCACGATCGGGTAATTGGCTACGAACCAGCCTTTGTAGGCGAGGAAAATACTCAGTGGTGTTTTAAAGGTCCGTGAAACCCCTACCAACAAAATCTCCGCTTTCTCATATTCATAATACCGTTGCCCGTCGTCATGGGTAAAAGCAAATTGCATGGCGTCGATCCGTTTAAAATATTCCTTGTTCAGGTGAAAGAATAATCCGGGTTCTTCGGAGGGTAAATTCTCAAGGTGCTGTGAAAGACGTGACAACAGCGGTCCCATGAGGTCGATGGCATCGATATTGTGCTCCCTGCTTAGTTTGATCATGGTGGCACGAAGGGACTCAGAGACTAGTGTATGCACGATGATGGCTTTTGAGGCAACAATTTCAGGCATGATTTCTATGATTTGCTGTTCAGAGCGGACCTCAGGCTTGACAACGACCTCTACCCTTGCATTCGGGAACTGGGTGAGTGCTGCCATTAGTGCCTGTTCGGCCGTACGCCCCCGTCCATCAGAAATGATGAATATTTTATCCATAGTGTAGTTTCATTGGTGAGCGGCAGATACAATGCTGTTCATGACTTACAAAGATAGTTACAACCTCATTCTTTTGCAGCTATTCGCAAAATTTTCATTCATTTTTTTTCGCTATCTCTATAATCCGTAATTTTGCAGCAGCTTTTTGAAAAGATTAAATTCAAATCTCAATTAAAATAAACTATGGGAACAAAAGTTGGAATCAACGGATTTGGCCGAATCGGCCGCCTGACATTCAGGGCACTGCTGAATAAGAAAAACATTGAAGTGGTCGCATTCAACGACCTTACCGATGCAAAGACACTGGCACACCTCTTCAAATATGATTCGGTTCATGGTAAGTTCAATGGCGATGTGGCAGTTGACGGGGATTCGCTTGTCATTAATGGAAAAAAGATCCGGATATATGCTGAAAAAGATCCTGCTAACCTCCCCTGGAAAGAGCTTGGCGTTGATATTGTGGCCGAATGTACCGGTATTTTCCGTACCCGGGAAAAGATGTCGAAACACCTCACAGCCGGTGCAAAGAAAGTTGTCTTGTCGGTTCCCTCCGATAACAAGGAAGATGTGGATCTGACGGTTGTCCTGGGCGTGAATGACAATATGCTTACAAAAGAAATGAAGCTGATCTCCAATGCTTCCTGTACCACCAATTGCCTGGCGCCGGTCGCAAAAGTGCTGAATGATAAATTCGGAATCAAGAAAGGATTGATGAACACAATCCACTCTTATACTAATGACCAGATCATCCTCGACGCTCCTCATAAGGATCTTCGCAGGGCAAGAGCTGCCGCTGTTTCCATTATTCCTACCAAGACCGGAGCTGCAAAGGCCATCGGACTGGTGATCCCTGAATTGGATGGAAAGATGGACGGTTTTGCCGTCCGCGTACCGACTCCCGACGGATCTCTCGTCGATCTGACCTGTGAACTTGAACGCAATGTTACCAAGGAAGAGATCCATGCCGCAATGAAAGAAGCTGCCGACGGACCCATGAAAGGCATCCTCGAATATCTTGATGAACCTCTCGTAAGCTGCGACATCATCGGGAATCCGCATTCCTCTATCTACGATTCATTGATGACAAAGGTCATCGGGGGTAACCTTATAAAGATCATTGCCTGGTACGATAACGAAGTCGGCTATTCCAACCGTCTCGCCGACCTTATCGAGAAGATCGCATAATATTTTAGGATTTTTAAGAAGTAAAAAAAAGACGTAACGCGTGACGCGTGACGCGTCACGGCTTTACGATAAAAGTAACCTATTTTCAAAAAACAGTCTTCCTTTTCTTAATGATTTCTTAATACAAAATTCATAATTCCTTACTACTTTTGGGAAAGATTGGTATTTCATGGAAAAATCAGAATATAAGATCCTTCTGGTCGACGACGAACCTGATATCCTCGAATTTGTAGGATATAACATCCGGAAAGAAGGATACACTCTTTTCACATGCTCCAACGGGAAGGACGCGATCGAAACTGCAAAAAAGGTAATCCCTCACCTGATCATTCTCGATATCATGATGCCGGGTATCGATGGTATAGAAACCTGTATTGAATTGCGCAAGATCGAATCGTTAAAACCCACACTGATTGCTTTCCTCACGGCCCGAAGCGAAGATTTTTCACAGATTGCAGGGCTGGATGCCGGCGGTGATGATTACATTCCGAAACCGATCAAACCGCGAGTACTCATGAGCCGGGTCAATGCTTTACTGAGAAGGTACCCAGCCCCCCCTGATCTTGAATCGCGAATCCTTCTCGGCGATATTATCATCGACCGCGAAAAATACATTATCCTGAAAAAAGGTAGAGAGATCAGGCTTCCCCGGAAAGAATTCGAATTGCTCGAACTGCTCGCCTCCAAGCCGGATAAGGTATTCACCCGGGAACAAATCTTTGAAAAAGTGTGGGGCAATGATGTCATCGTAGGCGACCGTACCATTGATGTTCACATCCGCCGGATCCGTGAAAAGCTGGAATCCTATAACATCAAAACAATCAAAGGCGTAGGGTACAAATATGAATCCTGACAGAAACATCAGTCCCAATGCCTGGATGCTGATCAATTCTGCAGTCATCGTTATTGTCCTTTCTTTTCTTTACATAGGCTCATCGTTTATCCTGAACCAAAACATCCTCTGGATCCCATTGCTGATCACCGATTCCGGAGTATTCCTCCTCTCCTTCTTCATCTACCGCTACATCCTTGAAAAATTCATCTATACAAAAATAAAACTGATCTACAAGACAATTCACACCTTGAAATCAAAGATCTCCTTTAAAGAAATGGACCTTACCCTCGACAAGGATATCATCAGCAAAGTCAGTGAGGAAGTGACCGAATGGGCACAGGACCACAGGCAGGAGATTGAGGAACTGAAAAAACTGGAAGCCTACCGCAGGGAATTTCTCGGGAATGTTTCCCATGAGTTGAAAACGCCTCTTTTCAACATCCAGGGTTATATACTTACCCTGCTCGATGGCGGCTTGGATGATCCTTCCATCAATAAAGAATACCTTGAACGGTCTGGAAAGAATATCGAAAGAATGATATCCATTGTTGAAGACCTGGAAGTGATTTCACGTTTTGAAACCGGGGAATTGAAACTCGACATGCTCAATTTTGATATCGTTGCACTGGTCACGGATATCATAGAATTGCTGGAAGTGAAAGCAAAAAAGAAAAACATCCGCCTGAACCTTGCCAGGGAATATGAAAAACCGTTATTTGTCCGTGCCGATAAAGAGCGTATCCGGCAGGTACTGATCAACCTTGTGGATAACAGCATCAAATATGGAACGGATGGTGGGAAGACAAAGGTCAGCTTTTTTGATATGGATGAGAACATCCTGATCGAAGTTACCGATAATGGACTCGGCGTTGATTCAAAAGATATCTCAAGGTTATTTGAACGGTTCTTCAGGGTTGACAAGAGCCGGTCGCGCGAACAGGGAGGTTCAGGACTGGGACTGGCCATTGTAAAACATATCATTGAAGCTCACCACCAGACCATCAATGTCAGAAGCACGATTGGTGTGGGAACTACGTTTGCATTTACTCTTCAGAAGGCTGAGGTTTATCAGTCTTAAGATCCTGATCCTGATCCACTATCTTTTCCGGACGATGTTTCGTTACTGTTCCCTGGTCCCAGAACCCTTTTGAATGTTTTACCAATCTCCCTTCCACGAGGAAGAAAATAGATTCTGCGATGTTCAGGGAATAATCTGCAATCCTTTCAATCTGAGTCAGGATGATCATCAGGTTTGTCGCAACGACGACCACATCCGACTTTTGTGTCATCTCCTCGATGATCTTTTCCGAGATGGATTGTATCTTCTCCTTGAGGATCTCTGAATCATTATAAATATCCTTTATGAAAACGATATTCCGTGTATTCAGAATTGAGATCACATCCCTGACGATGGCATCGGTCGACTGCGCCAGTTCATCAATTTTTAATTCCTGAACAATATCCTTGTAATCACTTAACCCTTCGACCCTTTTGGCTATATCTACTGCATGGTCGCCCATGCGTTCAAGATCATTGTTCATACGCAGCGACGCCATGATCAGTCTCAGGTCGGTCGCCACAGGTTGAGTCAGTGCGAAGATCCGCTGGCAGAGCTTGTCGATCTTGACATCAAGTTCGTCAACTGCATTGTCGGTTTCGATGATCTCTTCCGCTGCCTCAACATCACAATTGACGAGTGCAACCATTGTTTGATGCACCTGGGATGCCACAAGGTTCCCCATCTTCAGTATCCTTTTCTTTAATTTCTCAAGTTCCAGTTCAAAATGTCGTTCCATGGTTATTAAAGTATAAATGGTGTTGTTTCCTATTATCTGCGCGTAACGCGTACCGCGTAACGCGCTTATCCAAACCTCCCTGTTATATAGTCCTCAGTTTGCTTCTTATCCGGTATTGTGAATATCTTCTTTGTTTTTCCATATTCGATTAATTCGCCGAGATAAAAGAATGCCGTATTATCGCTAACGCGGGCGGCCTGTTGCATATTGTGAGTTACAATAATGATGGTATAGTTTTCTTTGAGTGAGAAGATCAGTTCTTCGATCTTCGAAGTAGAAAGTGGATCAAGTGCGCTGGCAGGCTCGTCCATAAGGATGATCTCTGGATCGACGGCAAGCGTCCGTGCAATGCAGAGGCGTTGCTGCTGACCTCCCGATAAACCCAGTGCGGAATCGTGCAATCTGTCTTTGACCTCCTCCCATATGGCAGCGCGTTGCAAGGATATTTCCACAATCTCCTTTAATCTTTTATGATCGTGAATCCCATTGATTTTAGGTCCATAAGCAACATTTTCAAAAATGGATTTTGCAAAAGGATTTGATTTCTGAAACACCATCCCAACATTCTTCCGGAGGCTGACAGCGTCTACATTTTTATTGTAAATATTAAAACCATCGACCAGAATTTCCCCGGTAATTTTCACACCCGGGATCAGGTCATTCATCCGGTTAAGGGTTCTCAGGAAGGTCGATTTTCCGCAGCCGGATGGCCCGATCAGCGCGGTTACCTGTTTTTGTGGAATTTCCATAGTGATGGAGTTGAGAGCCATCTTGCTTCCATAGTAAAGCGAAAGGTTTCTTGTTTTAATCTTTATTTCTTTCATCGTAGACTTACAACCATTTCAAATTTTTTATTGAGCTCTTCTCAGCCTTGACCGAAGCAGAACGGCAACAAAGTTCAGCGTGAAGGTCAGCAGAAGCAATACCATTGTGGTGGCAAATTGTATCGGCAATGTCTGATCCACATTAACGGATTGGGTAGACATGATGTAGATATGATATCCCAGCGACATAAACTGATCGCTCAGAGAATGCGGCAAGGTCGCAAGATAGTAGGCAGCTCCTGTGAAAAGGATCGGCGCCACTTCACCTGCACCCCTCGAAACTGCAAGTATAGTACCGGTAAGGATCCCTGATCTGGCGCCCGGTATGACCACCTTCCGGATCGTTTGCCATTTTGTTGCCCCTAGCGCCAGGCTGGCATCCCGCAAATCCCTCGGAACTGCGCGTATCGATTCTTCCACCGAAACAATAACAACCGGTAATGTAAGTAGTGCCATTGTCAGGCTGGCCCAAAGAATATTTGGCTGCGCCCAGATCAGTTGTCCGCCTGAGAATATTTTATCAATCCCTCCTCCTACGAATTTAATAAAAAATCCAAGTCCGAAAAGACCGAAAATTATTGAAGGCACCATTGAAAGGGTTCTTACAGCAAACTGAACGGTTTTGGCAATCCAGGAAGATTCCTTTGCATATTCTGTAAGATAAAGTGCGGTAATAGCCCCGAAAGGAACGGCTGCCACCGACATGATGATCACCATGAGGGCCGTACCATATAATGCAGGGAAAATGCCTCCCTTTGTCATTCCATCCTGCGGAAAAGTTGTCAAAAATTTCCATGATATGGTGTCCTTTCCCCCGATGATAATGACTACAAGCATTATTACAATGACGGCAATGATGATGACCACCGACAATCCTGTTGCCCCCATCATAATTCCGCCGGTTAATTTTTGAATTTTTTTCATGTTTTTCCCTGTAAGCGGGTCATTAATCTTCCTTTTACATAAAATTCAGCCGTCGCATTCAGGGCAAATGTAAAAACGAACAACAGAGTGCCAATCAGGAACAAAACGCTGTAATGGGTATCCCCGAATACCACTTCTGCCATTTCTGCTCCTATGGTTGCTGATAAAGTTCTTACCGAATCGAAAGGACTCAAGGATATCAGTGCGGCATTGCCCGTCGCCATTAATACGATCATGGTTTCTCCGAATATTCTTCCTATCCCCAACAGAACGGCGGCAAAGATTCCGGGAGCCGCTGCTGGTAAAGTGACAAAAAATGCGGTCTGCCATTTCGAAGCGCCCAACGCAAGGCTGGCTTCCTTGTAAGTTGAAGGAACAGCTGTCATGACATCTTCCGTCACCGTAAAAATGATCGGGATGGCAGCCAGCGCCATGGCGACTCCACCGACAAAGGCATTGAGCCTGGTTTCATATCCGAACAGATGCTGGAAGAAGGTTGCCATGATGATCAACGCAAAAAAACCAATAACCACGGAAGGAAAACCGGCAAGTATTTCGATGGCAGGTTTAATGATTTCACGCATCCAGCGCGGCGCGAAGGCAGCCGAAAACAGTGCGGCAAGAATGGCTAAAGGAGCAGCAAAAAGGATCGCGATGATCGTTATTTTAAGTGTGCCAACGATCAAAGGCAGCAACCCGTATCTGGGACGGTCGGAAACCGGCATCCATACCTTTCCTGCAAGACCTTTCAAGGTTACCTTGTTTCCTGCTCCGGATTCATCTTCCTTATAGGAAGAAATACCGGCTTCACCGGAAACTACGGTATCCTTTGTCGTGTCTGCCGTAGCACCATATACTTCCTGCTTTGTTGCCGGAGCTGCCGGCTCACTTCCTCCGTAGACCTCCTGCTTATTATCATTCCGACTTTGGCCGGAAGATCCGTTGGTTTCCTGTTTTATCGGTGTTATCTCGGTCTTAGTTACTGCTTTACCTGAGAAGATCGGAAGCGTTTCACGAAAAACAAACAGGAAGATCAGGATGATGATCGCGATGGAGAGGAAAGCAACACCGGTAATGACCTTCTCGGCAAAAAATTCCGAAGGTCTCATCTGTTTCTTCAGGCTTTCATTGCTGAAAACAAACCGGCCCGGTTGTTGTACCGAGCCGACTTCTTCTTTAACCGGCTGACCGCTATTTTCCTCTAAAGGTCGGGTTGTTTCTTCTGTATCCATTATTTCATCTTAACAAAATCCAAAAGCAGCGCTTAACGCGCTGCTCCGGAACCATTTACTAACCACTACTTAACCGGAAAATATCCCTGGTCGACCACAAGTTTTTGGCCTTCTGGCCCAAGGATCCAGTCGATGTAGTTTTTCATTTCCCCGGTCGGCCTGTTCCTGAGATACATATAAAGGTACCTGCTGATAGGGTAAGATCCATTTTTTATTGTTTCTGCACTGGGTGCATAAGCGGGTGATTTATCATCCTTTTTTACTAAACATTGCTTCACCCCCTTTGAATAAGCTGCTCCGCCATAACCAATGCCATATTTATCATTTTTCACGGCATTCACCACGGCTGCAGTTCCGGGGAGGGTCTGGCAACTGGCTGCATAATCACCTTTTACCACATTCTCCTGGAAGAAAACATAAGTACCGGAACTGTTCTCGCGTCCATAAAGCTTGATGGTTTCATCCGGACCGCCTACTTCTTTCCAGTTCTTGATCGTTCCCGTATAGATCCCACTCAGTTGTTTAATGCTGAGTTCTTTTACCGGGTTCGATTCGTTCAGGTAGACCGTAATCCCGTCTTTGGCACAACGGATTTCAACACCAAGTGAACCGTAGCGTTCCTTTAGTTTGTCGATCTCGCTCTGTTTCATCGGGCGGCTGGCATTGCAGATATCTGTGGCGCCATTGATCAGGGCAGAGATACCGGTTCCAGATCCGCCTCCTGTGACCTGAAGTGAAACTTCAGGATGTGACTTCATATAGACTTCTGCCCATTTCTGAGCCAGGATCACCATTGTATCAGATCCTTTTATGGTTATTTTTTTTGGCGCCGGCATGAATGCGAAGGTTATGATTGAAAGAAGGATAATACCGGCTATCATTTTGATTGTCTTTGAACTTTTCATGAGTTAACTTTTTATCTTTATTATATTAATTATAACTATTGACATTTTAGAATTTTGCCTGGAATCTCAATGTTAGAACGTTTTGATGGATCAGGTTACTGTAATCATACTTGCTCGAAATTCCTCCCGGAGCTGAGTAACTACCCGACAATACTTTACCTGCGGTTCCAGCTTTCTCATTCATCGGGATATCATATGCCAGAGAAATTTTAATGT
>Ga0224524_1000284_pt1 | contig 21994 bp, 22 predicted proteins | sample CFST75metaG_FD_179895 | JGI IMG/M metagenome (GOLD analysis project Ga0224524, IMG submission 179895) | Peat soil microbial communities from Stordalen Mire, Sweden - C.F.S.T75 | ecosystem: Environmental > Terrestrial > Soil > Wetlands > Peat | place: Sweden: Norrbotten County, Stordalen Mire... | reverse complement strand
GTGAAAAAAATATTTCCTTCAAAGCAAGTTACGAAGCCTTTAATGATATTTTTATTTTTGCCGGATATTCCAATTCATTTATAAAAGATGATCTGAAAATATATTCACCTGAATATTTTCGAGGAAATACTAATACAGTTAATGTTGGTATGAATTGGGGGTTTTGAAATAAAAAATCCTTGAAAATTTAAATTTTAAATTTTAAATTTTAAATCTGCAAGGATAAAATGTTGTTTGTTTAAATGCTTTTTCTTTTGCTATTGGCTTGTTTAATTGCCTAATTTGCTAACTCCTCTTCCCTATAAAATACTTCACCTGATTTTTTATATTCTGCATTACTAATTCCTTTGTCCAATTGAACAAACTATCGCTCCAACGTTGCGGGTGAACTGTAAACATTATTTGATCGGGTAGTTCTTCTTTGTTTGCAGCATCAATTATTTGTTGAGTGCCGTGAAATGATAAATTGAAGGAAGAACTCACTTTATCCCGAATACTGAATTTATTGCCATCCCAGCAGCGCCCAGTATCTGTTAAATAAAATACTTTATTAAAATCAATATCAAAATAAGGTTCTCCAATGATGCCTAAGTTTTTATAATTATATTTTTTCCAGATATCTTTATTGTCGTATGCAGAACGCGGACTGCCATGCATGCAGATGGTTTTCACTGGATATATTTTTCTAAACTTTTCCATAATTTTACAAAATTCTTCATAAGCAAGATCAACATTACCATTACAAGTATCCATTGTCTCATAATGATATCCAATTTCATGGCCCATTTCAGCAATCTTCACAATAATGTTCTCATCCCAGCTGCAAGAAACCACTCTAAAATAATATGACCCACTGATCCCGAGCGAATGTTCAAGCTTTGCTGTAACCAAACTATTCTCTGGAAGCATATCCACATCATGCCTCAATATAATAGACTTTTTTTTTGGCTTAGAGAGAAATTCTGAAAAAGTTTGAAATGAAAAACCTTGTTTTTGCAGGGATTGTAAAAGTTTTAAATATGACTGTATAGTAAAATCTTTCATCTGAAATTGTACTGGTAGTCGGGGTTTTCTTTCATAATCTTTTTACTATTAGGATAGTTTTCGATGAACCATGTTATAAAAGCCGATACATTTATCTTTTCATTTAGCATAACTGATCTCCTATTTTGAAAAATTTCATACAAATTTTCAGTTGCTAATAATTCCTCCAATTTCTCAAAGAGTAATTTGTCCTCCCCAACGGGGAATCCGAAGGTGAGAGAATATTTGTGTTCAAGTTCTTCCAGCACTGAAATTCTTCCGGCAAAGTCGCTATATCTTATTGATGGTACTCCTAACATTGCAGCTTCAACACTCATGCTCTGGCTATCTGATATGAAAATTGATGCATTCGCCAAGACATGATGTACATCGGAATAATTAATTTTTAAGGAATATTTTTGAAACTCTTTAGCTAGTTGGCTTTCTGAAGATATTAGCACTCTTAGTCCCCTTGATTCGAGTTTAAATATTAACTTCAAAAGTATTTCAGTACTTATACCTTTAATTCCAAAATCGTGATGGGCGGTAAGTTTTGCTAATCTTATTAATGCAAAATTTCCATCAATCTTATAAACTTTTAATTGCGCTTTATTTGGCGTGAAAACATTTGGATGTAAATAAGCAAGCTTCATATAGCCATTATATCCAATTTTATTATGATCCCATTTTTTAACATCACATACCTCAGGAGCAACAATTACTTGTGCAAATGGGAAGGTAATATCTGCAAGCTTCTTTATTACAGGATAATCATCTTCGGTAAGAGTTATTCTTTTTTTTCGCAATAACCAACCTAGCTGTGAAATTGAAGGGTCGCCACCAATTAACAAATCAGGTTTTTCACTCAATATTATTGGAAGAATTCGAAAAAGTCGTTTTATAAGATTTATTCCTATTGAAAATTTTGAAGTCCCCCTTTCTTTGGGAATGATATTTATATATTTAAAACCATCATGATTTACCAAATCCTCCAATATGTCTTTGGTTTTCAAAAGAAGAATTATTTTATTCGATTTTTCCTGAAGATCATAAATGCTCTTTCTGAAAAATAGGTATTGAGCCGGATGACCAACATAGACAAGTATCTTCATCCTTTTTTCTCGTTGAGCGGAGTTATATCCTTTAATACTTTTGCTGGTGATCCACCTACTATTGTATATGGAGGTACATCTTTGGTGACAACTGACCCAGCGGCTATAATTGAATTTTCACCAATAGTGACACCAGGAAGTATAACTACATTTATAGCTACCCATGCACCACGTTTAATATGGACAGGTGCAAGTACATGATATTTTTCTCCAAGTATTTCTCGCAAAGGTGTTGTTGGATTTGAATGTGTTAAGATATAAACACCTCCGGCTAATGAAACATAATCTTCAATTGTTATCAAATCTGGTCTTACTCTGTCAAGAACATTACCACCTCCTAAAAAAACATGTTTACCTATGTTAACACCTCTCAACCTTTCAAGACGACACCTGTTTTTAGCGCCAATTGGAAAGCGAGTCATGGCTATCCACTGAATTATCTTTCCAAAAAAAGACTTTATAAGTCCGCCTAGTCCTTTTGCTTCTAAATTTGCACTGCCCAATTGCTCCTGGGCCATATTCATAATTGCCTTTTTCATATTCCGGATGTAAGGATAGAATATTGTATTATTTATATATTCATTTTATTAATTCGATATCATGAGGAGGGATAACCAATGCATCTCCCTCAATGACAGTTTCCATAATCTGATTCACACAGGTAGTTTTTAGCAAGACTCTTTTTTCTTTAGGAAAATCGAGCACTTCAACAGTGGTTGTTATTTCATCACCAATAAAAACAGGTTTCCGAAATTTTAAATTTTGCGAAAGATAAATTGTCCCATTGCCTGGTAAGTGCATTCCAATTACAGTTGAAATGCTGCTGGCAACAAGAAATCCATGAGCAATTTTTTTACCGAATATTGATTCCTTTGCATACAATTCATCAAGATGAACTGGATTGGAATCGCCTGATACCCTCGCAAAATCGTTTATGGCCTCTTCGGTAATTATTCGTTTGATCGAATACGTGTCTTTAATCATTAACTTTTTGCACATCATTTATGTTTTTTAATTTTATGATAATTTAATCCAAATTTATTAAAAGCTATACTTAACTATCAATGAATTCCCTGAACCAAAGTTCTAAATGGATCCACTTCCAGATTTCTTTTGAGGCATTTCTTAAGCCCTGCAAATGCTGGTTGTATTGATTAAGTGCTGTGACAGGTTCTATTAAATTCCGATTTTTAAACGATTCACTGTTGAGCACCCCAAAGATTATTTTTTGCCAGGTTGGAGTTTTAAACCACTCCGCTTCTGGGGTGCTAAAGCCCATTTTATCACGCCTAATACGAATTTTCTCAGGAAGAATACCTTTCATGGCCTCCCTCAGTAAATGCTTTGTCATGCCTTTCCTTATAAATAAATTCTTGGATGTTGCTAAGATTCTTTCAACAAGATGATAGTCCAGAAAAGGCGTACGCGCTTCAATTGAGAACCACATTGAATTCCGGTCGGCCCATTTAAGCAAATGTTCAAGTTTAAATTCAAAATGATTGAATAATGCTTCATTTAAACTATTTGCTCCGTATAAATTACCAGCAATTGTATTACTTTCTTTATATTGATTTATAAAATTCTTATTTAAATATCCTTTTTTGCTCAACGTTGCATCAGTACGCATTTTTGCTGGTAAAAGAAAATAAAAGAAACATTTTATCCCGAACAAACTTCGATGCATAACTATATAATGAAACAGTTCTGTTATCAGTTTTCTAAATCTGCAATGTTTTAGCAAATCTTTAAAAAAGAATCCAAAAAAATAATGATATCCTGCAAGTGCTTCATCTGCACCCTGACCGTCAAGTGTAACCACTACCTTACCTTTTGCAAGCTCCATCACTTTGTATTGTGCATAGGCGGATGTGCTGGGAATAGGTTCTCCATGTGCCTTCACAAAATTCATTAAATCTTTTTCAAGTGAAGATGCATCAGGGGATATGTAATACATGTTTTTTAATGATGCGGAATACTCATGAATATACTCAGTTTCATCACCTGTTTGTCCTTTATTATAAATGGCAGAGAATGTGTTTAAATCTTTCTTCTGGAAATCTTTTAATAATACAGAAGTAATACTTGAGGAATCCAGTCCTCCGCTCAAACAAACACCAACAGGCACATCACTGCGCAAACGCAAACCAATTGCAGAAGAGAATTCTTCCTTGAATTCGCCGGCATTTTTAAATCCTTTTGCAATTGAAACATTTTGTTTCAGATCATACCATTTTGAAATTGAAATTTTGTTTCCTGAAATATTTAACTGTTTGCCATGCTGTAGTTTTTTTACTTCATTAAAAAAAGTTCGATCAGTCTGGTCGGTGCGATTAAAGGCAAGAAAATCAAATATACTTTGGTAATCAGGATTAGGCTTGTTAGGCAGCAAACTAAGCAGGGGCGGAATTTCGGAACAAAACACAAAATAATCTTCGGTTTGTAAATAGTAAAATGGCTTCACTCCAAAGCGATCCCTTGCTATAAATACACTTTTGTTTTGTTTATCGTAAATAGCAAGAGCAAACATTCCATTTAATTTATGTAGGCAGGCTTCACCCCATACTATATATGCGGCAAGCAATACTTCGGAATCTGTTTGTGTATTAAAATGGTATTTTTCTTTAAGTTCTTCTTTTAATTCAATATAATTATATATCTCACCATTAAAGACCATTATATACCTGCCGCTGTTATCCATCATTGGCTGATGTCCGGCACTTGTTAAATCAATTACGCTTAGCCGGACATAACCCAATCCGATATTGTCTTCCATAAAAACACCTTCATCATCTGGTCCGCGATGCTTCATTATGTGCATCATTTTCCTGACAGAAGTTTCTTCTACAATGGTCTGATTGAAATTAATTATACCGCAGATTCCGCACATAATTGATTATTTATTTCTCATCTATAATTTCTTTGTATAATTTAACAATGTTTTGAGCTAAAATCCTTGAATCTAAATTCAATTCTTGTAATCGCTTACGACCATCCGTTTTCCCTTTAAATTGCAATACTTTCTTAATTTTTGAAACCGCATCTTCCAATTTATAACTACAAATATAACATCCATCTAGACCTTTTATACTCTCTCTTACAACTCCTACATCTGTACTAACAATTGGCAGATTTGTAGCCATTGCTTCAAATATTACTTGTGGGCCTCCTTCATAAAGAGAGGTCAATAGCATAAAATCACAAGCATTAAAAATTAAATTAAGTTTTTCAATTGTTAAATTATGCCCAATCTCAATAACCTGAATTCCTCCAATATTAGTTAAACATTCTTCAGCAAATGAATAATTTTTTTCCGGTCGAGTTTTTAAAGATGGGAAGAGGCAATAGATTTGAGTTGGATGTAAACCTAGATCAATTCTTGCAGATTGTTTTTCAACAATTTTAAAATTTTCAAGGTCAATTCCGTACGGGATAATTCTGAAATTCTTCTTTTTAAAAGGAACTGCTTCATACAACGACTTGCTGATAAAAATTGAATACTTGGTAAACAGCATAGTTAGCCAGGATATTATTTTCAATTTATTGCTATGTAAATCACTTCCTATATAGGAAATAATGACCGGTTTTCGGAATTGAATTAATGCAAGTAATCCAGCCAATGAGTAATGAGCATGAACAAGATCCGGATTAAGTTTCTTTATAATTTTCCAGTATACTGGTAAAATGCTTAAGTAACCGAAAACTCCTTTTTTATTTATTGTGAAAAGATGACATTCGACTTGCAAGTCTTCTAAATTCTTTTTCTGCAATGACACAAAAGGTGCAATTTTATTTCCATTACCACTACATACTATTAATACTCTCATTTAATGTGTAATTTCTAATAAACCAAATTTTAATAAAGGACTATCATTAAATTGTTAAGTCTTTTCAATAAATTGAAGCAATTTTGAACTATTCTTTTTATAATCTAAATTTTCAGTAGCCCAATAATAGCCATTTTTACCAATCTTTTTTGCTATGGAATTATTTTCGATAAGAAATTTAATACCATCTGCTATTGACTCAGGTTTATCAGGTTCAACCAGTACTAATTCCTTTTTATTTGTGAAATAATTCTTGATGTCACCTGTTGTTGTTGAAACTACAGGCTTAGCAGTTGCAAAATATTCTCCTAATTTAGTAGGAAAGCCAGCTTCAGAGAATCTTCCCGCTTTTCGCGGATTTACTAAGACAGAGCATCTATTCAGTTGTATTTTTACATCTTGTTTTTGTAAAAAACCAGTGTAGAAAATATTGTGATTTTTTGAAGCATTTGCTTTCTCTTCAATTTGCATTTTTACACTTTCAATTGGATCTCCAATGATCAATAATATAACGTTGTCATATTTTTCATTCACCATTCCAAAGGCAGTTATTAAATCCAAGATCCCATTGAATACAGATGGCATTCCACAGAAGCCAATAATCGTTTTTGAAGTCCATTGAACTTCATAATTACATTTGGATTTAAAAGAATTTATATCAATGAAATGGGGTATTAATAGTATATTAGCATCATTAACACCATTTCTTATAGCAATATTTTTCAAATAATAGCTTAATACTATAATTCCATCGAATAGTCTGTCAACTCTTTGAAATTGCATTTCATAAAAAAATAATTTGGGTTGCTTCCACCAAACCGGCACTATTGATTCAGTGTCATAATAATCAGTAATTATTCGAAATATTTTAATTTTAAATAATTTTGCAGTAATAAATAATGGAATACAATAATATGAATATTCAATTCCATATAATATTGCTGTATCAATTTGGCTCTTGAGTTTATTGAAAATTAGAGAAAAAGGTGTTGCTAAAATAATTAAGAAAAATTCTAAAATTTTAAAAAAATCATTTGCAGTTCTTCTCCTGAAGAATAAATTTGAACATTTAATATTTGTACTATTCAGTCCTCCATAAGACGTACCACGCATTCGAACTACTTTTATATTTGCACCATTTTCATGAAGGCCAATAACCATTTGCCTGACAAAATTTTCTGCAGCACCTCCATTTGGAAAATCAGAATTTGTATAAACAACAATATTTCGAATAAATTTTTTCTTTGTATTATTGAAATCCATAAACGATAAAAATTTTATTCAAATAAAAAAATCCGAATAAGATTGTAAGAGAATTAATCTCTCTGCTCTGACACATATTTCATAAAATTTGCATTGGAAGGGTCATGATCCTTGTATTTTTTCTTTGGTTGAGTATAATTAAGAAAATAAAGCCCTGGGATGATAAAGTAAATACAAAGCAATACTCCGCTTCCCAGAAGACTCTTTAAAGAACCCTGAAAAATAAATGATACAATGGCAATCATATATAGAAAACGAAACTTTGTATCGAATATCTTAAAATTACTCTTAACCTGATTTATAAGAATTAAAAAATATGGAATTACTCCAACCAAACCAAATAGTGATAATTTATTCAACCAATGAAGATGTGCATTTTCAATTCCTCCACCAAAGATTGGATCAATAGAAAAAGATCCCCACAATTCTGGTATTCGGGCAGCTCTATTTTCCATTCCTGTTCCTTGATCTCCATTAATTGATATTGTATTAATTATATCTATAATCTTTGACCCTGTTTCGGTTCCAGCAAAATATGGGTGTACACCCTTTAAGAAGAATATATAAAAATCATTTGGGATTAGAAATAGTAATACTAAGATTGCAATAGCTATATTAATTGATGACTTTAAATCTTTTTTTACATTCAATGCAATAATTCCAACGATTAAAGCATTGAGTATATTAGCGAAAATTCTTGCTTTAAAAATGGTTAAATACAGAAGAATAATAGTTGTCAATAAAATTACTTTATCTATTTCAGTAAATTTGATTAATTTAAATTGACCAATTAAAATAGGAATCAGAAATATTAATATTGTATAAAAACTATAACCTGCTATACCTATTTTTTGATAGAATGTAATTAATTCAAATTTCTCTTCTTCTTGAAATATTCCCCCGATTTCACGTGATGCCGTTGGGTAAATAAACAAACCAATTAAAGAGGTGATGCAGGTTACAGTGATAATTAAAATAGTGCTTCGAATAACAATTCTTAAGCCTATAAAATCCTTTGTGGAGATATAATATTTAATTAAAGTAAGACCTGCGAATATGTCAACTAATTCTTCGTATATCCTTGATTTATTAATATATTCGTAATCATTCCAAAGGGTTGAAAACATTACCAGATATATGATTGCATATAGATAGAAATAAAACAGTTGTTTTGACATCAGAATTTTTGGCTTAAATATAATCAATGCTAATGTCCAAATTGAAATCCAAAAAAAATGAGCGTTTAATGGATATGGCAAATTTTTAAAAACAATCAGCAAGAAAGTACTTGCAATCACCATTATGGAAAGCAAGCGAAATACCCATTTAGTACTTAGCACAATATATTATTTGTAAAAAAATTTTAGCTCAGTTTATGTTGAATATCAATATATTTTTGAGAATTCAATAATTACTTTTCGATAGGCATCAATCAATTTTTTCGTTTCAAGTGCGTTGTCAAAATTTTCAATAGCATATTGATAAGCTTTTATACTTAGTTGTACCCTTAACTCATTATCTGTTAATAGAATTGTAATTTGCCTAGCAAGTTCCTCAAGATTTCCCACTTCAACTAATCGGATAATTTCTTCTTTAAAATTAAAGTCTACAACACCATTTGCAGCGTATGCAATAACCGGTATTTTTAAAAACAGACTCTCGACAATAGTGCCAGGTATAATATCATTGTAAGTTGGTAATACACATATTTTTGCTTTTGATACCCAATTATGTACCTCCTCTTGGGTTGCTAAATACCCTAAAAATTCAATATTTGACACTAAGTCTAAATCTCGAACTAACTTTTTCAAAAATGAGAAATAAGAGTCATTCGTTGTCCCAATAATTTTTACACTAATTGAATTATTGGTTTGCTTTACAATTTTTATAGATTTGATCAGGTCTTCAATCCCTTTATCTTTCGAAAGAATAGCGAAAAAGACAACATCATAAGTTTTTTCAACAGCAAAATCCGAATGGTTAAAATCATTTTTAAAAGGGTACTTATACCAGAAGAAATTAGAATTCGGATTTTTCGAACTTATATAATCTTCCAAGAATTTTGCCCTGATTCCATAATTATTAAACTCTTTAAGAATGCGCAGTTCTGTTTTTAATTTCACTTTATAACGGTAATCATTTTTCATTATTTCAGTAAAAGAAAATAAACCCTGAATCGTTATAAGAACGGGGTACTTTTTTAAATCGAAAATGGCGGAAGAAAAATATGTATTCTCAGTTCCATGTAGGTTGATAATTTCGGGTTTTATTTTTTCAACCGTTTTTCTTATTTTTCGGCGGTTTAAATAAAAATATGTCCAAAAATCAAATTTAAAAATTGCCGGCCAATGTCTATGTACAAAAGGTATTCCTGTTTTTATAAAATGATAGTGTATGCCGTCTAATTGAAAATATGTATCTTTCTTCAACCATCTAAAAGGTGCAATAATATGAAGTTCGATATCTGTATTTTCTTTAAATTCCTGAATTAATAAAGAAATCCAGGGAGCATATTGTGGACTCTTTTTAACGAGTGGAAGATGTTTTTGAACTTCGTGATTTGAAAAATGACAAATCCAAACAACTTTAATCATATTCTAAATTGACTTGATTTGAAAATATCGAATAAATTTTGTTTTACGAAAAAATAAAATGATTATTAAGAAAACAATCCAAAAGGAATATGTTATATATTTTGCATAGATAGCTCCCATAAAGGAAAATTTACCTGTCAGAAAAATTAAAAAGGCTACACTTATAAATGAAATCAAGATTTTTATCAATAATTCGATTCTAACAAGCCGAAGAGCAGTTGCAATAAATCCGAAGAAATAGGCAATGAGTAATAAACTTTGTGAAAAGATAAAATGGTTGGCATATATTACAGATCCTGAATACCTCCCTGCAGTTAAAAATGCAATAACCGGTTTTGAAATTATAAGGAAAGAAAAGTTTACAATCAGTAATATTACTACAAATCCAATAAACATTTTATAAATTTCTTTTTTATTACCTAAGCTTATGTTTTTATAAACATCAGGTTCAAATGCCATCAGTAGTGAAGACCCAAATGTGAAAAGGTAACCGGAAAAGGAAAAACCAATGTTGTACAAAGCAAATTCACTTACATTATTAATTCGTTCAACAACAATTCTGTCAAAAGCTAAAACTGGTAAATTTAGTAATGATTCAAGAATAATCGGGAGACCAAGTATAAACGCACTTTTAACTATTTTAAATTTAATTTTAATTTTCCCAATAAATTTATAAAAGAAAATAGCTAATAATATTAGCTCAATAAAACCTAACGGCAGCAGTTTGCCTACAGCACCCATTTGAAAAAAAGAAACGAATACTATTCCAAGGCCAATTCCAAAAAGCGCTGAAAAAGTGGATATTAAAAAATAATTAAGCGCTTTTTTTTCAAACCGAAGTTTCAATAACCAGAATCCTCTGCCAATTGCAAAATATCCTGTAATAAGAACAATAAGACCAATTGGGAAAGCTGTAAATGTACTTTGGGAGAGATTGAGATATAATAGTATTCCAACATACCCGAAAATAAGAATACCAATATTTGAAATTAATAAAAAGGAAACCAATGATGTTAGTACCGTTTTATTTTCGTTCTCATTTCTTTTGTGGTAATCCACCATATAATAATTATAGAATGAAAGCGACATCAATGGTGTAAATATTTGCATCAGGGCACTGAAATATCCAATTGCGGAAAAATCGTATGCTGAAAGATTTTTTGCAAAAATAGGTGTGGTAAAAAGAGCTACAGGAAGTATTATTATTGAAGATCCAAAATAATATAAGGAATCTTTGAACCTTAATAAGAATGTTTTAAAATATTCTTTCATTTAATTCTAATAAACCATTTAATTAAAACTTTGAAATAACGAATAGTGATTTTAATTTTTGTTTTAAATTTCTTTTTAAAATGTTTCTTTAAGTGTAAATTTATCTCTCGATTATCCTCATATCCTTCAATAATTTTTAAATCAAATAATTTATTATTATCAATTAATTGATTCTTATATTTGTTATCAATATTTTTATGCTCACCACCGCCATCATTTCCATGGTTTTGAACTTTTGAGAGGGTAGGGAATACGGATTTAAGGTTATTTTTTGTTAGGTAATAGCAGATTAGAACATCATCGGGTTTGTGTTGAGTTTCTATTGCACTAAGTAATGCCGGAAAATAATGTCCGGCAACTGAATTTAGTTTTTTTATGAAAAAAGGATTTAAAATGTCCTTTATATTTAGAATTGTGGAGAGATTTAACTTTTGCCATTTTACTTTCCATAATCCTACGCCCCATGCAGCAAAACCTGTCCAAAGATAATAACCAGGGTTTAGCTTTGGGTTGACATCTATTGGATAATTATATCCTGAAACAGAGAAAATATCATCCCTGCCCTTAAAAAGTTCCAGTCCTTGGTTTACAAAATCTAAGAAATTTGGAGAAAAGATGTTATCATCTTCAGTAAAAATTAAACGATCATGCTTTTTGAAAATTTCCTCGAACGCTAAGAACTGATTGTTTGAAGAGCCAATATTCTTTTCCCGTTTAAAAAGGGTAACTTCTTTGAATCCTTTTATACAACTAATATATTCCAACACTTTACTATGCCCTGAAATGTGTTTCTCGGCAAATGGTGCATCCAAAGCAATATACAAATGTGTTTCTTTTGCTAAAGGGTTTTGTGCTAAGGAATCAACACAATTTTTAAAATGAATATTTCTGTCTAAAACAGAAATCAATACCGGGGCATAATTATTCATCGATTAACAATCCAGAAAGGATTTAACTAAATTTAAAATTACATTCATTTCACTTAGTCCATATCTTTGATCAATAGGCAAGGCTACTAATTTTGTTGCCAGTAAATATTCTACACTATTTTCATCACATGTATTATTTAAATTATCCCAATATTTTGCTACAAATATTTTGTTGGAAAGTAAAAATTCTCTAAGTCCGGCTTTGCCAGTTAAAAAAGGATAAACCATTGGACCTTGAATGTTTCTTGAAATACATTTTAACTGATTAAAGCTTCCCAATTCATTATGAATAGAATAAAAATTCTCTTCTCTTTTCTGTTTTATAGAGACATAATCAAGGCTTGATAAAATCGCTGTTGTAAGATTTGACATTCTTTTTAAGCCATTAGTGCGAATTCTATCTTCATTGCTTCTGAAATCCTTATAACCTTCTTCAGCACCAGCATCAATTCTGGTTAAAAGAAAATTTGAATTCCGATAGGATTTGTCAAGATCTAGTTCAATATCAATTTTGTCTTTCATTGCTAAATACCCACCATCGGATACTCCGAAAAATTTTCTTGGCGAGTAATATGTTATTGTATTCTTATTTGGTCTTGAATAGAAAGCTTGCGCATTATCAATAATTAGATTGGCATATTGATTTGATAATGTTTTAAGATAATCATCTTTAATTCCGAAATAGTTAACATAAAGAAGTGCTTCGGAATCATTTAATTTAAGATTGCTTTTTAAAGTGAGATTTTCATTGATTGAGTAAAGTTCAACTTGCATCCCCATTTTGCGAATAGGTTCGAAGATAACGTCACAAATATAATATGGTATGTAAATTTTTGTGAATCTTTTTGCTCGCAGAATATACTCTAGGCAACTTCTTCCAGAGTTTAGATTAATAAGATTAGTATAAAATTGTTCCTTAAAAGGAAGTTGCAACTCTAAGTAACCTCCTATTTCCTTCATACTAGTGTGCATTTATTAATCAATGCTTTTGTTTCTTCAACGGAATTAAACATTAAAACATCAATTATCGATAGCCAGGGAACAAAATCGTTATTAAATTGTTTGTAAAAGATATCGCCTCTATCAATAAAATGAAGATTATAACCATGCTTTAAGAATTCATCTTTTGAATAAAGTCCTGTTCCACCAGGCAAGTTAACATAGTCGGTTGCTCCATTCATTCTTAAAATCTCGTATAATCTTTCCTTTCTTCCTAGACCTTTTGTATGAGCATATTTTTCTGATGAAAATTCAAATTTAGTTTTGATGTCAAGATAATCACAAATGTTTTTTACACTGAGATGAGCAATTTGGGAGATTTTAATTTCGCCATTTATGGTTTTAAAACACTCTTCAATCATTGGAAAAATGTCATTATAATACGGGGCTTTGGAATATGCCTGTTTAAATGTTTTTAATGTTTTTTCAATTGCGATTGGATTATATTTTATAAAAGTATCAGATATTAATTTGAATGATGAAGCACCTTCCAATTGTATAAGAAAAAAATGATCTTTGCCATTTAGCAAAATCCTGTTTTTGTTTATCCAGCTTTGCTTCATGAATGTGACATCATCATAAAAAATAAACTTATCAACTTTAGAAACCAATTGATAAAATCCAATATAAGGAAAGGTGAAAGGTTGATTAATTGCAACTTTCATAAAACTGAAGGATCTTTAGTAATAAAACTTCTAGGTCAAAAATGTATAATCATCAAAACTCACATCCCATTCGTCTAAATCGTCAGGATGCCATGAGGGAGCAGGCATATTTAAAATATACGCATCTTCATTACTAATATTCACTAGTGCTGCAGGAATACCAGCTGGAACTTGAATAGTTTGAAATTCATAATCTTCTCCTGAAAAATACTCTTGATATTTTCCATCAATTTTAAGGACAATTTTAATGTTTCCTTTTATGCATGTAAATAAGCCCCATCTTTTATAATGCAGATGAGGTCCTTTGATATCTTTAGGAGCTGCAACTGTAAGATAAACTTGTTTTGGCCATTGCTCATCTGCCACAAAATTGTCATGAACATTTATAATAGGAACTACAAATCCATTTGGAACTCCAGCATTATTCTTTGTAATAAATTTTTTATTTTTTTTGCACTTAATTTCAGACATAATGGTTACAAATAAAATGATTTAATTTTTTCAACAATATATTCAACTTCGCTCATTTTAAGGTTGGGATGCAATGGAATACTTAAAGCATCTTCATTCAGTTGTTCAGCATTCGGCAATTTAGTTTCAAGTTGTTCATAAAGTTTATTTAAATGCAATGGGTGATACCGCAACGTGGAATAAATTCCATTATCAAAAAGGAAATGTGCTAAATCGTCACGTTTTGGAACACGTATAGCATATGTAAAATATGAATGCTTATCTCCTGGATTGGCTTCTTCAGGTGTTTTGATCCAATCATATCCTTTAAATTCTGTTTGATAGATATCCCAAATTTTCTTACGACAGTTTTGCATTTCATCAAGCTTTGCCAACTGGGCAAGACCAATTCCGGCAGAAATGTCAGATGGATTCATTTTTATAAACTGAGATATAATATTGTATTCCCACCATCTTTTTTTGCCATGCTTTGAGGCTTCAAATCCTGATTTGCCAATGCCACAATATCTCAAAATTTTAGCATGATCAAAAATTTCCTGATATTGCGAAGTGATTCCCCCACCTTCTCCTACAGCAAGGTTCTTTACAGCATCAAAACTATAAATACCAACAGTTCCGATTGAACCACAAGCTTTGCCTTTATGAAATGAATCGACTGCATGCGCGGCATCTTCAATGATTGGAATGCCAAGATTTAAAATAGGATCCATATCAACTGGTAATCCGGCATAATGAACTACCATTATTGCGGCAGTCTTTTTTGTTAAATGAGGTTTTATTGTCTCGGCCGTAATATTCATAGTATTTATGTCCACATCACATAATACTGGTTTATGCCCTGCAAGTAGCACAGCCTGTGCACATGAAACCCAAGTAAATGTGGGTACAATAATTTCAGAACCTTTTGGTAAATCCAAAACAGTACATGCAAGGTATAAAGCATTCGATCCACTATCTAAGAGTGCGAAATTTTTCAGATGAAGCCTGTTTTTAAACTTTTCTTCAAATTCATTAACCTTAGGGCCAATGCCCATCCACTGGTTGTTTATACTTTCAGTAATTTGTGCAATTTCTTCAGCACCTACTTTAGATCCAAATACATTTATCATCACTTAAATTATTAATTTTTTATTCTATTTTGTTATATAACTTTTTCACAGCTTCGCCCTTTCACTCACAGTTTTTTGATAAACTATGCGCTAGAGTTTTTTCGCAATCAGGTTATGTAATATGGGTTTTAAATTGTGCAACTGTTGGATAATATTGCAGTCTGGTAATTGCAGAAACTTACAACTGGGTAATTCGGCAGGCAACCATCAACCATATCTTCATGCCCCAACAGGTCGCCAAAATAAAACACAGAACCTGATTTCCTAAAATAAGGTGTGCAAAGTTATAAAATTATACGGATTATCTGCCAGTTTCAGCTACTTTTTCTATCCTTGTATTTCCTGATTCTAATAGTATTGTTTTACCTATTATATCGATGGAAATCATAATTTTCTTTCGGCTCTTGTATTGAATTATCTTTCCAAAAAGTCCTCTGAATGGCCCTGATATTATCTGGATATCTTCACCTTCCGAAAATTGAATTTCAGTTACATCCATGTCAATTGATTCGTCAATAGCCATGCGTATTGCATTAATCTGTGATTCGGGAATCGTGGCATCATTGTCCACATAGCGCACAAAACGCACAACGCCCGGTATACTCAATACTTCCGGTCGTCTGGATTCATCGTAGCGTATAAAAAGATATCCGGGAAATAAAGGAACATCAACTAATTTCTTTCGGTCGCTCCACTGACGAATAACTTTTTGCAAAGGCAGAAAAACTTCAAATCCTTTTTTCTGCAGCATCAGTTCGCATTTCTTTTCATGGCGCGACCTAGTAACCAATACGTACCAGTTAATATTATAGTTTGCTGTCATTATTGTGATAAAAAGATCCAAGCCCCAAAATTCAAGTCCCAATCACCAGGAAAACAAAAAATAGGAATTAAAGTTTATTCAAAATCGCAGCGAGTATTATTTTAAGTTCAGTCGACTCATTTACCAAATCAAAATTTTTTTCAATATCGCCAAGTTTTAAATGACTGTAAATTCTTAGAAAATAGTTTGCTTCACGCATTTCTTTCAATGATATGCCTATTTTTGTTTTAATATCAGGTCTTGTTGGAGAACCTTGTGATTCTTCATAATTTGCCCCACTTGAAGTTGAAGCTTTAATTAGTTGACGTTTTGTATCCACTGTTTCTATAGTGTTATTAACCGTACGCAGATACAAAATGACATTTACAGAAAACTGCAATAATCTTTCACAAAGATCATTCTTCTTTTCCATTTATATTTTATTAATCCTTTGAATTTGGAGTTTGAAATTTGAGAATTGGAAATTATTTCCCTTTTTCGTCTTTCTTGTAAAGCTTGTCTAAAAATTCCTTAAGTTGCTCAACACTTAATCGTTTTGCAAGGATCTTTTTATTTTCATCTAGAAGGTAAACAACGGGAGTACTGTAAATATCATACGTTGTATGATAGCCCGTCACATTTTGAACATCCATTACATTAATCCAACTCAGTTTGTTTTCCTTGATGTATTTTTTCCAGGCTTTTTCGTCGGGGTCGGTGCATAGAGCAAAGACTTTAAAATCTTTCTTTAATGTAAGCAGACTGTCGTATAAATTCCTGAGCTTAGGAGTTTCTTTCTGGCAATGACCGCAGGTAGGATCCCAGAAATACAGTACTGTGTATTTTGCTGGAACATTATACAATGTTTGGAAAACACCACTCGTGTCCTGTGCAGTAATGTTTGGTATATAAGCCCCAAGAAGCAAGCCTTTAAGTATTTTAGCTCTGCTTTCTATTTTTTCAAGGTTGGCAGGACTTACCCAATACGCCTGGTTGGTCATATAATATTTCTCAACAAGGTGCACAAAGATTGCGTCAAAGCCCATGATATTAGACGTCTCAGACCAGTTGGTCAGATACCATACTACATACTTGAAAACTTCTTTGTTGCCCTTTGCTTTTGCAATCAATGAATCGCCTTCTTTAATAATAGAATCAGGATGCTGAACTACAAGTGTTGTTATGTATTGTTTAAGTTTGTTATGAAATACAGGAGTACGTAATAGCCTGTCATCGGTAAAATCAATATTGTCTAAAAAATGTTTTTTATAATAGTTAAAAACATACACTGAATCTTTTTTTCCGTTCGGAAGGATGGGGGCTTCTGGTATATCAGGATCAATGGATGCTTTAAAAACTTTTGCCAGAAAAGTTGAGGAATGATTAGTCATGTAATCAGACTTATATTTCTGAACTTCTTTTTCAATAACAGAAAGCTGGTCCTGCAGGGTTTTTACAGAATCTTTGTCCTTTGTATTTTTCAACAAATCGCGCAATGGTGAGGCTTTCTTTTGTTCGGCATTTATGTAATTGAGATAGTCGTAAAATAGCTGATTATCCTCAGATCCCTTGATCTTCATTTTTCCAACAAAATCTGTGGTGTCAGTTTCTAATGAAAAAAACTGTTCTTTATCAAGAATAATTTCAAAATATTTTTTCGATGGTGTTATGACAAGATAAATGCCGCCCGGTTTAGCTTCATCACCAGTAAATTCAGCGCAGCCTTTGGAATCGACTTTTGCTGTATCTTTAATGTATTGCTTGTCGCCGTAATAATTTCCAAGATAGCAGATTGTGTCTTTCAATCCGACAATTTTAACTTTTATACTATACTTTGGCTTCCCTGCTATTAAAACAGTTGGAAGGATAAGTGCAATAAGCAGAATGATTTTCTTAAGTGAATTGGTAGTCATAGAATCTTAGTTTAGCCTTACAAAAATATGAAAAGCTTCCAATAAAAACTATACTGTAATATTAAAATTTGTTAATAGCTTCTCAGACACCTTGATGTATTTTCAATGAATATTTTGCTGGTTCTCACTTTTTTCATATTTTTGGTACAACTCAATCCAAATCCATCAGCATGAAAAGATTTATTTTATTAAGCATCTTCGCAATTGTCTTTTCCTCTTCTTTTTCAGAATCAATCGATAGCCTGAAGGCAACGCGTGAAAAGCTTTATCAGAAATACAGTAATATTAATATTCCAGGGAAGGAGTTGAACAAATCGGACAATGAAAAATCAGTTTTAATTCTGAAAGATTTGGTAATTGTTGATACAAAAATTATAAAGGAATTCGCAGAGTTTAATCAAAAAACAAAGGAATACGATGCAAAAATCACTTCATTAAATAATGAAAATAATTCCTTATCGAAGGAAATTACTGCAAATACGGATATGCTTTTTATAATTTATATTGCAAGCGGAACTTTAGTTTTGCTTCTTGTTTTCGCGATCATCATGCTTTTTATTTATATGTCAAAGTTCAGCAACCTGAAAAAGAAAGTGAAGGATTACAGCGATCTTGCAAAAGATGCTGATAATAACAGGCTAAAGCTGCAACAGCTTGAAGCAAGCATAAAGTCGAATGAAAATCTTTTAATGGAAAAGGAAGCAGTGTTAAAAACTTTGCAAAATGATAAAAGTAATCTGGAAAAAAAAATTCTTGATTATGAGTCTAAGCTCTCGGAAGGATTGAAGAATCCGGTTGTTATTGCACCTGAAATCAATATGCAAAATGAAAAATTAAATGCCAACATGCAGAAAATTGAAAAGCTTGGAAGAATGAAAGAGCTTGGAATTGTTACCGAAGAAGAGTTTAATACATTTAAACAAAAATTTCTGAGCGAATTGTAAAACGTTTTTTTACTTTTGCAATAATAAGCGGAAGTAGCTCAGTTGGTAGAGCATCAGCTTCCCAAGCTGAGGGTCGCGGGTTCGAATCCCGTTTTCCGCTCAATAAAAAAAGAGGAGAAACTCCTCTTTTTTTATTTTATTCATTTAATAAATTTCCTAAAAATCGAAATAGAAATTATTCAAACTTGTACGTATACCAAAGTATACAAATGTGCTATGTGTAGTTTGAAAAACTGAATTCTCATTCCTGTCCGAAATGCCCAATGAAATATTCAAATTAGTTGAAGGGTTTATCAAATAGCTAATCCGGAAATCCTTATATGTCAATGTGGTTTTAATACCTTGTCCAGTAAAGTTCCCGTATTCATTAGGGTGCGAGTCGTACGACATAAAAATATCTTTACCATAATTGCTGTTTGCAGTATCGGCGCCATATACAGCATAGTTGAATTTAAATTCAGCAAAAAATCGTTTATAATTATACCTTAAAAACGATACTGATTCCTTAAAATTAGCACCTAAGGGATGTGCCAGCGCTTGGTTGTAATGGGCGTAATTCTGCAATGTAGACCGGCTAGTGTAAGTGTAAGGCCTAACGTAATTGTATTCTGTCTGTATATAAAGATTCTTTATTCCGAAAATATCAAATGATTTTAAACCTAACTGAAATGCCTGTTTGTTGGCCCACCATCCGTTTCCGGATAAAACTTCATGAATTTTAAACTCATCAAGTAATAGCTGACCATACAGCACATTTCTTTTTCTGACTTTAAAGGAAATGTTTGCTCCCATCAATGCATTATCAGGCGATCCCATTGAATATTCAACAGGCCTGAAAAAAATTACTGGATTCAGGTAATTTATATCAAATCCTCTGTATCCTGTGCTGTCGGCGGCCTTCCATATAATAGCTTCAAAGAAGCCGATAGATAATCGTTTGCTTGCGGAATAGCTTAAGTAATGAAAAGTACCGAATTTCTTGCGATATCCAAGGTCGTATGTGTGTGGACTTTTAGGGTCAAGAAACTCAGCCCATAAGTTTATATACTTAAAACGCCATATATCAGTAGTGATTTTGAAGTAGGGATAATTAAAAGCATTGTCAGATAAAAGAAGAGAGCGGTATCCATCACCTATAAAATTTTTTCCATGTCCGAACTGAAAGTTAAAATGTTTTGACGGAGTGTAGGAAACATAACCACTTGCCCATGCATAATCAAAGCCGGAGCCTTTAAAGTCTTTTGTTTCTCCCTGGCCCGGAACCACTTTCATTAACCGGATATTACTGTCAATATAATTAATATAAGTAGCCTGGTTCTCATAGAAAGTAGTGAAAAAAGAAAATTTATTGCTGATGGAACCTTCTGCCTGTATCCCGCGTGTATTCACATAGTTTGAGCCACCTTTGGCATTGAAATCTTTACCAGTTTCAAAATTAAATACCGGATCAATATATAATTGGAAATCTTCTTTATTCAGCGTAATAAGATGGCGGTTAAAAAGAAGATCATTGGATTTCTTACAAAGTTTTCTTACCGATTTTGTATTTATATTGAATAGGTTTTGAATTGAATCGACATTCGCTACTTTGTTGATGTCTGAAACAAGCCAGGGGCGGGCAGAGGTGTGAAAATAATTTGTGGGAGCATAAAGTGCTTTATCCAGTTCATTGAGATATGGATTTGAAAGCGGGAAATTTAATTGTTGCGAAAAGCCTGTAAAAGCAAATAAGATTATTAAGATAAAAAAAAACAGTTTTTGCCTCATGTGTTGCATTCTAAATTATGGTTATAATGCTGCTAAGTTAATGAAAGCATGGTACGCTAGCGAAAATTATTTTTACTTTTTAGGCAGAATTATTTTTTTTAGTTTTCGTAAAATCAGGGTAATCGGAATTAAATATGCGAGCGTGGCAATGGTAATTAATAAGCCCGTAAGGTTTATAATTCCTATATCCTGAAAGTAATAAGCGATAAGAATAAAAATTATATTTGCAATTACAAGAATCATGGTTGCCCGGAAATGGCTGTATCCAAGATCAATCAGCTTATGATGGATATGCCCCCTGTCGGCCTTAAACGGCGACTGTCTTCTTGAAATTCGTACCAGCATCACTCTGGCAGTGTCATATAACGGAAGCATCAGTACGCCGATTGATACAGCAGGTGCAGAATTTATTTTATAAATTCCATTTATTACTGCATTCATTTCGTTGAAGCGTATTGCAAGAATTGCAATAACGAAACCTATTAAAAGAGAACCTGTATCACCCATAAATATTTTGTATGGTCCATTTGATAAGTTGTAGCGTAGAAACCCTATAATGGCTCCAATTAAAGCTGCACAGATTATTGCAAATGCATAATCTTCCACAAGAAAAAACCAAAAACCAAAAGCTCCGGCAGTTACAATTCCAATTGCACCAGCAAGCCCGTTTATGCCGTCGATTAAGTTAACAGAATTAATAACCACAATGAATACAAACATAGTTAGCGAGAAGCTTATATAATATGGAATATGAGCATACCCTAAAAATCCATGAAGGTTAGTGAATTTTATATTTGTGAATATGATTATTATAGCTGCTGCTATGATTTGTGTTGCGATTTTACTGTAAGGAGATATAATAAAAATATCATCTTTCAGTCCACTAAAAAATATAAGTAAACTGCCGGCAGCAATATATGGCATTGAATAAGAAAGTGAGTAGTATGAGGAGAATAGCAGTGCAGATATTTTAAATCCTGCAAATATGGCAATCCCACCAAGAGTTGGGACTTCACCTGAATGCGAGGCCCTTCCGTTTGGTGATACACATAAGCCCTTGGCTTTTGAAACCTTCACTATTGGCGGAACAGAAACAAAACTGATTATTAATGCAGTTAAAAAACTTATCGCAATAATAACCCAGGGTTCTAAATTGAATATTGGAGACAAACTGAATATCAGCATGGATATCTTAAAAATTTTACAAAAATTAGTAAAAAACTCGATTATTAATCATAATTCTTATTAAAGCCAAATTAAGTATTGTAGTGATTTTTTTTGATAATTTACAAATATAACCAAATCAT
>Ga0224524_1000281_pt1 | contig 22061 bp, 12 predicted proteins | sample CFST75metaG_FD_179895 | JGI IMG/M metagenome (GOLD analysis project Ga0224524, IMG submission 179895) | Peat soil microbial communities from Stordalen Mire, Sweden - C.F.S.T75 | ecosystem: Environmental > Terrestrial > Soil > Wetlands > Peat | place: Sweden: Norrbotten County, Stordalen Mire... | reverse complement strand
TTTTAGCTGTAGGAAGTATCGCATATTATGCAGGTAAAAGTGCAAAAACTGAGCCTGTAAGTGTGGAACAAAATAATCTTCCACAAGAAAATCAGGGTAATGTAGTAAATGATGTCACAAATGCTCCTACACAAACAAATAGTGGCACAACAACAGTAACAACCACAACAACTACTTCAACTAAAAGTGATTGTTCTTCAGCAACTACTGACTATAAAAATAAAAATGGATATGAAATATGTTATCCAACTAATTGGTTTTTAACTGATACATTCAGTGATTCAAAAGATGGCAATATCGTACAGATACAAAATATGAAAGATGTATATGTATTGGGAGATGAACCACTATTAAAAAGTAATGGTACGCAAATTCAAATTGAGGTTACTTCTAATATGAATTATGCTGATTATGCGGAGTTTATAAAAGATCCTAAGTATGTTTCATCGAATGTAGCAGCAGAAAGATTAGCCAATCTTGAAATGATAAAAATAGGAGGAAAAACTTTGCAGGCATTTACGGGAATAAAATTACCATCTTCTACTGGTAAAATTTATGATTTTATATATAAGAATAAATTATATAAAATAAGTTTTGGTTCAGGTAGTCAAACACAATATAATAATGATTTAAATTTGTTTAATGATTTAGTTTCTTCATTTAAATTTATTTAACAAATTTTAAATCAAAAAATCCCCTTAAGGGGATTTTTTGATTTTTATTAAACTCTTTCTACCCATTCAATAAACTCAGGGTCTCACTCGCTACACTCGCTCGACATATTCTCCTGTCTCAGTATTTATTCGGACTACATCTCCTTCGTTTATAAACATCGGAGCATTTATTTCTGTGCCGTTTTCTAGAGTAATGACTTTGTTGCCTCCTTTGGAAGTATCACCACGGACTGCAGGCGGTGCTTCTTTTACCTTAAATTCTATTTTTATAGGTAATGTTAATCCAATTGTTTTTTCTTCATCATCTTCATTGGTCCAAATCAGAGCGGAGACATTTTCATTGGCTTTCAAAAATTTGGCTGTATTGCCGAGTAGGGCAGAATCTAACTTAAATCTATTTTTGGGGTCACTTGGATCGCAGAACCAATATTCGCCTCTGTTTTCGTATAAGAATTTTACATCACGCTTTTCAATATCAGCTTCATCCGCTTTATCAGAAACATGATAAGTAGCAGGGAAGACCTTTCCCGAAATTAAACTTCTAAGTTTTACCTGATTTTGAGGTTTTCTTTGTTGAGTACGAGCCACATGGGACTCAATAACTTCACAAGGTTCATCATCATGTAATATTATTTTCTTTTCTCTTATTGCACTATATTCTAATGTTGCCATATTTTTTATATTAACAGAATAATTTTTTAAATCAAATTTATGCTTCTTCTGCAAACTTTTTACGAATTTCTTTTAGAACTTGTTCTACAATTTTTGGATTTTCTTTCAAGAATGTTCGAGTGTTGTCGTAACCTACACCGAGTTTTACTTTTTCACTGCCTTCCTTGGCAGGCGAATAGTAATAAGTATTTCCACTTTTTTCTACGATTTTATATTTTTCACCTAGAGCAATCATTTCACCTTCTTTAGAAATACCTTCGTTGTAGATTATATCGAATTCTGTTTGTTTGAATGGTGCTGCGACTTTATTTTTTACTACTTTTACGCGAGTACGTGAACCGACAGTGTCTTCACCTTTTTTAATTTGGGCGATTTTACGGATATCTAATCTGATTGAAGTATAGAATTTCAAAGCCTTTCCTCCTGGTGTGGTTTCTGGATTACCGAACATCACCCCGATTTGCATACGGATTTGGTTTATAAAGATAACAACTGTTTTTGATTTAGAAACGATAGCAGTAAGTTTGCGAAGTGCTTGAGACATAAGTCTAGCCTGTTTTCCTACATGATAAGCTCCCATATCTCCTTCGATTTCATCTTTTGGAGTGAGTGCTGCCACAGAGTCAATAACGACGACGTCAATTTTCCCAGAACGAACCAAACTTTCTACTATTTCGAGAGCTTGTTCACCTGTGTCTGGTTGAGATACCAATAAATCATTTATTTTAACACCAAGTTTTTTTGTATATTCTGGATCCATAGCGTGTTCGGCGTCTATATAGGCGCAAACACCTCCGAGCTTTTGTGCTTCAGCTACGATATGTGAAGCCAATGTTGTTTTTCCAGAAGATTCTGGTCCAAATATTTCGATAATTCTTCCGCGAGGTATGCCACCGACGCCGAGCGCCATATCTAGACCGATAGATCCAGTGGGGATGACGTTGAGGTCAACTTTTGGTGTGTCTCCCATTTTTATAATTGCACCTTCTCCAAACTTTGTTTGGATAGCCTTGAGTGTATCTTCAAGGGCTCTGTTATCCATGGTTTCACTATTTCCTGCTTTTTTTGTTGCTTTTTTTACTGCCATATATTGCTTATTTTTATTATAAAACTTGTTGCAGGTGTAGTTTTTGAGACAAAAAGGTATGGGATACCTTTTTGCTATTGCGCAGGCTGTCGAGCCGAGCATAGCAAATTTTCAGTAGAAAATTATGTCGTGTCTATCAAAAATTATACCAAGAAAGAGTTTTATAATTCATATATTAACTTATAATTTTTTTCATCAACCTTTCCAAATTTATCTTCTGCTCTTAAGTTTACGATATTATACCCCGAAAGCAAAGAAATAGTTTCATCAAAATCTCCTTGTTGATTTACAGAAATTTCTTTGCCATTTAAGCTTAATTTTATTGCATTTCTAGCATTTCCTTTAACTTCCAAGATGCTTTCTGTCACCACTGCACCGTCAGTCAGGTTTACATTTTTTATTTTTACACCGAAAATCAAATCTTTAGAACGAAAAAAAGCATAAACAATAATAAAAACAAACAGGATTGAAAGGGAGATTATTCTTAATATTTTTTTTGCATCTTGTCTCATGATTGTGTTTTTAAAATCATGTAAATTAAAATTTTTTTTCTTGTTAATATTACAGGATTTGCTTTTTAGAATGGTCTGGGCCTCTGGGTCGAGGACCTTATAAAAAGGAAAGCCTGTAATATTTCATTTTTTTAAATTACATTATTACCACTTTCGTCGCGTTCAATCTTTTCTAATACTTCTCTTGGTTTTGCTCCATCACCAGGGCCTATCACTCCGCGGTCTTCCAGCATATCCATAAGGCGAGCTGCGCGGGCATATCCGAGCTTCAATTTCCTTTGTAGATAAGAAGTAGAACCTTTTCCAGCTTCTATCACACATTGTCGAGCCTGCTCATACATTTCATCGTCATCATCTCCATCATCTTCTAGGGTACTTTCGAAAATACTCTTATCAGCTGATATTGAGCCAGAAGTTAAAGCTATTTCTTCAGAAACTTCATTTTTATAAGCATCAGCCAAATATTTAACAACCTTTTTAACTTCACCTTCTGAAATAAAGGCTGATTGTAGACGTTCTGGTTGAGCATCACCTGAAGAATAGAGCATGTCTCCGGCACCGAGCAATTTTTCTGCACCTCCAGCGTCGAGAATAGTTCGTGAATCTATTTGTGAAGATACTTTCAAAGCTACGCGGGCAGGGATGTTTGCTTTGATCAAGCCAGTAATGACATTCACTTCTGGACGTTGGGTAGAAAGTATAAGGTGAATACCGACAGCACGAGACATTTGGGCGAGTCTTACGATAGCTGATTCGAGTTCTCTTGGATAAGCTGTCATTATATCTGCCAATTCGTCTATTATAATGACAATGTAAGGTAAACGGTCAGCAATTACTTCTGTTTCACTTCCATCACTATTTGTTTTCATTTTCTTAGGACCTTTTCCTAATACAGTACTATGGTATGACTGAATATCTCGCACAGATTCTGCTTCCAAGATGTCGTAACGTCTATCCATTTCTTTTGCTGCCCATTTTAGAGCTAGAATAGTTTTCTTTGCTTCAGTTATTACTGGAGTTAGTAAATGAGGGATTTTGTTATAGAGTGTCAGCTCGACTCTTTTTGGATCTATCAAAATCAATTTCATATCGTCTGGTCCATTTCTGTAGAGTAGGGAAGTGATAATAGAATGGATTGTCACAGATTTTCCTGAACCAGTAGTTCCGGCCACGAGGCAGTGTGGCATCTTTGCCAAGTTTCCAAACATTGCTTTTCCAGAAATTCCACGACCGAGAGCCACAGTGAGTGGTTTTGCTGAGTGTTGGAATTTTTCATCTGAAAGAAGGGTTGCAAGTCCAACGATTGATTTTGATCTATTTGGAATTTCTATTCCGACGAGAGATTTTCCAGGGATAGGAGCTTCGATACGGATAGGGTGAGCAGCTAAAGCCAAAGATAGATCATTTTGTAAGGCTACAATACGAGAAAGTTTCATTCCTTCGGCTGGTTTCAAAGCATAACGAGTCACTGTAGGCCCGACGGTTATTTCATCCATTTCTACTTCGACTCCGAAGTTTGCCAGAGTTCTTTTTATGATATTTGCATTAGCTTTGATGTCTCCAGTATTTGGTTTACCTTTATCCTCCTCAAGGAGTGAAAGTGGGGGAGGCACATAGCTCCCGGAATGCATTTTTTGTTTGCGAATTGGAATGTCTTCTTCCTCTTCCTTTATTTCCTTCTTCTTGTCTGCATTTTTTACTGGAGCTGGTTCTTCCTCTTTCTCTTCTTCGACTTCTTCTACGGGTTCTTCTTCGTATTCTTCCTCATCTTCTTCAATAATTTCTTTCTTAGAGAAAGCTGCTTTTATTTTCTTCCAGAGAGTTAGGAATGCTGGTCTTGTATCAAACATTATTAAAATAGAAATTATGAGGAGAGCTAGAAGAAAAACTATACTTCCCCAGATATCGAAAGCCGATCTAAAAGGAGTAGATAAAATTCTTCCCAAGAATCCACCAGCGTGCTTACCGGAAGCCACATCTATTAATCCGAGTCCGGATAATAAAAATAGTAGAGAACTTATTATTCGTGTCCATCCGAGATTTGGTGCTTCTGATTTTAAGAAAGATGATCCGAGTAAGATAAATAATATTGGTAGAAGCGCATATCCATAACCAAGTAGATAATAAAAAATTGTATAAAATAATTGCCCAGCTTTTCCGGCTACGCCGAATGCCGACATGAAAAGGAATAGTGCCAAGACGAAGAAAATGATCGCCCAGATTCCATGTTTTGTTTCAGTTTTTAATTTACGTTTAGTTGGAGTAATTTTGTCATTTGATGACTTAATTTGTTTTTTAGGTTTTGATTTTTCTTTTTTTGCCATGCAGTCATTTTAACATATTTTCCACAAGATTTTACAGAATAATTTTTTGAAGCTGAGCAATATGTTTTTAGAATGGTCTGGGCCTCCGGGTCGAGGACCTGAGAAAAATATATTGCTCAGCTTCAAAAATATGCAGAAAATTAATATAAAAAAATTACAACATATTCTAAAGAAATATTGTCCCTAATATTGACTTAGGGCGTCCTTTATATATAATGGACAACATGATAGAGGGAAATAAAAATTCTATTTCAGACATCCAAACCTCCAATAAAGGACTTTCTTTGTTGTCTTACTCAAAGACAAACAAGCTCGTTACTGCCCTATACATGGTGACCGATATCATGGACAAAGAAGAGCCATTGAGGAATAAGTTGAGAGCCTTAGGGGTCAATATCATATCAGACACTCATTCCCCATTAAGGACTTCCATAAACAAAAACATAGATGAAGTTTTGTCCCTATTGGACATCGCTTGCACAGTCGGAATGATCTCAGAAATGAACTCTAGTATTCTTAAAAAAGAGTTTAATCAATTGAAACAATCTGTCCTAGATTCTGGTCAGGCACAGTTATCTAGTGGCCCTGTTTCTTTGGCGGATTTCTTTGGAAAAGATACAGATGCAGTCTCTGAATCTAACGGACAAGATGCAGGTGTCCGATACGTTTCAAATAAATTTTCAAACAATATCGGGGTCCAAAAGGGAAGTACTTTGATGAAAGCTTTGAGCAAAATTGAGATACCAAACAGGACTCCACATGTAGGTAGTAACAAGAACAATTTTAGTTCCACAGCAGGTACTCAAGTCAGAAATATTTCACACAATACTTCAGCGGGGTTCGATGTACTTAAAAGACAAAGAAGAGAATTAATTTCAAAAATCATAAAAGCCAATCCATCTTCTGGTGGAGATGTTTCTAACGGACACAGCATAAAGGACATCATGTCTTCTCTAAAAAATTCTGGTGAAGAATGGGGAGAAAAGACACTACAGAGAGAACTAGTTTCAATGGTGAATGACGGTGTCCTTAAAAAGACGGGCGAGAAGCGCTGGAGTAAGTATTTTATTGCTAAGAATTAGCACCTATCTTGATTTGCATTTTGACCTAAAATATGAGAGTATATACGGGTGGTAATTCTGTTTAAAAGCAGGGTTTATCCACATAATATTTTGCTGTATTTCACAGTAGATATTATAATGTAATTGTGTTTATGAATTGCGCTTCATGTGCAGTGTTCATATTCACAAAATATTGCGTTTGTTTTTGTCCACAATTTCGTCGAAAAAATTTTGGATAAAAACGAAAAAGCAAGATCATTGAAAATTAAATAGAATGAAGTTCTAGGGAATTATCTCTAGGATAAATTCGTTTTAGTTTTCTGTTTAAAGTATATCTGTCCACTGTAAAATTTTTTCCCTCAATTTATTATTAGTTTTATTTATTATTTGATTGAGAGATAAAAAACAGTGATAGAAAATTGTATGCTTTTAGTTTTGTCGAAACTTATTAATGGCATACAAAAACTCGTACCTATATTTTTTATTTAATTAATTAAAAAATAAAAAAATAAAGAAATAGCACGCGAGCGATTAAAAATAATTTATGAGTAATAAATCAAAATTCCTTCTTGGAGTTATGATTGTAGCTATCCTAGTTGTTGGAGCTTTCGCTTTCACAGCTAAGGCAGCAGATTGTACAATCACAAAGACTTTGAAGTTTGGAATGAAAGCAGATGCTGAAGTAATGTGTCTCCAAACAAAATTGGGAGTAACACCAGCAGCTGGAAACTTCGGACCTCTAACATTAGCAGCAGTAAAAGCTTTCCAAACAACTAACAGCCTAACAGCTGATGGTATCGTTGGAGCTCTTTCACGCGCAGCATTAAACGTAACTGCACCAGTAGTAGGAACACTACCAGCAGGATGTACAACAGCTTCAGGCTTTAGTACAACCACTGGTCTTTCTTGCGCTGCTACAGCATTACCAGCAGGATGTACATCAACAACTGGCTTCAGTTCAACAACTGGCGCAAAGTGTGATGGATCAACAACTGGTTCAATTACTACAACAGGTGTTGCAGGAGACTTAACACTTACATCAACATCAACAGACGTAGAAGATACAGCTATTGAAGGTCAAGCAACAAAAGTTCTTGGTTTCAAAGCTGAAGCTACTGATTCTGATATTGCAGTAAGAAATGTTAAAATTACATTAACAAACTCTAATGCTCCTACTACATCATACCGTTTGAGTAATTACATAGATTCAGTTGACGTTTTCATGGGTTCAACAAAAGTTGGCTCAGCAGATGTTGCTGATTTTACAAAGAGCGGATATTCTTATTCAAAGAGTATTGCTCTTTCTGATGCAGTAGTTAAAAAGGGAACTGTAAACAAAGCTACTTTCTACGTAGTTCTTAATGCTGTTTCAAGTATCGATAGTACTGATATGGCAACTGCTGCTTGGAATCTAGGAATAAACGAAGTTCGTTACGAAGACGGAACTGGCGTAATTATGACTACATCAACAGCTGATACTTCAGCTAATCCTTATGCAGGTGCATTAAAGGTTAATGGACTTGCATTCGGTAGCTTAACTTCTTCAGGTGATGTTAAATTGACAATTTCAAAGGGTAGTGGAAGTCCTTCAGCACAAAATGTTGAAGTTTCTGACACAAGCTCAACTCCAGATGTTAAAATGCTTGAATTCAAGCTTAAGGCAACTGGTTCAGATTTGTCATTTGACCAATTAACATTAGATCTTACTGGAGTAGTTGCTGGTGCTAATAACCTAAGAACCATGATAACTGATATGTCACTTAAGAATGGTTCAGATGTTTTAGCTACAGACCCAACTATTACAGCTGCTGATACAGGTACTGCAGCATTCACCTTGGATGATACTTACACTATCTCAAAGGGTGATACACAGACTTTCACTGTTTACGCAAAAATTGCTGAAGTTGGAGCAGGAAAACTTACTAACAACGACAGTCTACAAGTAAGTCTTGCAAAAACAGGAATTGCAACAGAAGATGCAAATGGTGATATCGTAGGTGGTACTCACGAAACTGGTTCAGCAACTGGTACAGTTCAGACATTTAATACTACTTCAGCAGTAGTTTCAAATGTACACTGGAGTGTTCCAACTACTGGAACAATCATTGACTTGTTCTTCACAGTAAATGCTAACAACGAAGACTTTGATGTAAATTCAGCAGAAATTCTTGATGCTGCTGCTGCTTCTGGTACTTCAAGTATTACAAACCCAGCTGGTTCAGTATATGAAACTGCTGCTCATGGAATACTTTCAAAGTATAGTGGAGACGCTGTTACAGCTATTCCTACAACAGGATATACTGTAGCTGCTGGTGATACAACAACCTTTAGAGTTAGATACTCTTTGACTGGAGGAACTAATGGTCTATGGAATGAAATCACAGTAACATCAATAGGAGGACAAGCTGTTGCAGATGATACACAAACATCACCTACAGCAACTATTACTGTTAACTAACTTTTAGTTATTGGTAGAAATCTTAGATGTTATATCTTGGCTAATACACCTTAAAACGTATTCTTCGTCTGACGAAGTAAAATAAAACAAAAAACCACCCCGACGGGGGTGGTTTTTTGTTTGCCTTTTTTTATTCCCCAACCACCCAAAGGGAATCCCAAAGGTGAGTCCTTTGGGAAATACAAAAGCCCCCGACAAAATGTCGGGGGCTTTTGTATTTTATGTTTATGATATAATAGGAAAGTTAACAAATTAAAAATAATTAAAAAATATGAAAATAAAAGAAAAAGATATTTTTAGCCCAAAAGAAAAAATTAAAAGAAAGGTAAAAAAAGTCGCCAAGGTTGCTTTAGTAGCTAGTGTGGTGGGTACGGGTATTGGTGGAAAGGTAGATGCTAAGAATAAAAAAATAGAAAAAGTCACAGAAGATAAAAACAAGATTGAAGTTGTTTCTATGGACGAAAAGATGGAAGAAAAAGCTGACAGTCTTGAACATTTGAATGATTTACGTGAGATGCGCGAACATCAAAGAAAATTAGAGGCAGAAATAAATGCAGCTTTTGAAAAAGGAGATGTTTCAGAAGATAAAAATGTTTCGAATGAACAAGTTCAAGAAGTAAATGAAACACCTAAAACAATAGAACATGCCAAGTTTTCTATTTCACCTGAGGCAGAAAAAGTCATTATCAAAACTCAAATAGAAAAAGTTTTAAGAGATTATATTGATAATCACAAAGATGAATTGAATTTCAATCTTGAAATAGCAGCCATCATAGTCGAAGGAAATAATTCAGAGAATTCCGGAACCTATGCTTTAGTTACCAAGAATATTTTTGGCAAAGAAAAACTGTCGAACAACAAAGGCGAATTGAAAAAATTAACCCCAGAACTGGTAAAAGAATTTCAAAAGACTGGCAGGGAATATGCCAAAGGCCTGCCAATAATCTCAGCCAAAGACATAAAAAATTTCGTCCAAACCGGCGAATTAACCTCTAATTAATTGGTTTTTGCCTTTATTTGCAAAGAAATTAGTAACTGATATACTTGGTTAATGGAAAAGGATATACAAAAAATACAGGAGTCTGTAGACATTATAGCTAAGACAACAGCTTATATTCTTGAAAACATGGCAACTAAAGAAGACATGAATGCTTTGAAAGCAGAACTTAAAACTGACATTAACGATTTTCGCGGAGAAATGAAAGGTTTTAAAAACGAAACAGAAGACTCAATAAAAGAATTAAAATCTGACGTTGCAGATCTTGTAGATACAGATATGCTTCACGATAAGAGGATAGAAAAAATAGAAAATAAAGTTTTTGCTTAAAGAGTTATCCACAGAAAATTTGGGATAAAAATTTTTAAATTATATAATTTGCCAATGGAAAAAGAAAAAAGTTCGTGGGTCCACAAAATTTTGAAAATTATTAAGTGGGCTTTTTTAATTTTTATTGGATTATTTTTGATTTTGATTATCGGTAGGATTATTTATCGTATCAATTTAGACAAAACTGAAAAGCAGATAGAAAAGATTCATAATGTGAGATTAACTCTCGATGATGTAATGGGGAAAAATCTTCCACCGGATCCTGGGGCAGAAGCTGATAAAACTGTACAAGGAATAGATGCTAATAAAAACGGAATTCGTGATGACGTAGAGCTAGCTGTTTTTAACACTTATCCTGATTCTGCAAAAACTCGCGCAGTACTTTTGCAATATGCTTTGGCTTTGCAAATGGAAACTTTACAGCCTTTTGTGAATACAGGGATTGCGACTGAGGTTGTAAGGGAACAAAGCAGGGCATTTCAATGTGTTGGAGAAGTTTTAGTTAGGGATGACAATAATACAGAAGTGATGGATAAATATTTTAAAGATGGAGATACCTTGCGTTATTTTGTAAAAGATAAACAGCTTAACACAGAAGAAAGAAGAAATGCTAGAAATATTTTTGTTAAAGAAGTAAGAAGTTATTCAGATTTAGAAAATATTTGTGATATTAATTATTCAAGTTTGCCTAACTAAACTTAAATTTTTTATATGAAAAATAAAATAGTGTTTGCGTTTGTTTTTGTTTTATTGTTTTCGTTTCATTCTAAGGTTTTAGCTGGTGAATTGTGTTCTTCAAATGGATATACCATTTTAACTATCAATGGTATTAATACTAATAAAGATGGTGCTATCGAAAATAAAGATAAATTAAGAGATCATATATCTCAAGGATATTTTAACAACCAACCACTAAAAGTGGATTTTTTATACAACCAAACCCATCTCGGTGGTCTTGGGGATTTAATTGATACTGTAGCGCAAGGTGCTTTTGATAAAAAATCGGATTACGATTTGACGGAGATGCTGAATGACGCGAGTCAGAAAGTCACAACTCAAAAAGTTTTATTGGTTGCCCACTCACAGGGCAATTTTTATTCCAATAATTTTTATGAAAAAGTCGCTTCAGAACCTGGTGGAATTCCAGAACAATCTATCGGAGTTTATGGAGTGGCCTCACCAGCAGACTATGTGGCTGGTGGCGGAGAATATGTCACATCTGATACAGATAAAATTATTAATAAAGTTGCTGGAAGAATTTTTCAAACCTTACCACCGAATATTCATATAGCGTTACAAGATGGTGACGATAAAGACGGGCATAGTTTTTCGGATGTGTATTTGAAGTATCAGGGCGCTAGAATTGTTTCTGATATAAAATCTTCTCTTGGTAAATTGCAAAACAACGATGAACAAGCATCAGATTATCCGTGTATCTCTCCGCCGGATTTTTCTTTTTCTCATGAAGCAGGTGGCTTGGCTCTCAATACTGCTGATTCTATAATAAACGGTACAAAAAATGCTGTTGTTTTTGTCATAGATGGTACTAGATATATAGCTACAGCTATTGGGAATTCTTTTAATAATATTGGCTTGGCTCTTGGAAATATGTTTGGGAATTTGTCTGCTAATGTCGTGCAGAGTTTACCGGACACGAATAGTTTGACCACGATACTTCCTGGAGTTTTAAATAATCAAAATGAAATAAAAAAAGATACGAAGCCAAAATATACGATTCAAAATACTCCGACTGAAACTGTCGTCACGTTGAGCGCAAAAAATGCTGAAGAAATTTTTAATAATTTTACTGATTCTTCGCAACCTATTTTTAGTTTTGGACCAGTAGTTTCTGGTTTTACTTTGAAAAAAGAAAAAGTTTAAGACTCGATTGTCCCAGATCCTGATTCGACACCTCCAGTAGACCCCGCACCAGATCCAAAACCAATTCCAGACCCAGTGCCTCCACCGACGCCAGATCCAGTTCCGACACCAGCCCCGACTTCACCTACATATATTACAGAAGATATTGCGATAGACACGATTTGGAATTTAGCAGGTAGTCCATATATTGTTCAAAGTGGAGGCAATGTTTTAGCTGGCGCCACTTTGACCATTGAACCTGGGGTTGTAGTAAAAGATGCCGGGATTGCTGTTTTTGGAAAATTAATAGCCGAAGGAACAGCAGATAAAAAAATAATTTTTACTAGTCTCACTGATTCTAGTGATTCTAATTGGAGCGGAATAGAATTTTTAGATTCCAGTGGATCATCAATCAAAAATGCAATCTTTAAATATGGGCAAGATATTTTTTATTTGCAAAATTCTAGTGTAAATATTAGTGACGTCGCTATGTCAGATAGTATTTCAGGCATAACTATGAATAACGGTATTTTAAATGCAGATGGGGTAAATTGTGTTGGGTTAGAAGAGGAATGTTTGATGGTTTATAATTTTAGTACTGTAGATTGGAAGAATTCTAATATAGATTATAGAAATGTAGAAAATGTAAGTGGTGATGCAATAGATGTATATATGGATAGTGTTTTAAATATTTCGAATACTGTTTTTTATTTGAATGGAGTTAATCATAGTGCATTATCAACTTTTGCAAACAGTAAAACCTCAGCTGATAACCTTGAAATTAATATTGGTGACATAGGCGAATATGATTATGCTATGGATGTTTTTAATAATAGTAATTTTACTTTAAAAAATTCTAGAATTAAAAATTCTTCTTCTTTATATGGAGCCAGCGTATCTATCTCTGATTATGTTGAATTGTATCCTCTTTCAGTACTTAATATAGAAAATACTTTATTTGAAGGCGGGGCTGATTTTGGAATTGTTGCTTATAATAATGAAAATGTTTCGGTAAAAAATTCAGTATTTAAAGATTTTAATGTTTCGGCTGTAAAAAATTATGGTACAAATACAATAAATGCGGTTGATAATTTCTGGGACGATGAATCTGGACCATATAATTTATTATTAAATTCAGATGGTTTAGGCGAGGAAGTTTCCGATGCAGTTTCTTTTAGTCCTTGGTGTAAAGATGAAGCTTGTACAACATTTGGTACAGTTCCTCCGTTGATTCCTGATCCAGTCCCAGAACCTGACCCCATTCCAGATCCGACACCTATCCCTGACCCAACTCCAGTTCCAGATCCAATACCTGACCCGATCCCTCCAATAGACCCAAATATAGTAACTCAATTAAAAATCACTACACCTGCGCAAACTTTCGGCATAAATATTCCTTCGAACATTGTTACTGTAGAAGCCCAAAATGGGTTAGGAGTATCGACCAAGGTTGCTTCGACTACTTATTTAAATTTATCTTCTAGCTCACCGACGGGAATGTTTACTGGAGCCTCGGCTTCTACTGGCTTGTGTAGCACTGATTGGACAAAGACTAGTGTGACTATGGCGAAAAATACTGCCAATAAAAGTTTTTGTTACAAAGATAGCACTGCCGGGACACCTCAAATAACTGTTTCTACGACGGGGTTGGCTTCTGATTCTCAAGTTTTTACTATTAACTAATATTGAAATTAGAAGATATTAATAGTATTATTAGTACATATTTATATATGATAAAAATAGCTGTTATTAATTTTCTGATAGACAACATGACTTTGATCGGGCATCTTTCTAGGGGTGTTGGAGGTAAGGTTATTTCTTTTTTTAGTTCTATCGTTTAGTCTTTTAATATTAATATGCACCTAATAAAACATATGTTAAAAAATCATAAAGGAAAAGTGGCTGGAGTTTTGGCTTTAATGCTGGTTATTGTAGTTGTTTCTTTACACTATATAAAAGCAGAGGCTATTTTGCCGGTTGCTACAAATGTGACAATTGAAGGAACACCGAATGTGGGAGAGACTTTAAATGGTAGTTATAATTACGTGGGAGGCTCTTGGGATTCGATCGGTTCAAATGAATTTTCTGTTGATCCTGTTTATGGTCAATCTCTTATTTTTGATAATAATGATAATCTTTTTGTGGCATATAGTGGAATGTGTCCAAACTGTGTGGTGCCGATTGGTGGTAACCCCGTATTAGGAGTAGCTGACTCTGTAATGAAATATGTAGGTTTGGATGGTGATGATAGAGGTACAGGCTGGGAGACGGTTGGAGTACCCCCAAATCAAGAACAAATAGCTTTTCCATCTTTAGCTTTTGATTCTAGTGAAAGTTTATATTTTGCGTATGCAGATTATTCAGGTCAAGGAGGAGGAATTGGCGGCGGGGCTGGAGGTCCTAACCCAGGAGGGTGTGGTAAAGATTGTGGCCCTGGTGGTCAGGGTTCTGGAGGAGATGGTAAAGTTTTAGTATTAAAACGTGGACAACCATCAAGTGGAATCGTAACAATAACTCCAGACGCAATTCCTGATGCTGGATACTATGCTATAAATATGGATTCTCTTTATATACATATTGAAGAAAGTTACGATGCTTCTACCTCTGACATTCAAACTGCCTTAGATGGTGCTTTGGGTGTCGGGAATGTGATTGTCACCGGCAGTATGCTTACTTCAATTACTTTAGAATTTACTGGAGACTTTGGAAATCAACCTGCACCATTAGTTAGTGTTATTAATTCTGTTCATGGTCTACAAGATTTAAGAAGTGGTGGAAATTCAGTACATATTTCTGTGGATGATATACAAATTGGTACTTCTGGTGATTGGACACCAATAGGAACTAGAGGATTAATGCAGGGATTTTCAGATGGTGCAGCCAATTATGTTTCTTTAGCTGTAAATAAAAATACAGATACTCCATATGTAGCGTATGCAGATGCAGGAGATTATAATAAAGCCACTGTTCAAAAATATACTAACGGAAAAAATGAAATACAAACTATTACTCCAGATATAATTCCTGATTCTGGGACATATACGATTTCAATTGAAGGTTATGGTACGACGGATCCGATAAATTATGATGCTGACAGTAGCACCATACAATCAGCTTTACTAGCTATGTTTGATAATCCAGAACCGGGTGTAAATGTTACTGGTGATATGACTTCTTCAATTACTTTAGAATTTATAAATGATTTAGCGAATAGTATCATACCATTAGCAACAATAGATTCTTCTTCTTTGTTTAATGGTGAAACACAAGTCAGTCCAGCAGTGGAAGAAACTCAAGTTGGAGTTGTTGATGGTTGGCAATCATTAGGATTTCCACAAGGGGATGAACAAGATTCAGGAGCGAAGTTTACTTCTTTGGCGATAGATTCAAATGGTGCACTTTATGTTGCCTATGCAAGTTGCAATAATGGTTTTTCGTCCTGTTCAAGTGAACAAGCTTCTTCAAAAATTACAGTAATGAAATACACAGAAGAAGACGGCTGGAGTGCAGTAGGAGCACCTAGGTTTTCTGATGGTCAAGCTGATGATATTTCTTTAGTTATTTATAACGACATTCCATATGTAGCATACTCAGATATGTTTGATAATGGTCAAGCGACTGTAATGAAATATGATAGTGAAAGTGATTCTTGGGTGCCAGTAGGAAGACCAAGATTCTCAGATGGTCAGGCTGGAAGCATTTCTTTAAAGATAGATAATAATGGAGAATTATATATTGGATATGCAGATTTTACGGTGGATAATACTTTTCCTCAGGCTACAGTAAAAAAATATAATTCTGAAAATAATACTTGGGAATCAGTAGGAGCATCTAGATTTTCAGACGACCAAGCAGAATATACAGCACTAGCTATAGATTCAAATAATAAACTTTATGTTTCTTATAAAGATGAAATGAGTACTGGAAAATTAACAGTGAAGGGGTACACCGCTGACCCAGAGAGCGGATCAACTTATAGATGGATAAAAAATATTGGGACTGATAGCGAGGAAGTAGTTGGAACATCAAAATCATATATTCCAACATCTATTGATCAGGGCGCCACTTTGACTTTTGAAGTTACTCCAGTTTCAACATCAGAAATAACGGGAGATCCTGTACAAAGTGATCCGATAACTGTAAATTCATTTCCGATTGCTTCAAATGTAACGATTAGTGGAACTCCATCTGTCGGACAAAGTTTGACCGGAAATTATACATACGGAGATATAGATAAAGCTTGGCAGACAGTAGGGGCTCCAGGAATTTCTGAAGTCGGAGCAACTTGGGGTTCTGTAGTTATAGGCCAAGGTGGGACACCTTATGTAGCATATTCTGATTCTACAAATGACGCTAAAGCTACTGTGATGAAATATGATGGAGAAAATTGGATACCAGTTGGAACTCCTGGATTTTCAGATAGCGGAGCAAATAGTCCTTCGTTGTTTATTTCTGGAGGAATTCCGTATATAGCTTATGGAGATTATGCAGATAATTATAAAGCTACGGTAATGAAATTTACTGGGATAACTGAAGAAAATCCGACTGGCTGGATGACTGTCGGTTTACCAAGATTTTCGGAGAGTCAAGCCTGGTACGTTTCTCTTAATTTTTATAATGGAGTTCCGTATGTTGCTTACGAGGATGGAGCAAATGGTAACGCTGTTACTGTCATGAAATTTACTGGGATAACTGAAGAAAATCCCACAGGTTGGGTTTTTGTAGGCACACCAGATTTTTCAGATGCTGACGTAGATTTTATTTCTCTTTCTATGGATTCAAACGGAACGCCGTATGTTGCATATGATGATGGAGCAAATGGTAACGCTGCTACTGTTATGAAATTCACTGGAATAACAAATGAGAACTTATCAGGATGGACAGCTGTTGGACAGAAAGCTTTTTCAGATGGCGGAATAATGTATTCTTCTTTGTTTATTTACAATGATATCCCTTATGTGGCTTATGAAGACTTGGCCAATTCTTACGCTGTTACTGTCATGAAATTTACTGGGATAACTGAAGAAAATCCGACTGGCTGGGAAGTAGTAGGAACTAAAGGATTTTCCGGTAGTCAAGCAGATTTTGTTCGTATTTCTATAGACTCAAATGGGAATCCCTATGTAGCGTACGGAACTCCATTTTTGGAAAATGGTCATAGAATAGCAGTAAGAAAATATAATGGAGAAAATTGGATTTTGGTAGGAACTCCAGAATTAATGCCGGAAGGTCAAGCGGATTATACGTCCTTAGCTTTAAGTTCTAGTGGGGTGCCGTATGTTTCTTTTTCCGATGAAGGAAACAATTCAAAAATTACTGTAATGAAATTCAATCAACAATCTGACTTAGAAGGCTCCTCAATCTTGAGATGGTACAGAGATGGCACAGCTATAAGTGGTGCAACAAACAGAACTTATACAATTACCAAAACTGATGCAGGTAAAACTCTTACCTTCGGAGTAACCCCAGTAGCACAAAGTGGTTCAACTCCAGGCGAAGAAGTAATTAGCGCAGGAGTTCAAATACTTCAAGTCGGTGGTGGGAGTTCCGGCTCAAAACCAATGTTAGATAAAATAATTACATCAACAGGGAACACTACGACAACCGTTGGTTCAATTAATAGTAAATGTAATTTAACCAAAACATTAAAATACAAGGTGTCTGACCCAGAAGTAAAATGTTTACAACACATTTTAAATCAATCAGCAGACACTCAATTATCTAATTTTGTTAAAGGCAATGGTTCTTCTGGAAATGAGACTAACTTCTTTGGTAATTTTACTTTGTTGTCAGTTAAAAAGTTTCAAACCAGATATCGACTTACTTCTGATGGAATTGTTGGCTTAAAGACTAGAACTAAATTATTGGAAATACAAAAATAAATAGCTCAAAAAACTCCCTGGAAGGGGGGTTTTTAGTATGTATGTGTTACAATAAGAGTATTAAATATTAAATTATTACTAATATGCACCTAATAAAACATATGTTTAAAAAACACAAAAAAGAAGTTCTAGGAGTCGCAATCTTTACGGTGATTGTTATAGTTTCTGCTCTTTATCATATAAAGGCTTCTGATACTCCAACTGCCACAAATGTAAGAATTGAGGGAATACCGAATGTCGGAGAAACACTTGTTGGACAATATGACTATCATAGTTCGAGTGGTGGAAGTGGATGGCAGTCGTTAGGATCAAAAGCTTTTTCTGACGGAGCAGTAGCTTACCCTTCTTTTGCAGTAGCTCCAGATGGAACCAAATATGTTGCATTTCAAGATGTTGGAACTCATGAAGTAGGAAGTCAAAAAGCAGAGGTAATGAAAAATACAGGAGATGCGCATAATGAGATTCAAACAATAACCCCAGATGTGATTCCTAATGGCGGAATTTACGAAATTTATTTTGGTGACTATCCTGGGTTAATAGGTTCGACGGGTGTTATGAATTATGATGTTACTACTTCTGATATTCAGACTGCAATAAATAATTCTGTAGGTTCTGGAAAAGTGATTGTCACTGGCGACATAATATCTCCTGGTGGAATTTCTATAGAGTTTATTGGTGAATGGGGGAATGGCAATCAGCCGGCAGTTGGTGCCTCTGTTACTCATAGAGATGAAACTGCATTAAATAGAGATAATATTGGGGTTAATTTAACGGTAGAGGAAACACAAGCTTGGCAAAGTAGCTGGGTGCCAGTCGGCGAACCATTTTCAGATGGAGATGCCCACTATACTTCTTTAGCAATTGATTCTGATGGAGTTTTGTATGTGGCTTATGAAGATATGAATCTTCAGTTTTGTTCGGGAGGTGGTAAAGATAGTGTGTGTGCTGGTAAAGCTACGGTAATGAAATATGTGAATGAAAATACTGGTTGGGAGGTTGTCGGGGAAAAAGGATTTTCTGGAGCGACTCCGACAACCGGAATGGTTGTGGATGTTTCAATTAAAATAAGTCCAGACAACACGCCTTATGTTTTATATACGGACCCCAGTTCTTATATGTATGGGCTTACCCTCATGAAGTTTAATGGAGATACTTGGGAATCGACAGGAGGTGATTCATTTACAGGTAATGCAGGAAATCCTTCTTTGGCTATATCCCCAGATGGAACACCTTATGTTTCGTATGATTTAATTTGCTGGGGTTGTCAGTATGGTCCTGCCCATGTAGTGAAATATACTGAAAGAGTAAACGAAATTCAGACAATAACACCAGATATTGTGCCTGATTCTGGAACTTATACAATTTATTTTGGATCGGGAAGTATTACAAATCCAATAAACTTTGATGCTACCACTTCTGACATACAAACAGCTATGGATGATGCCTATGGTGTTGGAGATACTATTGTGACTGGTGATATGGTGTCGTCTATGACAATAGAACTTATTGGTGATTATATACCTGACCCTCCTTCTTCGTTAATCATCGTAGACACTTCATCTTTATTTAATGGAGAGACTCAAATTAATGCAACTGTAAGAAAAACACAGGTTGCTTCGGGTGGGTGGGAAAATGTTGGTGATGATAATATTGGAAATGGCGTACCCATGACATCTATTGCTGTTGATTCAAATGGTGTACCTTATTTAGCGTATATAGATAATCAGAATGATTATAAGGCCACAGTAGTAAAATTTAACGTAGATACAAATAGGTGGGATCCTTTGGGAGATTCAGGTTTTGCCACAGATGTCTCTGCGGGCAACCCTTCTCTATCTATTTTTAATGATATACCTTATTTATCTTTTGTAGATTATAAAGATGGTAATATTCCAGAAACCACTGTTTTGAAATATACAGGAGCTGAAGATGATAGTTGGGAAACAGTTGGAGAAAGATTTTTTTCAGGGGGAGATGTTAGATCGCCTTCTTTGGTTGTAGATCAAAATGATGGGACACCTTATGTCACATATATTGATGTTGCAAATGGAAGTAATATTACGGTGATGAAAAAAATTCCTAGTCCTGATGTGGCTGAAGGAGGTTCAACTTATCAGTGGTACAGAGATGGTGAACCGATAGATGGAGCTACTTCCTCGGAGGGATATTTAGTTCAAAGAGAAGATGCAGGAAAAACAATTACCTTTGGTGTAACTCCAAGAACAATAGGAGATATTACTGGTGAAGAAGCATTAAGTGGAGGAGTTCTAATAAATTCATTTCCGGAAGCTTCGGAGGTAACCATTGACGGGGCACCAGCTGTCGGAGAAACTTTAACTGGACTTTATTCTTATTCAGATCCTGACATGGCTTGGACACTACAAGGATCAGAAGGATTTACATCAGGTAGTGAGTTAAATAGTTTACCGATAGATAGTTATAACGGGATCCCTTATTCTATATATACTGACGAGACAGGAGCGATTGTTGTAAAAAAGTTTATTTCTGATAATTGGGAACAAGTTGGACCAATAATCACGGAAGATGCAGCTCCGAGTTCAGATTTAAATATTAAATTGGATAGCACAGGAAATCCTTATGTGGCATATTGTGATCAAAATGTTGGACCTGTGTCGGTGATAGAAAAAGAAAATAAAATTTCTATTCTTCAGAAATCATTATTTAATTTTTTTGGTATCAAGGAAGCAAAAGCACAAGATAGACCTAGGGAATGTAAGATTGTCGTTTGGAAATTTAATGGTACTACTTGGGAAGCAATAGAGACACCTCATTCTTTTGATGGTTATATGCCTGGAAATATATTTTTAACTATAAACAATGATGTTCCATATATCGGATATTCAGACTCTAGGAATGGTTGGATTGGTGTACTTAGATATAACAGCGAAACAGGTTGGGAAGATATTGGGTTTAGTGCTTTACCAGGTTCTTCAGTCGAGCTTTCTTTTGATAATGATGGGGATCCTTTGGTGGCTTATCCTGATAATGAATATGATGGTGGAATCACCGTAAGAAAATTTAATGATGGGGATTGGACGATTATCGGTTCTCCTAGTTTTACAAGTCAACTAGATAGATTTTTCAATTTTTCTGCCAATGGTGGAACTTATTATGTTTCATATCCTGGTGGAGATAATGGTTCTACAACAGTAGTTAAAAAGTTTAATGGTGCCGATTGGGTGACTGTAGATGAAGCAGGATTTACAGAAGTGCAAACTACTCCACTGTCTCAAATTTTTTATAATGGAAAATTGTATTTGGGGTTGATTGATAGTGATGGTCAGACAGGTAAGGCGACAGTAATGATGTATGATGGCTCAAATTGGTCTGCGGTTGGTATTCCAAGATTTTCGAATGCAGATAGTTTGGGTAATATTCAAATTTCTGCTTTTGGTGGAATATTATATGTATCGTATCCAGATAACTTACAGGAATATAGAGGCACAGTGATGAAGTTTAATCTTGATTACGAGGGAGATTCTACATATCAATGGTATAGAAACGGAGATCCAATAGAAAATGCAACAGACAATACACATGAAGTAGTTTCAGCTGACGCTGGTAAAACAATTACCTTTGGTGTAACTCCAGTAGCACAAAATGGTTCGACTCCCGGTAGAGAAGCAAAAAGTGATGGATTGAATATTCCATCAAATGTAACTCCTCCACCTCCACCATCAAACCACATCACGGACGGAAGTTCTTCCACTAATCCACCTCCACCATCAAACCCGCCTCCAAGTAATCCTAATCCTACCGGTCCAAATAATCCATCACCATCTGGTCCATCCAACCCCACACCATCAGGATCAAATAATAACCCAATTCCTACCCCTACCCCAATTCCAGAATATATACCTCCAAGCAATCCGATTCCTACACCTGCTTCCTCTGAAGTCACAGCACCAACCCTCTGGCAAACCATAGTCCAAGAAGTTAAAAACAGTGTTAATTATGTAGGTGATATATTTGGTATAACAAATTTTCAATTAAGAAATGAATTTAATAAGCAGGGAGTAACCATTACTACTAGAATAATAGTAGCTTTAGGCATCATAGCCGGAGCAGTCTTCAACATCCTCCCAGCTCTCTTCCTTAACCCACTATCATTCAGTGAAGTAGCCTTAATCCCAATGAGACTCTGGTCTCTACTCATGACAGCATTTGGTCTAAAGAAACGTAG
>Ga0224524_1000279_pt1 | contig 22081 bp, 20 predicted proteins | sample CFST75metaG_FD_179895 | JGI IMG/M metagenome (GOLD analysis project Ga0224524, IMG submission 179895) | Peat soil microbial communities from Stordalen Mire, Sweden - C.F.S.T75 | ecosystem: Environmental > Terrestrial > Soil > Wetlands > Peat | place: Sweden: Norrbotten County, Stordalen Mire... | reverse complement strand
CCCAGGGCGATGTCCCGGGCTATAGTATTTCGCTCTTTTAGGGCTAAGAAACATAACACCGCTCATGCTTACTTCAAACTGTCAACGACATTGATACGAAGAGTATCCGTAAGAGAACTTCCAACATTATTTGTTACCGTGCAACCGATGTTTTTAATTCCGGGGTTCTGCCAAACATATTTAAAAACGTCCACAACCGAATAAACCGAATTCGATGCCGCAGAAAGCTGTTGCATGGCAAGAACCGCATTTGTTTCCAAATCCCACCATTGCGCTGACACCAAGGAAACGAGACTCCCATCCTGCTTCCAAAAAGTAGCGCCGATCCCCATCGTGTCATTCACGGAAACCGGATGAGTATTCGATGTTCCTGAATTTATCGCAAGCGTATCATTAAAAGCGCCGAAAACCAAATAGTACGCCCGTTGCATCGACAAATCCAACCTCTCGTCGACGACGTATACCTGAATAGTGTCGGTAAACATCCTGCCCCATGCATCCATGATCGTACATCCCACTCGTTTAGTTCCCGTGGTCGACCAACTGTGGGATGTTGAGTCAGAATAAAACCCTGCATAACCGCCGCCTCGAAGCGAATCGACGGAAAAGATGGAGCCCCGGTCCAAATCCGTCCACGTTATTGTTTGTAACGATGGATATGCGTTATAGGTAAAGTATCCTACAATACCCACAATCGTGTTTTTTCCAACCGTATCAAATCCAATTCTTCCATGTATGTAATACGTGCTATGCAACACGGAAGTATCCGATGGCAAGGCGGTATCCCCGATCCGGTAATAGAGCGTATCATTCCATGAAACGGCTTTGGAGTCCGTAACGGAGCACACGATAGTGCATACGCCTGAAACAGCCGGTTTATACCGGAGCGTATCACACACTATTCTTTTTTGTTCGGTAAATGTTTTAGACGTTATGATTGATCCTTTTTGCAGGTACTTCCAGCTTACGGACTCTATGGTCGTGTTAATCGGGCTTGTAAATTTCCCCATCACACGCAGGGTATCGCCCGGCCTTATTTCCATTGAATCGAAGGTTGACCCCGTGAAATCGAAGCGCATTCTTTTCGCGGCAGGGGAAACCGCCAGTACCTCGGCGAAACGGTACGTGATCCCTTGTTCCCCTGCGTAATTCCTTACCGCCACCCGGTATTTAAAATGGTAATTGTTGGTATCGTCGGCCGTATATAAATGTTTTTGGAACACCGTATCGCTGAAGGTCGTATCGATTCGCCATGCGATCGGTTTCGTCGATAGGATGATAGAATCGTACGAGTCCCGATAAATCAAATAATCCTGGAAGTCAAAACAGGTTGTCGTATTCCACTGAAGGTTGACGACGCCGCTTACCGTGTCATACGCCGCTTTAATCCCCGTTACCACTGGAATGCCGGTATAAATAAGCACGATGGGGGGCATGATGGTCATCGAGTCTTTCCCCATTGCGCTTGCTTTTACGATTATACTTTGATACGTGGGAGTATATCCGGGAAGCGTTGAAACAAGGCGCAGAGTATAGTTGCCGTCGGCCAAGCCATCAATGGTCAATCGGCCGTTTTGCTGAACATTGGAATATTTGTAGGTTCCTAAAACCTGAACCGTGACTGTTCGGGGATCGCTATTCGGTTGAAGACCGACCGTGGCGGTTAAGGTAACAGGGTTGCCAAGCGTGTCGTTGGACACTTCTTTTATACTGGATGAAAGTTGCACGGAATTTTGAATAGCGACGAGGTCTCCCTTTTCGGCCCATATATTATAGGCTCCTGATTTTACGGGCGGTAGCGAGTAGGCGCCGTTATTGTCCGTGGTGAGCACCTCAACCGGTGTTCTTGTCGAGTCGGTTGTCTGAAAAATACTTACCTTTGCCGCCGCCGCCGGTGTTCCATCCGGGTTGTAGATCCTGGAAATACCGGTATCGGTGGTGTCGACAACGCCGCAATTCATTCCAATCAGCAGTGCGACGAACCAGAGGATGGATTTTTTCATGAAGATTACCTCGTTGACTGTGGAAAGAGAACCAATGATAGTTGATAGACGCGGTCGGCCGCGGCGTCTTCCTTATGGACAAGGGAAGTAATCGCCGAATTGAACTGTTCGACCTTTTTCTCGATTTTCTTGTAACCTTGCTCCGAAACGCTGACCATTTTCGTGATAACGCGCTGCGGCTGTTTTTTATTCGTTAAAATGACGAGGCGGGCGGTTTCGAGGCAATTGTTCTGATACAGTAAAATAATATCATCACGGCAGCAAGGGTTGGTTGTAATAACCTTGTCGGTGGGCTTGTAAAATCCTCCCCGGTCCTTTTCGATAAGCCCTAAACTCACCATGAGTTTGATCGACTCTTTCGCTTGTTTTACCGTGATATTCGGGAATACTTTTCGCGCGAGAACGGAATAATCGTCTTTCCAGTCGATAATGCTCAAGACCGCGCGCACGACGCTGTTGTACCAGTTTTTATAGTACGTGTAGTGTTTGGGATCAATGATCCGCCTGGGGGTTTTATTGAGGTTGATGAGCTGTTCGAAGTAAAGTTCCCGCTCTTCGCTTTTTTCGGCTTGATTAAACAGCACGAGGACGCGGAAGAATTGCGCCTCTTCCCTGCTTAATTCCAGCACGGTTATAAACCGTTCAATGAAGGCGTGGGAGACTTTCTTGCCGCCGAGAACGTCGGTAAAAAAACTCCGTGTGTTGGGCAGACCCAAACGTCTGCTGAATTCGCTCTTGCTGAACCGTTTGTCATCCTGCTCGCGAGCGGTCTGGTAGTCGGCAAGATAGCGCCTGAAATTATTATAGGCGTATACTATCGGGAGTTTTGCTTTCATAATGACAAAAGTATACTACATAATCAATGCCGCCGGTGTGCATTTTATATAGTACACTCGTACAGATAGGGGATTCCGGCTGTTTTTATGGAAGGTAAACCAACGGTGGGGGTTGAACCGCCCTTGGGACACCATCGTGTCCGCCCTTTTTCCGAGGTATGGCAACAAAATGCATCCAGGGCGAACCCACAGGTTCGCCCCTGCGGAAAAAATATTTGCAAAATGTGACCGACATCACGGAAAACACCCTTGTCAGGATATATTTTAATAGGACTTAGTAAACCAAATTCATTTGAAAATATACCTAAAATCGCATCAGGAGCTCGAAGGTGCGGAAAATCGAATAATGGAGTTTACCATAATGATAAAACGTTTCTTTTTTTATGCTTTTCTTCTCCTAATAGTATATTGCCCCCTGCAATCTTTTTCGCAGTCCAAGCACAATCCCGCTCTGTTAGCCTTCCCCATCGTCGCGCCGAAAACCGAACAAGCAATACAGGACCTCATATACAAAATGACAGTCGAGGAAAAAGCCGGGCAAATGACCCAGGCGGAGCGCGAGTCCGTTACCGTTGACGATGTGCGTGAATACCGGCTGGGGTCGATACTCAGCGGCGGAGGGAGCGGCCCGCGCGATAGAACGCCGAAGGGGTGGACCGCCATGTACGACGCCTATCAGAAACAGGCGCTTTCGACAAGGCTCAAAATTCCCGTCATGTACGGGATAGACGCGGTGCATGGCCACAATACATTGCCGGGAGCGACGATTTTTCCCCATAACATCGGCTTGGGAGCGACGCGCAATCCCCAACTCGTGGAAAAGATCTGCCGGATAACCGCGCTGGAGGTGGCGGCCACGGGTCTTAATTGGACTTTTTCGCCCTGTATCGCCGTTCCACGGGATATTCGCTGGGGCCGGACCTACGAGGGCTTCGGCGCGACGCCCGAACTGCAATCCATGTTCGCGCCGGCCGCCGTGAGGGGCTATCAGACGCCGTGCTTTCGGCGTATCGCCGCCTGCGCAAAGCACTTTATCGGCGACGGAGGCACGCTCTACGGAACCGGAAGCGAAGCCGGACATCTACTTGACAGGGGCGATACCAAAATCACCGAGGAACAATTACGGGCCATCCATCTGCCCGGATACCATGAAGCCATACGCGCGGGCGCGCTTACCGTCATGGCTTCATTTAATTCATGGAACGGCGTACCGATGCACGCACAGAAATACCTTTTAACCGATGTTTTAAAAAAGGAACTGGGGTTTAACGGGTTCGTGGTTTCCGATTGGCAGGGCGTCGACCGGGTCGTTGTGGGAAATTATCGCGCATCCCTCAAGGCGTCGATAAACGCCGGCGTCGATATGGTCATGGAACCGAAAAAATGGAAACAAACCGTCGCATTGCTCGTCGATCTCATGAATAAGGGGGAAATCACCATGGAGCGCGCGGATGACGCGGTCCGGCGGATACTGCGGGTAAAATACGCCATCAATCTTTTCGATAATCCGTATTCCGATTGGACTCATTTCGACACGATCGGCTGTACAACCCACCGCGCCGTCGCGCGCGAGGCGGTCCGTCAATCAATCGTACTGCTTAAAAACTCGAATCACGCCTTGCCGCTCGACAAAAAGGGAAAGACCTACGTCGTTGCCGGAAGCCATGCCAACGACGCGGGCCTTCAGTGCGGCGGCTGGACTCTCAGATGGCAAGGCGTGATCGGCCTTGTTCCCGGCGCCACCACGATATACGACGGAATACGCCGCCTCGCCGTCAACAATACCGTTATATGGGCGCATAACGACTCGGTTATCAAAAACGCCGACGCGGCCATCATCGTGGCGGGAGAACAACCCTACGCGGAATGGGAAGGCGACAAAAAAGCCGAAGACCTTTCACTTGACATAGTCTCCAGAAAATTGATCGCGGATTACCATGAGGCCGGGGTCAAGGTCATTACGATACTCATTTCCGGAAGGCCGCTCATCGTTACCCGTGAAATTGAGCTGAGCGACGCATTCCTGGCTGCCTGGTTGCCGGGGTCGGAAGGCGGCGGCGTGGCGGATGTTTTGTTCGGCGATTACAAACCAACGGGTAAATTGGGCCATGCCTGGCCCGCGAGCGCGGACCGGATTCCCCTCAATAAAGGCGACGGGAAAAAACCCCTTTTCGAATACGGGTTCGGGTTGAGCTATTGATTTGAGTTTTTTATCCACGTGCCAGGAATCCGGCTATTCATAAGATACTTTGCCTTCACTCCGCGAAATGAGATAATTTTAGGAGCTTTCCCTTTCGTTTACCATGGCAACGTTCGAATTGAAAAACTCCCGAGACGGTTAATGGACTTGAAAAAAGTATTTTCGCACTCCCACCGGCCCCGGCTCATGGCCATCGATTTCCTCAAATACATCGGCCCGGGGTTCATCGTTACCATAGGCTTCATCGATCCCGGAAACTGGGCCACCAACGTCGCGGCCGGGTCGCAGTATGGTTATGCCCTGCTGTGGGTAGTGACGCTGGCCACCGTTATGCTCATCATCATGCAGCACAATGCGGCGCATTTGGGAATAGCTACCGGGCTGTGCCTTTCCGAAGCCGCTACGGCGCATTTGCCTCCCTGGGTGTCGCGGCCGGTTTTAGGAACCGCGGTCATAGCCTCTATATCAACGGCGCTGGCGGAAATCATCGGCGGCGCCATCGCCCTGAATATGCTGTTTCATCTTCCCATCAAAATCGGAGCGCTGCTGACGGTGGCGGCGGTAGCGTGGATGCTCTTTACAAATTCATATAGAAAATTGGAAAAATGGCTCATCGGTTTCGTGTCCCTCATCGCGCTGTCGTTTATTTTCGAGCTGAGTCTCATACATATTCCCTGGAAACTCGCGGCGGGCGGCTGCTTTAAGCCTTCCATGGCGCCGGGCGCCATGCCCATCATCATGGGGTTGATAGGCGCCATCGTCATGCCGCACAACCTTTTCCTGCATTCCGAAATCATCCAGAGCCGCCAAATCAATCCGCATGATGAACGCTTGACCGGACGTATCATGAAATACGAATTCATGGATACTTTTTTTTCAATGGTTGCGGGATGGGCCATCAATGTCGCGATGATCATTCTGGCGGCGGCTTTGTTTTTCAGTCAAAAGATCCAGGTCTCCGAACTAGGACAGGCGCAACGGATGTTGCAGCCGATGCTGGGCAACGCGGCGGCGCTCGTCTTCGCGCTTGCGCTTTTACTTTCGGGAATATCGGCGTGCGTAACGGCGGGAATGGCTGGGGGAAGCATCTTCTCGGGCATTTTCGGCGAATCCTACGACGCCCAGGATTGGCATACCCAAGCGGGTATTCTGTTGACGCTTATTGCCGCGCTTGTCATCGTCTTTTTCATTTCCAATCCCCTCAAGGCGCTCATTATGTCCCAGATCATTCTAAGCGTTCAACTTCCCCTGACCGTGGTCACGCAGATTTTCCTAACCTCGTCGAAAAAGGTCATGGGCGTCCATGCGAATACCACGGAACTCAACTTTCTGCTGTGGAGCGTTGGGGGCGTCATCATTCTGTTCAATGTGCTATTGGTAAAGAGTATGTTTTAAAGACCGGCATATCTCATCTATCCCGAACCGCTTGCCCAATTCCGTTAGCGTCGCCAAATCATCGGCGTTTTTGATGACGGCGAAGGAATTCCCCGGAACGCACAGGACCGCCGCATTGTCGGACAGGGAAAAAATGTCGGTCGCGGCGTAGCCTATTTTGGGGGATCGCGGCAAGCCGGGCAGGATTTCCTTGGGCGGCGTGGCGTAATCGGGCAAATCGCTTTCCGCCAGCAGGCTGTTTTTAAAAGCATAGAGCCCGGTATTATAGGGCAAATAAAAGCGGCCGGTTTCGTCCTTAAGGGCCATCGTCGCGCCGTTTCTGATATCCTGTTCCACGATGACGACCCTTTCGGCGGTATTATTTACAATGGCGACATAGGTTCCGAACGGGTCCTTCGCGTCGAACGCCGTTCGCAGGATGCCTGCGCCGATGCAATCATACTGTTTCAACGCCGAGGCCATTGCGCACAACAGCGCCGGATCATACAACCCGGTGGCCTGCAGCACCATCATCTTCGAGCACCCCAATCCTTCAAGCCACGCCAGTACGCTGTCCTCTCCGTCCTCTCCGTCCTTTCCGCCGCGCTTGAGCTTCATGAGCGGGCCGCCGGTCTCGTCGGGATGGGTCACCGGCCGCGCGTTTGGCCCGTCAATAATGATCGCCATGGTTTCTTCCATGGTAAGATGCAACCGCTCCTCCTGTTCAACCACCCGCAGGCTCTTCAAGCCGAAGCGATGATACTTGGCGATGACTTCCGGCACGACCCGCGCGGTGGTCGACCCCGCGGGACCGGTGGTTACCACGACCGGGATGTCGGCGCAAAGCCGCTCCGATAGCGAGGCAAGGAGACAAAGGTTGGCGTGCAGGGCGCCGAAATCGGTGAAAAAACCGGGCAAGGGATATGTCGCCTTTGTAAAATCAGACAAGTCGGCCCCGCCGGCGCCGCGCTCCATAAGGCTCTTTTTAAGCCGTTCGCCGTCGCCTCCGGCGGTGAGAACGATGGCGACGCCGCAAAGGTCTTCGTGCGATACCTTCACCGTTTCGCTCATAATGAGGGGCGGGAATTTCTGGGCGACGCCCATGAGCGTTTCCTTTGACTGTTGCGCATTGGCGATCGCGCGCCTTCGCCGCGCGCGATGCCGTTGAAAAACCGACGGAGGATATTTTTCATTGCAATAACGTACGAGCGCTTCCTTTTGGGGGCCGGTAAGCTCATCGAACGCATGCATTGATTCCCGCGCGGTTTCGGAGGTCCAGATGTCCATGCCGTTTTCCTTTATTGTCGAACCTTCATTTTTTTCGCCTTTTCAATTCCCTCTTTGGCTTCCTTGTTGGAAGGATCAGCGGATAATACCTCGTTAAACCGCTTTATCGCGTCGTCGTAGGAGCCGATTCCCAAGTAAAGTTTACCCAGTTTGAGATTGTCCGTCACGCTCGCGGCCGGCGATTTGGATACTATCGGGGAAGACGATCGGCCGAATTCAACGTCCGCGTCCGCGTCCTCCTCCACCGGCTCCTTTTTCCTGATTGCTTTTGCTTTTTTAACGGGAATCTTGACTTCCGCGGTTATCTCCCGCTCCTTTTCCAACGGCGCCCGCGCGGCCGCCGGCGGTTCCTTGACCGTTTCAGGTTTTGACGGCGGCGTTACTGCGGCAACCTCGGATTGTCGATAGGTAACCTGATTTTGGGATGTTTCAACGGTTGCCGCGGATTCGGGGCTCTTTTTATTTAAAAGTATGATGATGGCGCCCATTTCAATAATAATGATGGGTATGGCGATTATTCCGACGATGAAAAAAGCCTTTGCTATGCGCTGTGACGCTTTGGTCGAAAGCTTTATTCCGCATCGCGTGCAATAATTGGCCGTCGCATTATTCTTGCTTCCGCAAGCGGGGCAATAGGCGTCATTCATCGAAGTTGCCGACAAAGGAGGAGTTTTACGGTCATCGATTGAGGGCATCTGAATGACCGGAGGAGAGGATGCCGGAGTTTGCTCGACCGGTTTCAGCGCTTCCTTCGGAGCATTCGGCATTTCTTTACTGTCAACACCTTTCGGCTTCTTGCCATTCTCAACTTCCGGTTTTATGGAATGGGAAGGAATGTTTTCCTTTTTCGGCAATTGCGACGGTTTAACGGAAGAAGCTACGGAAACCGTGGGCTGAGGTTTTGGCGCTTTAATGGAAGACGCCGCGGCAACCGTCGGCTGAGGTTTCGGCGCCTGGGGAGAAATGCTGGTGTCGGGAGTCGCCGCCATTGTCGGAGAGTCCGGCGCGGGTTCAGGCTGCATGTCGATGCGTGAGGTATCATTATCAAGAACAATCGCCTTTGTCGTTCCTTCATCGTCAATACGCGCCGTCGGCCCGCCGGCAAGGTTCGCGGAAGCGTCGGATCGCGGCCCCGGCGACGAGACCGGTTCGTGATAGCGCAGGTCAACCTTCGACAGCGGCAACAGGCTTTTATTGCGCATTGCCCATTGCGCGGCTTCCGCGTTGAGCGGAGCATCAAGGGAATACCGTTGATAAACGATCATTTCACCGATGCCGACGATACAATCCGCAAGCGTCGGTGATTCCAGCCAGAGATCCTTGAGGTCCATCCGGAGAGCGTCGATATTCGGATGATAGGCGGGCCGCGCCATCGACGCGGCGGGGGGTTCGTCGGGATACGCGCCGGTCAAGGATATTTCCACCGCGTGCTCGCTTATCGACTCGATGGATTTTCCGGAATGCACTAATCCATCAACCAGATAGGTAACGCGGTAGGTTTCGGGCGGCGCCCCGGTCACCTCCGTTATACTTATGAAGGGATGCTCACGAAATAAGGCGAAGACACGTTCATACTCCTTTAAAAGCAGGCGCGACCGTTCCTCTTTGCTCTTGTGCGCGGCAACGGGCCGTTGGTCCTTTTTACCGAAAAGGCTCTGTAACTTCATGGTATATTCCTTGAAAGTGCGGACGATGGCGTAACGATCATGAAAAAAAATACATACCGGAATCGCCCCAGGCTATAAAGATCGGAGTTCCTCGGCGATGCGGCGGGCGAAAGCCGGCAACGAAGGATCCCGCGCTCCCATGAGCAATACCGCGTCACCGGGCAAGGCCTTTACTTTGAGCATGGCAAGGCACTCTTCGCGATCCTTGGGCGCGAAGGCGACGCGCGATTTCCGATTAACGAGCGCCGCGAGCTCATCGGAGGAGATGTCTTTAAGCGCCGTGCCGCCCGCGTAATAAATAGGAAGCAGGTAGAGAGCGTCTTCCGTATCTAGTATTTCGCAAAACGCCCGTACGAAATCGTCCTTTAAAAACCTCGTAGGGCCGAAGCCATGGGGTTGGAAAACGGCCAGAACCCGCCGGCTCATTAATTTGGCGGTACTCACCGCGGCCTTAACTTTTTCGGGATTATGCGCGAAATCGTCGATAACCGTAACGCCGTTCGGCAGCTTGACGCTGCTGAAACGGCGTTTGACCCCTTTATAGACGCGCAAGGCGTCCGCACATCGGCCGCTATCGCACCCCAGATAATCGCAAACGCTCAGCGCCGCGAGCGCGTTGGAAACGTTGTGCCCGCCCGGCAGCGGCAGTTCGAAACGAACGCCGCGGCAAAAAAACGCCACGGTCGGCGCGATCGAATCAACGCGATCGGGCCGGTATCCCGCCCCGTCGCTTAACCCGAAAGTCAATGTTGCGTCCTTTATATCGAGCGCCGGATCGTCGGCATTGACAATAACGCACTTCGACCTCCCGGCCAGAACCCTGAAAAGACCGAGCGTTTCCTCGACGGGCTTATGATCCTTGGAAACATTGAGGAAAACGCCGACGTCGGGTTCATATTTTATCAGGCTTCCGTCGCTCTCGTCGGCCTCGATGACCAGGAGATCGGATGCGCCGTAAAAAGCATTTCCCAATAAGCCCTTTTCCTCGAGATATACCAAATTCGCCCCCGTAATAAGCGAAGGGCTTTTTCCGCACCAGGCAAGCATTTCAAACACCATGGCCGCCACGGTCGATTTCCCGCTCGTGCCGGCTATCGCTATTGTTCGTTTTTCCGAGGCCAGCGCGGCAAGAACGTCGGAGCGATGAACGATGGGCGTGCCGCGCTTGCGGGCCGCCACGATGTCGGGATTGGTTTCCTCGATCGCCGTTGATACCACCACCCCGTCCGGCGCCCGTGAAAGCGCGGAGCCGTCCTGGGGAAATACTACGCAGCCCTCGCTTTCCAACTTGCCCTTTGTCTCCAGCATATCAACCGAATGCGCCAAACGGTCGGAACCGGATACGGCGATCCCTTTCCGCCGGCAATAGTAGGCGACGGCGCTCATTCCCGACCCCAAGAGGCCGGTAAAATGAAGCGAAGCGAATTGTTTCCCGTTAATCAATAACAACGACGGTTCCTTCCTCCACGGCGTCGAACAACGCGGCAACGTCGGCGTTTTTCATGCACACGCATCCCTGCGACTGCGGCGCGCCGATACGGGCTTCGTTGTTGGCGCCGTGAATGTAAATATAGCGCTCATACGAATCGATGCCCGGCCCCTTATTGACGCCCTCTTCCAGTCCTTCAAGGCGCAGAATTCGCGTGAGGATTAAATTTTCGCCGGGTTGTCCTATCGGCCAGTCCTCACCTGTATCCTCGCGGTCCCTGAAAACCCTGCCCAATGGAGCACCGGCGCCGTATTTTTCGCGAATACGGTGGACGCCTCGCGGCGTTTGAAACGACCCTTCCCTATTTCCGACGCCGTTGCGCGAAGTGGACACGGGAAAACTCCGGGTGATTTTTCCCTTGTTTACAACATGGAGTTCCTGTTTCGACGTATCGACGAACACGTATGGGGCAAAGAGGTCACCCGCGGCTTTCCTGATTCTTTCCTCATGGTCGCTGAAATTCATGAACTCTTCCTCGAATATCCGATTGAACAAAGGAAAACTTCCTCAACGGAAAAATCATGGTTACTATGGACTTCTCCGCATCCATAAAATATAATCAATACGTACGCTCGCGGCATACACATCAATTTCACTGAAAGGTTTTGCATCATGTCACCTCAATCGCATGTGTCTCCCTCAAATGACGATACGTGGCGGATTTTCCGTATCATGGCGGAGTTCGTGGAGGGATTCGAAACCCTTTCCAAAATGGGCCCCTGCATTACCATCTTCGGTTCCGCCCGTACGCCGAAAGAAAACGCTTACTACGCGCTCGCGGAACGCCTCGCCGCCATAGCCGTTAAAAACGGGTACGGCGTCATCACCGGCGGGGGCGGGGGCATCATGGAGGCCGCGAACAAAGGCGCCTTCAAGGAACAGGGGACCTCCATCGGGCTCAATATCCAATTGCCCTTTGAGCAAGCGGCGAATCCGTATATAAAAACACTGCTGAGCTTCAGGCATTTTTTCTGCCGTAAAGTCATGTTCCTGAAATATACCTCCGCGGTCATCGTCCTTCCCGGAGGTTTCGGAACCATGGACGAACTGTTCGAGACCTTGACGCTGGTTCAAACGCATAAAAGCGCGTTTTTCCCGGTCGTGCTCATGGGAATGGATTACTGGAAGGGGTTACTTGACTGGTTGAACAATTCTACATTGGGAAACAACTATATTTCCCCCGAAGACATGACGCTGATCACCTCGACCGACGACCCGGAAAAAGCGATCTCGACGATAAACGAGTTTTATAAAAAACGCGACTCGGCGGAAAATTTTTCATAATTAATCACAATTTTATTGACATCTCCTTATGAAAAGTTTATTATTTAGTGTAATAGCAATCGCCCGCGATCGCTGGATTCTTGTGATGTCAACTATTAAAGCGGTAAACAAACACAGTTGGTTCATTTCACTTTGAAAGGAGGTGCTGACGTGGCAGCTAAAAAATCCGCCCCAAAGAAAAAAGTAATTGTAGCGAAGAAGAAAGCTTCACCGGCTAAGAAGAAGAAAAAATAAGTTCGCTTACGTTTACTTATTTCAAGAACGAAAAGCAGGGAACCTTCGGTCTCCTGCTTTTTTAATTATAGAAAATACGCAGGAATAGTTGCTTGCGGCCCTGGCATCTTTTAATTTTATTTCTCTCAAAAGATCGATATTCACGACTTCGACAGGCGCCGCTTGGTCACACCGGCGGAAATGGTTTCATGAAAGAATTCTCTTCCTACATCTCCGAAACGTGGAACATCCGTGAAGCTATTGCGAAGGAAATAGCTGAATCCTTTGAAAAGGGCGACTCTCCCCTCTATATAGCGGATTATCGGCCGTCCATCAGCGCCGAAGTCGAGATTTCACAACTGTGGTCTGTTTTTGATTTTTTAAGGGACGCCGCAGCGCTTTCCCCTAAAAAAAAACGTCTCCTCAACGCCCTGAAGAAATCCAATAATCTCACGGATCAAATGCAGCGCCGAATCGCCGTGTGTTTCAATCCGTTCGAATTGGACGACCTGCTTCTTCCCGAACGCCCGAATCCCCGCAGCAAAGCCCAGATCGCGCTGAAAAAAGGCCTTGGCGCCCTCGCCGATCGGTTGATGCGCCAAGAAGAAAACGAAGGTCCGATAGAGGAACTGGCCGCGCCCTATACAGGTTCCGAAGCAACGCTCGCGTCCGTCGACGATGTTATAGCCGGCGTCCAGGACATTTTGGCCGAACGCTTCGCCTACGACGAAACAGCCCGGACCATGGTCCGGGAATTCGCCTACGATGACGGATTTTTCGAAGTGCAGCTGAAAAATAAAAAAGACCCCGAATTTCAACGGTTCAACGGGAAACCTATCCCCATACGTCAAATGCCGAAAGAGGATCTCCTCATACTTCTCTCCGCCGAGGACCGCAAGGCGGTGCGTCTCAAACTCGGCGTACGGCTTTTCCGCATCAGCGAGTTGGTCAAGCACCACTTCATCACCAATCAAGATTCCTCGGGATTTGATCTTATATGTCAAGCAATCGACGATTGTTGGCTGCGGCTTCTTCAGCCGATCATCGAACGGGATGTTAAGGAGCGGCTGCGTAAAGAGGTCGAACAATGGGCCATTGTCGATATATCGAGGGCATTGATGACGAAAATGGTCGAAAGCAGGTCCGAAGGCGTTTATCTTTTCTTCGGCGCCTTCGACGTAAAGTATCTATCGCTTGTCGCGTTTAACGCCCAGGGCCGCCTTCTCGGCGCCTCGCTTGATAAAAAGCATTCAACCGATAAACCGGCGCTCTGCGAACGTCTACGCCAATTCGTCAATAGATACCGACCCATGCTTATCATCGTTCCCGACGACGATTCGGCGACGCGGGTGGAGGAAATCATTAAAAAGTCGCTCGACGCGGCGGGAAGCGGCATAAAAATCGTTCGCGCCGCCCTCAAGCCGTCCGCGATGGAGCTATCGCATTCCGACTGGATGAAAAACAATTTCTCCGATCTGGATGAATCGATGCGCACGGCCTTCGCGATAGGGCTTTCATTTGTCCAGCCGATGTCGCTCATTTCTAAAATCGGGATCAAATATTTTTCAATCCACCCGCTGCAATCGTACATTTCCTCCGAACGATGCGCCGAAATGGTCGAGCGCGCCATTTCCGAAATAGTTCTGCACGAAGGGATATCCCTAAACGACGCCGAGAGTTCCGCCCTGCGCCTGTTGCCCACGCTGCCGGAGGCGATGGCAAAGGAATTGCTGAGTTCCGGACCTAAAAGAACCTACGCCTCTAAAAACGATCTTCTCAAGGCGCCCGGAATGACGGAAGTGATTTTCAGAAACATCGCGGGCTACGTGGTTATTCCCTATTCCGAAAATCCCCTCGACCGAACGACGGTGCATCCTGATCATTTCAATTGGGTTGCCGACATGTGCGGGGAGTTATCCATTTCACTTGATGCGGCGGTCAATAATCCTGAGTCCTTGCGCGCCATTACCGAGTCCGACATGGGGCGTAAACTGTTCATCGAGAAAAAGCTGATCGGCCAGCTCGAAATCGGCCAACGGTTCACCGCGTCGGTATTCAGCAAACACCGCAGGAAACTCAAACTCGACGAACTCCAGGAAGGGACCATCGTGGGCGGCCACGTCACCAACATCACTCCCTTTGGCGTATTTGTCAATATCAACGCCGTATGCGAGGGGCTTATCCATATTTCCCAACTCGCCGACACTTATATCGAAGCTCCGGAACAGGTGGTGACGCTCGGGCAATTGGTAAATGTGCGCATCATTAAGATCGATCCGAAAAAACGCAGAATTTCCCTTTCGATGAAGGGGCTCTCTACGCAACCTGTCAAGGTTTCTCCCTCAAAGCGGCAACTCAGCAGCCTCGCCGACCATTTTCAAAACAGATAAAATTGGAATAGAAACCCTTCGACGGGCTCAGGGTGACATTACCTCATGGAGAGCGCTTTTCTGAACAGAATTTAATGAGGCGGGATATAAAAAAAATCTTGTTCCCTATTAAAATCAGGGTAATCATTTAATCGTGTTCACATCTGGGTATGGAGCACGTGGGTGCTTTGGTCTTCGGTGTTGAACCAGAAGCACAACCTGTCGTCTTCAACGGTAAAACACTCGTCAAGTTTCCGGCGGCGTCCGCAGGGCCTGATTTTTTTATAGCGGTCTTTCGCCTTTTTAATCATGATTTTCTTAAGGTCGCTCATAATAGTAGTATCGGCAGAATCCTTCGTGATATTGAGGGTTAAAAACACCACCTCATTGTTATTTTCATTTGCTTCAACGTTTCTTTTTGCCATTCGATGATCCTCAATCATTATTCGTTTTACATTCCTTGATATTTACATCATAGTCTTATATTTTACCCATGAACATTGAAACTGGAAAGGACGCTCGAATGAAGCCTTTCGAACCGCTTATTGCCGTTACCATGGGAGACCCGGCCGGTATCGGTCCCGAAATCGCCCTCAAGGCGCTCGCGCCCTCTCCATCGCCTTTCGCGTGCAGATTGTTTATCATCGGTGATTGCGCTATCCTGCAAAGGGCGCAAGCGGGAATTTCGCTTTCCCCGCCATTGCACGTCATCGATTCCATTGAAGCATGGATGCCCGAGCGCATCAACGTCATGGATATGAAAATAAATTCCGTGCGCCAATGCGCAATAGGAAAAGCGCAAGCGGCGTGCGGCCGCGCGGCGTACGCATATATTGTCAAGGCCATCGAACTCGCGCAAAGCGGCGTCATCGACGCCATCGTTACCGGCCCGATCAATAAAGATGCCTTGAAAATGGCGGGAATTCCCTATCCGGGACATACGGAAATCCTGGCGGATAAAACGGGGGCGCGCGATTTCTCGATGATGTTCGCGTGTGAAAACGTTTATGTCGTCCACGTAACGACGCACGTGAGCCTTAAAAAAGCGCTGTCGATGATTACGCGGGAGAGGGTGCTTGCGCACACGCGCCTTCTCAATAATGCGCTGAGAGACTTCGGCATCGCCGCGCCGCGAATCGCCGTTGCCGGACTGAACCCGCATGCCGGGGAAAACGGGCTTTTCGGCGATGAGGAAATCATCCACATCGCTCCCGCCGTTGAGCAGGCGAAAAAAGAGGGAATCGATGCGTCGGGCCCCTATCCCCCCGACACGGTCTTCATGAGCGCATTCAAGGGCCGGTTCGACGGCGTTGTTTCGATGCTGCACGACCATGGGTTCGTCGCTCTTAAAACGCGCGATTTCGACGGCGGGGTCAATATTACCGTGGGCTTGCCCATCATCCGCACGTCGGTGGGACACGGGACCGCATTTGACATAGCAGGAAAAGGCGCGGCGTCGGAAAAGAGCATGGCGGCAGCGATACATGCCGCCGTGCGAATGGTGAATAACCGGCGGGCGCAAAAAAAATAAGGGTCGGATAACCCGACCCCCCGCATCCCGGTAATCTGAAAAGAGACGCCCCTGTTGGGCGTCTCTACAAAAATATCCCGGTAATCCTGATCAGAAATCCAGCAATTCCACGTCGAAAATGAGGGTCGCGTTGGGCGGAATGACGCCGCCCGCGCCCCGCTCGCCGTATCCGAGGCTCGGCGGAACGATAAGCGTGCGCTTTTCGCCTTTTGTCATATCAAGCACCGCCTCGTCCCAGCCGGCAATGACCATGCCCGCGCCCACGTTGAATTCAAAGGGTTGTCCGCGTTGCACGGAACTGTCGAACACTTTCCCATCGGGAAACCTGCCGGTATAATGGACCTTGACATGGGCCCCTTTTGAAGGCTTGGGGCCGCTGCCTTTACGTTCAACGATATACTTGAGCCCGGAGGCGGTAGTAACCGTGTCCGAAGACGTCTTGACCGCCTTAGGCGCGGCCGATGCGCCCTTTTGCTCGGCTTTCGCTCCAACAAGCGATGCCTTCGTAATGATGACAGCCGTCTGAGGAACGTCCTGCATTCCACCCTGATATCCGGTAGGCGCGTTTTCGATTTCAGTGACCACGTTCATGCCGCTGACCACCCTGCCGAACACGCAATAGCCCCAGCCTTGCGGATCCTTGCTCCTGAAGTTAAGGGCGAGGTTATCCTTGACATTTATGAAAAATTGCGCGGTGGCCGAGTTCGGATCGCCCTTTCGGGCCATGGCCACCGTTCCCGGTATGTTTTTCAGGCCATTGTCCGCTTCATTGACAATAGGGTTACGGGTCGATTTTTCCTCCATGTCCTTGGTGAGGCCACCGCCTTGGATCATGAAGTTCTTGATGACCCGGTGGAAAATCGTGCCGTCGTAGAACCCGTCTTTCACATATTGTAAAAAATTGGCCGTGGTCTTGGGCGCGGCCTGAGAATTGAGTTCCAAAACGATCTCGCCTTTCGTGGTTTCCAGTTTCACGCGCGGTTTCGCGGCGCTTTCCGCGCCGATTACCGTGAGCGAGGCCCCTAATAAGGCGGTCGCGGCCAATGCCATCAATGCTTTCATAAAAAACTCCTTTAAAAAAAATAAAATGTTAATGTGTTCAACCCTTCAACTCACTTCAATCCCACTTAAACGGCGAGTCCATCTCGCCCTTAAGTTCATCCGGGTTTTCTTTCGCTATTTTAAATTTTTCCTCGATTTCCGCTTTGCGTTTCGCCTTTTCCGCCTGAGCCTTTTTAAATTTGTCGTCCCATTGCGGATTGCGGTTTTTCCGGGCTTGGAGGAATCCGCTGAAATCCGCTTTCTGATGGTCTCCCGATTGATGATCGACCACCTTGCCGGTGGATTGATCGATCCATAACGTCCCCTTGCATAAGGGGCATTTGATTTCAAAAAGGCTCATAGGCGTTTCCTTTTTCCATGGCGATGCGATCGCGGTTCCGCAAATAATTTTTATAAAATAACTGCTGGTTAATTTCGTTTGAAAAGGTATTTTTATTTTCCGCGCCTGGGAAAAAAAATAGTAGTTTATTATAATTTACGTTAACCCGGTTATTTGCCATAGATGTCAAACGAACTGCCATTTGACGGCTATAAAGAGCTTATCCAAAACTCATTGGAAAAAGACGATCCTCAATCGTATGACCGAATTAAAAGTATTCTTCTCGATTTCTCGGGCGCCCCATCCGATCCGTTCAGGCTGCTCATCCAAAGATTAACAAACAAAATATACCGCGGGAGGGACGCCCGCGAACACTGGCGGAAAATCCTCCTGCATAAACGCGACATGGAAGAGAAACTGGGCCGCCGCGTGGGAATCTACCCTTCAGCCATCGATTACTTTGAATTGATCGACAACCAGAACCGGCGGCGCCCGCCCGGCCAAAGCGCCCTTACCGGCCCGGGTGAAACAAAAAACCCCATTAATGAAGAAGAATCAATCGCCCGGATCTACGCTCCCGCCTACCATTTGGAAATCCTCAAAAAGGAAATGCTGCGCGCCAAACGCTACAAGCACGCGTTATCGGCGATCATGCTCGATGTCGACAACTTTCATGAAATCAATGAACGTTTTTCCTTTAAAACCGGCGACGAAGTACTTTCAATCATCGTAAAAATCATTCAAAAAACAATTCGCGCCGTTGATATCGTCTCCCGGTATTCCGGAGACCGCTTTCTGGTTGTTCTGCCCAATACCAATAAACGAGAAGCCTTGGAACTAGCCGAACGGCTTCGTCAAAATATTGCCGAACGCACCAAACGTTTACGGGGATCGGATTCCTCCGGCGTCACGGCTACTCTTTCGGTAGGGCAAATGCCCGCCGGCGCGGGGTCCATTGAGCTTATAAAACACCTCGAAGCCATTCTGGAAGAAGGAAAAAAGAAGAAACGCGATTCGGTATATGATTTAAGCTGAAACCGGACGATCTAGGCAATTTATTTCTTTTTCTATTTTTTTTAACCAAAATTGTATTTATTAATTATATTAAAATGGATGTATAAGTCTTAAAAAAGGATGGGACAATCTATGGATATCGGCGGACGTGAAAGTAATGGGTTTCATATTGTCGACATTGTAGGGAAAATCGACAGGTTAAAGGATTCTATTGTTCTCAAATCCTACATAAATACGCTCCTTGAAAAAAACGTTCAAAAAATCGCGCTCAATTTATCTCAAGTTACCTATTTGGACAGCGGAGCGCTCAACGTTCTTATTTATTGCCATAACATGCTTAAGAAAAAAGACGGAAAATTGGTCATCATCCGGACTAATGAATATGTAAAGGACGTACTTGATGTCGTCGGTCTTAACAAATTAGTGAAAATATACGCCACGGAGGAGGAGTTTGAAAATGAAACGAAACATGCTTAAATACGGCATCATGCTCTGTCTGTGTTTGTTCGGCGCTCAATGTTTCATGCAACCATTCATAAAACCGAAACAGGAAGACATCGATAAGTACGTCCAGGCGCACCCCGATATGCCCGAATTGGACAAATCATGCATTTACGATGGACGTTTTGAGATCGGTATGAAACAGGAAACGGTCCAGTTCCTTCTCGGCGAGCCCAACAAAATTGAAATTGTCAAGCAACCGTGGGCCACCCAGGAAAATTGGGTTTTTAAAAAAGCCGGGATAAAAACGTTCATCATGGAAGAAAAGCATGTCGTCGGCATTCTGAAACAATAATTTCTTTTCATGCGATTTCCCATTATCCCAAAAGGCGAGAACGATATCTCGCCTTTTTAATTTATCGTTAAAATCATGCACGCATTCGATATTACTTTCGGCATAATTACGGCCTTGTTCGTTATTGTCGGCATACGCCGGGGCTTCATTGACGAAGTCATGCGGCTGATCGCGGTTGTCACGGGATTCATCTGCGGGCTGCTCTTCTACCGGCAAATCGCGCCCAGAATGGAATTTTTAGGCCTTTCACCCCATTTTACCTGCGTTGTCGCTTTCCTGACCATTTTTATCACGTGCGTACTGGCGCTTATACTTATCGGAAAAATCATTAAAAAAGTGATTACCTTAACCATGTTGGGTTGGCTGGACAGGCTCTGCGGAGGCGCCATCGGCGCCATTAAGGCTTTTTTTTTGGGATGGATATTCGTCATCGCCGTTTCGGCGCTGCCTTTTACCGGCGCATCGTCGTTTTTCAGGGACTCCCCGACTTTTTCATTTTTTGTTACTATTTCGCCGGTTTTAAAAACTCAGATCCTGCGTAGCGCGAAAATGCGCGCGTGGGAGAAAACCTCCGCCGATAGGTCTTCCTCATTTTCATTCGGAGACCTTTGGCTGAAATTCAAGTCCATGGGTAAACCCAAGGACTCTATCGGCCGGAAAGAACCGGTCCATGCGAAACACCCACCCGCTCGCAAGGATGTGCTTTGATTACCATGGACGCGGCGCCGCTTCTCGCCTTCGCGACGGGCCTCGTGTTCGGTTCGTTCTTCAACGTCCTTATCCATAGACTGCCGCGCGAGGAATCCATTGTCAAGCCCGGGTCGCACTGCCCGGCCTGCGGACACCCGATCGGCCCCTTGGAGAACATCCCGCTTCTAAGCTTCATCGCCTTGCGCGGAAAATGCAAATGGTGCCGGACGCCGATTTCTTTTCGCTACCCGGCGGTTGAACTGCTGACGGGAATCGCGGCGCTTGCGTTGTGGCTGTGGTTCGTTGTCCCTCGCCTGTCAACCATCACTTCCCCATGGCAAACGGCGGCAATCGCGGCCGAGGCGCTGACGCTGTTGTTTATGATCCCCATTACCATCATCGACGCGCAACACTATATCATTCCCGATACGCTCACCATGCCGGGAATCGCGCTTGCCGCCGCTGTTTCCTTTCTGCCGGGCGGGCTGACGCCGGTGGAGTGCGGGCTTGGGATGCTGGCGGGCGGAGGTTCCCTGGTTACCGTGGGACTCATCGGACGGTGGTTGCTTAAAAAGGAAGACGCCATGGGAGGCGGCGATGTGCGCCTCATGGCATTCGTCGGCGGATTGTGGGGATGGAAAATCGCCCTGGCCGCTATTTTCGCCGCCTCCTTGATGGGATCGATCATCGGATTATCGCTCGTGCTGTTTCGGGCTTTGGGAAAAGACCATAAACTGCCTTTCGGCCCCTATTTGGCCTTCGGAACATGGGCGGCGGTTTTGACATTAGATAAACTGTCGGCGCTCTATGTCCGCTGGTTGGACCGGATATGGGCCGGTTGACATTCCCCCGTCTTTAAACTACAATAACAATTACCGTGAGTAGCAACAAACAAACGCTCGGCGGCCTCGACGTCGGGTCGCCGCGCATTCGGCAGGCGCTCATTTGCAGTTTGATCGACGGCAGCCTCTGCAGCGTCATGACGGCCATCGCCGATACGTTCGGCGTAGCCGCCGCAGTACGCCTTAACGCCCCGGTAATGACCATCGCGCTTCTAGGCAGCGGGCCGCTGCTTATCGGTTCCATCGGGCAGTTTTTCCTTCCGCTTTTCCTTAACCCGCAAGGAACGCGAAAGCGTTATGTGGTAGGCAGCGTGCGCGTCCAGGCGACGTTTCTCGCGCTGGCCGGACTTACCGGATGGCTTCCCGCGCCCTACAACGCCTGGATGTATGTGGGCGCCTTCGTGCTCTACGGATCATCGGGAACCCTTTTCGCGGGAATCTGGACATCGTGGATACGCGATTGCGTGCCCCGGCCGGTGCGAGGCAGACATTTCGCATGGCGCAATCGGTTCTTTTCCCTGGTACAACTTTCCTGCGCGATCATCGCAGGCATTATCGCGCATAGCTATACTTCGCAAAACGCCCCATGGCTGCTGTTCACGCTCCTGTTTCTTACCGCAAGCCTTTTCAGGTTCGGGTCCGGGCAGTTTATCAATGCGCAGTACGATCCAAAACCATCGAACCTGCCTAAGCGATCACAGGTATTCGGTTTCAAACCTTCTAAAACCTTCCTCCACTATTGTACCTCCGTTGCGCTGCTGGTGGGCGCTACGGCACTGGCGGGACCTTTTTTCAACGTCTGGTTCCTCAGGGACCTCAAATTCGATTATTTGACCTATTCAATATCCTCCGCGTGCACGGTGCTGGGAACCATTTCGTTCCTGCCCATTTGGGGACGGCTTGTAGACACTATGGGAAACTCACGCGTGCTGCGCATTACCGGCCTGATGTGCGCCTTTGTTCCCGCGCCGTACCTGTTCGCATCGAGCCCCATCGCCGTTTGGCTGTTCAATTTTTATTCCGGTATTTCGTGGGGAGGTTTCAACATCGCCAATTTCAATTACCTCCTGCATATTTCCGAAAAGGAAAAATCGGACCATTACAT
>Ga0224524_1000275_pt1 | contig 22165 bp, 18 predicted proteins | sample CFST75metaG_FD_179895 | JGI IMG/M metagenome (GOLD analysis project Ga0224524, IMG submission 179895) | Peat soil microbial communities from Stordalen Mire, Sweden - C.F.S.T75 | ecosystem: Environmental > Terrestrial > Soil > Wetlands > Peat | place: Sweden: Norrbotten County, Stordalen Mire... | reverse complement strand
AAGAGGGATTATCAAATGATTTGCTTGCAACACATATCCGCGCATGCCTGCACTATATGGGCGAGATCACCGGAGCTATTACAACTGAGGATATTCTTGATTCGATATTCAGTAAGTTTTGCATCGGGAAATAATCCTATCTAAACAACAAATAGCAAATCTTAGCAAAACTAAATTAATGTACTATTTGTCAGTATATTACAACTGACTTATATTTAGCGTTGTTTTCATTTTTCCTGCCATGTTTTGTACCATTTTGTACCCCGTTTGGCATACGGCTCGCCTTTTGATGTATGGGGTACAAATATATTTTGGTTAGGGAGACATAACCGCTCATCCTGCACCACGCAGCACCACGGTGAACCATCCTGCACCAGATAATAATGGTACAAATGACAGCTTCAAAAATCCCGTATCCCAAGATCTGCGCCCTTTGTAAGAAGGAGTTTATAGCACGAAAAGCTACTACAAGATTTTGTAGTCATCGTTGCGGATCCCGCGCATATAAAATGAATATGCGAAACGAAAAAGCAGAAACAGTTCTCCAGGATACTATCAAAGTATTGACCTCAGACATTGAAAAAATCAATGCAAAATCTTTTTTAAGTGTTATTGAAGCCTCACTATTGCTAGGCATCAGCAGGTGGTCAGTAAACAGACTTATAAAAAAAGGAACAATCAACTCTCGCAAATTAGGCGGAAGAAGAATTATCATCAGAGAATCAATTCAACAAATCTTTAATAAATAAAACTATGAAAGTAACACTAAGAGAAAAAAAATTGAGGACAGGGAAGAACAGTCTATACCTTGACTTCTGGCCACCTGTACTTCATCAGAAGACGGGAAAACCAACACGCAGAGAATTCTTAGGCATCTATCTTTTTGATAAACCTAAAGACCTTCTTGAAAGGGAATTTAATAAGGAAAGCCAACAGCTTGCAAAAGGTATTTGCCTGGAACGACAAATGGATATGAACTCAGGAAAATTTGGAGTACAGCGCAGAGCCAGTAAAAATCAGGATTTCATTGCATATTTTGAAAATCAAATGAAACAACGTCCCGATGATACTTCCAATCGAGGCAACTGGAATAGTGCCTGGCAGATATTTTCAAAGTTCACTAATAACAGGTGCACATTCGGAATGCTTACCGAGAACTTTGTTATGGATTACATAAAGTATTTATTGAATAATGCTTATTGTAACAACTCTGATACTCGTAAAATTAGCGAGAACACAGCATATTCTTACTTCAATAAATTTAAAGCCTGTCTGAATGAAGCTGTTCATGAGGGTTTGATGGCTGATAATCCTATTCACAGAATAAAATCAATGAAACAGCCTCAAACATATCGTGAATTTCTCACACTTGAGGAATTGCAAAAATTAGCTAAAACTCATTGTGACAATGACGTTCTGAAACGAGCTGCATTATTCTCAGCATTAACAGGAATGCGCTTTGGCGATATTTATGTTTTAAGGTGGAAGCAAATTCAATATTCCGAAACAAGTGGACATTTTATCAGATTCACTCAGAGAAAAACAAAAGGTATGGAAGTACTTCCAATTTCAGAGGATGCATATTCTCTTTGCGGAATGCGAGAGGAACCAGACACAAAAGTTTTTATAGGATTAAAATATTCTGCATACCTCAATCAAATTTTATTAAGATGGATCCTTGAGGCGGGCATCGCAAAAAAAGTAACCTTCCATTGCTTCAGGCATACATTTGCTACTCTTCAATTATCGATGGGCACAGATATTTATACAATTTCAAAACTTCTGGGACATAAAGATATTTCCACAACTCTGATTTATGCAAAAGTGATTGACCGGACAAAAAATGAAGCTGTAAACAAAATTAAAATCGGACTTGTCACAGAAAAAATGGCAGATAATACAAAATTGTCAGTAGCAAACCTAAGCAAACCATGACATCCCAAATTGACGAAAATGAACCTAAGTGGAAAAGGATGGAAAAGGACGGAAAAGGAATCAAAGACTGACAAAATCGAAATAAACGGACTCTGGTTTGTGGCATGGCAGGAAAATTTATAGACTATGGGATACTATTTAACATCAACAGAAGAATTGCAGGGAATCATCCGTCAGACGGTCGAAGAACTGCTGAACGCAAAGCTCTCGCCGCCGGCCAGTGAAAAATCAAAACAAAATTCAGATGACTTTCTTTCTATTAAGGAAGCATCTGAATTTTTAAAACTCGCAGTAACTACAATTTATAGTCTGACATCAAAACGATTGATACCATATTATAAAAAGGGAAAGAAATTATTTTTCCGGAAAGATGATCTGCTGAAGTGGATGAATTCAGGCAGATGCAAAGACCAGTCAGAAATTTCCGGACTCGCTTCGGATTATGTTCAATCCAATAAAAGAAAGGCATAATCATGTATAGCGATACTCCGAATTATAGAACAAGACAGGAAGAAGACGTATTCTTTCTTCCCCAGTCCGTTGAAGGTCTTTCCGATGAGTTCAACGTAAAAATTTACAAACACATTCCTTATGTTCTTTCTCAGGCATGTGGTCTGTTCAATGAAACAAAAGAAAAAGACATTATTCTTCTTGGTGCACTCGCAGTAATATCAGGTTGTTTGCCTAATGTATGTGGAGTGTATGACAGGAGAACAATTTTTCCGCATCTTTTTGTTTTTATTGAAGCACCTGCCGGATCCGGTAAAGGAATTCTGCAATGGACAAGAAAACTTGCTGAAAATATTCATCTTGAATTGAGGGACATTTCAAAACAGGAAAGAAAGGACTATGATGTTGAAATGCGCGACTGGACAATGTCCCAGAAGAAAAAGGGACAGTCCCGGGACGAAGAACCACCCAAAGAACCTGTTGAACAAATGCTGCTCATTCCGGCAAATAACAGTGCAAGTTCATTTGTTCAAACACTATCAGAAAATAATGGACAAGGAATTTTATTTTGTACAGAAGCTGATACACTAGTAAATTCTTTGTCCCAGGATTGGGGAAACTATTCCGATGTATTGCGCTGTTCATTCCATCACGAACCAATTAGTATGCAGAGAAGAACTAAAAGAGAATTTATTGAACTGGCTCAACCAAGACTTGCAGTACTTCTTACCGGGACAAAGGGACAGCTTTTTAAACTTATTCCCGATACAGAAAACGGTTTGTTCAGCAGGTTTGCATTCTACTCCTTCCCTTCCGTCCCGGTTTTCAGGGACGTGTTCATGGACACGGGACACAAAGCTGAAACGGTATTCACAGAACTTGGTAGAATAATTTATGAATACAGGAGCCGGCTGGTAGTACTTGATTTCATTATTGAGTGGCAACTTCGCCCGGAAGACCAGGAAGATTTTAAAAAACTTTTTACCAAAGTAATGACCACTCTTTATAATGAAATTGGAGAACAAAGCCTGGCAAGTATAAAGCGACTTGGATTAATACTCTTCCGCATTGCAATTATTCTTGCAACACTTCGCATTCTTGAAAATAATACTCCAATTGAAAGGGTGATGATCATTGAATACATTGACTATGCAATAGCATGCGAGATTGTTATTGCACTCGTAAGACATGCTGCAAAATTAATTTCAGAAAGCAAAGACGGGAGTTCTAAACTAATTCAACAGAAAAAACTAATGACCTTTTACAGATCATTACCTGAATCATTCGATAGAAGCGAAGCAAGCAAGATTGCAGAATCTATAAAGATTTCACAGGCATCATGCGGAAGATACCTTTTATCCGGTCTGTTCAAAAAAACAGCTCATGGCAAATATGAAAAGGTTTCTGTAAACAATGAGCAGATGAGCAATTGAGGATTTGAATATATGCTCAAATAATCATTTACTCAATTTATCAATATTAAATATTATGGAAGAAATAAATAAAATACAACAGGCTATCGAAATGCATAAAGCCGGAAAAAGCATAAGAGCCATTGCAGAATTACTTGGGACAAGTAAAAGTAATGTTCACCGCTGGCTGCAACAAACGAACTCCGGGACTAAGGAAAGTATTGAAAACATTGAACTTTCCGGTGATGATCATGAAAGTTCGGGACAATATGAGACAACTGTCCCATTAATTAATAAGGACAAAAAACATTTTAATCTTAACTATATGGACAATTCAAATTTTAAAGACGAAAAACTCGATAAGGATATTCGCCTGAAACAACTGGACAATGAGCATAAACTTGCAATCCGGAAGGAAGACCGGGAAGACAGAGAGATTGCACTGCGAGAGGAACAGCAGCGACTTGAAAAACAAAAGCTGAATCAAAACAGGATAATTCAGAAGCAGGAAGAAAAAAATCTGCACTGGGACATGATCCAATTTTTCAAAGATGAGCTTGATGCAATCGATCGTAACAATATTGTAACACTACCCTTAGAAGAGATGGAGACCAAAATAAAATTATTGAAACAATTAATAACCAGGCTGGAAAAACACTGCTTCAGATACGATATTGAAGTGGAAGAAATGGCATACCACAAAAGATTAAAACTGCTGCTTAAAAACTTCAATGAATTATATCAGAATAACCTCCCCGATCCTGACGAAGAAGATGATGATGACAATGATGATGATGATGAACAGGAAGAAACTAGCTTAGCATACGCTTATGATAAAGCTTCTATCGATAACCTCAAAAAAATGACAAAAGCTGAGTTTGATCTTGAGATGGATGAACAATAATTTTGTAAAAATTAGTTAATAAAACTGTTTATATGTTTTACTACTAATTCACAAAAAACACTCTGTTTTTATAGAAATTGCAAACTAATAAATCTTTTATCTTATGGTCGATGTTCATACACCTGAAACCCGCAGTTACAATATGAGCATGATAAAAGGGAAAAATACTAAACCTGAAATTCTTGTTAGAAGTTTCCTTTTTAAAAATGGCTGCAGATTCAGATTACATGTGTCCACACTTCCCGGGAAACCGGATATAGTTTTGCCAAAATTTAAAACTGTAATTTTTATTCATGGTTGTTTCTGGCATGGACATAATAAATGTAAATATTTTGTTATCCCAAAGACAAGGACTGATTGGTGGTTAGCAAAAATTACAAGGAACAAGCAACTTGATAAGGATAATAAAGCAAAACTTAAAATAGCAAAGTGGAAAGTCATTGAAATATTTGAATGTCAGCTAAAGACAAGCAAAAGACTCGTCACACTTACAAAACTCCTAAAAAACTTTAATAATCAATAATTTTTCGTAAATTCATCGCCTTGAAAAAATTAAATTATATAGATCTCTTTGCTGGTGCCGGAGGCTTATCCGAAGGCTTTATCCGCGCTGGTTTCAAGCCTATTGTTCACATTGAACTTGATCAGGCTGCATGCTATACCCTTAAAACCCGTCAGGCTTATTATTATCTTAAGAAAAAAAATAAGGCTGAAACCTATATTGATTATCTTAAAGGAAATATTACCAGGGATGATTTATATTCAGTCTTACCGAATGAAATACTATCATCAGTTATTAATAAAACTATTGGTGTCGATAACAAGTATATTTTTGGCGAAATAGATAAACAATTGCAGAATCAGGAAGTGGATATTTTACTTGGCGGTCCGCCTTGTCAGGCCTATTCACTGGTGGGGCGCGCCCGTGATGAAAACGGAATGCAAAATGACAGAAGAAACTACTTGTATATCCAGTACAATAACTTTCTGAAAAAGTACAATCCTAAAATGTTTGTTTTTGAAAATGTCCCTGGTCTTCTTTCTGCAAAGCAGGGTCAATATTACAAAAACATGTGTAATCTTTTCGATAAAGCGGGATACATTACGCAGCACTTCGCCCTTGCCGCAAGTAATTTCGGTGTTTTGCAAAACCGTAAACGCATTCTTATTATTGGTTACAAAAAAGAACTAAATATCAGCCTTCCTGATTTTGAAAATTACAAATCAGGTTTATCATCAAAAGTAAAAAGTGTTTTTGCAGATTTACCTAAACTTCAGGCTGGCGAAGGCATTGACAAATTTATTTCATATGCGGGTAAAACTAATTCCTGGCTTAAAGAATCTGGCGTGCGCAATGGTATTGATGTTTTAACGCAGCACGTGGCCCGTCCACATACAATACAGGATAAAGAAATTTATCGTATTACTGTTGACAAATGGAATGACAAAAAAGAACGTCTCGATTACAACGACCTACCTGAAAGATTAAAAACGCATAAAAATCGTCATTCTTTTTTCGACCGCTTTAAAGTAGTTGCAGCAGACATGCCATATTCACATACTGTCGTTGCTCATATTGCAAAAGATGGTCATTACTACATTCACCCGGACATTGAGCAGAATCGTTCAATATCGGTTCGCGAAGCTGCCCGCCTGCAATCCTTCCCTGATGATTTTTATTTTGAAGGCATAAAAGAAGGCCAATCGAGAACAGCAGCGTTTAAGCAAATTGGGAATGCTGTACCACCATTAATGGCTCAAAATATAGCAAAAAAAATTAAAGAGTTGTAGATGATACAAAGAGAAAAATATAAATTTCAACATGGCGCTATGTCCATTATACAGATGGGCGAAGAATTAATCGGCCATCCAACAACTGCAATTAATGAGCTTGTAAAAAATGCATATGATGCAGATGCTTTTGATTGTTGGGTTTATATTAATTATGATAAAGATATTAATAATTCATTTGTAGTTGTTTTTGACAGCGGCACAGGAATGGGTCATGATATTTTGTTTGGTGATTGGTTAAAACCATCCATTAGCCCCAAAAGAATCGGATCAAGAAAAAGTCCGATTCTTGAACGTAATTATTTGGGGAAGAAAGGAATTGGGCGATTAGCTGCAATGGCATTAGGTGATCACTTGACAGTTATTTCAAAAACTATCAAAGAAAAGGAATATAATTGGATAACAATAAATAGGGAAAATTTCAGAAAAGAAGTATTATTAGATGAAATTGATTTTCCTGGAGGCACTACTGATAATTTTGTTTCATTATTAAATGATGAATCAATTATTGAATATAAATATAATTATTTATCTCCAAAACTAATTGACCTAATAAGTTCTGAACCTTTCTCAAGGTTTAAAGAAGGAACACTTATAATAATTGAAAAAATTGACGAATCCGTTTTAACTCTTATATCCAAAGACATTGAAGAAGAAAAAAATTTCGAAGCATCGACATTTCATAGATCATTGAGGTTTTTAATAACACCATTAAAATTAAATGACAAAATTCAAGATGATTTGATTCAAGAAAAGCTCTTGGATTCACGCATTTCAATAGCGAAACCTGAAAGTAGTTTTAATGTTAATTATGGAATAAATGTTTATGAAGAGTCTTCAGAGGAACATGATATATTTTCGGAAATCATAGAGCTTCCAATTTTAAAAGAATATGATTATAGATTAATTGGGAAAGTAGATAGTGATGGAACTGTAACTGGCAAATATGCTTGTAAACGTCTACCTAATGATTCATTTGATGAACTTTTCAAAATGGATAAAGAAGATTCCCTTTCGACAGTTTCTTTATTAACCGATAAAGAATCTCTTAAGAATAATACAGGTCGTTTCTTTTTTGATATTCGCGTTTACGATAGAGATGATGATTGTTTTGAGAAAATTTCAAAAGTCTTAAAAACAAAGGGAAAACTTGAAACAGGTCGAGTCTTAAATAGCATTCTAGGTTTAAGAATCTCAAAAAATGCTTTTAACATCAAACCCTATGGCGAAGAACAAAAAGATTGGATGGAACTTGGTCACATGAGGGTGCAGAACCCTACTGAGGTTATTGACAAGAATCAAATATTAGGTAGTGTTATTCTTTTTTCACCAGATAATGACTCCTTAGAAGAAAAAACTAATAGAGAAGGATTTTTTGAGACAAAAGCATTTATTGATCTAAAAACTATTTTGCGTTCTGTGCTCCTTGAATTAGGTAAAAGAAGATTTAGATATAGGGTTAGACATGGTATAGGCAGAGTAATAACTAGTAAATTTAAAAGACCTGACTCAGCAAAGTTTATTTCATTTTTGAAAAGCCAGACTACAGACCTTGATTTAATAAAAAAGGCTGAAACATATGTGGCTGAAACGAACACGACTCTAGAGAATTTAGAGAACTCGCTAACCTTTTCTGAAAGACTTGCTGCACTTGGAAATGGTTTGGAGCTAGTTTATCATGAACTTGCACAACCCGTCACCTTACTTGGCTCCTCTATATCAAGAGTTGAAAATAAAATCAAAAGTAATATTAAGGATTTAGAATTTAGGCAATCCATTTTGACAGACCTATTGAATTCAACTAGCAATATTGATTCTATTGATGAATTGCGAAAATCTCTTCAGCCCGCAATTGGCAAAGCTCGGCCTGTTTCATTTATGCCATATTCTACATTTCAGAAAGTTAGACTACTTCATAATTTAGAATTAAAAGAAAAAAATATTCAAATAATTGTAGATAATGATACTAAGGGGAAAAAAATTAAAAGTTACGAATTTGTTTTCTGGATTTCATTTCTAAATATTTTTAATAATGCTGTCTATTGGCTTGAAGAAACTGAAAAAGAAAAGCGACAGATTGTTTTTAAAATTCATGAAAATGATATGATTGAATTGTCTAATACAAGTCCATTTATTCCTAGTGATTACCTTATTGATATTTTTGAATATGGTGTCACATTTAAGAAATCTAAGAACGCAACAGGTTTGGGATTGGCATATACCCGAAGTCAATTAAACAAAATCGGATACGACATTTGGGCTGAAAATAATAATAACGGACCTTCTTTTTTTATAAAAAAAACAGACGAAAATGAAAAATAATTATATCGTTTTGGTTGATGATGAAGAAAAATTCAAAGAAGAATTTAAAAGTAAAATAGCTGAACTTGGCATCAAACATGAATTATTATATTTTAAAGACGTAGCCGGCCTAGTAGATGCCCTCACAAAGATAGATCCTTCAGAAATTAAATTTATAATTTTTGATTTATGCACATCTAAAGGAGAAACAGAATCGAAAATATTTAAAGTTGACCCACAAATAGATAGTTTTTATAAAAATCATCGTATAATAATTTTTATTCATAGCGCGTATCTTCATAATTATGAAAAATATCCAAATGAAGGTACTTTATACAAAATTGACAAAGACGCCAAATCAATCAATAACATTTGTCAAATAATAAAGACTTTTGAAGATAGCAATTTCCAAAATATTTTTTCACAAAAAGGAATACTTGAAACAGATTTTATGACTCAGATTCACGAAGCTTTCCGAAGCCAGTTTAAAGCTAATGAGATCGTGACAATTATTAATTCCATAAGAGAATCCTCAAAAGGAGGAGATCCATCTAAAAGAGTTCTTGAAGTATTCACTAGAATTGCAGTAAAAAGCTTATACCATAACTTATACAGTGAAACCTCAATATCTCCTGAGGGCAGCTCAATTGAAGATATTAGCATCAATGCTATTGAAAACTATTATATTAGAACAGCAAAATATAAATATTGGACTGGTGATATTTTCAAATCTAAAAAGACAGATGAATATATAATTATTCTTAACCCAAGATGTAATATATCTAATAATAAAATAGAACATTTAATATTCTGCAAAATACATCCTTTCTCACCAGAACAACTCAAAGCCTTCTTAAAAGAGGAAAATGTAAGAAAAGGATTAACCGACGATGTAAAATTTTCAATTATAGGTGATCGATTCCGTTTTCTTCCTAAAACGCCAAAGTTCTCAGGTGGCTTAATTGATTTTAATACTTTAAGTAGCTTACTCCCTGAAGAATTTTTAAAGAAATATGATCTGCAAATTTCAATTTCAGATGATCTTACTAATGATATAATTAGAAAATGTTCATCATATTTAGTGAGAGGTGGCGTTTATATTAATGAATCCAAGGAAGCACTCTATTATTTAAAAGATGTTATTGAAGATAAAAAATAAACATGCAATTTCCCTCACAAGAAAATCAAGGTAATAATGAGTTAGCTATTTTAATTGCGTTTTATCTCTCAAAATTTGATAAAGAAGGAATAAGAAATCTTCGGTTTAAAAATGAATCAGATGCTTTTGAGAAAATAGCTTCGATTTTAAATATAAAAAAAAATTATATTAAATTTCGAAGAGATGAGTTTGATCCTATTCATCCATGGCGCAAAGGTTGGCAACGCCCGATGGATAAGAGAATAAAAAAAACAATTGATGCACTTCAAGACTTATCAGAACCAGATTTAAGAGAGATTGTTCTGAATATATTAAATGACCCTCAATATAGGACAAGTGAAGAAGTTCTTGAAATTACCACAATCTTTTCAGAAGAAAAAAACAAAAAAGATAAAAAATTTCAATTTATTCTCAGAGCACCCACCGGCAAACAAGCAGAAGAATATTTCATGAGACATTTTTCCGAAAATAAAAAACCCGTTGATGGCAATTTGATTGACTGTAGAGATCTTGGGGTTGGTTATGATTTCAGAATTGAGGTGAAAGATAAAAAATATTATGTTGAAGTAAAAGGCATAACTGATTTTTCCGGAGGTATTCTGTTTACAAGTAAAGAATGGTCAGTTGCAAAAAAAGAAAAAGACAATTATTTTCTTTGTGTAATTTCAAACTTAGGTATAAAACCAAAATTGGTATTTATTCAAAATCCTGCTGATAAATTAATTCCAAAAAAAAACATCTACACTTCAGTTCAGATAAGTTGGAGTGTAGCAGAAAAACAACTTACTCTTCTAAATGATTGACTATTCAAAATACACAACCACTCCTGCTGTCCCTGAAGCGAGTTCAATGATTGAAACCTTTAGAGCAATTGGTTACAGCATTGAGGCTGCAGTCGCTGATATCATTGATAATTCTATATCTGCTGGTGCAAAAAACATCTGGGTAAATTTTGAATGGCAAGGTGCTGCTACCTGGCTTTCTGTTAAAGATGATGGTAGCGGCATGAACAATGAGGAACTCATTCAAGCCATGCGACCAGGAAGCAAAAACCCATTGGATGATAGAGGAACAAAAGATTTGGGAAGATTTGGTCTTGGTTTAAAAACAGCATCATTTTCTCAATGCAGAAAGCTTTCAGTTATCAGTAAAAAAGAAAATCACAAACATGTTTTCTGGACATGGGATTTGGATTTTGTAAATCAAACAGGCAAATGGGATTTGATTAAATACTTACCAGAAGGAAATTTTGAAAACGAAATTAATACAATAAAAACAGGCACTATTGTTATTTGGAGTGATATTGACAGACTTGTAAGAGATTTTCGCAAAGATGATAATTCCGCTTTAGATAAGTTTCTGCAAATAATGATGCAGGTAAAAAAACATCTGGCAATGGTATTTCATCGCTTCATTGAAAATGGCCGAATTAAAATTTCATTTCAGGACAGACCGGTCGAAGCCTGGAATCCATTTTTACCTAACGAGCCTGCAACACAGGGTTTCCCTGAAGAACCATTATGTAATGGGCATGTTACTGTAAAAGGATATGTATTACCTCATAAATCAAAAATAACTGAAGACAAATTCAGAGAAGCTGAGGGCCCCAGAGGATGGAATGAACATCAGGGATTTTACATTTATCGCAATGAAAGATTATTGCTTGCTGGTGATTGGCTTGGAATGTATCGCAAAGAAGAACATTACAAACTTGCCAGGATTGAAATAAACCTGCCAAATTCTCTGGATTCTGAATGGCAGATTGATATTAAGAAATCTGTTGCACGCCCACCTCTTGCATTGCGTGATCAGTTAAAAGCGTATGCCGGAAAAGTCAGACTTCAGGCTGTTGAAGTATACCGGCACAAGGGAAAAAATGTAAAACCTTATCCTGGTCAAAAATTCATACCTCTATGGATTGACCATAAAAGGGGTGATAAGTGGTTTTATAAAATCAATCGTGAACATCCGCTAATTGAAAAAATAAAAAAACAGGCAAATGACAAACCTGACAAGGCGATTGAAATGCTGTTAAGATTTATAGAAGAAACAATACCTGTAAAATCAATATACATAAAAGAGGCTGAAGACCCGGAAGCACAGGGGAAACCATTTGAGGGCATTAATCATGATGACATATGGACACTCATGAAAACCATTTTTGTTTCACTGACTAAACAGGGAAAAACAAATGATGAAGCAAAAGCAGTTATTATAAACCTTGAACCTTTTAATCACTATCCGGAATATCTTGCAACATTAACAGAACATGATTGAACAAGCCAGAAATATTTGCATTGAACTATTGAGAAGAATTCAAAATCCTTCTTCAACGGACATTAATAAATCAATTGATGATGTTTTGAAAATTTTTCCAAATTTAGTTTCAGAGAGAGAAACATTATTGAATTATTTATCTGCAACATTTTCTGTTTTTTCTGAAGACTATAGAATACTTGACACAGATGAAGGTTACACTCCCTGGCTAAAAGACAAAAAAGCAAATATACGTTGGAATTTCTGGAACCGCTACATAAGCTATCTGCAAAAGAAAATTGCACCAGACACTATAAACAAGCTTGACAATCTCACTGATGATATTTTAGACCGTATTGCAAATCCTTCTACACCAGGTGCATGGGATAAAAGAGGAATGGTAGTCGGGCAAGTTCAATCTGGAAAGACAAGTAATTATACAGGTCTGATCAATAAGGCTGCAGATACAGGCTACAAACTGATTATTATTTTAGCGGGAATGCATGATTCTCTGAGAAGCCAGACACAAATCAGGATTGATGAAGGATTCCTGGGCTTTAATAGTCAGCGTTCATTGCAATATTCAAACACAAATAAAATCGGTGTTGGTTTTTATAATCCGCTGGATGAAAAAACCAATCAACCTATTGATCTTCCTGCAAACGCATTAACTTCAAGTCATCTCAATGGAGACTTCAATCGCAAGGTAGCGCAATCAGCCGGTATTCATTTAAGGAGTTCTGATCCTATAGTTGCTGTTGTAAAAAAGAATGGTTCAATTCTTAAAAATCTTATTTCATGGTTAGCTGTTTGGGGAGACAAACAGCCGGATGGTAAAATAATTATTCGCAATATCCCTTTTCTGTTAATTGATGACGAAGCAGATAATGCTTCAATTAACGTAAGCAAGGATAAAGTCTCTGCCATCAACGGCTGCATAAGAGCATTACTATCACTGTTTGAGCAAAGTGCTTATATCGGTTATACAGCAACCCCATTTGCAAATATTTTTATTCCAATTCTGGAGCAGGAATCAGTAAAGGGACTAAACTTATCAATTAAAGATTATGAATATACTGTTGGGCAGGATTTATTCCCGAAAGATTTTATTATTAATATAAAGGCACCATCAAACTATATAGGACCTGCTAAAATATTTGGACTACCGGCGCTAACATCATCTGATACTAATGAAGAACCATTACCTTTAATTCGCTTAGTAAAAGATTATGAAGTATTCAATGAATCAAATATACAGGAACAATTTCAAAATCTTATTGCCGGAGTTGAAAACAAATTTGCAATTACAAAATCTTTCGTGCCAGACAAGCATAAAAAGGATGACCCGTTACCGGAAGAATTGCCTAATAGTTTGAAATATGCTTTAAAATGCTTTGTTCTTTCCGCAGCAGCCAGAAGAGTTAGAAAACAGATTGATGTTCACAACTCGATGCTGATCCATATTTCCAGATATATTGTCTGGCAAGATAGAATTGCAACTTTAGCTGATTCCGAATTGAAATTTTATCAAAAACAAATTGAGCTTAAATCAGGAAATATTTTAAATGAACTAAAGGTTATTTGGGAAAAAGAATTTATTCCTACTACAGCAAAAATTATTCGTGAAGATCATATTTATAATGATCCGGAAATAAACGCTATAACCTGGAAAGATGTTGAACCTGAAATTTATCCTGCTATATCAAAGATGGAAGTCAGGGCTGTACATGGTGATAAAAACATTGCAGGGCTATCCCATCACAACATTTCACCACTTGACTATTTCTTTTCAGAACAACAGGGGAAATTTCTCTCAGTAATTGCAGTAGGTGGAGATAAACTTTCAAGAGGTCTTACATTGGAGGGATTAACTGTCAGTTATTATTTGCGTGCATCCAAAATGTACGATACTCTTATGCAGATGGGAAGATGGTTCGGTTACAGACCGGGATATGTTGATTTATGCAGAATATTTACAAGCAATGAACTTGCTCGCTGGTACAAACATATTACAATTGCTTCTGAGGAAATGCGCAAAGATTTTGACTACATGTTTTTATTAAAGAAAACGCCAAAGGAATTTGGATTAAAAGTAAGAACTCATCCAGGTGTTTTAAAAATTACAGCAGCAAACAAATTTCGTTACAAAAAAATAATGTTTCTGAGCTATTCCGGTGAACTTGAGCAAACATATCAATTCAAAATTGACAAAGCTAATTTCACTAATAATTATAATGCTACAATTGATTTGATTTCATCTCTGAGTACACCACTCAATGAACCTTTAAACGATTTTAATAAAAAACAAAAGTTTGTTTGGAAAGGTGAAAACAATTTCAATTTGATAACCTCTTTTCTTCTTAAATATAAAATCGGACAAGAAGTTGTTGACACAAATAAAATTGTTGATTACATCACAGCGCAGACAAAAAAAGGAAATCTTTCAAACTGGACAGTGGCTTTGATAAATAATTCAACAGCAAAACCAGAAGATGAATTTTCATTTGCAGGTATTTCTGATAAAGTCGGATTAACATATAGAACTAATGTAAGCAATGACACGAATGACTATGAAGTGGCAAAGTATAATATCACAGATCACCGGCATGAACTGATTGATTTATCACCCACAGAAATTTCAGAAGCAAAAAAACAAACAGAAGAAGATTATAAAGAGGAAGGCAAAATTGATGTTCCTGAGATACCAAGCAGGAAAAGAATCAAATGGCAGCGAAATAGTAAAAACGGTTTGCTTTTAATTTACCCATTAAATCAAAATTGTTATCGTTCCCTTATAGAAAAGACAGAAACAATCTCAGATGTTCCTGTAATAGGTATTGCAATTAGTTTCCCGGAAATTGAGAACGATGAAAAAATTGAATATGCGGTAAATGAACAATTCCAAAAAGAATATGAATATCCCGAAGAACTTGATTTAACTGATGATGCCAATGGAACGGATTAAACAAATATGGGAAAAACTTGAAGAAAATAGTTCTGATATTCCGGGGCTATTCAAGTTGAGATATTCCGAAACAAGTAAATGCAATGTTTTTCTGGGGGTGAAATTTCCGGAAAAATACAGGATGCTAATAATTAAAGCACCTTTGACCATTGGAAAAGAATTTAATTTCAGATATGAATTCAGAGGATTAAAGTTTGATAAAATCTATGATACTGATGATTCAAATTTCATACTTCTTAATCTGGCATTGGTTGACAAGCAATTCAATGATATTTTTGATATCTTAATTACTGATGTTTTAGCATCAGTAATTAATGAATCGGACATTAAAATAATCCTGAAGAATTATTCCAATCGTTTAATCAAATGGCAAAGTCTGTTTGAAAAATTTAAACAACAAGGGTTAACCTCTGAAGAACAAAGAGGCCTTTTTGGAGAGTTATTTTTCATGCGTAAATTTCTTCAAGATAATTCAGATTATAAAAATGTTATCCTTTCCTGGACAGGGCCTGAAAAACAAATTAAAGATTTCCAGTTTGGGCGTTGGAGTGTTGAAGTAAAAACTACTCATGGTAATAATCATCAAAAGGTTCATATAAGTAGTGAAAGACAACTTGACACTACTAATCTTGATAATCTTTATCTAAACCATCTTTCTCTGGAAGTCAGACAACAATCAGGCGAAACATTGAATCAAATGGTTGATTCAGTTATTGAAATACTTAACAAAGATTTCACTGCTTTGAACCAATTCAGAAACAAATTAATTGAAGCGGGATTCTTTGACCACCATCGTCAGCTATACACAGACATAGGTTATTTCATAAGGCAAGATGTTTTTTACAAAATAGAAAATCTATTTCCAAGAATTGAGGAACGGGATATACGCGATGGAATAGGCGATGTAAAATATTCAATAATAATTTCGCAATGTTCAGATTTTATCCGAGGAGATGACGAAGTATTTAATAATTTAATTTTCGCATGACTAATTCATTAGAGCAAAATGAACTCCAGAAGTTTTATCAATCATTGATTCTGGATATAAAATCTCTTCAACTTTCAGAGGAAGAAGGAGGTAATCTTGAACAGATATTCACCCGAACCGCGCTTGATTTGTTAACCGAGGCAGGAGAAACTGAAAATGCCAGAGATGCTTATGATGAAGGGCAGCTAGGCACAAAGAATCAGCATAAAATAAATGCTTATGCTGAACCCGATAATTACGAAACTATTGATTTGTTTATTACTATATTTAAAGGAAGTGAAGAACCACAGCGAATTCCTAAAGATGATATTGATACTGCAGTAAAAAGAATTGCAAACTTTTTTCGCAAAGCAAAATATAAGGAATATGTAAACGAAATTGAAGAATCATCACCAATCTTTGATTTTGCTCGCACTTTGTCAAACTCAGAAGCACTCAAAGAAAATCTGGTAAGAGTAAATGCAATTATTCTGACTGATGGAATTTACCCCGGAGACAATCCGGAAAATCAAATTATTTCAGCCATACCTATTTTCTATAGGATAGTTGACATTAACTATCTCTATAATATTACTGAGAAGTCACACATTCCTATTGAAATTGATTTTAAAAAGGAAGGGTTTGATGTTCCTTGTATTATCTCTCCATCCGAAAACGATCAATATCAATCTTATCTTGCAATTATTCCAGGGACTGCGTTAGCCACAATATATGAACGATATGGTTCACGTCTGCTTGAGCAAAATGTTCGTTCATTTCTTCAGTTTACAGGTAAAATTAATAAGGGTATCCGCAATACTATTCTAAAAGAACCTCAGATGTTTCTGGCTTTCAATAACGGTATTGCAGCAACTGCAGAGAGTCTCGAAATAGAAAAATCAGATAATGGGAAAGGGTTTTTGATTTCAAAAGTTAAAGATTTCCAGATAGTGAATGGAGGCCAAACCACAGCATCCATCTATCACACACTTAAAAAAGACAAAGCAGATATTACAGGTATTTTTGTTCAGGTTAAACTTTCTGTTGTAAAAAACAGAGATAATTTTGGTGAAATTGTTTCGAGAATTTCTGAATATGCAAATACACAGAACAAGGTTTCCGTTTCGGATTTAAGCTCTAACAGACCTTATCACATTGAACTTGAAAAATTATCAAGAAATATTTTCGCCCCCCACGTTCCTGGTCAAACTACTCAGCAAACAAAATGGTTTTATGAAAGAGCAAGAGGTCAATATAAAAATGCCAGGGCAAAGGAAGGATTTACAAAAGCAAAACAAAAAGCATTTGATTTGAAGAACCCCAAAAATCAAATGTTTACCAAAGAAGATATAGCCAAATATTTAAACGCATACTGCGAGGAATATGAAGGCAAGAGAATCGTTACAGGCCCCCATTGGGTTGTTAAAGGAAATCAAAAAAATTATGCACAGTTCATTGGTTTTAATCTTGAAAAGAAAATTGACAGTATTTACTACGAAGACATTATTGCCAAAGCAATCCTTTTCCGAACTGCAGAAAAACTTTATGGAATAAAACCCAATTCTATTGGTGATATGCGATATATCACAGTCCCATATACTATATGTTATTTCGGTTATCTGACAGATTACAAACTGGATCTTTATAAAATATGGAAAAATCAAGGTGTATCCGAACAACTAAAAAAGCTTCTGTATGAAATGATGAAAGAAGTTGAAAATTTTATAAAAGGGAAAGCACCTGGAGCATTATATGGGGAATGGGCAAAGAAAGAAGAATGCTGGAATGAATTAAAAAAGCAACAACTTCATATTGACTTAACCTCAATTAAAGCAGATTTTGAAAATCCCAAAAATCCTTCACAACGTAAGCGGATAGCGGATGAGGAAACTGCACAGGTACAAATTCAAGAAGAAATAGAAACATTAATGACAATACCTCCGGAAATATGGCATAAGATTGAAGATTGGGGACGAGTAACGGGACTATTAAGTGAACAGAAAAAAACTGTTGCCTTCAACCTTGCAGGTAGAGTAAGAAATAATAAAAATATTTCAGACTACGAACGAACTAATGGAATATATATAATCAATACTGTTACTGAAAAAGCTCCTGAGCTTTTAATTGATGTTGATGCAATTAATGAGCAGAAAATTCTAACATCTCAACCCCCAGAGATTACAATTGAGCTTGTAAAGAAATTAGCTCAATGGGATAAAAAAAACAAAAAACTTGAGGGTTTTCAATACAAATTCCTTGTTGAACTTTATGAAGGAAAGAAACCCTGGACAGAACATAATAAGAAAATAGCTTTATTGAATTTAGTTAAAGCAAAAAAATATGGATTTGTGGAATGAACCTATTTCTTAATGAAATCTTTATTTTAATTTTAAATGCAGCTGCCCTGCCCTATCTGAAATAATCTCCTTATACCTTTCTTGCATTGCTTTTGGTAAAAAGCTTTTCTTCACAAAGTCTATTATTGAAGGAAGTGATGCTTCCATTTTTTCTACAACATTCATTTGTACTTTCTCTGGAATTACATTACTGCTCATGGCTTTCATGAAATCCTTTAATTGTATTTTTTTCTTTTTACCATTAAGAGTTAACCCTAGCTCCTCTTTATCATAAGGCATTACAAGTAATGTAGAAACCATATCATAAGTCGGTGTGAGAACGTACCCGGACTCTGGCATATTTATCAATGAAAAAAAATTCAGGTGCATGTTCATGGACTTACTCATGGTCATAATGTCCATGAGTAAGTTTAAAAATGAGGTTCTAAAAGTGTACTTCAATATATAGTGTCGAAGCTCATGGTTATCTCAATGGATACAATATTCATGATTCCCTTGAATAACTAATTAGAATTAAGTAGTAGTTTATAAGTATTTATAACTTTTCTCAACTAATAATCCTAATAAAACACTAGAATACAAGCATTTAAATTATTTTAGCAAATATTGAATCTGCTTTTGCCCTTGCATTTTTTCGAGAAAACATGTAACTTAGCAGAACTAATTAAAAATTAGTTCTGCTACCACCAACCTCTATACTGCTTCTTTCAGAAGCAGTATAGAACTAGAATATCTCGAAACACATTATACAAGCTAACTTTCCTGCATTGCTTTTGGTCTGCTTTTTTTTCACAGCGCAACTTGATATTTATTTCTTTCTCTTTGTTTTAATAGTATTTCTAATAGAATTGCTATAGAACATTTTATTCTTCCTCTATAAATAGTTTATTAAAGAAATCGTACTAAAGATGTTTGTAGTTTTATTACCAGGGTTCCTGATAAAGAAAATAATAATGATTTTGTACTATATTACAAACATTTTGTTTATATTTGCACTAAATATAGTACATCTTATGAACTCAAAGAAACAAATACTATTCCCAAAACACAAGAAAATACTTGAAGTTTTCGGTGAAAACATCAAGCTTGCAAGGAAGCGTCGTAAGCTGACAACTATCCAGGTTGCCGAAAGAGCAGACATTGCCAGAAATACCCTTTATTTAATTGAAAAAGGAAATCCAGGCGTTTCTTTAGGAGCTGTCTTTAATGTAATGAGAGTATTAGGGCTACAGGATGATTTTCTAATGCTTGCTGCCGATGATGAATATGGTAAAAAACTTCAAGACATTGAACTTCTAGCAAAGAAATAATTATGTCAGCAGATAAAACAGATATATTCGTATACGCTCACTGGCAAGGGATGCCGGAACCGATACTAATTGGCCTCTTATCCGCACATCAAGCTAAAGGACGTAAAGCATTCAGCTTTGAGTATGATAAACATTGGTTAAATGGGAAAAACCTGCGTCTATTGGATCCAGATATTGCTTTCTTTGCCGGACCACAGTATCCGAATAATAAAGCAAATTTTGGAATATTTCTGGATTCCATGCCAGATACATGGGGAAGAACGCTCATGAAACGCAAGGCTGCATTACAGGCGAATGAAGAAGGCAGAAAATCTCCTGTATTAAATGATGTAGATTATCTGCTTGGTGTTGCCGATACATGTAGAATGGGTGCATTGCGTTTTAAGCTCGAGCCTGAAGGCCCTTTCCTTAATAATGGTAACGACTCCCCTGTTCCACCGTGGACATCAGTTGGAGAATTACAGCATATTGCAGGAATGGTTGAGTCAGATAAAATAACCAAACAACTTAATAAATGGATCGTCATGTTGATGGCTCCAGGATCATCGCTTGGCGGTGCCAGGCCAAAGGCTAATATTTTGGATAAAAAAGGGCATCTGTGGATAGCTAAATTCCCATCAAAGAATGATACTATCGATAAGGCAAAATGGGAATTCCTGGCATGGAGGCTTGCAACTGCAGCAGGTATCACCATGTCTGAATCTAAAATTGAGAAAGTAGCCGGGACTTACAATACTTTCTTCACAAAACGGTTCGATAGAATAAAAACTGAACGGATTCACTTTGCTTCAGCCATGACTATGACCGGAAACAATGAAGATACTATTCGTGATAATCCTGCAAGTTACCTGGATATAGCCATGTTTATAGACAATCATGGTGGTGATCCAAATGTAGACCTGCAAGAATTATGGACAAGAATTGTTTTTAATATTGCCACTTCCAACACTGATGATCATTTACGTAATCATGGTTTTTTAATTGATAATGGCGGTTGGAGATTAAGTCCTGCATTTGACATCAACCCTTCAATTGACAAAGCTGAACTAGCACTTACAATTGATGATAACATCGGTGCACTTGACTTTGGTCTGGCTATAAGCGTAGCTGAATATTTCAGGTTAAACGAGAAGAAAGCAAATACAATTCTCAAAAATATTAGAAAAATAGTCAGCAATTGGGAGGGCGAAGCTAGAAAAATAGGAATACCTAGAACTGAAATTGATTTAATGCAAGCGGCATTTCGATATTGAATATTATACCCGATCGGGTATTTATTCCATCATAAATCCAATTTTATACCCTTACGGGTATAATATATTAAAAAGAAGATTAATTATATCCTTTTTTTAACATTATTCTACTCTAATTTAAATCTGTTTTAACCTCAATTGAACCTAGTATAGTGAGAACTTATCGTGCAGATGATCCTGGATTACCTTTTCCATTTGATAATCCGTAATAGATATACTTTCAAAAGGTGAAATGATTCTCTTAAAAATAACTTCATCTTTTTTTAGTTTAAAATATTGGTTGAATGAGCCGATCTTAAGATAAATTGTCGTCACTATTTCATCAGAAAAATATTCATAATTAATAGATTCAACATAAAAAGAACTACTTCCCAAATATCCTGAAAAGCATGGCATGTCAACAGTTTCACCGACTCTGGGCACATTAGGAAGATTATGATATGTTACATGCATCGTTTTGTCGCGCCATGATTTGATATAAAATACATACTTGAATTTCTTGATTGAAAATAAATCTCCATCATAAGCTAATAGTAATGCATCAGAATGTATTTGTTGCAATTGCTTCTTCAATGTTGAGAGTGACATATTCATTTTTTTTGCTAATTCAGAGATACTGGGAAAGCTTGTTTCATAGTCTTCCGCGTAATATTTAAACATTAGATGCTTTAATAACTTTTCATAGGGTTTTCCTTTCTCAAGTAGTTTTATTAATGATTTCTCCAAACAGATTATATCTTTGATAATCGATTTTAATGGAATTGTATCGTCTTTGTCTTTCATGGTTTAAATATTTTAGTGATTACAAAAATGAATAACAAACTTAATTTTTTATAATTTAAAAACATAAATTTGCATAAATGACAGGCGATTTTTCTGCCACGATGTCACATGTCAGAAAAAAGTTGAAAAAAAAATTATAGAATGAAATTTTATTGTATCTCGAAACGCTTGTCATGCCAATGAAATACAGCAATAGCAACGCATTCAGAAAATGAAAATATTCTGCATCGGAAAATAAAAGGAAATTTTTACAAATTCATATTACGCTTTAGGCTGACAATAGCATATTGCGGCCAGTAGCAACACATCGTGGATATAATAT
>Ga0224524_1000266_pt1 | contig 22686 bp, 20 predicted proteins | sample CFST75metaG_FD_179895 | JGI IMG/M metagenome (GOLD analysis project Ga0224524, IMG submission 179895) | Peat soil microbial communities from Stordalen Mire, Sweden - C.F.S.T75 | ecosystem: Environmental > Terrestrial > Soil > Wetlands > Peat | place: Sweden: Norrbotten County, Stordalen Mire... | reverse complement strand
CCTTTGTTTCTTTTTCAATCGGCCGTGTTACAAGATTCTCCATGTCCTCAGGAGAGGTTCCCGGGTAAGGTGTGTTTATAATAATAGTCGGAATGATAATTTCGGGGATCTGTTCTTTAGGAATGCTGATATAGGAAATCACGCCCAGCATCGTAATGATGATGGTAAGGACATATATGCTTGTACGGTTATCAATCGCCCAACTGGTTGCAAAGAATTCCTTGAGCTTCTTCTGTGTTTCTTTCATGGTGAATGCTTATTTGTACTCGATGACCTGTCCGTTGTACAGGTCCTTATAACCGGCAGTGATCAGGTTATCCCCGTTTTTCAATCCGCTCAGGACCTCGGTCAGCCCGTTATAGGTTACACCGGTTTTTATGAATGTTTTGCGGGCCACTTTTTTATCGTTTTCATCTTTGGCAAGGAAAACGTAAAGTCCTTCATCCTTGGATGACTGGATGAAGTTCTGGGAAACGGCGATGATGGAAGAGTTGGAATAATCCTTGATCCGTATAATTGCAATCATGTTGGCACGATATACCATGTTAGCGGAAGGAGGGAGTTCAACTTCAACAACAAATGTCCGGTTGGTCGGATTGATGAACTTACTGGCAAAGGTAACTTTCTGCTGTAGTTCGTCATTGAAATCCGGCAAGAAAATCTTTACCTGGTCACCAGTCTTTATCTTGGAACTATAGGCTTCCCCTACATCTGCAACGGCCTTGGCTTTGGCAAAATTAATCACCCGGAAAGCAGGGACTCCGGCCACTGCCAGTTGGCCAACCTTGATGGGAATATCCTCCACGGTTCCGTCAATCGGTGATGTGATGCTTGACATGCTGATCTGGTCTTTCAAAGAGGCGATTTTGTTTTCGATGGACTCCTTGTTGTTCTTCGCAGTCAGATATTGTACTTCTGAACCGATTTTCTGATCCCATAATGCTTTTTGCTTTTCGTACAGATCGGTCACATAGGTGAGCTGGCTCTGCAGGTCGGAAAGGTTTCGTTTCAGCACATCCGCATCCAATTCTGCAAGCGCTTGTCCTTTTTTCACGGTTTCACCTTCCTTGACGATGATCCTGGTGACCACTCCAGCGGTGCGGGGGCTTACCCCGATATTCTCATTGCCGTCGATCCGGCCCTGGACTTCGATGTAGTGGTCAAAGGGCTGAATAATCAAAGGTTGTACGCTGACGATGGTGGCTGGGGGTTTATCTGTGGCATTCAATTCCTTTTCAAGGTTAGCGATTTGGACAGAGACCTGATCGTGCTCTTTTTTCAGCTTCTCGAGTTTCGCTTTTTTATCCGGACTGCTGCATGCAATGGCTATTATCAACAGGCCAAGACTGAAGAGTGATTTTTTCATGAATACAGGGTTATTAAGGGTGATACTACATACGGTAAAAACAGGTGCAAATATAGAGAAATTCCCGGACGAAAAAACTTTCTACGTATAAAAGTTTCCGGTAAAAATCATGCTTTCGTGTATATTTTATTTTACATGAAAACAGAACAATAATACCTGCCTGCGAATCAATTTCTTCCTGCCGGGAAAGAAATAATTTAAAAACTTTTCTTTGTAAATAGTTTCCCCCGTTGCATTTTAGTATCTTTGTAGAATGGATGAAAAAACCCTTCATATTCTTGAACAGGTAAGGAGGTTATACCATCGTTACGGTATTAAAAGTGTAACCATGGATGATGTTGCAGAGCATCTCTGCATCTCCAAGAAAACCCTTTATGAGTATTTTACCGATAAAGAAGACCTGGTCAGGAATATTGTGATGTTGGATCATAGCAATCGTAACAAATTTTTCCGGGAAATAAAAAACAAGGACTTGAATGCAATAGAAGAACTTTTCGAAGTATACAGGATGATCAATACGATGTTCCGTGATTATAATGCTTCCATGGAATATGATATCCATAAATATTATCCGGATCTGTATTTAAAGGTCAAGGAAATCAGCAGGAAAAAGATGTATGATACAATGTTTAACAATATGAACAAGGGGAAGAAGGAAGGGTTGTACCGAAAGGACCTCAATTCAAAGATCATTGCCCGGTTGCATGTGTTCAGGATTGAAAATATGTTCGACAATGATATTTTCACCATGGAAGAACTGACATCAGTTAAGGTCTTTAATGAGGTTTTCGTGTATCATATTCAGGGGATCATGAGTACGAATGGACGAACTTTTTTTGAAAAGAATTTTAACCGGCTGAAGGCCGATCTTATTTAGCGCGGAAAACCTATCAGACTGTGAAGAATTCCGCCTTCTTATCCGCTATCTCATTACATCGACATTTCAGGGTCTGATCCGCATCCAATCTTCGTATCTTTGATGTTGGTCAGGCAACTATTTTTCTGTCTTTATGTCTACTAAACGGCAAATCTTCGGATGATTTTTGATGAATCTATACTTGAGGGCTGTATTGCAGGAAAGCGGGAAGCACAATATGAATTGTACAAGAAATTCGCTTCCTCAATGCTGGCGGTATGTTTCAGATATGCCAGGAACCGGAATGAGGCCGAAGATCTCCTGCAGGAAGGTTTTCTGAAAGTATTTCAGAAAATTTCATCTTTCCGCAGGGAAGGTTCTTTTGAAGGATGGGTTAAAAGGATCATGATTAACAATGCATTGAACGAGATAAAGAAAAACAGGAGAATACCTTTTCTTGAAGATATCGATGTGATTAATGAAACACAGATTGTCGATCAGAATGCACCTACAGGAAGCCTTGATCCTGTGCCAGCTGACGTACTTCTGGAAATGATAAGGACATTGCCGGAAGGCTATCGTATCGTTTTTACATTATATGTGATTGAAGAATTCAGCCATAAAGAGATCGCCAACGAATTGAATATCTCGGAGAATACCTCCAAGACCCAATTGCTGAAAGCAAGAAGGGTTCTGAAAAATAAACTGAACGAATATTATACTATAAAAAAATACAATTTTGTCAATGAGTGAAGAACGTAAAACACAAGCTGATGCATCGGGCGGATTGGACGCTTTGTTCCGAAAAACGCTTGATAATCATCAGATTGAACCTTCCAGTGGCCTCTGGAAAGATATCAGCCGGAAATTGTTACGGGCTGAACTAGCGCATTTCAATTTCATCAATCTTCCAAAAGCTTACTGGATCGGAGCGGCAAGCGCTGTAGTGGTCGGAATGATCTTTCTCTTTAACCAGATCCCCGATGGAAAAACAACAGAAAATGACTATGTTCCTATTATCATAAAGAACAACACACAGAAGAATTCATCTACGATTACTTCAAAAACCCGGACCACAATCACCGGCATGAAAATGATCACCGGTACTGCAAGTTCCAATGCACAAGCCACACCAAATGGTTCATCTGTTCAACAAATCCAATTAAATGCAGGATCTCCTGCATTGGCAAGCAACAATTCAACCCGGATCACCAACACAAACAGAACAAACAATGCAGCACCTATCCCATCGGGGACAACATTACTAACCCTTACCAGGTCGGATGGCCAATCCAGAGAGGGTAATCTTATACTTTCCCAGGTTAGGAATACAAACAGCTATGAACTGAAATATCTTCCTGTTCTATCTATGACCAGCTTATTCCCCTCCGGGGACGAAGATACTTTATTGCGGTTCACGAACCTCAACGGCATTATGAACATCCCGCTGAAGACAAAGGTTGAAATACCGCATTTCTTTACGTTTAACATGGGTATTTCTCCTGAACTTTCAGTATACCGGAACATCGACAGTTACTCAGAAACCAATTACTGGCTGAATGCCGGTGTGACATATCACATGGGGAAATTCTCCATTCAGACCGGTGTTGGCCTGGGTTATGTTTTTGATCACGGGGACTACCATGTCAACTACAAAAGTAAAGACAGCATCGGATATTTTACCAGCATTATCTCATTCATCGTGACACCCGGTGATGTTATCGTTTTTACCACGAAAGACATCCCGGTTTATGACAGTCTGCAACATGTAGCCGACGACCGTGCCATTAGCCGTTATACCTATCTGCGTATCCCGCTTATGCTCGGATATGAACTGGTTGAGACCAACCGTTTTAGTCTCGGAATAAAGGCAGGTCCGGCCATCTCTTTGCTCATTGGATCAAAAGAAGCCTCACCTTACATTGATTATCCCAATGCACGCTTGATCCGTATAGACAACAATAGCTTATCGCGGGTCAAAATGAACTGGGAATTCCAGGCAGCCCTCAATCTTGAATACAGGTTGGTTAAAAATTTCAGCATATACGCAGAACCATCCTATAAACATTATTTCAAACCATTTGAAACGAAGGAATCAACCTCGACTTCAGCAAAAGATCCCTATTCCGTTGGAATTGAAATTGGTGCCCGGTTTGACCTCGGACTTAAAAAGAATAAACCATGATTAAAGCCCGTACACTTATATTATTTCTTCTGATATTTTTCTCTGCCGGTAAGGCATCCGGGGTAACGGTTTACCTAAGAGGTACGATCACTGACATCCAGGGTATTGCCGGGGTTCCGGGGCACAAAGTGTATATTAAAACCGATTTTTCATCGCCGTTTCATTACTACAAAACGGTGTATACGGATGATAATGGTTATTACGCAGATACCGTTCACAATGTACCAGCTTATCCGGTGTCGTTCCAGATTTCTACTTTTGATTGCAATAACGAAGTTCATATAATCACAGGGTTAAGTACAAATTCTCCTATCATTGCTGATTTTCAGATCTGTGTCCCTCCATACTCGGGTTGCCGGGCCGATTTTACCTGCGACAGCATTGCCGGATTGGATTACCAGTTTACAGATCATTCGGAAACCAATTCGTCTATCTTTTCCTGGAACTGGGATTTCGGGGATCCTGCTTCCGGAGCAAATAACCTTTCTTCCTCCCAGAATCCACATCACCTATATTCCGCTTCGGGCATATATAATGTTAAACTGCGTATTCATGCTGTGAATGGGTGCCAGGATTCACTTGTTAAAACGGTGTTTATCCGGATACCTGAGAACCGGGTCATTATCTGGGGGCATATAATAAACGAACAAACCGGTGAACCAATCTTAAACAATCCGGTGATGATCAATGCCACCCTGATCCAATACTCAAGTGTTGTATACAGCGATGTTAGCGGGGCCTATGCAGATACCATCGCTGCCATACCCGATGGTATTCCCATTAGTGTTGCTACTTATGATTGCAATAATCTTCTACATTCCAATACAGTTTACAGTTCACCTTTGCCGCTGGAGGTGGATTTTAATATTTGCCTGAATGAGCAATGCAGAGCAGGATTTATTGCAGTGCTGGATTCCAATAACAAGGTTCAAAATACATTTTTGTTCCAGGATCTTTCTTATGGTGATCCTAACAAATGGACCTGGACTTTTGGCGATGGCGCAACGAGCCAGGAGAGAAACCCCATCCATCAGTTTACAACACCCGGGAATTACACGGTTATCCTTTCCATTACCAAAGAAGATTCGTCCGGAGCCTGGACTTGTTTCGATTCTACCAGCAGGATCGTTAAAACATCCTCTTACTACAATATCGGAGGACTTTTGTTTGCCGGGAAGTTTCCGATTAACAATCCACATAATTCAGGAGATACAGGAGTGGCTTATCTTTATAGAGCGCACAACCAGTGGATCGTTCCTGTGGATACGACGAATTTTACCTATCTGGGATATTATACGTTTCTGAATGTGCTGGAGGGAACCTACATCGTAAAAGCCAGGTTGACAGACGGCTCGGTTCATTACGACGAATTTTTACCTGCCTACAACGGGGACCAGGTAAAATGGCAGATGACCGACTCCTTTTTGCTCGATCAAAATATCTTTGATAACTCTATTCATCTTTTTGCTGGCAATGACAGTTTATCCGGGCCAGCCATGCTGCAAGGGTCAGTGATTCATAAGGACGACAACTCAACACTTTTCAACGCGGAAGTATTGCTATTCGATGACAACCTGGTTCCGGTCAGAGCTACGAATACAGATCCCGAAGGTTTTTTTGAATTCGCTGCCCTCCCTTACGGAACCTACAACCTTTACCCTGAAGTTACCGGAAAATATGCCAGAATATTACAGATAACCGTCGATTCATTACATCCTGTTGCCGATGGATTGAAGCTTGAAGTTTTCGACCATGACGTCACCGGGATATCCCCGGGTCAGGAAAAGAGCAACATCATGATAGGGAAGATCTACCCAAACCCGGTTACAGAAGATTTTCAATTCTGGGTCCGATCGCCGAACACGATAAGGATTCAAGTTGAGATTCTGACCCTTACCGGGGAGCGGATCTTCTTGAAAACAGTTGGTTCGGTACAGGGAAGGATGTTACTGACCCTTCCATTACAGAATGTACCATGTGGCATTTATTTCCTGGTAGTGAAAACCGGAGAAGGCCATATTCTCAATACACAAAAGATCATAAAAAATTAAAATGCCAGGCAACCATTCAATATAATTGTGTTTCTTATTCATTGATTCTTCAGATTTACTCAAAAATAAGCTGTAATTTTAGCGTTCATAAAAAAAAATATTATGAAAAAGTTTTTCTCTCTCCTTATTATTTTGCTGGTCACAACCTTCTCCCTGACCGCTCAGACCATAACCGTTCATCTTTCCGGTACGGTATTACGTGATTCAACCTATGCGCCTGTTGTCAACCATGAAGTGATCATCCAAGCTGACAGCAATACCTACGGGTTTACCTTTTATGCCTCCAGGTTTACAACCTCAACCGGGTCCTATGATTGCACGATACATAATGTTCCTTCTTCAGGAGTTGCAGTCACTTTTATGGTGATGACCAAAAACTGCGACAGCACCTGGCTGGTACAGACCTTTGTCGGGACCATCACTCCTGATACGGTAAATTTTCTCATCTGCAACGGGAACAATGACGGTTGCCATGCATTATTTAGTTATTCGATTGATTCAACATCGCAAAATGAGGTACAATTTACTGATTTAAGCACAACTTCTTCAGGTTCCATTGTCTCATGGCACTGGGATTTTGGGGATGGATCATCGCTTTCGACTACGCAGAACCCAACCCATGTTTATGCAAACTATGGAACCTACTCGGTTTGTCTGACCATTGAAACTTCTCTTGGTTGTACCAGCACTGTTTGCCACGATGTTACAGTAGGCCAGAATACGGAATGTCATGCCAGCTATACACAATACGCTGACAGCACCAATATTCTTCATGTGCACTTTTATGATGCAAGCACACCGCAAAACCTTATTACTTCCCGGCTGTGGAATTTCGGAGATCCAAGTTCGGGAACGATGAATATTTCCACCACTTATGATCCATGGCATGTATTCACCCATGCCGGACTTTTCAATGTCTGCCTCACCATCTCAACCTCCACCGGTTGTACTTCGACTTTCTGCGACAGCATAATAGTTGGATCTAACAGTAGCAATTGTGAAAACTGGATCACTTATACAACTAACGGACTCACGGTTTCTTTTGAAGGCCATACCCATAGCGCTTATCCGGCCACTTACAGCTGGAGTTTCGGGGATCCGCAATCCGGAGTCAATAATGTCTCAAACCTGCAAAACCCGGTCCACATATTTTCAGCCTCCGGCAACTACACCATCATATTGACTACAGTCGATTCAACCGGCTGTGCATGGACCCGCAGTCAGACGATCAATCTAAATGCTACCTGTGATCTTTACGGGTATGTTTACCTGTCAAATTCACTCTATGTGGATCACGGATTTGCAGAGCTGATGCGGGTAGATTCCGGAGTGGTGACCGTTGTGGATTCAAAGGAACTCGGCGATTCATTGGGTATGTATTGGTTCGGAGACGTTCTTCCGGGGCATTATTATGTGAGGGCAACGTTGCTTTCGTCGTCAGCTTATTACGGTCAATATGTACCGACTTACTATATTGATGCCGTTAACTGGAGCAATGCAACCCTGATCGAACTCGGTCAACCGAACAATCCGTATAACATCCATATGCATCATGTCAACAGCTATTCCCCGGGGAACGGTAACATTTCCGGAACCATTACCCAAAGCGGAAAATACAATGGGAACGGAACACCTGCTGCCAATGTGGAAATACTACTGATGGATGTTTCCAGCCAGGTACTTGCGTTTACGATGACCAATGCCAACGGCGAATTCAGTTTCATTGATATGGCCATGGGAACCTATAAGGTTTATCCTGAAATGATAGAAAAGTCGACAACTCCAACAACGGTAGTGCTCGATGCAAATCATACCGGGGTAAATCTGGTATTTGCAATCCAGGGAGGAAATATTTCAGGTATTCATGATGAAATAATCCAACCTGATTTTGTGATCTCGGATATTTACCCGAATCCTGTTTACGACATTGCCAACCTCACCATCCGCACACTGCATGCCACACGGATCTCCCTTTCCCTCTATTCAATCACGGGGGAATTTATGATGGAGATTCCTTTAATTCTACATCAAGGTGCAAATAAGATCACAATCCCGGCTTCAGATCTCAGGAAAGGATTGTATTATGTAAAGGTTGAAAAACCGGAAGGCGGTGTTGTTGTTAAGAAATTTATTTTAGGCAGATAACCTCATTGGCAAAAAATGAAAAAGGAGCGATCGGTTTTAATGATTGCTCCTTTTTTGTATGAGATTAATGACTCTCAGATGTTGATGGATCCCCCGTGATTTAATACACGGACTTCAGTGATTCCTTCCAGTTTGCTTGCAAATTCCTGAGGATTTGCCCTGAGTTTGAAGTCCGGTTCATTTTCAGGTTTTGCACCCACAACATTATAATGCATGGGGATCACAATTTTCGGCCGGATCATCTTAACTGTTTTAACTGCTTCATCAATATCCATAAGATAAAAACCGCTGATCGGAACCAGCATGACATCAATAAGACCAATCCCTTCCATTTCCGGGATCAGTTCGGTATCTCCAAGATGATACAGCCTTTTCCCACCGGATTCAAGGATCCATCCCACACCGAATCCTTTCGGGTGAAAAGGGACTCCTGGCGCCCTCATCCTGATAATGTTATAAGCATGACAAGCATTCACTGTGATGGAATCAAATGAATAGGTTTCGCCGGGGGCAAGCCCGATCCCGTTCACGGCATCCTGGTTCTGCCTGGAGGTTAGCACCACAGTACCGGGTTTCCGGATCTTTGAAAGAATACCGGGATCGATATGGTCGGAATGACTATGAGAGATCAGGATAAGGTCGCCTGGTTCATTGTAATTCCCAAAAACAGGATCAAAATAGATCGTTTTGCCGGAGGTTTTCACTTTAAAACTACTCCAGCCAAGCCAGGTGATTTCCATCTTTGATAATGTTTCCATTGATTTTTTCTTGCTGTTATGCTATGTATTGTCTTCACTAAACCACTCTGCATAGGAATTTGCAGTTTCCCTCAGCCGGAGGGAGAATAACTTAACGCCTTCCGGAAGCAGGGGAATAATCCTTTTTGAAAAATCGGCCAACAGGTTTTCGCTAGTCGGCTGATAATCGACCCAGACGATATTGCAAAAAACATCCCTGATTTTCTGAATATCTTCCACCGGGTAATCCTTGTTCAGGATGAGGGCATGATCCACAGTATCGATGATGTTTTTCTTGATGATTTTTTTCAGATCTCCGAAATCCATTACCATACCTTCTTTCGGCGAGTTTTTGTCCCCGACCGGAGTTCCGGTAACGGTGACAGATAATTCATATGAATGGCCGTGAATGCTTTTGCATGGGCCGTCATAACCGCGCAGGGCATGGGCAGTTTCGAAACGGAATTCTTTAGTGATTCGGATCGTTGACATGGAACGAATTTAGATACAAAGTTAGTGAAAAATTAAAAAGCGTTACGAGTCACGCGTAACGCGAAAAGCGTCATATAATTCCGAGATGGTCGAGGAGGATTTTTGTACCGATCCCGATCAGGACAATCCCTCCCAGCAATTCAGCCCACTTTGCCGGGATGAAGGTGGATTTTGCCCCTAACCTTGAACCAATAAGAGATACGATGAAGGTTACACCGGTAATAATCGAAGCAGCTTCCAGAATGTTCACTTTGATAAACCCCAAACTGATACCTGTAGCCAGGGCATCTATACTGGTGGCAACCGACAAGGTCAACAGGACAGAAGTCTTCCGGATGTCGGTAGGCTTTCTTTTTGCTTCATGGACAAAAAACTGACTGACCATCCGAAGCCCGATGAAGGCCAAAATTCCGAATGCCAGCCAGTGATCGACAGCCTGGATCAACGATTGAAAAGAAGTGCCGATCAGCCATCCAACCACCGGCATCAATCCCTGGAAAATCCCAAAGAACAACGACATTTTCAGGACATCTTTCCATTCCAGTTTTCCACAGGTTGAAAAACTTAACGATACGGCAAAACAATCCATAGAAAGACCCAGTCCGATTAAAAATATTTCGAAAAATGACATGTTCGAAAGGTTGATACTTTTCGTTCGTGATCAACATTCATTTTCTTCGTTAGGTCTATGGACAGAAAACTAAGAATGGAGAATAGAGGAATGAGAACGGAGGTCAGAAGCCGAAATCCAATTTCCATTCCCTATTCTCTATTTTCTACTCTCCGGAATATCAGCCCAAGGATCTTCTCCAGATTATCGGCATCCGTTTGATCAAATGCATTCAGGGTAGTGCTGTCTATATCAAGAACTCCGATGATCTTGCTTTTAGTATCCCTGAGAGGCACTACAATTTCTGATTTTGACCTTGAATCGCAGGCAATATGGCCGGGAAACTTATGAACATCCGGCACAATAATCGTCTTCCCCTGGTTAATTCCGGTCCAGCAAACGCCGGTATTATTTTTCAATACCTGGCATGCAACCGGTCCCTGGTATGTTTTTACGATAAGTTCGCCGTCTTTCAGGCAATAGAAACCGGTCCAGAAAAAAGTTTCCATTTTGTGATGAAGAACTGCCACAATGGTTGCCATCCTGGCATCGATATCATCTGATTTTTCGAGGAGGTCTTTTGATTGAAGATAGATCCGGAGGTAGCGGTTCTTTTTCTTTTGTGATTCCATTTCCGGACTTTCAGGCAAGATCCAGTTCGATAGTAAAATGACGCATGATGGGCGCTTCATGGATGATCCTCACGCCCTGAGTAAGTTCATCACGGCGGTCAAAAACATTTTTCAGCGCAACTGCCACCACGTCCATGTGATTATTGGTATATACTCTGCGCGGAATGGCAAGCCGGAGGAATTCAAGTTTCGGATAGCGGTTTTCTCGGGTTACTGGATCACGGTCGGCCATGATCGCTCCGATTTCCACGCCACGCACGCCCGATTCAAGGTAAAGCTGTATAGCAAGCGTTTGCGCCTGGAATTCTTCTTTTTTAAGACCGGGAAGAAAACGTTTGGCATCCACAAAAACAGCATGACCGCCAATGGGCTGCTGAATGGGGATTCCGAATTCCATCAACCGGTTACCCAGGTATTCGACTTGTTTAACCCGGGTATCGAGGTACTCAAAATCAGTTCCTTCGTAAAGTCCTTGTGCGATTGCATTCATGTCGCGCCCGGCAAGTCCACCATAAGTAATATAACCTTCAAACATGATGTTGAAAACACAGCACTGCCGGAATAGTTTATCATCCCTCATCCCGATGAATCCCCCGATGTTCACGATCGCGTCTTTCTTGCTGCTCATGGTCATGACATCTGCATAGGAAAACATCTCCAGGGCGATGGTACGGATTGGCACATCTTTGTACTTCTCCTCACGTAACTTGATGAAATAGGCATTTTCGGCAAACCTTGCCGAATCGAAAATAACGATTTTTCCGTAACGGTCTGCAATCTGCCTGACCATCCTGAGGTTTTTCATTGAAACAGGTTGGCCACCTGCTGAATTATTGGTCAGGGTAACAATGATAAACGGGACCTTATCGGCAGATTTCTTTAACACATCTTCCAGTTTCTCCGGATCAACATTCCCTTTGAAGGGATGGTTGCAGGTAGTATCAAAGGCCTCGTCGATCGTGCAATCCACAGCAAATGCCTTGCGGTATTCTATATGTCCTTTCGTGGTGTCAAAATGAGAATTGCCGGGAACCAGGTTTCCTTCTTTCACCAGAACTGAAAAAAGAACATTTTCTGCAGCCCGACCCTGGTGGGTCGGAAGAAAATAATCAAACCCCGTGATGTTGAATATCGCTTCCTTCATCTTGTAATAAGACGAAGCACCTGCGTAACTTTCATCGCCCAACATCATCTCCGACCATTGCTTGTCACTCATAGCTCCTGTTCCTGAATCTGTCAGAAGGTCAATAAAAACATATTCACTCTTCAGGAGGAAAAGATTATACTTCGCGTCTTTGATCCATTTCTGACGTTCTTCTAAGGTGCTCTTCCGGATGGTCTCAACCATTTTGATCCGGTAAGATTCAGAAAAAGGAAGTTCCATAAAAAGAAATGAGGTTTATTAAGCTTCAAAGATAGAATTTTTTTCTGACTAAAGATTTTTTCGGAAGAGTTTGTGTAATTTGCAAATTTCATGTAGGTTTGCTAACAGAAAGAAACATTTAATTATGCTATAATTTCATTTTTATCGAAGGAGGATTTAATAACATGACTACAAAAGGAATTGATGGAATCACAGGATTGAAGAAACTATCCGATTTTTCAGAACTTGCAAAAAAATCCGGAAAGAAAAAAGTTGCCGTTGCTGTGGCTCACGATGAACATTGCCTGGAAGCTGTTTGCGCCGTAATGAAAAAAGGGATCATCGATGCCATTCTGGTTGGTAACGAAAAAAAGATCAAAGAAATCGCTGAAAAGCTGAACCTGGATCTTACGAATGCCACCATATTTAATGAAGAGAATGATGCCCTGGCAGTAAAACGTGCCGTCAAATTCGTTCGAGACAAGGAAGCCGACATCCTGATGAAAGGAAATGTCACATCTGCAATTTTCCTCAGGGGAGTTCTGGATAAGGAACAGGGCCTGCGGAAATCGGAAGTGCTTTCGCATTTTTCCATTTTTGAGGTTCCAACATACCATAAACTGATTGGATTGACCGATGCCGCCATGGTGATCGCTCCCGACATGAAAACAAAAGTCGCCATCATCAACAATGCCGTTGAATTCATGAATAAACTAGGCTATCTCAGGCCAAAAGTTGCCATGCTATGTGCTGTGGAGATGGTGAATGAACAGATGCCGGCTACATTGGAAGCTGCTTTGATTGCCAAAATGAACCAACGCGGGCAGATAAAAAATTGCATCATTGACGGGCCACTTGCATACGACAATGCCGTTAGCAGTGAAAGTGCAAAACATAAAGGGATCATAAGCGATGTTGCCGGAGATGCCGACTTGCTGGTTGCTCCCGATATCGAAGCCGGAAATGCATTGTACAAATGCTGGGGATTTTCTGCGAATGCCCAGCTGGCTGCCGTTATCCTTGGCGCCGCAGCGCCCATCGTTCTTACTTCGCGTTCCGATACGGAAGAATCAAAACAGGCTAGTATAATCCTGGCTGCTGCAGTAAACTAATTTTCTTTCCTTTCCGCCGGGAAGGTTTGAAATACCCAATAAGGAACTTTCATCTAATCAAGAAACACTATGGCAAGCCGGTTGTTTTCCACAAAATCAATAGACAACCTGATGAGTCAGGCGTCCGATTCCCAAACCGGTTTTAAACGGACTCTTACTGCAACGAATCTGACAACCCTTGGGATCGGGGCCATCATCGGGGCGGGTATTTTCGTTCTAACGGGCCAGGCCGCAGCACAATATGCCGGACCGGCTATTGTCATTTCCTTTATCATCTCGGGGCTTGCATGCGGATTTGCCGGTCTCTGCTATGCTGAATTTGCTTCCATGATCCCAATTGCCGGAAGCGCCTATACCTATGCATATGCCACACTGGGAGAATTCCTGGCATGGATTATAGGCTGGGACCTGATCCTGGAATATCTGTTTGCTGCTTCCACAGTTTCCGTCGGTTGGGGCGGATATGTTGTAAGTTTCCTTCATGATTTTGGGGTTCACATCCCAACTGCTTATACAGCAGCAACCGGAAGTGTTCTTGTAAATATCCCGAACATCGGATGGCAGCAGGTTACAACAAACCTGGTTTCTAACCTCCATATACATGGGATTGATATTAATACTTTGCCGCATGTCACGGCCATCCTTAACCTGCCTGCCATGTTTGTCATTGTGGTTCTTTCTTTATTACTGGTCATTGGTATCAGGGAATCAGCCAATTTCAATAACATAATGGTTATCACCAAGGTATCGGTCATCATTTTGTTTATTGCCATCGGAATCGCATTCATCAAAACCGGTAACTGGCATCCGTTCATTCCGAAAAACACCGGTGTATGGGGTCATTTTGGCTGGAGCGGGATCCTCCGGGGGGCAGGTGTGATCTTTTTTGCATACATTGGTTTCGATGCTGTTTCCACAGCTGCCCAGGAAGCAAAAAACCCTCAGAAACATATGCCGATCGGCATTCTGGGATCCTTAAGCATCTCCACGGTTTTGTACATTCTGGTTGCCCTGGTTCTTACCGGGATAGTTAGTTACACAGCCCTGAATGTTGCTGATCCGGTTGCCGTAGGGGTAAATGCAATGGGAAATGGAATGTTCTGGTTGCGGCCAATCGTAAAGATCGCAGCCATTGCAGGACTTAGTTCAGTAATCCTGGTCATGCTGTTGGGACAGCCCAGGATCTTTTTCTCCATGTCAAAAGACGGCCTCCTGCCACCTGTCTTCTCCAAAGTCCATCCGAAATTCAGAACCCCATACGTAAGTACGCTGCTTACCGGATCGGTTGCCATGGTTCTGGCTGGAATTCTCCCGATCAGTATTCTTGGAGAACTGGTTTCCATCGGAACCCTACTTGCATTTGTGATCGTTTGCCTGAGCATCCTTGTCCTGCGCAGAACAAGCCCCGGATTGAAACGGCCTTTCAGGACACCTTTTGTTCCTGTCGTTCCCATCCTGGGCGCATTGATCTGCTTTGTTCAGATGGCTGCATTACCTCTTGATACCTGGCTGCGTCTGATCATCTGGATGGGCATTGGGTTCATTATTTATTTTACTTACGGTATACGAAAAAGTAAACTACGAAAACCCATTATACCGATAAAAGAATAACAATTTCGTAATACCTATGAAGGAAATCAAAATACTTGCAATCAATCCGGGATCTACCTCAACTAAAATTGCTGTTTATCGGGATAGTGAGCCGATTTTTCTAAAGAATATCAAGCATAGCCCCGAAGACTTTGTTCCATTTCATAAAATAGCAGACCAGTTTCATTTCCGGAAAGACATCATTCTTCAGCAGCTTTATGATGCGGATATCTCCCTTGAGCAGGTCCATGCCGTAATGGGCCGCGGAGGTTTACTGAAACCCATTCCGTCCGGTGTTTATGAGGTAAATGAGGCCATGATCCATGACCTTGAAAACAGTCCGTTGGGTGAACACGCCAGCAATCTAGGCGGACTTATCGCCCATGATATCGCCATTGAGCTACCGGATGCCAAAGCCTATATTGCAGACCCCATCGTTGTGGATGAACTGGATGACATTGCACGGATTTCAGGCCACCCTCTTTTTGAACGGGTCTCAATCTTTCATGCCCTCAACCACAAAGCGATCGCAAGAGAATATGCCAAAGCCAATCAGAAACAATATGAGGAACTGAATCTTATCGTGGTCCATCTTGGCGGGGGTATTACCGTAGGTGCCCATAAAAAAGGTCGCGTAATTGATGTGAACCAGGGATTGGACGGCGAAGGACCGTTCACGCCTGAACGAAGCGGAACTTTACCAATTGGAGCACTGATCCGGCTTTGCTTTAGCGGAAAATATACCCAGAAAGAAGTCCTGAAGATGAACAAGGGGCAAGGTGGACTGGTAGCCTACCTTGGAACCAACAATGCCATTGAAGTAGAAAAAATGGTCAAAGCCGGCGATCCGAAAGCAAAATTGATCTATGACGCCATGGCCTACCAGGTAGCAAAATGCATTGGAGAGATGTATACTGTTTTGAAATGCGAGGTAGATGCGATCCTTATTACAGGTGGTATTGCTTATGATAGAAACTTCGTTTCTTATATACAGGAGCATGTGCACAAAATTGCTCCGGTCCATATTTTTCCAGGGGAGGACGAAATGCGGGCATTAGCTATGAACGGTTTACTTCTGATCAAAGGAGAACTTCAAGCCAAAGTATACAAGTAAATTACGAAGTACGATTTACGATTAACAAATGATATTACGAAGTACGATCTACAATTTTATTCTTTGCGATCTTAGTGTCTTCGCAACTTTGCGGTGAAAAAAGGCAATAGGCATTAGGGATTGTATTTTATCTTTCTGCATTCCAGCATTTCAGCATTCTGAATTCCTGCATTCATTTATTCTATATTAATTATCTTTGCCACATAGAACAGAATCTAGACCAACCTTTACTCAATGATGAAGAAAATCCAGATGGTAGACTTACGCAGTCAGTACCTTCACATCAAAACAGAAATAGACAAAGGAATCCAGGATGTTATCGACTCCACTGCATTTATCAACGGACCTGCTGTTAAAAATTTCCAGGAAGGCCTCGAAAAATACCTCGGTATAAAACATGTAATTCCCTGTGCCAACGGTACGGATGCGTTGCAGGTTTCCATGATGGCGCTGGGATTACAGCCGGGAGATGAAGTTATCACCGCCTCTTTTACATTCATCGCCACTGCCGAAGTCATTGCTTTACTCAAACTGACACCGGTTCTCGTTGATGTTGACCCCGGTACTTTCAACATCGATCCTAAAGCCATTGAACGGGCCATCACACCCAAAACAAAAGCTATCGTCCCGGTGCACTTGTTCGGACAATGCGCACCCATGGAAGAAATCATGGCGCTCGCCAAAAAACACAACTTGTTTGTGATCGAAGATAACTGCCAGGCTATCGGTTCAGATTATATTTTTAATGATGGTTCACGAAAAAAAAGCGGAACCATTGGGCATGTCGGATGTACTTCTTTCTTTCCCTCAAAAAACCTGGGCTGTTACGGTGACGGTGGCGCCATCTTTACCAATGATGATGAATTGGCTAAGCAACTCCGGGTAATAGTGAACCATGGAATGGTGGTACGATACTATCACGATATTATTGGCGTAAATTCACGGCTCGACAGCATCCAGGCTGCCATTCTCTATGTGAAACTCGGACACCTTGACGAATATGCTGCAAAACGAAGTGCCGCCGCCGATTTCTACGATAAAGCATTTGCAAATAACCCCAGGTTGACGACCCCAGTACGATTTGCAAAATCAACCCATGTATTTCATCAGTATACTCTTGTCATCCGGGATGCCGATCGGAAGAGTTTGATTAATCACCTTGCTGCCAAAGAGATCCCGGCCATGATCTATTACCCGGTTCCCCTACACCTGCAGAAAGCGTATATTGACCCGCGATACAAACCCGGAGATTTCCCAGTAACCGAAGCTTTGTCGGAATCAGTATTCTCACTCCCTATGCATACAGAACTGGATGATGAACAAATGAATCATATCGTTACTTCCGTACTTGAATTTGTAAACCGATAACTATGGAAAAGGAATACTTCTCACACGAAACCGCCGTCATTGACGAGGGCTGCACCATCGGAAAAGGAACGAAAATATGGCATTTTTCACATATTATGAGTCATTGCACGATCGGAGAAAATTGCAATATCGGGCAAAATGTGGTGGTTTCACCTGATGTTGTCCTGGGCAGGAATGTGAAGGTTCAGAACAATGTTTCCATTTATACTGGTGTAACCTGTGAAGAAGATGTTTTCCTGGGGCCATCGATGGTCTTTACCAACATCATTAACCCCCGCAGCCATATTATCCGGAAAGAGCAATACGCCCGGACGCTTGTCCGGAAAGGCGCTTCGATCGGTGCTAACGCCACCATCGTTTGCGGTAACGAGATCGGCGAATATGCTTTTATCGGGGCCGGTGCTGTAGTTACAAAAAATGTAAAACCCTATGAACTGATAGTGGGAAATCCGGGAAGACACGTAGGTTGGATGAGTGAATACGGCCACAAGCTGGAGTTTGACGATAAGGGATTGGCCGAATGCCCGGAAAGTCATGAAAAGTACCACCTGAAAGAGGGGGAAATCAGTAAAATAGAATAACACTAAATGGAAAAGATAATCCACCAACTCAATTTTGCCCTGATCGGTGCCGCAGGTTATATTGCGCCACGGCATATGAAGGCGATCAGGGAAACTGGAAATACCCTGGTTGCAGCGCTTGATCCCTATGACGGTGTCGGGATCATCGATAGCTATTTCCCGGAAGCCAACTTCTTCATTGAACCGGAACGCTTTGACCGGCACTTGGATAAACTACGCCGCCTGGCAGACACCAGGGGTTCCGAAGCACACCGCAAAGTCGATTATGTTAGTATCTGCTCTCCAAATTACATGCACGATTCACATATCCGCCTTGCCATGCGCAACGACGCCTTCGCCATCTGTGAAAAACCAATTGTGTTGAATCCATGGAACCTGGATGCATTGCATGAGATCGAGAAAGAAACCGGGAAGAAAGTATACACGATTCTCCAGCTAAGGCTTCATGCCGTGATCAAAGCGCTACGGGAAAAATTTTTGAACACTCCGGATAATAAAGTTTACAATGTCGACCTGACCTATATCACTTCCCGCGGAAAATGGTATTATCGTTCCTGGAAAGGTAACATTGAAAAATCAGGGGGAATAGTTACAAATATAGGCATTCATTTTTTCGACCTCCTGACATGGATCTTCGGAGAGGTACAAGAGAACACGGTTCACCTGCTTCAACCGGAAAAGGCTGCTGGGGTATTGCATCTTAAAAAGGCCCGTGTCCGCTGGTTCCTGAGCCTGGATTATCAGGATAATCCGGAAGCAATTAAAAATAAAGGAATACGGACTTTTCGTTCACTCACAGTGGAAAACGAAGAAATCGAATTCAGCGACGGGTTTACCGACCTTCACACGGAAAGCTATCGCCAACTGCTGGCAGGAAACGGATTTGGTATGAAAGAAGCCCGGAGCAGCGTTGAGATCGCACACCAGATAAGAAATTCGACACCCATTGGAATAAAAGGGGATTATCATCCGTTATTGAAAACCATACGGCGATAAACCGGGCACCATCTTAAAATACGAAATACCATGAAGATTCTGGTTACCGGGGGAACAGGATACATCGGATCTCATACCGTTGTAGAACTTCAGAAGAAAGGATTTGAAGTAATTATAGCGGATAATTTGTCCAATTCTTCGATCGATGTAGTGAATAACATCAGCAGGATCACCGGAGTTAAACCCTTTTTTGAAAAAGTCGACCTTTCTGAGCAGGGAACTACACAAGATCTCTTCAACCGATATCCCGGCCTGAATGCCGTCATTCACTTTGCGGCATTTAAAGCAGTCGGCGAATCGGTTATGCTACCATTACAATATTACCAAAACAACCTGGTTTCGCTCATGAACCTTCTTCGGGAAATGAAAACCCATGGGATCAGGGATATCGTCTTTTCATCTTCCTGCACGGTTTACGGTCAGCCGGATGTGCTTCCTGTCACCGAGGCAGCGCCCATAAAAAAAGCAGCGTCTCCTTATGGAAATACAAAACAGATCGCAGAAGAGATCATCACAGATGTAAGTAAAGTTACTGCTTTACAGGCCATCCTGCTCCGTTATTTCAATCCTATCGGCGCTCATGAATCAGCACTGATCGGCGAACTTCCATTGGGTGAACCCAATAATCTGATGCCACTTATTACGCAAACAGCCATTGGAAAAAGAGATTTCCTGAATGTCTGGGGGAAAAATTATAATACTCCCGATGGGACTGCAATTCGGGATTATATCCACGTGGTGGACCTTGCACAGGCTCATGTGATCGCAATCGAACGCATGCTGGAAGGGAAAAACAAACAAAATGTCGAAATTTTTAATCTGGGAACAGGGATCGGTTATTCTGTATTGGATGTCATCAAATCATTTGAACGCATAACGAAGGTAAAATTGGCTTACAGGTTCATGGAACGAAGGCCAGGTGATGTGGAAGAGGTATGGGCCGATACTGAATTTGCCAATCAGGAATTGGGGTGGAAAGCCCAACGGGGACTCGATGAGATGACCTTATCAGCGTGGAATTGGGAGAAAAGGCTTGCAGGGAAGAATGACTAACAGGTAAACTTGATTATTTATAAAAAAAAACATGAAAACGATTTTGATAACAGGAGGAGCAGGCTTTATCGGTTCACATGTTGTGCGGAGGTTTGTAAAAAAGTATCCACACTATAAAATCATTAATCTCGACAAATTGACCTATGCAGGGAATCTTGCGAATCTTAAGGATGTTGAGAACCAACCCAACTACGAATTTGTGAAAGCGGATATCATAGACGCCGAAGGGATGAATGCGGTTTTTCAGAAATATCCCATTGACGGCGTGATCCACCTCGCAGCAGAATCGCATGTCGACCGCTCAATCAGCAACCCGATGGAATTTATCTTTACCAATATTGTCGGTACTGTTAACCTGTTAAATGCAGCGCGTCTTTCCTGGAAAGAGAACATGGATCATAAGCGGTTTTATCATATTTCAACGGATGAGGTATATGGGTCACTCGGGGAGACTGGCCAGTTTACAGAAACAACTGCCTACGATCCGAGGAGTCCGTATTCTGCCTCCAAGGCTAGTTCCGATCACCTGGTACGGGCTTATTTTCATACCTACAAACTGCCGGTGGTAATCTCCAATTGCTCAAACAACTATGGTTCATTCCAGTTTCCCGAAAAACTAATCCCGCTGTCCATAAACAACATCAAAAACAACAAGCCAATCCCGATTTACGGGAAAGGGGAGAACATCCGCGATTGGCTGTTTGTGGAAGATCATGCCAGTGCCATCGACCTCATCTTCCATGAAGGGAAATCCGGAGAAACATACAATATCGGAGGAAATAACGAATGGACTAACATCAGCCTCATCCATGAACTCTGCAAAATCATGGACCGTAAACTGAACCGGCCCCAAGGGGCTTCTGAACAGCTGATCACCTTCGTAAAAGACCGTGCCGGACATGACTTGCGATACGCCATTGATTCATCAAAACTTCAACGGGAACTGGGATGGAAACCTTCCCTTCAGTTTGAGGAAGGGCTGGAAAAAACAGTCGAATGGTATCTTGCAAATGAAGAATGGATGAATAACATCACCTCGGGTGATTACCAGAAATATTACGAGAGCCAATATGTGAAAAGGTAAAAATTATGCCCCTTCCACGATTACATTCTGCCCGATTTTAGCGATCAATCCCTGCAAAACATTACCAGGACCGACTTCTGTGAATAGAGTAGCTCCGTCAGCAATCATATTCCGGGTGAGTTGTGTCCATAATACCGGTGCTGTTAACTGGGCAACCAGGTTTTCCTTGATCTTTTCCGGATACGTGACACACTGGGCTGTGGCATTCTGATAAATGGGGCAGATCGGGATATGGAAAACCGTTGAATGAATGGCTTCTGCCAGTTCGATCCGGGCAGGTTCCATCAGCGGCGAATGAAATGCACCACCGACTTTCAGCGGCAAAGCCCTGCGGGCACCTGCTGCCTTCAACTTCTCACAGGCAATCTCGATCCCTTTTATACTTCCTGAGATGACCAGCTGACCCGGACTGTTGTAATTTGCCGGAACAACAACTTCATCAATGGATTTGCAGATATCCGCAACCACTGCATCATCAAGGCCAAGAATAGCAGCCATTGTGGAGGGCTCTTTTTCACACGCTTTTTGCATGGCCTGTGCACGCTTGGAAACGAGCAGGAGTCCATCTTCAAATGACAATGCCTTGTTGGCTACCAAGGCGGAAAATTCACCCAGGGAATGACCGGCAACCATATCAGGCTTGAATTTTTCACCCAACGCAGCTGCCAGTATGACAGAATGAAGAAATATGGCTGGCTGTGTAACTTTAGTTTGCCTGAGGTCTTCATCGGTACCTGCAAACATCAGATCGGTGATCCGGAAATCCAGGATCTCATTTGCCTTTTCAAACATTTCTTTTGCCAGCAGTAAATTCTCGTATAGATCTCTGCCCATACCAACAAACTGCGCTCCCTGTCCCGGGAATACGTAAGCGTGTTTCATAACGTTTAAATATGTTGATGATTTTTTTAACTGGCAAGCTGGCGAATTAGTGAACTGGCGATTTGGCGAGTTTTTTCACTCACCAGTTCGCCAGCTCGCCAACTATTACTTCCTGTCTCCTAAAAATCGTAACAGAAACAGAAACAGGTTGATAAAATCAAGGTATAAGGTTAATGCCCCGAGAATACTCATCTTTCTTACATTCGCAGCCTGCGCATTAACACCTGTTATTCCGGCACCGATCCTTTTCAGCTTCTGCACATCATAAGCAGTGAGCCCGGTAAATATCAGAACTCCCAGCACACTAATGATGTATTCCATCATACTGCTGTGCATAAACATGTTGACAACCATGGCAATAATAACCCCGAACAACGCCATCATCAGGATCGACCCGAATTTTGTCAGATCGGTCTTCGTGGTATACCCGAGAACCGCCATGACGCCAAACATTGCCGAGGTAACGGCA
>Ga0224524_1000265_pt1 | contig 22718 bp, 13 predicted proteins | sample CFST75metaG_FD_179895 | JGI IMG/M metagenome (GOLD analysis project Ga0224524, IMG submission 179895) | Peat soil microbial communities from Stordalen Mire, Sweden - C.F.S.T75 | ecosystem: Environmental > Terrestrial > Soil > Wetlands > Peat | place: Sweden: Norrbotten County, Stordalen Mire... | reverse complement strand
GATCCACAATCTGACGCTCTAACCAACTGAGCTACGACCACCATGGTTACTGAGCGGCAAAAATACTAATCTTTTACATTATTTCATACAAGGATGTAAAAATAGCGGACAGGCGGACAAGGGGACAGAAAATGAACCGAAGTCTTAAATCGGTATTAATGAAGAATGAAAAATAAAAAATGAAAAATAAATGGTGAATGATAATTAGATGCGAAACTATTCTTCATTCTTATTTTTTAATTCTTAATTCTTAATTACTTTATCTCCCCTTCAAACGATGCCCGGAAATCCTCCCAAGGGGTTTTCTGATAAGCATCTTCGCCGAAGTAGTGAAGGATGGGTTCAAAATCTTTGGCAACCTGGTAGCCGGAAATAACCGTGAGCCACTGGCTTTTTTCATTCAGGAACACATATGAAGGGTACGACATGTTTCCTTTGAGTAGTTCTATGGCAAGCTGATGGGTCGATCGCCGGCTCGAGGGATTTGGGTTTGTGAACGTTACCCCATCGATGATTATAGTATCCTTTCGCTCTGCATTCAGTTTTACACAGTAAAAATGATTCATCATGTACTCGCTGATAGCAGGGTTCGTGAATGTTTCCGCATCCATCTTCTTACACCAGCCGCACCAGTCGGTAAAAACATCGATGAAGATCTTCTTCTGCTTTTTCTTGTTCAGCTGATAGGCGTCCTCAAAACTATACCAACGGATCTTTTCACCCTGCTGCACAGCCTTCTCCTTGTTCTTATTCTGGGAAAAGGTTTGTTGAGAAAAAGAGAAGATTAAAAATGCAGCTATCGGGAAAAACGCTTTTTGCATCGATAAAAATTTCGGCAAAATTAAAACTCTTTACAGAACAAATCGCCTATTTAACAATAATTATGATTAGGAGATCGGAAATCAGAGATCGGAGGTCAGATCAGGTTAGAGGTTATAACTATCACCACCTCACTACCTCACTACCTCACTACGGTACTCAATGATACACCACAATTTTTCCTTTGCCGATAATGCCCTGATCGTCTCTAACCCGGTATAGGTATATTCCTGCTTTCCAATCCCGTGTATCCAAGCTTATGATGCCGGAAAAAACCTTTTGAAAGACAATCCTGGATAAAGGATCCTGAAGGATGATCTCAACCGGGTAAGGTTTATGCACTGTGATATTTAGTAAACCCATGGTGGGATTTGGATAGATGCTCACTAAATGATGCGGATCCTGATTGTTTATTGAGCTGGGATACGGGAATTCATAGGCACCGATATCAATAATATTTTCTTTAACCCTGGGATTGCCTGCAATGTCATAAGGCTCCATCAGCCAAGGATAGAACAATACTCCCGCATTAATACAGGGTGAAGTTGGCTGCAGGGACCAGTCGACAGATCCCGGAATTGTTCCGGATCCCTCAAATGAGGTAGGAGCCTTAAGTTTAGGATCAGCATCAACATTATGATTCCCGGGGACACCCGTCTGCGTGAAGCAATTATTCTCTATGTCAGTTGAAAGAATACCATCCCAGCTTATGACATTGTCCGGGTGAACGATGTTGTAAAAGATGTTATTCTGAACTAACAGATTCATACCTGCTGATTCGGAATAGGCATACAATTCACTTCCTTTGTATGGCGAATATATTTTATTATTGCAGATCGTATTATTCAGGATATAAACCGGAAGAACACTTACGGTTGAATAACCTCTGTTGAGGCAGATGCCGGCACCTGGATTTTGTGTTGTTGTATTGTTGTAAATAAGATTTTGAATGATGTATGAGGTCAAATGGTATACATTACATGAGATACCGCCGACCGAACCCGATACATTGTTATAGATCTCGTTATTGAAGATCCTTGTTTGGGAAGAACCGTCGCCAAGGCCGAAATCAATACCTCCGGCATTGTTATAAATCTTATTCCCTTGGATAGTGGAATTGCCGCTTCCCTGGATTCCGATTCCTGAATTATCATGAATCCTGTTGTCACGGATCTCAATATTCCAGGCTCCGGGGCACCAGAGAGCATATTGTGAGTTACCAGAAATATCGTTATTAATAACCTTTGCAGCTCTGCAATACCAGCAAAGTACTCCAACTGTATTGGAAGTCAGTGCGCTGTTTTCAATGATCGCTTCCGCATTTGCGTCATAAATATCAATTCCGACGTTGCCACCGACCAGGAAGCTGGAATCCATGACGGCAATTCCGTTCCGGACATCTATGAACCCGGATGTATTCGGACCTGTAAAGCGGCAATGAAGAAAAAAGGAAGTATCGGTAAGATCAGGATGATCAATACTTATCCAGTAGTCATTTGGACTGTATTGACGAAATCCGAACCGGACAGGGTCAGAAGCGTTACCATTTGCACGTAAGATTCCATTCACGATCAGCTGGGTATTGTTGAAAAATTGGACATATGTTCCGGGGCAGATCTCCAGCTTAACATGATTCGCAACTGTAACGTTTCCCAGAATTCTGAGCGTGTCGGTGCAGATGATCGTATCCTGGGTGATGATCCCCTGAAGCCCAACGAAACATGCTGCCGATAATGAAATATTTCCGACTGTTTCATTACCGGCTGAAAAGGACAAAGTATCATGATAATTACCCGGTGATACAGGATGAGCCTTGATGAATATCGTTGTGTCGCTGAATGGTTGAAGGTACATCGACAACGAACCCAAGAAATTCACACTGTCGCTGCTTATCGTAAAAATACCTGAAGTAGAAAGGCTAAAGGTTGCGGCAAGACTGCTCGTACTGCGAAAAGATAAGGACATGACTTTGGATGAACCAGACTCGATCGGGCCAAAATCCAGTGATGCCGAATTAATGGTTATCCTGTAAACAGTATCCGCATGAGTGTGCGGAATAAAGAATTTTCTCAGGATGGTACCGTTCAATCCTATACAGAAAAGAAAACCTGAAGGCGATTTATAGAGAAAATTAAGGTTGCCTGTTGAATAATAATCAGGCTTCCATCCGAATCCGCCTGACCCGGTCACATCGATCTCCTTCTTATACAACAGGTATCCGTCATAATTGCTCATAAACAGCATCTGTACCGGATTGTTGGATGTTTCCGTATAGGAATTGGTAAATGACAATCCCCCGTTTGTCGTTTTATAAATATTCATGGAATCCGGCATTGAAGAATTGTAGTAGTAACCGATGAAATATCCCGTATCCTGCTGAAAGTAGGAATACAAAGGATTATCGACAGGTGGCAGGCCCGTAATGCTCCATGTGTATCCCCCATCTGTGGTTCGCCTCGAAGAACTACTGTAATAGTTCGGCTGGCAATGGTACCATGACCCGATATATAGTCCAACCAGATATGCAAAACTATTATTAAGCTTCTGAAATTTACTTGAATGTTCAAGAGTCCAATCGCCGCCCGTATTCTCCTGCCAGGATGAACCGAAATCATTGGATTGGAGAACCCGATAATTGTCAAACACATTCCAAAATGCGGGTAACTGGAAACAATAGGAGTGACCGGGACAGATGACAAATCCATTCCTTGAATTAAAGAACATCAGATCGGTAACAAGACAGCTGTCATACCCAGTGCAGCGGATGGTAGATATGTAATCCCAGGTGTTTCCCAGGTCCGTGCTCCTGTATAGGCTCCAACCGGCGGCATACAGTGTGTCGCCCCCGGAATTTGCGATACATGTCAGACCATCTGACAGGGAAGCTGACTGGGTCCAATGGGAGCCGCTGTCTGTTGTTTTGAAGATGAAACCGTCGGAACTGGCAATAAAACCCGTCGAATCATTTAAGAAGCAGCCACTGACAAGGTTTTTATTCGTTCCGGAATTAATGACCTCCCATTGCGAATGTCCGGTGAGACAACTCAAAAGAAGTACGGCGAGAAAAAATGGCCTCAACTTTTTCATTTTCTACACGAATTATTTTGGTCCAAAAAAGAATTGAGAAATATGCAAATTCAGCCTATCCAGGAATCAGAGATCAGATCAGGTTAGAGGTTATTACTATCACCACCTCACCACGGCCCTCTACTCCCGCGACCGCTCAATTTCTCTTTTCACATCTTTCTGCTTAAGCGTTTCCCGCTTGTCATAATGATGTTTTCCACGTGCCAGCGAGATGGTCAATTTGGCTAATCCCTTTTCATTGATAAATAGCAGGGTAGGGATAATTGTGAACCCTTTTTCCTTTACTTTGATCTGCATTTTATGAAGTTCCCTTTTATTTAGCAGCAGCTTACGGTCGCGTTTGGGTTCATGGTTGTTGTAAGTCCCATATACATATTCCGCGATGTGCATGTTGATCACGAAAAGCTCACTTCCCCTGAATATGCAATAAGCGTCAACAATGCTGGCTTTTCCTTCGCGGATCGACTTGATCTCGGTTCCGGAAAGTTGGATACCAGCCGTGAAATCCTGTAACAGAATATATTCATGGCTTGCCCGTTTATTTTTAATGTTGATGCCTTTTTCCAAGGTTTATTTTTTCTCCGGTTTCAGCACCACTCTCACATAATGTTTAGGGAGCAGATAAGTGTTGGCTGCAAGTTTAAGATCTTCTATGGTAACAGCCTTAACCCTGTCCTTGAAATTCAGGATGGTGGCCGGGTCGGTACCATCATAATATACTGACTCGATCTTGCCAAGCCAGAATTCGTTCTTCTCAAGGTCGGTTTCCCGGGTACGGATTAATGTTTCCTTTGCCTTGTTCAGGTCAATTTCGGTAGGACCCTTAGTCCTGATTTTTTTGATCTCACCGAAAACAGCCTTGGTCAGTTTGTTGGCAGCTTTCGGCGAACAGCCAAACATCACCATAAACTGGAATTTCGATTTCGGGTAATGCTCCGGATCGATCATGATATGAGGGGAATAAACGCCACTCATCTTTTCCCGGATCACTTCAATGAGTTTGATGGAAATAATCTCCTTAAGCATATCCAGTTCCAGCAGGTTCTTAGGATTATAGTCGAATGGCTCCGACATAACGATCCCGACCATGCCCTGTGGATCAGTTCCTTTGTATAAGGTATTGTTAACGACTCCTTTGGGGAATTTGGGAGAAACATCTACCCAGGCTTCGGGCCGGTTAAGAGAAGGCAGGCTTCCAAAATATTTGGTCACCAGGGGAGTAATCGTATCGATGGAAAAATTCCCCGTAAGGAAGAATTTAAACTCCTTGGCGCTCGCAAACATTGCAACATAAATCTTATATAGCATGTTCAGGTTAACCTGCTTCAATTGCTCCGGCGTCGGGAAAATGACTATCCTTTTGTACCCTGGATAGGCCGACTTGAAAAGAGTATCATAAAAACTCATCATCGGGCTGCTCTTCATGAATTTGATCTGGTTTTCGGTTTGTGACATGAAGGCTTTGAATGCAGTAGTGTCTTTTCTCGGCCCCTTGAAATAAAGGTATACCATTTGCAACAGTGTTTCAATATCTTTTGGAGTGCTGTTTCCCCTGAATCCTTCTTTAGTATCACTGATATATGGGTGAATCTCAATGTTCTTTCCTTTCAGCTTTTTCTCGAGTTCTACATTATCGAAGTCGCCTGCTCCGCTCATTTCAATTACCTGTGCGGCATAATTGACCGACATGAAATTGTCATCCGGAATCACTGAACTGCCACCTAAGCAATAAGCAGAAAGAAGGATCTCGTCATTCTTGAAATGGGTGGGCTTTAATACTACCGTAACCCCGTTGGCGAGTTTTAACTCGGTGAAACCAAGTTCTGTATTTTCCTTCGTGCTGACTACTTTTGATCCTTTGAGATCAGCAGTAACAAGTGGTTCTTCCTTAAATTTATCAATATAAGGCTGCAGATCGGTCGACTTTGAGTTCTTGATGATCTTCAGGATATCGGCTTCTGTCGGCACCTCAACACCGCTTTTCTCAGGCGCCATGACTACCAGGGCCATGTTGTCGTCGCTCACAAACTCCTTTGCAAGGGCATTGATGTCTTCCAGTTTTATCTCCGGCAAAAGATTTTTTACATATTTGTAAGCCTTCCGGGCACCTGGAATCGGATCTCCCGTAAGGAAATTATTCACATAATCGTTTGTAAGGCTCATCGATTCAGTTTTATCGAATTCCTTTGAGGCCTTTTCGTACTGGCTGAGCATATCCTCTTTCTGGCGCTCAAATTCGGTTTTAGTGAACCCGAAACGCTTTACCCGTTCGTTTTCTGCAAGAAGAATATCCAGGCTTTTATTGATCTGGTTTTCTTTCGACATGGCATAGACCATATATGCATCTTTATTTCTGGCCAGGAACTGTCCGTAATCTGCACTTGCAAAAACATATGGAGATTCCGGCTTTTGAGAGATCTCATTAAAACGGTTGTTCAGCATCCCTGTAAATAACTGAGCCATCATTTTATCCTTGAAGTCACCAAGGTTCTTTTCCTTTTTCAACGGGTGCTTGTAAAACATGAGGATAAGGTTCTCTGTAGCTTCCTTATCGGTTGTAACTGCGATGAGGGGTTCCTTGTTATCCGGGATATCGAATTCAGTTCTCGGCTTTTCCGATGGAGGATTTTTAATTCCTGAGAAATGGGCCTTGATTTGGGCTTCCGCTTTTATGGGATCAATATCACCTACCACGACGATCGCTTGTAAATCGGGACGATACCAGTCGTGGTAAAAATCGCGAATGAGATCATGTTTGAAATTCTGGATAATATCCACTTTCCCGATCGGGATGCGGTTGGCATAAACAGATCCCTTGAAAATCACTGGGAAGAATTTTTTCATCATGCGGTCCTGTGCACCCAATCCCATCCTCCACTCTTCAACGATAACACCTCTTTCCTTATCGATCTCTTTATCGTCAAGTAACGCATTGTGCGACCAGTCTTCCATTACCTGGTAACCCTTGTTCAGTAGAACCGAGTCGTCGGATGGAAGCTGAAGCTTATAAACCGTTTCATCGAAACTTGTGTAGGCATTGATATCGGCTCCGAATTTCACACCGGTCTTCTGAAGAAAATCGATCAGTTCATTGTGGGGAAACGTTTTGGTACCGTTAAAATTCATATGCTCCATAAAATGTGCGAGCCCCTGCTGATCATTATTCTCAAGAACGGAACCGGCATTGACGGCAAGCCTTAGCTCGACCCTCTTTTCAGGTTTTTTATTATACCGTATGTAATAAACAAGTCCGTTGTCCAGTTTCCCGATCCTGACATCAGGATCAACAGCCAAGGGAGAGGTCAGGTCGATCTGCGTTGTTTGGCCAAAAAGCAGCGAAAAGCTCAGTACAAACAGGAAGAGCATTGAAGTGGTGAAGATTTTTTTTCTCATATAATTTTCGTTTAATGTATTTTCATTCCTGAAATTTCTGCAAGTTACGCAATTTCAAAATTACGCCTGGCATCACAAAAGAAAATAAAATATAGCAAATCTACTTCCCCCGGATCAGATCTTCAGTGTAATTCCAAACAGGAAATTGATCAGGGCTTGCGGAAAGTATCCATTCGACTCATACAACTTCCCTTCCAGGTAATAAGGGTAAACCCAGGCATTGGTTTCATATTTATTGCTGAAAATATTATTGACAGCCAGGTTGAATCCGATTTCCCTGATCCATTTTGTTTTAATGATATATCCGGCAGACACATTGCTGACTAAGTAGGGATTCAAAACACGGTCCTTGTTTGAAGAATTATCGATAAATTGTTGTCCGATGTACCGGGAAGTGAGGGTCAATACAAGGTTCTTCACAGGGATAAAGGTCAGGTTATTCTGTAGGATAAAGCCCGGAGAGAAGGAAAGATCGGTTTTACCCAGGAAATGGCTTTGCTGTCCGATCAGGCTCCAGGAAGCATCATAGACGTCGATATACTCCGTAAAATCCTTGATCCTGTTCACACTCAAGGTAGATGTGATATCCCATTTGAGCCATTTAAAAATGTTAGCCCCGGCGGTGATCTCAATCCCGGTACGATAGCTGTGCGGCACATTGGTCATGATGGCCTCTCCCACGCTGTTGATCTTTCCTGTAAGCACAAGTTGGTTCAGGTAATTCATGTAATAAAGATTTATACCTGCTCTGAAATTCAACAGTTTCATATCATATCCCAGTTCCCAGTCATTCACGGTTTCATAAGTGGGGATATTTCCCGGCTCTGAAACTTCATAGTTGTTCCGGTTAGGTTCCCGGTTGCCGACGGCAAAGGAGAGGTAAACATCTTGTTTATCACTGATGGTATAATAGATCCCTGCCTTGGGATTAAAAAAATTGAATTCGTGCACCTGGTCCAATGTCCTCAGGTCTTCCAGCGTTCCATCCATCTTGTAATAAATATTCCGGTACTGGAGATCGGCAAAAAGGTTGAAATGCCTGAAAACAGTATAAGTGGCTTTCATATACACATTAAAATCCTTCTTCGTTCCGGTTCCATAGTACCAGTTTCGATCATTATCCCCGTTTGAAGCATATTCTGCCCAGATCGCCTTTCCGTAATGCTTGCCGTAATATCGGTTCCAGGCTCCTCCCAAGATGATCTTCAGTTTATCCCCACGGTTATAATTACCCGAAAAAGTGATCCCGTAAAAATCATTATCGATCCATTTCTGGTTGATCAGGTCGGTCTGTTTGATCGTATCCGTTCCGATGATCACATCGTTCAGGTTATAGGCTGATAAATATTGTCCGGGACTGTAATTCTCATAATAACCTGATCCCTTGGTATAATGCAATGCTGCATTAATATTAAAGTCGTGGTTTATTTCCTGTGAAAACAGCAACTGGTAATGCGTTTGGGTATAATTATCAGTCTGGTTTTTATAATAGGCAAGATTTCCGTTTTTGTCGTTATATTCGCCTGCAGGGTTATAGGTACGATTGGTGCCAAGTGAATCTTTCGGAACGCCTTCCCAGGCCTGGTAAGTCTTTTCATATCCCGACAGTACATTGAACTTCAGGGTTGTTTTCCTTCCATAATATCCTCCGGAAATACTGAATGAAGTGAGTTTCGAAAATGCACGGTCGATATACCCATCGGAGGTGATGCGTGAAATCCGTCCGTCAAAAGCGAATTTGTTATCCATCAATCCGGTCCCGAATCGAAAGGTGTTCTTAAAGGTATTAAACGATCCTGCAGAACTATTGAGTTCGCCATAGGGATCCTGCCGGAAGGGTGTCGTCTGCACATTGATCGAAGCGCCGAATGCACCGGCTCCGTTCGTGGAAGTGCCAACACCGCGCTGCACCTGGATGCTTCCTGCTGAAGATGCAAGATCGGGCAGGTCGACAAACCATACACCCTGTGACTCTGCATCGTTCAGTGGGATGCCGTTCAGGGTTACATTGATCCGTGTAAGATCGGAACCCCGGATATTGATACCGGTATATCCGATACCGGTACCGGCATCGGAAGTTACGACCACTGAAGGTGTATTTTCAATGATGAACGGTAGATCTTGTCCCAGGTTGTTCTTCTCGATGTCGATACGGTTCACCATAGAATAAGTGGTTGGGGTCTTCTCCTGTGCCCGTGTGGCAATAATGTTCACTTCCTCTCCGAGAATGGCACTGGGCTCCATGGTAAAATCCATGATCGTATCATGTACCAACCGGTATATCCTGACGATGGGCTGGTATCCCATGAAGGAAAGTTTCAGCGTCCAGTTGCCCGGTTTCTGTACCCGGATCCGGTATTTCCCGTCATTCACGCTGGCAGCGTTGATAAATGTGTTTTCAATGGTAATATGCGCGCCAACCATGGGTTTGCCCGAATCACGATCACGAATGGCGCCGGAAACCGTGACCTGCGTATATCCTTGCGCACAAAATGCAAAAAATAAAGCAGCAGAAACCAACAGCTTTCTGCACGAAGAATTTCTAAGTTCTTTTTCTTGGTTCATGCGATTGATCTTTAAAGGTTAAACAGCTTTAACAATCAATCCTTTAAGGGAAATGTGTTTTGAATTCTGCTCCTCCCTACGCCGGCATTATCCGGATCAGGTTCAAAGAGTATAATCTCAGCCTTAAAGTCAGGCACCCCTATTGGAAATGATGGAACAAAAATAATAAATATTCAATGATTACCGAAGATAATTCCTTTGTGTTTTCCTTTATGCGCATTTGTGGTTAATTTTTTTACCACAAAGGAACATAAAAGGCTTCACTAAGGCACAAAGGGATTAGCGACATCAGAATCCCTGGCCGTTCAAAAGGTTGTTGTTTTCATCTTCACTGGCATTCTGAAATTTCATCTTTCCGAATTTATATGTCAGGTTGATGCCAAATGACCGGAAAGCGACCTTACGCGTACTGGTCAGGGTAAAACCTTCTCCTGCCAGATTAGTTTTCATGATCACATATTCGTTGAAAGGGTTACTGGTAGTAAGGGCGATGCTTGCTTTATCGTGAAAAAGCTTTTGCCGGATGGCGAAACTATACGATGACCAGGAAGGAAGTTTACCTTGTACAGCTGTACGGGCAGAATTGAAATTCCCGAATACCTCCAAAGCAAGGCTTTTCAGGATCTGCCAGCTGGCGTTCAGCGTGATCCGGTATTCAAAACTGTTGATTGAGGCTGGGGTCGGACCCTTTTCCGTGATGGTTCGGTTATATAGTGAAATGTTTGAGCGGATATTAAAAACAGACGCAATTGGAAATGATCCAAAGATATTTCCTCCTATCGTGGTTTCAGAACTGATATTCGCACGGGTAGTCACGCTGACATCGGAATAAGTGGAATCTCCAATCTTATATGCAGGATAATAGATCACGAAACTCTGAATATCGTCAGTGTTCCAGCGATAATAGGCTACCAAATTTAAGTTCCCACCTTTCTTAAACGATTTATTGTATCCCAGTTCGATCCTGTTCTGCACTTCCGGTTTCAGGTTTGGATTCCCTATTGATATATTATGTGGATCGCTCAAGTTTATGAATGGGTTCAGATCGCGGTAGTCCGGACGCTGGATCCTGTATGAATAGCTCAACTTCAGTGAATTGTTATTCTTAAAATTGTGAGACAGGATCAGTGAGGGAACAAAGGTTGTATATGACGGAATGCTGTTGCCGGGCGCTTCTGCATAATTGATCCAGGTATCGGTATGCTCCACACGTGCGCCGGTTTGAATATCGAGAAAATGAAAAAGCGAAAATGTACCTGTAAGATAGGCAGCGTATATGTTCCGGCTATAATCTAATGTATAGGACTGCGGGTAGTCAGGCACATAATTACCGGTGGACAAATCCAGCGTGTCAACTACTGAAGAACTTTTCTGGTCTTCAAGAGAGGCTTTCACACCTGCCTGCAAGTTTATTTTATCATTGATTGGCTGATTATAATCAGCAGAAATCTCCGTTATCATATCAGTACCGGGGTTGCTGCCATAAATTCCTGAATAAACTGAATCGGTAGAACCCTGGCTTTGCGTTTGCCGGTAATCCGAGAAGTTGGTGGAATAGCTCGAATTATAGTGGATATGCAGTTCCTGTCCTTTCTTCGCAAAAGTGCGTTTATAATTCAGGGTCCAGTTCAGTGAATTTGAGTGGTAGTTGTTTGTGGCATTCAGATTATTCAGGTAAGGGTTACCATCTATCCCCGTTGAATCATATACCACGGAATTTTGTTGGGTAATACCCTTGCTGGAGTTCCCCCAATGATTATAGGTCAGACCGGCTGTAATATTATCTTTCTGGGTAATGCTCCAGTCAAAGCCAAGTCCGGTTTGAAAACCATTCCGCTGAAATTTACTGTCATTGTGTTGAAGAAGTTGAGTTTTGTTAGTAGTATCTTGTGTCCACCGTTCCTGGTCAGTTGTTGTTGTAGATGGAAGTTGAGCGTTACCGCTCAGGAAAGCATTTACGCCAAAGTGACCATGGCGTGCATTGAGGTTGATAGAACCATTTTCCAGGCGAGTCCCTGCCGATAATGATATATTGCCGCTGAGCCCGTTGATACGGGTCTTCTTTAGCAGGATGTTTATGATACCGCCGGTTCCTTCTGCATCATATTTCGCACCGGGACTGGTAATAATCTCAATACTCTGAATCTGGCTTGCAGGGATCGATTGGAGGACATCCACAATACTGTTTCCATAGATGGTAGAGGGTTTTCCATCGATTAAAAAGCGGATATTGGAATTGCCCTGCAGTTCGACATTCCCATCAATATCCACAGAAACCTGGGGCACTTTCTTTAATACATCAATGGCGACACCGGATTGTGAGGTTATATCGTTTTCGACATTATAGACCATCTTATCGATCTTGTTTTCGATAATACTCTTCTCGGCAGTTATAGTGATACCCTGCAGGGTCGTGGCTTTCGGGGATAAGAAAATCGTTCCAAGAGAAACCAGGGGAGCTTGTTCATTAACGTTTATGTTATCGAGCACTTTTTTTTCATAACCCAGGAAATTGATCACAATCCGGTAGGATCCTTTGGGGATTTTGGTCAGCATGAATTTCCCGGTAATATCGGATACCGTGCCATTTATAATTTCAGTCTCATTATGACGGGATAATCCAATGGTGGCGTACTCGATGGGTTGCCGATCGACAGAATCGAGGATGATTCCATTTATTTTCCCGGCTTCGGGGTTACCGGTTGGTTGAGCTTTTAGAACATTTGTAGAAAGGAGCAGGAGGAAGCTGAGGAAAATTGTTCTGTTCAATGATATCGCGTAAGAAAGTTAGAATTCAGGAGAAAATTAAGATGGCAAAAGTAAGAAAAAATTGAATGCGGTTCCACCAGACATCTTCTTCAATCTTCTATCTTCAGACTTTCGACTTCATTTTATGATCTTTCCCCAGCCAATCGATTGGCTGGTTTCCACCTTAACCAGGTATAGCCCACCCGGCCAGGAGGAAATATCGAGCTGTGTGGTAAGCACTTTCATTTCCTTTTCAAGCATAACCTTACCTGTGGAAGAATAAACAGTCAGAATCTTTGTACCCGGTGTTTGCTCCGTTTCAATTGTGACGTTCAGCATAGTTGGAGTTGGGTAAATATGCATGTTGGAAGAACCATTCCGGATTTTATTGATTGAATTCGTTCCCCCGTCTGTGGTTTTTAAAATCGTACCCTGATCACCGACGATGTAACCTGTATTTGCATCTTTGAAATAAATAAAATTCAGGTTATTTCCGGATCCCGACGCCTGTGTTGTCCAGTCGGCGCCGCCATCGGTTGTTTTGATGATTCCCCCACCCGGGGATACTGCGTAACCAGTGCTGATATCCGTAAAGTATACGGAGTAAAGGTCGAGAGCGGAAACCGTTAGAATGGTCCAGTTTGCCCCGGCATTGGTTGTCTTCAGAAATATTCCATTGTTACCAACAGCATAGCCATTGTTCCAGTCAGGGAAAGAAACGCAATGAAGAGATACCGTCGTACCTATATTCACAATTTGCCAGGAGGCGCCACTGTTGTTGGTTTGCAAAACCGTGCCATTCGCGCCAACTGCAATACCGCTCATGGAATTGGTAAAAAAAACGGAGTTCAGCGAATAGGTGGTATTGGAAGTCTGAGTATTCCAGTTAGCGCCACCATTGGTAGTGTGGAGGATGGTGCCTCCATCACCTACAGCATACCCGATATTGACATCTGGAAAAGCAACGGACTTCAATGTTCTTGAAACACCCGATACCTGTGGGCTCCAGGTAGTCCCGCCATTCAAGGTTTTTATGATGGTACCTTCAAATCCTACCGCATAACCAATATTCAGGTCCGGGAATGATATCCCATAGCAATCGGGGGTACCTGGGGTTTGTGTCGTCCAGGTCGCACCACCGTCGAGGGTTTTTGTGACCGATCCGCCGGATCCGCTTCCCCCGATGGCATACCCTGTGGTTGTGGTTGTAAAGCAAACCGAATATAAATTGTTTAATGTCCCTGAATTTAAAGTATTCCACTGAGCATTTGCGGAATTTAGCAATAACATGACCAGCACCAGGAATAGGTAAACTTTTTTCATATTGTCCTCCTTCAGTTAATGAAATTGAAAAAAAATGAACGAATTATTTGTGTAGAAATCGCAGTTTGTTGATGTAGTAATAATTGGTACCTGCAATATACAATAAAAAATTCGACTTCACTTTTAATGAAAGACAAAATTACACAACCAGTTCCGAAGCCCAAGACCACTCAGCCCGGGTAAGAAAAGAATGGAAAAGCTCAGCAGGAACGTTTATAAGGGAACCACTTCTTCAGCTTCGCCAGGACATGGAATTTTTTGGCATATTCTTTTCCCACGAGGAAGATGCCTATCCAGAATGCATTCGTTCCGATGAGTAACGCCGCGATCAGGATGGCAGAAAGCCTCACGCCGAGTTTCAGGAATGGAATAACGAAGATCATTCCCCAGAATACCCAGGTCAGCAGGATCAAGCTAATCCCCAGAATTCGCTGTACTTTGCTGTTCATTCGTAAGACTTAAATTTCATGATATGCAATCAATTCGTCACGCGTGACGCGTGACGGGTCATCTGGATAATCCAAATACTTTTCTGAAATGATAGCCATATATTGAAAATGTCAGTGCATCAGCTACCAAAGCCGGGCGTCTTAGAAGGGTCCATATCAATAATTTCCAATAATGACTTCTGCCCTTATTAAGTATACCGATTATTAAAATTGATTTAAAGACAGCCTTCAAGGAAGAGAAATCGATTTTTACAGTTGTCTCAGTGCTCGGCTTATAATTCTTCAGTAATTGCCGGATTCGTTTATAATAGGGTTTTGTGGTATATATATCGTGAATTATTTTTTTGTACCCATTAACAAGATCAGGTACATTCATCCTGGGGATAAAATTCATGGATAAATCGGTATTGTTCCCACTTGAATCAATGGTTAACCTGTTTTCAGCCTCCAGTCGAGCATAAAGCCGTGTGTTCTTAGGCGCATTCAAAAGCCCGACCATGGCCGCAACGATTCCGCTTTGCTGGATAAAATCGATCTGCCGCTGAAAAACGGATGGGGAATCGTTATCAAAGCCCACGATAAAACCACCGGATACCTGTAACCCGGATTGCTGGATATTTTTAATACTCCGGATCAGATCCCGGTTTTTATTCTGAACCTTGTTACATTCACTGAGAGAGTTTTCCTCTGGAGTTTCTATTCCGATAAAAACTGAATTGAACCCTGTGTCGGACATCAGGCGCATAAGTTCTTTATCATCGGCAAGGTCAATAGAGGCTTCTGTATTGAACGTAAACGGATAATTGTGTTTTTTCATCCATTCTTTCATTGCAGGAAGCAGTTCGTACTTTATCACTTTTTTATTTCCGATAAAATTATCATCCACGATAAATATAGCCCTGCGCCAATTCAGTTCATATAACTTTTCAAGTTCAGCCAATATCTGCTGTGTTGATTTTATCCTGACTTTATGTCCAAAGAGTGAAGTTATTTCACAAAATTCGCATGAAAACGGGCATCCCCGTGTAATCTGGATGCTCATTGAAGCATAGCTTTTTGTTGACAACAAATGGTAATCGGGAACAGGGGAAGATGAAATATCCGGAAATTCATCCGACCTGTATATATTTTTCGGTCTACCTTCACTTAAATCTTTTAGAAACAAGGGGAATGTAATCTCTGCTTCATTCAGGATCAGGTGATCAATCTGAGGATAGTCTTTGTAATCCTGGGTAAACAAGGGCCCTCCCGCAACGATCTTTACTCCGTATTTTACACATTCATCAATGATCTTTTTAACCGAATCCCTTTGAATGTACATTGCGCTGATAAAAACAAAGTCGGCCCATTGAATGTCCTTTGTCAGAAGAGAATTGACACTCATGTCTATCAGTTTTTTCTGCCATGTGGGTGGAAGCATCGCCGATACAGTTATTAAACCAAGCGGTGGTAAAGCAGCTTTCTTTGAAATGAAACGTAAAGCATATTTGTAACTCCAGAAGGAATCGGGGTACTGCGGAGATATTAATAATACATTCATGTTCTACTTTTTGGATGACCTCTATAATATGACTCCGCCAATCCCCGTAACGGCGATGCCAATCAGGGGTGACCAATTGAGGTGATGGGGTTTCTTCTTCATGATACCGGCATTTTTCATGAATAAAATTTTGGAAAAGTTAAGTTGAGATTCAGAAAAAAGCATTACAGAATTATTGATAAAATTTACATGATTCACACATTTGAGAAAACGATCGGCTGATGAAAAATAAAAAACGCAGCAAATTTGAAAATGTGTGAATGATGTAACTCTTTTCTGCAATTGTGTAAGGCTTTCCGGAAGTAAAGGACGCACCTTTGTACTTTGAAAATCAATTCATTATTTAAAATCAATTAAGATGAGAACTTTAAAATTGTTCGCTATCGGAATGGTGTTGTTTATTGCAAGTGCAGTGCAGGCACAGGTTTCAATAAATGTAAAAATTGGTGCACCTCCGCCATGGGGCCCTGTCGGATTTAACGAAGCGCGCTATTACTACCTGCCTGATGTTGAAGCCTATTATGATGTTCGATCGTCGATGTTTATTTATAATAGTGGAGGAACATGGATTCATAAAGCTCATCTTCCCGGACGGTTCAAAAATTATGATTTGTACGGTGGATATAAAGTAGTTATGACCGACTATCGCGGTGATGCTCCTTACACTCATTTCAAGGAGCATCAGAAGCAATATGCAAGAGGATACCACGGGGAAGCGCAAAGAACGATTGGCGAGCGACCGGGAAGAGGAAACCCAGGCATAAAAAATTCCCGCGAAGGCAATCCCGGTAATAAAGAAGTTGGCCGTGGGAATGGTAAAAACATGAAAAAGGGTCATGGTAAGCGCGGTGAAAAAGGCAGGAAGAATTAAATGATCAAAGATCGTGGATGTGAAAGGACTAAACTGGTAATCTGAAAATTAACATTGTACGTTATGAAAAATATATATTGTTTATTGGCTGCGCTAATTATTTGCGTCAATGCCTTTTGCAGTACAGCCGACCCTCTAGTAAAAATTAACGACTCTGCTGTAAAGCCTGTAAAACCTATAAAAACAAAGGTATATCGTGTTAACTACTTTGTGGAAGGGGCTGTAATAATCGCAGGGATGGCTGGAGATATAATTGCCATCCCCCGCTTAAAACATAAGGCGTCGCTCGATTCTACAGAAGTGGCTTTTGCGAATAAGGATCAGCAGAAAAATTTGATTAACTCAGTTGATAAGTGGGCATTAAAACAACCGACTTCAAATCGCACTCTTTGGAAGAAGATTTCCGATGATGGGGAGATTGGCATTTTTCTGTTACCCAGCTTGCTCATGATTGATAAAAACATCCGAAAGGATTGGCTTCACATTTTGTTTATGTATGTGGAAGGGCATACCATTACGTTTACGTTTTACAACTATAGCCCTCTTGGGCCCTTTTTTCAGAACCGTTACCGGCCGGCGGTTTACTATCCTGAATTAGGATTTGATGCCCAAAAGAACAGCAACAACCGCAATTCATTTTATAGCGGACATACAGCTTCCTGCGCCTACAGCACTTTTTTTATGGTCAAGGTATATTGCGATTATCATCCAAATATCGGAGCAGTAAAATATCTTTTGTACCTCGCTGCCTCGGTTCCCCCTTTGTTTATGGGATATGCGAGAATAAGATCTTTGGATCATTTTCCATCAGATGTTGCCGTCGGGTTTGGGCTTGGTGCAGTCCTCGGGATTGTCGTTCCTGCATTACATAAACTTCCATGCAGTAAATATCTTTCATTAGGCTTGTCAACTTCTCCCGATGCTGTGGGTTTAAGTATCCGCTGGAATTTGTCGAATAAACACTTTCTCACTGCAAGCAGGTAATACGTAAAAGAAGCACAACACGGTTTTCCACAATTATCAGAAAATTGCTTCCTGCTTAATTGGTAAGTTTTTTAGATAATTTTAAAATGAAAATTGCAAATACCAAATTAAAGAAAACAATCCTTATTGTAATCGGTTCCATCATCATTACAGTAACGGTTGTTATTTTATTGATTTCGCCCATCGCAAAATACCTGCTTGAAAAATACGCGGAAAAGTACACGGGAAGGCACATTAAAATGAGTTGGATTTACGTAAATCCTTTTACCGGTTACGTTCATATCAGCAATCTGAAAATTTATGAATCAAAAAGTCTTCCTGACTACAAGAAAGGCGACAGCATCTTTTTTTCAGCAAAAGGGGTCAGCGCAAATTTTGCCATGCTTAAACTACTATCGAAAACGATCGAAATATCAGAAATCACATTAGACCAGCCAAAGGGAATAGTTATTCAAAACAAAAAGGAATTAAATTTTACTGATCTGATAAAACTATTTACACCTAAAAAGCCTCGGACCACTCCTTCATCAGTTCATTTTACTATTCTGAGTATAAAAATAGAAAACGGGGTGTTCTGGTACCGTGAAGAAGTTGCGCCAATAAGTTATTTTATCAAAGAAGTAAATATTGAAAGTACAGGCAAGCGTTGGAATGCAGATACCATGGCCGTAAAATTTTCTTTCTCCTCAGGACCCGCAAGCGGTAGCGCAAAAGGCAATTTCACCATCAATTTTAAAACCATGAACTATAGCGTTGCCGCTATCCTTAAAAAATACGATTTGAAGGTCATGGAACAATACATGAAAGAGTTGGTCAACTATGGAAACTTCAGCGCCAACCTTGATGCAGATATAAAATCAACAGGAAATTTTAATGACGAGGAGGATATAAATCTCAAAGGACTGGTAGTATTGAATGATTTTCATTTTGGGAAAAGTCCGGGTGATGATTATGCTTCCTGCGAAAAATTGGTATTAAAAATAGATGAATTGAGCCCGAAGAAACATCAATATAATTTCGATTCATTATCACTTACCCATCCATTTGTAAAATATGAGCGTTATGATTATTTAGATAACCTGCAAAGGATGTTTGGAATAAACGGGGCCAATATTTCAGCAGCTTATGCAGACCCTGCCCGGTTCAACCTGATACTAAAAATTGTCGATTACATAAAGGTACTTGCGAAAAATTTCTTTCAGAGTGATTATAAGATTAACCGGCTGGCAATTTACAGGGGTGATCTAAAATTCAATGACTTTGCTATAAGCGAGAAATTTTCTGCGGATATAAACCCCCTGTTTATTATTGCAGATTCTATCAACAGAAATCACAAGCGGGTTAACGTATCATTAAAATCCGGTATTCAGCCTTATGGCTATATATCAGTAAACCTGAGCATAAATCCAAAAGACAAGGGGGATTTTGATCTGCAATGTCATCTTCAAAAAATGCCCGCTTCAATGTTTAACCCCTATCTGGTTACCTATTCTTCTTACAACTTAGACCGGGGAACCATTGAATTCCATGGTATATGGAATGTGAGAAACGGAATTATACAAAGCGTTAATCACCTGGTGATAATTGATCCACGGGTAACCAAACGGCTGAAAAATAAAGATACAAAATGGCTCCCCATGCCGCTGATCATGTCGTTTATTCGTGAACGTGGCAATGTTATTGATTACGAAATCCCGATCACCGGTAATCTGAAAAATCCGAAATTTCATTTGCACGATGTGCTCATGGATTTACTCGAAAATACTTTTATTAAACCCGCAACAGCACCTTATAGACTAGAGGTGAAAAATATGGAAACTGAAATTGAGCAATCCCATACGTTGAAGTGGAAAATGCGACAGGGTTCACTCCTGCCTGATCAGGAAAAGTTTGTAAATACAATTGTTGATTTTCTGATCAATAATCCGGATGCGTCCATCTCTGTTTATCCTATGGAGTATGCTGAAAAAGAAAAAGAACACATCCTGTTTTTTGAAGCCAAGAAAAAATATTTTTTATTATTTAAAGATCAAAATGCTCTTTCTCTGAACAAAAATGATTCTCTAAAGGTTGATAAAATGTCGGTAAAGGATTCTTTGTTTGTTCATTATTTAAACAAAAAGGTTGGTGGAAACATGCTGTTTACTATACAGGAGAAATGCAACAAATTTATTGGTTCAGCTATTGTTAATGCCAAATTCAAGCAATTGAATAAAGAAAGAGAAGACGCTTTTATTTCGCAGTTTAAGCAAAAAGGTGTGCAAAACCGTCTAAAAATTTATCCCGGTGAGAACATCATCCCATACAACGGCTTTTCATACTACAAAATAACTTACAAAGGTGAAATTCCTGAGGCCTTAACCAAGGCATACCGGAAAATGAATGAATTAAATGATGAAGCGCCGAGGAAAAAATTTAAAAATGACCGTAAGAAAAACAGAAAAGCTCTTTAGGAAATGAAACAATTATAAAAAGCAAGTTCATCAATCAATCACTTTCTCAAAAGTGTGAATTATGTAATATAATTAAATAGTTGTGTAACAGTTAAAGTATTTAATGTATCGACCTTTGTACCGTTGTGAAAAGTTATTCGCAAATTAATCCAAAATAAAATGAAAACAAGATTACTTAATGTATTGAGTGCAGTCATGCTGTTCTTAATATCAACGCTGAGTTTTGCACAAGCTCCTCCACTGGGAACTGCTGCTGATTTCGTTCTTTTCTCTTCTGTTGGGGCAGTGACAAACGTAGGTACTTATAAGTATCTTACCCATCTTACAGGCAATGTAGGCACGAACAGCGGCTCCAGCACCAATTTTGGAAACGTGAACGGTGTTATGCACGATGGTGATGGTGCAAGTTTGCTATGTGCATCAGATTTGCTGTTTGCATATAATTCATTGAGTGCGGCAATAACGGATTCCACTTTAGGACCTGTGATTGGAAACGGGACCACCCTTAAAGCAAAAACATACCTCATGCCAGGCGCAACATCGCTGAACTTAGGTCTAACGTTGAATGCTCAAGGAGATCCCAATGCTGTATTTATTTTTAAGACGCCAACGGCAGTAGCATTTATGTTTACTGCAAACCCTAATTCAAAAATCTATTTGATTAATGGGGCAAAAGCATGCAATGTGTTTTGGCTGGTTAGTGGGGCTGTGGATATTGGAGCTGGAGCTACCATGAGGGGAACTATTGTTTCCCATGGTGCAATTACTATGGCCGCTCAGGACACGCTTGAAGGAAGAGCGCTTACAGTTAACGGAGCTATTACTGTTTCCAACGGGGCTTTAGGATTTTTGGCATATACACCGATAGGTTGTGGAAGTCCTGTTCTTAATGGTCCAACAGCTCCTACATTTGTTGGCTTAGCAAGTTATGCAGTATTTGCTACTACCGGGTCAAATAGCGATTGCGGCACATCGCATGTTACGGGTGATGTCGGAGGGAATGCCATTGCTCCCTCAGGATGGACTCCATTATTTGTATCAGGAGGCATTTATTTCAATAATCCCTCTACAGCTGCGGCTGCAGCCGATTTGCTTCTTATCTATAATAATCTCCTCGGACTCGCTTATGATATTAAGTTGTTGGATCCTGCAGAATTTGGACACAGCCTGGTCCTTACACCTCATACTTACCAAATGGACGCAGCTGTAACATTTACTGATACCATTTTCCTCGATGCACAGGGTAATGCCGATGCTGTATTTATTATCAAGACGTTTGGTGCCTTTGCATCAACCCCTGGATCAAAAGTTAAATTGATTAACGGAACGCAGGCAAAAAATGTGTATTGGTTCGTTACTGGGGCAGTGAGTATAAATGCCAATTCGAGCTTTAAAGGAGCAATTATTGCTCACGACGCGATCGATATACTCCCAGGAGCTTCACTTGATGGCAGAGCGTTTGCAACCACTGGTGCTATATCAACTTGTGGAATGACTGCCACCATTCCTCCCACTTTAATTATTGTTACAGAGCCGGTCAATCAAACAGCATGCGTTGGAAGTTCAGTAAGTTTTTCAGTAATTGCATCAGGAACAGGTCATACCTATCAATGGAGAAAGGGAGCGATATCCATAACCAACGTCATTGGACATATTTCAGGTGCAACTACTGATACGCTTACAATTAATCCGGTGAATCTCTCTGATGCTGCGACAAACTATAATGTTGTTGTCACTGGACCACCAAATGATACTTCAATAAATGTTTCTTTAGTAGTTACCCCGACTGTAGGCACACCAACTGCAATTACAATTTCAGCAGGAACAGAACCTACCTGTCAGTTGACCAATGGTACTACGACAACCACCTATGCAACTACGGCAACAAATAATACAGGCTTTAACTGGAGTCTGAGCAATGGCTTGGCAGGAAGCATCGGTGCTACAACCGGTGTGATGATCTGGGCCAGTGGCTTCTCAGGAACTGTTGATATCCGGGTTACTGCCAATGGTTGCAACGGCCCGTCTGCACAGGTAATACGAACGGTAACGATCACCTCGCCCGTAGGCAATCCAACTGCAATTACAATTTCAGCAGGAACAGAACCTACCTGTCAGTTGACCAATGGTACTACCACAACTACCTATGCAACTACGGCAATAAACAGTACTGGATTTAACTGGAGTCTGAGCAATGGCCTGGCAGGAAGCATCGGTGCTACAACCGGTGTGATGACCTGGGCCAGTGGCTTCTCAGGAACTGTTGATATCCGGGTTACTGCCAATGGTTGCAATGGCCCATCTTTGCAGGTAATAAGAACGGTAACGATCACCCCGACCGTAGGCACGCCAACTGCAATTACAATTTCAGTGGGAACAGATCCTGTATGCCAGTTGATCAATGGAACAACTACAACTACCTATGCAACAACGGCAACCAATAATACAGGATTTAACTGGAGTCTGAGCAATGGCTTGGCAGGAAG
>Ga0224524_1000263_pt1 | contig 22896 bp, 20 predicted proteins | sample CFST75metaG_FD_179895 | JGI IMG/M metagenome (GOLD analysis project Ga0224524, IMG submission 179895) | Peat soil microbial communities from Stordalen Mire, Sweden - C.F.S.T75 | ecosystem: Environmental > Terrestrial > Soil > Wetlands > Peat | place: Sweden: Norrbotten County, Stordalen Mire... | reverse complement strand
TTTCATTCAATTGAACTCCTGACACGAGAAAGGCAATATGCATATTTCTATGCAAAATTTGCTCATCCAAAAACCAATGCTACTGCAATTATTGCTGCTACAAAAAGAACGTAAATCAGCGTTAATGCATTTTCTTTTATCCTGTATATCATAACCCTTAATTTTAAAGCGGTTTTTCCATTACAAAGTTACGGTATTAAAATACCTAAATCAATTCGTTTACGTACGTATACGGGGATTGTGGGGAGTACGTAGAGCAGACAAAAGTAGTAAGTAACAAGTGGTAAGTGGTAAGAGAAGCAGACCCTGAATGAAGGTGTTTTTTAATGCAATAATTTATTGAAATAAATAATAATTATTTCAAAATAAAAACCAATTTTTGGATTTATAAATTTCTCCTGACAAATAGAATGAAAATAAAAAGAGGATGTCTTTTGGGAGACATCCTCTATCGGAAAACCCTTTATATTTTTTGAATGAAAGCAACAGAGAGTAAGGAAGGCAGCAAGGGAGTTCCGAAAATTCTGTAGCACAGTTTAGTTCATCGTCATGCTGATAATTATGATACTTGAAATGAAGGCCAGGTAAATCAGCAAATATGCGTTTTCTTTTATGACCGTTTTCATGACTTGAGGTTTTTAATGTTATTAATATTTTTCAGTTTATATTTTGTTCTTTTAATTTCTGATGTAAAGGTAAATCGACACTTAGCCTCATACAATGCGGAATCAGTTTACATGGACAGTAAATCAGTTAACGGTATGTTGCTGCAAGTTTCCGGCAGAAATGATTTCAACAAATGCATAAATATTATTAACATTGCAGCAGGATATCCTTATGAAATATTTCAATTTTCACACACACACTTTTTATTGCGACGGGCATGCAACTCCTGAGGCATTTGCAGAGGAGGCAATTCGCATGAAAATGAGCGCCATCGGATTTTCGAGTCATTCACCATTGCCGTTCGATAATGATTACAGTATTAAGGAAAGCACATTACAACATTATAAAACAGAAATACTACGGCTTAAAAAAATTTATAAGGATCATTTACAAATCTATCTCTCCCTTGAATTTGATTATATTCCGGGCATTTCGGATGATTTTAATTTTTATAAAGATATGCTCGGCCTTGATTATACCATAGGTTCGGTACACCTGGTAAAAGCAAATAACTCACAATCGCTGTGGTTTCTTGATGGTCCTGAAATCAATTACTCTCACGGACTTTCACATATTTTTAAAAACAATATTCAACTTGCCGTAAAAAGTTATTATACGCAGGTTACTGAAATGATCCTTACGCAAAAGCCTACAATAATTGGTCATATAGACAAGGTTAAAATGTACAACAGAGATAAATACTTTTCAGAAACTGAAGAATGGTATATTGAACTGGCTGAAAAGACACTGGAGGCGGCATTGTCTGCAGGCTGCATCATTGAAGTGAATACCCGGGGTATTTATAAAAAGAAATGTGATTCATTATATCCGAGTATTGCATTGCTTCAGAAAATTTATGCGCTGGATATCCCTATTACCATCAGTTCTGACGCACATGCACCTGAGGAACTAACTTCATACTTCCCTGAAACAATAAGTATTCTAAAAGATATCGGATTTAAAAAAGTAAAATTCTTTAATGGAAAAGATTGGGAAGATTCTTACTTCTGATTTCATTTTACATACATCATATAGAAGTGCTTGATACCGGCTTCAAAAAAAGGTTCTCCGATAACTACAAAGTCATTTCTTAAATAGAGATTTACAGCAGTATGCTGTGAATGCAGATAAATTTTCTTCTTCATAGGCCGAACTTCTTTCAATACCTCTTTCAGCAGATAATCACCAAAACCCTTGCCTCTATGGACTTTTGGGACTGCAAACCTTTCAAGTTTTATACCATTTGAAGTTTCTCTCCATCTTGCGGCACCAACGGGAATATTGTTTTCAAGAAGCAGATAATGATGCGCAGTTTTATCGAATTCATCGGCTTCAAGATTCGGATCAATATTTAATTCTTCCACAAATACATTGGTGCGAATAGCAAATGCTTTTTTAAAAAGCGATTCATCAGAATAATCAAAACGTTGAATGGAAAGCATATTTATTTGTTTATACAAATCTAACAATAATTTATAAAACAAGAGCCGCCGCAGAAAATTCTGCGGCGGCTCAAGGCAGCAATTAACTAAGTAACCGAGGTAATCTAATCTTTGGTAAACTTTCTGTTTACCCTAAGACCATCAGGAGTCGTGAATTGAATTGTATAAACGCCCATATCGAGATGCTCAGCAATAACAGGCACTTTGAACATTCCGGGACCTGCATTTAATTCGTATTCTGACATCTTCTGGCCAACAATACTATAAATACAAACGTTGATCTTAGTCGACTTCAGCAAAGAAATATCAATACTTCCATCGCTGTTAACTGGATTAGGATAAATGGTTCCGACACTGCTTACATATTCCGAAAGTTCATCATTAACCGAAGCTACAATTCCCGAAGTATTTACAGTAACCTTTATATTATTTACATCCTGTGATGCAGCATCAAGAGTAATAATAGCCGGTGTGCAATTGAGACCTGCAATTTCACCATAGATTTTATAGGTACCATAAGCAAGGTTATTGAACGCGAACTGTCCGTAAACATTGGTGTGTGTTGATGCAAGTGCGTTATTACTATTGTCGAGAAGTAATATTTCCACATCGGAAACCGGATCACCGGGACCGGCAACTTTATTTCCACCCTGAACAACACTGCCGCTTATTGAACCAGGACCGGCCACAGGACCATATGTGCTTACCATGTTGATATCATTATAGAGTGATGATCCGCCTGGTGCAACAGTGATCACAGTAGCATCTGCCCAGTTAATGACATCACCAAAGTAAGTTGGCAGATAATCGTTATAATTACTGGAATTCGGGGAAAGACTTGCAAGCATAACGTACGATCCAGGGGATACATTGTTAAAACAATAATGCCCCATGGAATCAACATAAGTGGTGTAGTTATAAGAGTATGCATTGGACAATGAATCGTAGCTTATTAAATCAACATAGGCTGCATTCACACCAACACCATTTGCATAAACAACACCGCAAATATTTACAAGTGATAAATCAATATACTGACACGATGTATAAGTACATCCATTGGGGCCTACTGTTGTAAGGCAAACGGTGTCTGCATAAGTACCGCTAAACTGATGCACAGGGTTCTGATCAGTAGAACCTGTTCCATCTCCAAAGCTCCAGCTATAAGTTGACGCCTGGTTATTAGAAATTTCATAAAAATACACATACGGATAACTTACACTGTAGCTAAAGGTTGACCAGCAACTCTGGGTGTTTGTTGTGTCGACCATAATTGAATCGCAGTATGAACATAACACCACTGCCAAAGTACTATCCGAAATATAAAGACATACAGGATAGATTCCTGGTGTAGAGTAAACATGATAAGGGTTCACCAGATTTGAAGAGGTGCCATCGCCAAAGTTCCAAACATAAACTCCATTCTGGGGAACACCCGAATTAGAATTTACAAACTGATAACCCAGATAATTCGCACTGTCAGCGTAAGCATAGAAAGTAGCCTGACAACCTGATGGATTGCCCAATGCTATTGTCTGGCAATAAGTGTCGGAACAACCATTCCCGTTAGAAATTGTAAGGCAAACAGTATAAGTGCCTTGTCCGTTGTATGTGTGAACCGGATCTTGTAAAGTGGATGTTGCTGAATCACCAAAATTCCAAAAATATGAGACTCCGGAATTATTAGAATACCCGTAAAAATTAACCGTATTATTATTATCCGTATACTGGAAAGATGCCTGGCAGTAAGTAATACTATCGGCAATTACAGAATCGCAGGCCGTAGAACTGCATCCCAAATTGGTGGTTATTGAATGGCAAACAAGGTAGAACCCGCTATCTGCGTAAGTATGAATAGGGTTCTGGGCAGATGAAGTGGTTCCGTCACCAAAATTCCATGCATATGTTGTAATTGTCCCTCCCGATGGATAGGACTGATCATAAAAATGAAAAGTCAGGAGTGAGCCACTTGAATGATTAGAAATGAAACTGGCACTGCATGCTGTTGGATTGCATTGAATTGTAAAATTTGAAACCATTGGTAATGTGCTGCTCACAATAGTATTTGAAGTCATTGCTCCATTGCAGTTAGACGTTGAAATATTGAAAACAATTTGCGAAGGAAACGGAATGGATAATGTATCAACATACAATCCGCTCTGATTAGTAAACACAGTATGATAATATGAGAATATACCGTTAGAAGAATCGGCCGCAATATAAACGGCCTGATTAGGAACAGGCAGGCTGTTCACGCTGTTTGTAATTGTACCACTTATAGTCGTGGTAACCATTTGCCCGAACATGCATTGCATGCCTAGCATCAGAAATGTTATTAATGTGAAAAACTTTTTCATGGCTTATTGTTTTATGATTATAAAATTATGAATTATTTATTTCTTTGACAAATGTGCAAACAATAACAGTGTTATACCAATATTAAAATAATTATTTCTTACTTATTTAAAATTATTTTTTATTTGTCTAATAGCTAATTTAATTGATGTTTTATGCAGATATCTATTACCTGCTAAAACCAATTAACCAATAGTGCAACATATAATAATTAAGCCAGCAATAAATGTTGCATAAATCAGCATGTACAGGTTTTCACTCAGTAATGTTTTCATGATGTTTATGTTTTAAAGGTGAACGATTTTGTTTTCTGATACAAAGTTGCAAAACCTATGAGTATAAAATCAATATCAAATTGTAATATTATTACTCATTCAATTTGATATAATTCATATAATTAACTATTATAATTGATTTATATGATATTTATATTATCTGTTCAAACTTGTATTTTTTATGGTAAAAAATATTAAAAAATCTATTTTTTGTAGCGAATTTTCTTCTAAATTTGTCACTTAATTACACTCCTATGAGCGACCAGGTGAAGCATGAATGTGGCATTGCATTAATCCGCTTATTAAAACCTCTCGAATACTATCTGGCAAAATACGGGACAACACTTTACGGGCTGAATAAGCTTTACCTATTGATGGAAAAGCAGCACAACCGCGGTCAGGACGGCGCAGGTGTTGCAAATATCAAGCTGGATGTGGATCCCGGAATACACTATCTGAATCGCCTGAGATCAAATACCGATGCACCGATTAAAGATATTTTCGACAGGATAAACGAGCCAATTGAAAAAGTTTTTGCAAAAAATCCTGAACGCTTAAGTGATGTAAGATGGCTCAAACATAACCTTGAATTTACCGGTGAAGTATTCCTGGGACACCTGCGCTACGGCACATTTGGCAAGAACGATATTGAGTCCTGTCATCCTTTTGTTTTGCAGCATAACTGGCTTACAAGAACATTAGTGGTTGCAGGAAATTTTAACCTTACAAATGTTGATGAACAGTTTGAAAAACTGATCAACCTGGGTCAGCATCCGGTTGAAACCACAGATACCGTTACTGTCCTTGAAAAAATAGGACATTACGCCGACAATGAGAACGATGATCTGCTAAAAAAATTCAAAGCCGAAGGTTATACAAAAAAAGAAATAAATCCCCTGATTCAGCAACATATAAATGTCCACAACATCCTCGCAAAGTCTTGCAAAGACTGGGATGGCGGATTTGTTATTGCCGGAATGTTCGGACATGGGGATGCTTTTGTACTTAGAGATCCGTGGGGAATAAGACCTGCGTATTATTTTAAAAATGATGAAGTTGTGGTTGTCGCTTCTGAAAGACCTGCCATACAAACTACTTTTAATATTCCTGTGGAACTGGTGCATGAGCTGATGCCCGGGCATGCAATGATAATCAAGAAGAACGGAAGCGCAGACGAAGTATGCTGCAGGGAGCCACAGGAAAAACGTGCCTGTTCGTTTGAACGCATTTATTTTTCCAGAGGAACTGATAAAAACATTTATCTTGAAAGAAAAAAACTCGGGAAATTGCTTGCGCCCACAATTCTGAAAAAAATCAATTTCGATCTGGAGAACACTATCTTTTCTTATATTCCAAACACAGCGGCCACGGCTTATTATGGACTGATAGAGGAGCTCAGCAGCTTCTGCAGGAAAGTTCAGAAAGAAAAAATTATACAGCAGGGTGCATCTATTTCTCCCGAAAAGCTAGAAGAAATACTTGCGCTGCGGCCACGCATGGAAAAGCTCGCAGTTAAGGACAATAAACTTCGCACGTTCATAACACAGGATAATAAGCGCGATGACCTTGTAACCCACGTGTATGATGTAACCTATGGAATAGTAAGAGACGGAATGGACACGCTTGTTGTAGTTGATGATTCCATTGTAAGGGGAACCACCTTGAAACAAAGTATTATCCGAATGCTAGACCGTCTTAAGCCAAAGAAAATTATCATTGCATCTTCAGCACCACAAATACGTTACCCCGACTGTTATGGTATTGACATGGCCAAATTAAACGATTTCATTGCTTTCCGCGCAGCTATTGAATTGCTTAAGGATACCAAGCAAACTAATGTGATAAATGAAGTTTATCAGAAATGTAAAAAGCAGGAGAATTCGGCAAAAGAAGACATTGTGAATTATGTAAAATTCATTTACAAGCCTTTTACACCTGAACAAATTTCTGATAAGATTGCGGAAATGGTAACGGAAAAAGACATAAAAGCAGAAGTACAGATTGTGTTTCAATCTATAGAAGATCTTCATGAGGCCTGTCCTGACAACAAAGGTGACTGGTATTTCACGGGAAATTATCCCACTCCCGGCGGGAATAAAGTTGTAAATAAATCTTTTATAAATTATATAGAAGGCCGTAACGAAAGAGCTTACGGGATTTCATTTGAAAAAGTAATTAATTCGTAACAGATTTTGAATTATAATTTACTTGCCAGCACAGCTGTCTTTTTATAGTGCTTCTGATTGCCTTCAAGATCAAAAACCTCAAAGTAAACCACATAAATTCCAATCCGTGCTTTTTCGTTTTCGTTGGTGATTCCATCCCATGAAAAAGAACCCGAAGTGCCTAACAATTCATTTTTCTTCAGGTTGCGAATTAATCTTCCCTTTGCATCATAAATTGTGATACTGCCCATGTATCCTGCAACATCAAATGTGTAACTGATATTCAGCACATCATTATTTCCATCGTTATCAGGAGAAAATACTTCAGGTGAAATATTTATAGGATCTGCTGTTTGTGTAGCTTCAAGATATTGTGAATTCTTATATGCTGGCGTTCCGAATCCAACGGCCTCGGCTGCTGAATGCCAGTTTGTTTTATCAGCAGTTGGTCTGTTGAAATCAATTCGTTCCAGAGAAATACCGTCGGTTGAGTTCAGCAGCGGATATTGCATATCGGCGGTATAGGTGAACTTATCAATGATTGTTGTCAGGTTTTTTAATGCGAGCACTACAATTCCGTCATCATTATTAAGCGCTGGAAAAGATTCCATTTGTGCAAACCCATTTGGATTTGTAGTGTAATACAGGCTTTTGACCATTTCCGGGTCGGTAGTCAGAACAACATAATCCTGTGGAAAAACAAGATATCCGTCCGGGGCAATATCTTTGACATCTGTTAATATGGATGTAATAGAATCGTAAGATGAAAGTACCAGGTCGCGCAGATCGATAATTTTTGTTGAATGGTTATAAATTTCAACATAATCAACACCATTGTCTTTGGGGTTTGATAAAACTTCATTGATAATAAGATCGTTTAAAAGTGGAATTTCAGGTATTGCAAACTTCGCAGAACTGCTTACAGGAATAGAATTACCAACACAATCTTTTAATGTGTCTATTACTGATAGTGTGTATATTACACCCGGCTGAACAGTTGGAGAATAATCAAGTATTACTGAAGAATAATCAGTTGACACTGGCTTTGCATTTGTTGGATTTCCAATACTATTATCAATTGTAAAATTTGCAGTATTCATCAAAAATGTACTGTCCATCGGTTCACTGAAATATACCTGTATGATGTTGTTATTAATCAGGCTCACCCTTACTAAATGAGGTGCAGTATTGTCAGGGTTAGAAGTATTAATTGAATTTATGGCTCCTGGTGTGCCACCTAACAAACTATTTGACGCCCTCCAGTTGGAGGCACCGCCACATGGGTTATTCGGGTCGATCTGTTCTAGAGTGTAGCCACCATTTTTTTTGTAAGAATCATGATACCAGTCGTCTGTAAATTCAACAGATGATATAATTCTGTGTAATGAATCATATAGCGCAAGTTGGTCCGAGGTATTGGATATACTAAAGCCTGCCACGGCCAGTGCCGTTCCGTAATTGGACATTGATGCTACTCCGCCTAAAGTTGTTAATAATAAATACCCGTGTGGATTAATTGTAGCATCGGGAATAGTTTTGATGGTTCCACCCATCTGAAACATCCAGCCTTTTAAGCTTACCGGATAGATTGAGCGATTGTAAAGTTCAACAAATTCATAAGCCGGCAGATTAACCGGAGGGTCGGGATCGGCCATAATTTCATTGATCTGAATGTCGAATGCTTTGGGTTCATACAAAGAAAAAACGCTGCTGGTTCCGACGACAGTATTTCCGGCGCAATCATGAATGGTGTCAACAACAGTGCATGTATAAAGAATATTTGGCTGCAATGCAGTTGACAACGTGATCACTACTTTTTTATAATCCGGATTAATTATTTTGACTGATGAAGGAATTCCGATCCCTTTGTTAATAGAATAAACAGCGGGATTCAGTAATGACAGGCTATCCAGACCTTCACTGAAATTTAGCTGTAAGCTTGTTGCTGACAACACATTTACACTAAGCAGCTGCGGAGCAGTAAGGTCGGGGTTTACAGTGTGTACTGAATTTTTTCTACCGGGGGTTCCGCCACTTGGATCGATGGAAGCAATCCAGTTTGATGTTTCACCACAAGGGTTTGCGGGGTCAATCAATTCAAGCGACCAGCCGCCATTAGCTTTTGAAGCATCCTGGTACCAAGTATCTGCATAGGTCACGCTATGAATTATATGACCGAGAGAATCTGAAAGAAATAATGTCTGTCCTGTATTCGTTAAAGAAAAACTCGACAAGCCTACAACAGCGCCATAGCCAGCCAATGCAGCAGAAGCTGTCTGTGAACAGATAATTAAGAAGCTGTCAGGTTCAATAATTACCGATGGGAATACTTTCAAAGATGAACCCACATGCATTGTCCAGTTTTTCAAATTAATTGCATAAGGCGTGCGGTTATATAGTTCCGCATATTCATAATTGGGAAGTCCGACAACAGGATCAGGATCAGGCATGAGCTCATTGATCAGGATATCATATGTTTTCGGAGCATACAAAGCAAACACGCGACTGTCGGGCAACATCGTATTGCCGCTAAAGTCCTGAATATTTGAAACTGTAAGTGTATAAATTGTACCAGCATTAAATGGCGAAGTAAAAGTCATATGCACAAGAGAACCGTCGCTTCCGTCTTTTAACACCGCAGACGGGTTTCCAATACTATTACTCACTAAATAGTTTGCAATATTAGATGCAGAAGAAGTACTGACTGTTTCAGAAAACTGTATATCGAGCTGCGTGGCAGAAATTACGTTAACTGCGCTAATAATAGGTTTTGTAGTATCAACCTGAATTGGACCAACATAAAAATCATCAAAATAAAATTTGGTTGAATTGCTTGTAGTGTATTTGCAGAAAATCCCAAACCATGATGTAGTTGTAATGGAATTATCAAAGCCGGATCCTTCAAGCAGAAAAGCAGATCCGCCGGTGGGATCAGAATACAATCTCCAGTTACCGAGATTATCGCGTGTTACTTTTATCCTTAAAGTATTTGTTGAATTATTCGTGTTTGCTATTGTTCCATTAATAATTTTCAACAGAGTGTTGCCTGTTTGTTTATATAGTGCGATACTGTCATTTGCCTCACCAACCTGTACAAAATAACCGTTTAGAGACCCTGTAATTGTTTGCTGGTCGGACACTATGTAAACACGGGCATTATTATTTGCTGAAGTAGCAAAAGAAAACTTTACCCAGAATTGCCATTCAGTATTATTTATTGAAGAACTGGGCGTACACATTATTGTGGTATCTGCTCCGGTTGTATTGAGGTGTAATTGTTTGGAGGCATTCACTTCAAAATTCGTATTGTCTCCGGTCCATGTTGGATTGTTTGCAAAATCTCCGTCTGAAAAATCATCAACAAATTGGGAAAAAGCGGCGAAAGGCAAAAACATTAAGAGTAGAAGTATTTTTCGCATAAAAAATATTTTTATTCTAAAAGTATATCGCAGGTAAATATAGTAATTTTGTGTAACATTGCATGGTTGATTTATCTTATTATTTTTTTTATGAAAGTTGCAGTTGTTGGAGCCACGGGGCTGGTAGGCAGTATAATGGCAAAAGTACTTGAAGAACGAAAATTTCCTGTAACGGAATTTCTTCCTGTAGCATCTCCAAAATCAGAAGGCAGAGATATCCTGTTTAAGGGTCGGGTCTATAGTTTGCTTACAGCAGAACAATGTTGTGAAAAGAAACCGGACATTGCTTTGTTTTCGGCGGGGTCGGTTGTTTCAATGGAATGGGCACCAAAGTTTGCAAGAGTTGGTTCCATTGTAATTGATAATTCTTCCGCATGGAGAATGCACGAAAAGGTTCCCCTGGTTGTTCCAGAAATCAACGCACATATTATAAAAGAAAGAGACAGGATCATTTCAAATCCGAATTGTTCCACCATACAATTATTGATGGCTATTGCGCCCCTTCACCGTCGGTATAAAATTACACGAATGGTTATTTCTACCTATCAGTCAGTAACCGGAACGGGTGTAAAAGCAGTGCAGCAGCTTAAGAATGAAAGAGCTGGCATTCATGGTGAAACGGCATATCCTTATCCTATAGATTTAAATGTAATACCACATGCCGGAACATTTCTGCATTCAGGATATACTTCCGAAGAAATGAAACTTGTGGATGAAACAAAAAAAATCCTGAACGATTATAGTATTCAAATTACGTCAACTGTAGTACGTGTCCCGGTATTCGGCGGGCATTCAGAATCAGTAAATATTGAGTTTGCAAAAGAGTTTGATCTTGAAGAAGCAAAATTAATTTTATCTGAAATTTCGGGTTTAATAATTCAGGATGATATTCTGAATTCCGTTTATCCAATGCCCTTATATTGCGAAGGCAAAGATGAAGTTTTTATCGGCCGACTCAGAAGGGATGATACGCGCCCGAGCGCGCTTAACATGTGGGTGGTTGCAGACAATCTGCGCAAAGGAGCAGCCACCAATGCTGTTCAGATTGCAGAACATGTAATAAGGGATTTCAAAACAGAACCGAAAGCTCAAACTGTTTAACTTAAGGAAATTTAATAAGTGAAATAATTATTCGGCCAGGATAATTATATTATTTTTAAGAACTTCAACAACACCGCTTTTTATTTCAAAAAATTGCGTGTTTTTTTCAGCATTAATAATTTTAATTTTCCCTTTGGCCAGTGTAGAAATAATTGGTGCATGATTATTCAATATCTCGAAAGATCCATCAGTACCTGGCAGTTGAACCAAACTGGCCTCGCCGGAAAATATTTTTTTATCAGGTGTAATGATTTCTATAAACATTATCTGTTTGTGGTTTGAGATTCTTTCGTTACAATGATCCTTTTGTTTATTTTTTTATATTGAAAGCAGGGAAACTATAAAGCTATACGGCATCCTCAATCATTTTCTTGCCTTTCTCAATAGCTTCTTCAATTGTGCCAACCATGCTGAATGCCATTTCAGGATATTCATCCACATCACCATTCATAATCATTTTAAAACCCTTAATGGTATCTTCAATGTTGACGAAAGCACCCGGAATACCTGTAAACTGTGTTGCCACAAAGAATGGTTGCGACAGGAATCGTTGTACACGGCGTGCGCGCTGAACAATTAATTTATCTTCTTCTGAAAGTTCATCCATACCCAGGATTGCAATAATGTCCTGAAGTTCCTTGTAGCGCTGTAAAATTTCTTTTACCTGCTGAGCAGTGTTATAATGCTCGGCTCCCACAATTTCAGGAGTTAAAATACGCGAGGTGGATTCGAGCGGATTAACAGCCGGATAAATTCCCATTTCTGAAATTTTACGGTCAAGAACTGTTGTTGCATCAAGGTGGGCGAATGTTGTTGCCGGAGCAGGGTCTGTAAGGTCATCTGCAGGTACGTATACTGCCTGAACAGATGTAATGGAACCACGTTTGGTTGAAGTAATACGTTCCTGCATAATTCCCATTTCCGTAGCAAGAGTTGGCTGATAACCAACAGCTGAAGGCATACGGCCAAGCAGTGCTGATACTTCAGAACCGGCTTGTGTAAAACGGAATATGTTATCCATAAAGAAAAGGATGTCACGTCCACCGGTTTGTTCATCACCATCGCGGAAATATTCGGCAAGAGAAAGCCCGGATAATGCAACCCTGGCACGTGCTCCGGGAGGTTCATTCATTTGTCCGAACACCAGGGCCAGATTAGATTCTTTGAGTTCGTCCTGATCAACGAGACTAAGATCCCATCCACCTTTTTCCATGGATTTCTTGAACTTTTCACCATAGCATATAACATTTGATTCTATCATATCACGAAGCAGGTCGTTACCTTCTCTTGTACGTTCACCAACACCGGCAAAAACCGACATACCCGAATATCCTTTTGCGATATTATTGATCAACTCCATAATGATTACAGTCTTCCCAACTCCCGCACCACCAAATAATCCTACCTTACCACCTTTTGCATAAGGTTCAATTAAGTCAATAACTTTAATACCAGTATAGAGAACTTCCTTTTGTGTGGCAAGGTCTTCAAACTTAGGCGGATCGCGGTGTATGGAGTATAGCTTTTCCTTTGAAACAGGAGCCATACCATCAATCGTATCGCCAATTACATTGAAAAGGCGACCCCTGATATACTCACCACCGGGCATCGAGATAGGAGCACCAAGATCGGTAACGACCATTCCCCTGGCCAAGCCATCTGTAGAGTCCATGGCAATTGTGCGCACAGTATCTTCGCCAATATGCTGCTGGCATTCAAGTATTACTCTTTGTCCGTCAGGTCTGGTTACCTCAAGAGCATCATAAATATTCGGAAGTTTTTCTTCCTGCTCAAACACAACATCGATAACAGCACCAATGATCTGCGAAATTTTCCCGGTATTAAGTGACATAGTATAAAATTTAATAAATTTTACTCAAAATATTCAGCGAACGAAATTAGCATAATTCTTTATATCAAACAACCTTTGCAGAATATTTTTGCTAATTTTGAAACCCTCAATATTTTACAAGCATCGGGAATTTAACATCCGGGAATACTATAATGAAAGTTTACAGAAACATAGACGATTTCAGTCCGGTTCCAAATACGGTAGTTACAATTGGAACTTTCGATGGTGTGCATTCAGGCCATAGGGTTATTCTTGATCGCGTAAAACAACTTGCAGGGGAAATAAAAGGGAGTTCGGTTGTTATCACATTTAACCCTCATCCGCAGCAGGTGCTGCATCCGGAAGAAAAAAACATTTTTGTACTTAATACAGTTGACGAAAAAATTAATCTTATTGAAAAAAACGGAATTGATCACCTGATCATCATTCCTTTTACAAAAGAATTTGCATCGATATCGTATCTGGATTTTATTAAAGATATATTGATTGATAAACTAAAGGTAAGCAGACTGGTAATAGGTTATGATCATCATTTCGGGAAAGACCGCGAAGGACAACTTGAGCATTTGCAGAATTATGGCAATACGTTTAATTTTAAAGTAGAAGAGATTACCGCACAAAAAGTAGAAGATACCGCAGTAAGTTCCACTAAAATCCGAAAGGCATTATTGACTGGCGATATTGCTGCAGCCAATAAATTTTTAGGTTATTTTTATTCTTTTCGTGGTCAGGTTGTGAAAGGTGATGAAGTTGGAAGAACAATAGGATTTCCTACTGCCAATATGCAGCCTGATGATCCCGCCAAACTTATTCCTGCAGATGGTATTTATGCCGCACAGGCCGAATTTCAAGGGAAAATCTATAAGGGAATGCTATATATTGGCATGCGTTCAACTTTAAATGGAACAATGCGGGTTATTGAAATAAATATTTTTAACTTTGATAAAAATATCTATTCTGAGTTTTTGAACGTTATGTGTATTAGAAAGCTTCGAGATGAAATTAAATTTGCCGGGCTTGACAAACTTAAGGAACAATTATTGAAGGATAAAGAGGACGCAGAAAAAATACTATCAACCATAGCATGAAACTTACGCGATTCAATATTATTTTATTTTTGTTTTTATTGGGTGGTTTTTCTTCCCGTGCGCAAATGCTTGATTCGCTCGCCTTGTCGCAGGAACCGGAATATACCGATCTGACCGAAGCACTTAAGAATCCCGATAAAGTTTACAAGCTTAACCTGCGAAAAAACAAACTGAAAGAAATTCCACCCGCAGTTTTTACGCTCACAAATCTTCAGGAACTGAATCTGAGCAAGAACAAACTTACCAAAATTCCAAAAGATATTTCCAAGCTTACACACCTTGAATTGCTTGATGTTTCGGCCAATGAAATTGACACGCTATATCCTGAAATAGGATTGCTCGTAAATATCAAAAAACTTATTTTAAATCAGAATTTAATAGCTCATCTGCCAAGCACCATAGGCAGCCTGACGAAAATGTATTTTCTTGATATGTGGGGGAATGAAATACAGACACTCCCCAAGGAGATTACAAAATTACAAAACACCCTGAAGGTATTTGACCTGCGCGTTATAAACATTCATGATGATATGCAGGAAGAAATGACGAAACTTTTGCCGAACACAAAATTCTTCTTTTCGCTAAGTTGTAACTGCAATTGATTTGTTTATAATTTGATGGGGTAAAATCTTAAATAAAATTAAAATAGTTTTTTCAATGTTAGCACCCTCTCCTCTTAAACCCGGCGACAGTATTGGTATTGTGGCAACAGCGCGTAAAATATCAGAAGAGGAATTGCAACCTGCTTTTAAGAAATTTTCTGAGTGGGGACTTAATGTTGTTGTTGGGAAAAATATTTATAAAATTAAAAATCAATACGCAGGCTCAGATATACAGCGCACATCCGACTTGCAGGAAATGCTGGATGATGATACTATAAAAGCTGTAATTATTGCACGTGGTGGATATGGCACTGTAAGAATTATTGATAATATAGATTTCTCAATTTTTAGAAAAAATCCGAAATGGATTATTGGCTACAGCGATGTTACTGTCTTGCATTCTCATATTCATCAAAATTTCGGAATAGAAACTCTGCATGCAACAATGCCACTGAATTTTCCTGTTGACGGAAATAATAACAATGCTTTGAAAACATTGAAGGCAGCCTTATTTGGTGAAAAGCTAGAATATCAAATAGCATCAAACACACTAAATAAAATTGGAAAAGCCGAAGGAATTTTGATTGGCGGGAATCTCTCTTTGATATATGCACTGGCTGGAACACCTTCTGATATTGACACCTCAGGGAAAATACTTTTTATTGAAGACCTTGATGAATACCTGTATCATATTGACCGCATGATGATACAACTGAAAAGATGTGGTAAGCTTAAAAACCTTGCCGGGCTTGTGGTTGGCGGAATGACAGAAATGAGAGACAATACAATTCCTTATGGAAAAACAGCAATAGAAATTATCAACGAAGCGGTTTCCAACTATAATTATCCAGTTTGTTTTGACTTTCCTGCAGGCCATATTGAAGACAATAGTGCCCTGATATTTGGGAGAAAGGTTTTGCTTGATGTTAGTAAGGATTCAACCGAACTTTTGTTTTATTAAAACAAGAACATTATGGCTGAACACAATGAGCTGGGAAAAAAGGGCGAAGAAATGGCTCAGGAATTTCTGCTTCGTAAAAAATATAAAATCCTTGCAACCAACTGGAGATATTTAAAAGACGAGATCGATATCATTGCCATGCACAATTCACAGCTTGTGATTGTGGAAGTGAAAACCAGGCGCACCAATGCATTTGGTGAACCAGAAGAAGCGGTGACTAAGAAAAAACAAAAATTCCTGGTGAGAGCTGCCAATGCTTTTGTTGAACAAAAAGCAATTGAAAACGAAGTGCGGTTTGATATTGTTTCGGTGATTGTATGTAGTGATAAATGGCAGATCACACATATTGAAGATGCGTATTACCCGACACTCTGAAAAAATTAAACAATTTATTTTGCTCCGAATGTATATTTAATGGACGTTTCAATGGTCTTGACATTATAAGTAAACGTGGATAACTCCATTCCAATTCCAAGCGTAAGCGCTTTATCCTGTGCGCCAATACCAATAAACAAGCAGTTTTCCGATAAAGGATCAAGAGCAAATTTATAACCAAGGCCAAACAATAACCTGTACGAAAGATCTTCGCCCATTAAACTGGAGCGGATTTTACTGCCAATAAAATAATCACTTCCGAAAATAAAATTGTTGTTGAATTGATTTTGGTAAAGAATATTGAGATGAAGAAATGAACTACTTGCATCTGAACGTGAATAGTGGTAACCCCATTGGGCCACATACTTTCTGTGAACATACATCAGTGTATTACTTTGAAATTTTATCTCAGGCTGAAAGATGTGGTCGGTTGCAAAACCTGCGTACATATTGGCAGTGCTCAATAATATTCCTGCCGACCAATCTGCGCTTCCTTTTATTACTGAAATTGTATCATAACTATAATCACTTTCCATTACTGTTAATTCATGCATGTTTCTTAGGTATCCAAATTTAACAGATGGTGAAATCAGGAATTTTTCCCACAGATAAAACTTTGGCGCATATATCAAACCAAAATACCTTGAAGATCCGAATTGAGGTGTAACCTGGTTGAAATAACCAAGCACTCCAATTCCTCCATGAATAGCATTTATATAAGTGTCGAAAGAAAAATTAAACGACTGGAACTTAGATTTAGTTGGCTGAAGATCGCCTGTAGTAAAATTATGTGCAAGTGAATATTTTCCGTTGGTACCTGCAAAAGAAGGGTTATAGTAAGTTGCCACAGAAAGAATGTGATCGTAGCCGATATCTTCCTGTGCATGCATTGCAGGAATGCCTCCAAAAGTCAGGATGAATAAAAAATACAGTTTTATATTTTTGCTTTTACAGTCCATTATATTCTACGCGAGGAACCAAAATGCTTGATCTTTTATATCTTCCGGGTTTTTTATTTTTTTTGCCGGTTTGAGTTTTATCATCCTTCTTTTTTGAATTTGTATCACTTTTCACTGCTGTGTTTTTTTCAACAACCGTGGATGCCTCTTTTTCTACAACATTTGTTGAAGAAAGTATAGGATTTATTTTATCTATTTCCTTTTGTTCCGGTTTATTAATTAGTGCATCTGCTTTTTCAGGTTTTGTAATCTGCGAAAGTTGTTTTGAAGAATTCGCATCTGCTTGAGTATTTTTTTCTTTTGCAATATCAGCAACTTGAGCGGCTGCTATTGTTTTTGCAGGGGGCGAAATAACCGTATGATCAAATCGTTTGTCATTTAAATTTTTATTTATAGCGCCCTTATCAGAAATGATGTTTTTATGCGTAAGTATAGCACGTTCGGAAATAGTTGATGAGTTGTCAACTCCCTTTGATTGCAGTAAAAGTAGCGGAACCATCACTACAATTACAAGGCAGGAAATAAATATCAGCAGGTTATTCAGGCTAAACCGGAAGCTTCCTTTTTTATCGGCAGGAAGATTTTTATCAAGCTGTTTCTCGAATGCCTTCCATCGGTCGGGGGTATAAACATTCGAGCTATTCTCGTGCCCGTGAAATTTATCCCTGAATATTTTATCAATGTCAGTCTTGCTCATGGCTGTAAAATTGTAATGGTTAGTTTTTCTTTTAACATTTTTCTGCTTTCACTCAGATACCATCTTGAAGTCCCTTCAGACATTTTCAGTTTCTCCGCAATTTCTTTATGCGAATAACCGTCAATTGCATAAAGGTTGAAAACCATCTGGTACGTAGCTGGTAAATCCTGTATAGAGGAATAGAGTTCATCTATATTTGAGGAATCGATTATATCTGCATCAATAAAAGTTGGGTTGTCGTTGTATTCTTCAACATACTGCAATGTTTCTTTATATTTTTTGTTGGCACGCAAATGATCAAGCGCTTTATTAATGATGATTCTTTTTACCCAGTTTTCAAAATTTCCTTCACCCTTGAACTGGTTTATATTCTGAAAAAGGCTGATAAATCCGTCATTCAGAACTTCAACAGTGTCTTCATCATTTTTCACATACCTCCGGCAAACAGCAAACATCCTGTTAAAGAAATTCACATAAATAAATTTCTGCGCGGATCTGTCATTCTTCCCACAAGCTTCTATGATATCTTTTGTAACGACCGACATGAATTAATCAGGGTCCTTTATTTTACTGTTATAACAAATATAGTCAATTATTTAAGCTGAATCAAGTTAAACAAATTAAACACTTTTTTATAAATAGAGGTAATATGTAAATAAAACGTTTGAATTACTAAAAAAATTTCATCAGAAAACCGGACAAACAATTGGTCTTGCCCTTTTGATTTTATTATGACAAGGGAACTGCCAGGAAAAAGATATTTCGTGCGAACCACCTGTAGCGCTTGAAAGCTTGGATACAGTTACATCATAACTGTATCCTATTTTAACCACGCCGGTCTGCAACCCAACCAGTAAAATAAATGCATCAGCATTTCTGAAATCCTGGCGAAACCATAAACCACCCACAAACGGATATTTATTGAAATACATACCATAATTTATTTGTTCAAAATCTTGTTGCTTCATAAATAAAATATTAGGCGAGATGTATGGATCTTCCAGCTTTCTTCTGCGGTGATGCTCCAGATCAATAATACCACCGGCATGCAATGTCATTCTCATTGGAAGTTTACTTACCGATTTAAAACCTTCTTCGGGTTGTGTAAGATGATGAAAAGCCGCCCCTCCAAAAATCCTGTCACTATATAAGAGTAAACCTGCGCTGAAGTCAGCAGTTGATTTAGTAAGAATAGACGGCCGAGTATCCTTTGTATCATATATAAAACCAAATCGTGGATGGATCTGATCTCCGAAAGTTAACTTATCCCAATCCAGGTGAATCTGAAAATACGAAGCCTGGAAGCCTGCTTTCAGGGAAACCTTTTTACTTAAAGGAAGGTTATAGGAATAAATTCCGCTTATTGTTGTTGTTTTCAGAGTGCCTTCGCCCGCAGCATCAGTATTTACAAGAAGTCCAAGACCTCCTGACAGATTATTCACATACTGATCGTAAGATGCGTTATATGTAACATATGTTCCAGGTATTGCCGGCCACTGATTCCTGTAATTCATTACGAGTCGCGGACAGATAGCCGATCCTGCAAAGGCCGGGTTCAGGTATAAGGGATTGGCATAGAACTGCGAGAAATGCGGATCCTGGGCGAATGTTATTGACACCGGAAATAAAAGGATTGCAAGAATAAATTTATACAGATATTTCATAAAAGTGTGAATTGAGGTTGGTAAACCTTCTGTTTCTGAAATTATAGACGGAATTTTTGCACAAAACGTTGGAAAAATAAAATACAACGTTGATTTTCTTTACTGGGAATGAAGTAATATTAGCCTGAATATTAGGAATCGCCTTGCTTGTTTCGTAAATTTGTGCTTCAAAAAATGAGAATAAAAATTAAAAAAGAATAATACAATGAAATATATTGGAATAATTGGAAGCGGAATAGTTGGAAAAACGCTGGCATCAGGCTTTATAAAACATGGATATGCTGTAATGATAGGAACACGCAGCAAAGCAAAACAAGCCGAACTTGTTAATGAATTTAATAATAAAATTAAAGCCGGGAATTTTAGCGAAACCGCTGCATTTGCTGAAATTATTGTTCTCGCGGTGCCTGGACTTGGCGCCAAAGAAGCAGTTGAATTATGCGGTGTGGAAAATATTTGCGGGAAAACAGTGATAGATGCTACGAATCCTATTGATCAGAAACCGCCCGAGAATGGCGTTTTACGATTTTTTACAAATCTGGATGAATCGCTTATGGAGCAGTTGCAAAAGGCATTTCCGGAAGTCCGTTTTGTAAAAGCATTTAACAGTGTTGGCAACGCATTCATGGTAAACCCCGATTTTGGCGGGATACAGCCAAGCATGTTTATATGCGGAAATAATACCGATGCAAAAAAAGATGTAACCGAAATTCTCACCACCTTTGGATGGGAAACAGAAGATATGGGTGGTGCCGAGGCTGCAAGGGCTATTGAACCATTATGCATGCTTTGGTGTATTCCAGGTCTTCGCGAAAACAAATGGTCACATGCATTTAAACTCTTGAAAAAATAAATCAGTCAGTGCAAAAATTTTAGGTATTTTTTAATCTGACTTCTTCCAGAAGTTTCTGATACCAATCGTTTCCATATTTTCTTTTCAGAGGTTCTTCAAGAAATTTAATTACAGAAACATTTAATTCCTCACCATTCCGGCAAGCTGACTGGCACACATCCCAGTCGTGATAGTTTAGTGCATCTACATCATTAAAAGCAGTGATGCGAATAGGATATAAATGACAGGAGATTGGTTTTTTGAAATCAATTTTTCCTTCAAGGTATGCTTTTTCAATTGCACATTTGGCAATCTCTCCGTCAAAATAAGCGTAAGCGCAGTACTTGCCTTTTCTGACCAGCGGTGTCAGGAATTCATTATCATCATCCAGCTCGAAAAACCCGTGTTTCCTAATGGTTTTAATACCATCCTCTGTCATGTATTCCTGATAAACAGAATAATATTTTTCCAATATGGGCACTTCCGATTCTTCCAGTGGTGCGCCCGCATCGCCTGCCACACAGCATTCTCCCTTGCATTTGGAAAGATCGCATACAAATTTTTTTTCAACGATCAGTTCCGATATTAGTGTATTTTCAACTACAATCATATTGCAAAAATACTTGTTTTATTAAAACATTCATTCGGGAATTTCAATAAAATTTGGACTAAAGTCTATGATTGATGCGGTTTTCATTACCCCGACCTTAAGGTCGGGGTAATGAAAAGCTTGAGGATACCGGGCTTCAGCCCAAAACATACAAAAACCGGATTCGACAAGAACCCAGAGAAAATAACCACAAACCATATTAACCTGTCATATTGTAAACTTTTGGATCATATTGTAAAGTCTCAATTCTTTCTTACTTTTGCACCATGGCAAATAATGAAGACATTTTCAAAAAAATAATTTCCCATGCAAAAGAGTATGGGTTTGTATTTCCGTCGAGTGAAATCTATGACGGACTTAGCGCAGTATACGATTACGGTCAGTATGGTTCTGAGCTGAAAAAAAATATCCGCGATTACTGGTGGAAATCGATGGTGCAGTTCAATGAAAATATAGTAGGCATTGACTCGGCAATTTTCATGCATCCTACAATCTGGAAAGCTTCAGGTCATGTTGATGCTTTCAACGATCCTTTAATCGATAACAAGGATTCAAAAAAGCGTTATCGTGCTGATGTGCTGGTTGAGGAGTATCTTGCAAAGATAGAAGACAAGATCAACAAGGAAGTTGAAAAAGCGGCGAAACGATTTGGCGATGCTTTTGACAAAGAACAGTATATAACCACAAATCCAAGGGTGGTTGAGTATAAAACCAAAATGGAAACCATCAGCAAACGATTGTATTCTTCGCTTGGAAGCAATGATCTGGCTGATGTAAAAAGCCTTATCGAAGAACTCGAAATCGCTTGTCCTGTATCGGGTTCCCGCAACTGGACAGAAGTACGACAATTCAACCTGATGTTCGCAACGCAAATGGGATCAACAGCTGAAGGAGCTGACACTATATACTTGCGTCCGGAAACGGCCCAGGGAATTTTTGTAAACTTCCTGAACGTACTGAAAACAGGGCGAATGAAAATTCCATTCGGAATTGCACAAACAGGAAAAGCTTTCCGCAACGAAATAGTAGCACGGCAGTTCATTTTCCGTATGCGTGAATTCGAGCAGATGGAAATGCAGTACTTTGTGAAACCCGGAGAGGAAATGGAATGGTATAAATACTGGAAGGAAACCCGCATGAAATGGCACCTTTCACTTGGTATTCCACAGGAAAAATATCGTTTCCATGATCATGAAAAACTTGCGCATTATGCCAATGCCGCAGCAGATATAGAATTTGAATTTCCATTTGGTTTCAAAGAACTTGAAGGCATTCATTCACGCACTGATTTTGATCTGGGTGCACATCAGAAATTTTCAGGAAAAAAACTTCAGTATTTCGATCCTGAATCAAATGAAAGTTATGTTCCATATGTGGTGGAAACCTCTATCGGCCTTGACAGAACGTTCCTTGCAATTCTCAGCTATGCCTACAATGAAGAAAAACTTGAAGACGGCTCAGAACGCGTTGTGTTGAAAATACCACCAGTTCTCGCTCCAATTAAAATTGCGGTATTGCCGCTTGTGAAAAAGGACGGTCTTGCTGAAAAAGCACGCGAAATTATGGATGCACTGAAGACTGATTACATGTGCCAGTACGATGAAAAGGATGCCATTGGTCGCCGCTACCGCAGGCAGGATGCTATTGGAACACCTTATTGCATAACTATCGATTACGACACAATGAACGATAATACCGTCACTATTCGTGAACGTGATTCCATGCTTCAGGAAAGAATAGCAATAGATAAAATTTCGGAAATAGTAAATAAAAGGTTGAAACCCTTATTCTGAAAGCTAAATTATTCAAGCAAAAGCGTTGAAGTGCCCAGCA
>Ga0224524_1000261_pt1 | contig 22916 bp, 7 predicted proteins | sample CFST75metaG_FD_179895 | JGI IMG/M metagenome (GOLD analysis project Ga0224524, IMG submission 179895) | Peat soil microbial communities from Stordalen Mire, Sweden - C.F.S.T75 | ecosystem: Environmental > Terrestrial > Soil > Wetlands > Peat | place: Sweden: Norrbotten County, Stordalen Mire... | reverse complement strand
GGACATGTCTGTTTCGTATAACAAAGCAGGCGACATATATCAAACCATGGGTGACATGAAAAGCGCCCTTGCAAGTTATGAAAACTCTCTGCAAATAACAGAAGAATTACGAGAACGAAATCCGGACTCATCTGAGTACGCGCGGAATGTGTCTATTTCGTATGATAGGATAGGTGACATATATAAAACTATGGGTGATACGAAAAGAGCCCTTGCAAGGTATGTAAGCTCTCTGCAAATCCGGGAAGAATTACGGGAACGAAATCCGGACTCAGCCGACTATGCGCGAGACCTATCTGTTTCGTATAACAAAGTAGGCGACATATATAAAGCCCTGGGTGATACGAAAAGCGCCCTTGCAAGTTATGAAAACTCGCGGCAAATAACAGAAGAATTACTGAAAAGAAATCCAGACTCAGCCGAGTACGCGCGGAACCTGTCTATTTCGTATAACAAAGTAGGTGACATATATCAAGCCCTGGGTGATCTGAAAAACGCCCTTGCAAGTTATGAAAGCTCCCTGCAAATAGTAGAAGAATTACGGAAACGAAATCCGGACTCAGCCGCCTACGCAAGGGATTTATCTGTTTCGTATAACAACGTAGGCGACATATATAAAGCCTTAGGTGATATGAAAAGGGCCCTTGCAAGTTATGAAAGCTCTCTGGAAATCCGGAAAGAATTACGGCAACGAAATTCCGGCTCAGCCGAGTACGCGCGGGACTTGTCTGTTTCGTATAACAAAGTAGGCGACATATATAAAGCTCTGGGTGATACGAAAAGATCCCTTGCAAGGTATGAAAACTCTCTGGAAATCCGGGAAGAATTACGGAAACGAAATTCCGGCTCAGCCGAGTACGCGCGGGATCTGTCGATTTCGTATGATAGAATAGGCGACATATATAAAGGCGTAGGTGATACGAAAAGATCCCTTGCAGGTTATGAAAGCTCTCTGGAAATCCGGGAAGAATTACGGAAACGAAATCCAGATTCAGCTGAATACCTGCGGGATATAATTGTAAGTTACTACAAGTTGACCGTACTTTATCAGCAATTAGATGATTCAAGGTTAAAAGAAATATACAATAAACTCGGTGAGGCGCTTTTATATATGAAGAATAAAAACATGTATATGGATCCGCCTTTGGTGCAATTGCTATCCTTACTATTGCGAATGTATTAAATCTTTTAATTTGGGGGCGAGACTTTACGATCCGGAAGACGGCCTGTTCTATGGAGCTGACCCGGCAGGTCAGGGATTCGCAGCTTATGGATACTGCGGAAATTCTCCGATAATCAGGATTGATAAAGACGGGAAGTTGAGCATGTTGGTTTAATTTATTACTTTCAAAACTACTTCCGGACTGACAGCAAAAATCGCAAACCGATAACGCCATATATTACAACAAGTTACAATCGCTAAAACACAGAAATTTCCTGAGTATCCCGATCCGCCACGGCGGACAGGCTTAATCGGGAGGGTCGCTGGTTCTCCATAGGATGCTGTGCAGAGCCCAGCCGCTTTCTTATTTCAAATACTAATTTTATTTGTGGGGACTTATGAATCAGCACTTCGTTTATATCATCAAAAATCCCATTGGCAAGCATTACATTTGCGAAACAGAAAATCTTGAAAGACGTTTAAATGAACATAATAGAGATAATTGACATTTTACCGGATGTAATGGTCCCTGGTGATTTTTTCAACCTGTCAAAGTAAATCAGAAGCCGTGCAGCTTGAAAAGAAATTGAAGAATTTTAAAAACCCTAAATATACAATTGAATATCTGGCGGATGATGTTCAAGGTAGAGCATCCTGATCTGCCATAGCTGACAGGATTGATCGGAGTGGTACTGTGCTTTGAGAGTCGACAAGGATCACATGGAGGAACTAAACAGAGCAAGTTTCGCCTTGCTCTAAAGAATAGTGGGGGACATAACAGAAAGCACGCGGATTGTCTTCAGACTGAAAGCGTAAAGATCTTATATCACCGGTTTTTACGTCAATTTGATGTTCCTTATGTTAATTAACATGTCATGAACAGTTTTTATCTTGAGTAAGTAATGGCGAATGCTTAATTTGTCGACAATTATTCACATTGTATTATCAGATGTTCCATAGATTGAATTTTCTCGGCGCCGGTTTTACGTTTTTTATAAGCCTGCTTGTATTCTGTCAAATCTCTTACCCGCAAAATAAAAGTTATTACGTTGATTCGAATAATGGAAGTGACGCCAATACCGGGACTGATTCCGGTACGCCATGGCAAACGCTGTCGAATGTAAATGCAAAAACATTTCTTCCGGGAGATAAAATCCTTTTAAAATCCGGTTCGGTATGGTCCGGGCAGCTTTCGCCAAAAGGTTCAGGAGCGGCCGGTAGTCCTATAACCATTGATATGTATGGCGGCACGGTCAAGCCGAGAATCGACGGCGGTGGTACGGTTACGACGGGAGTTGTCTATCTATTAAATCAGGAATACTGGGAGATCAACAATTTGGAAGTGACAAACAACGCGGCCTCGCAGGCGTATAACAGGCGCGGCGTTTTGATCTCTGTTTCTCTTGCTGATTCCGTTATTCATCATATTTACCTGAAAAATTTATGGGTTCATGACGTCATGGGTACGCTGGGTTCAAGTGATGCAGATGTCTCGGCGAAAAGGACGGGCGGCATCGGCATTGAATCTACGGTAGATGGTGGGCGGTATGACAGTGTGTGGGTTGATGGCTGCGAAATAGATTCTGTTGTTGAAACCGGCATTTGGATTTATAATTCGGCTTATAGCACGAGCAGTAATTATCCGGTCGCGTCGAATGCTTCATGGTATAAAAATCGCATAACAAATCTTCGGATTACCAACAATGAAATTCATCATGTGGCAAAAAACGGGATGATCATCCGGTTGGATGATAGCGGTATTATTGAACACAATGTTTGCTATGAAACTGCGCTCCAGACAACGGGTAACACGATGTTCACCGCATCATGCAACGGCACAGTGTTTCAGTTCAATGAAGGATATTACAATCGGTCAACGGGTGCGGACGGCAGTATGTATGATGCCGATCTGCGAAGCCCCAATGTGATTTTCCAGTACAGTTACAGTCACGATAACGCGCACGGGTTATTCTGGACGTGCACCGACCAGCAGGATTCGGGGATTATTTGCCGGTACAATATCAGTCAAAATGATAAAGGAAATATTTTTTGTATTAATTATCCCAATACTTCAGTCTATTGTTACAACAACACAGTGTATTGCGGAGCGAGTGTTTCACCTGTTATTATATCGGAGCGGAATGTTAACTCGGGGACCCGCAAATATTATTTTTATAACAACATCATTTACAATAATAGCAGTTCTGCGTCATATCAGTATACAACTTCGGGCTATACAAGAACTATAGACTATAATTTATACTATGGAAATCATCCCTCGGGAGAACCATCCGATAGTCACAAACTAACTTCGGATCCTCTATTGAACAATCCGGGGAATGGCGGGACAGGAATATCTACGGTTGACGGATACAAAATTGCTTCAACCTCACCGGCCAAGGGGAGCGGGTATCTTATGTTTAATCATTGCACGCAGGATTTTTGGGGGAACGCAGTATCTTCACCGGTCGATAGAGGCGCAAACCAGGCGGCGGCCGTAGTAAGCACTCCCTCAGTTACAACTTCCTCCGTTGCATCTATTACGTTTTCTTCTGCCACATGCGGTGGTACAGTAACCTCCGATGGCGGAGCAACGGTTACATCAAAGGGAATATGTTTTAATACTTCAGGTTCACCAACTTTATCAGACGACTATACTATTGACGGTTCAGGAACAGGTTCGTTCACGAGTTCACTTGCATCTCTTTCAGCGGGAACTACATATTACGTGCGGGCATACGCTGTCAACAGCATCGGCGTTTCCTACGGCACAGAAATTTCATTTACAACGCGGCAGATTTCAACTGTAGATTCGGTTTATTGGGCGCTTACCGCTAGTCAGGCATGCACATCCGGTTTGAATGTCAACGGTGCGTCGCAGGTATTAAGCAGCGGCGGCGGTGTGCTTTCGCTTAGCATAAAAGATTACAATGCCGGCACTACAGCCGGAGGGGAACGTCTCTATCTGGGTTCTACCAAGTGGCCGACGGAAACAGGACAGAATGATTCCCGGTACGTAGAGTTTGCAATCGCTCCGGCAGCCCAATACGATTTTACCGTATCGTCAATTTCTTTCGGGACAGGCTATTCCGGTACGACCGGACACATGTTCGCAAATGTATATTATTCACTTGATTCATGGGCTACGAGAACTAAGCTTAACACGGATTCAATTGTTATTCAAAACAGCACATGGAATTCACCGGTTCCTACATATTCTACGAATATATTGATTCCTACCGGAGATACGTTGGCCGTGAGAATATATCCATGGTATAATACAACGCCCAGCAGTACCAGGTATATAAGCCTTAAAAATTTTACCATCGGTGGAACAAGCTCGGTTAATAGCGCCTATCTAAAAGGGAATGTTAGCGTTAAGGGAATACAGCAAGGTTTTTATAATACAAGTGACAGGCTGAATTGTTCAGATACTATTAAAGTCCTGCTTGCTAATGCTGCTTCACCACATGCGTATGTTGACAGCACACTGGCCATTCTTGATTCCCTCACGTTTACGTCTCTCGCTACATTTAACAATGCCTCCACGGGAAGCTATTATCTGATTGTAAAACATAGAAACTGCATTGAAACATGGAGTGCAGGTACCATTGCCTTTGCCAAAGGGTCAACGGCATCATATGATTTTACAGATGCACAGAGCAAAGCTTATGGAAATAATCTGATTCAGGTCTCTTCATCCCCTGAAAGGTGGGCAATATATAGCGGCGATGTGAATCAGGACGGGTACGTTGACCCTCTGGATATTGCTCTTATTGACAACGATTCTTACTATTATATCTCCGGAAATGCCCTGAGTACCGACCTTAATGGGGATCGTTATACCGACCCTCTGGATTTGTCTATTGCCGACATTAATTCATTCAATTATATAGGCATTCAAAAGCCGTCTTTATTAAAAATAGCCAGCCCAAAAGAGCACCGAAAGTTGTTGAACAAAATAATTGATACACAAAAACATCATGGGGGGATGTTGAAACACTAATTTATCGTATTTCTTATTATCAAATCACCACGACATCTACTTGCCTGAGCCTAATTGCTAACATATTGTTATACAAATATTTACGCGAACAGTAAATCTATTTTCTAAGGTTAATTAACATGTAACCAACGGTTATTAGCTTGATTGAGCACTTAGGGGGATTTAATTTTGCCTCCGTGTTTTACTATACACTATCTTGGCTTTTGATCTATCCTACATAATTGAAATTTAAATCGAAATATTTGCTCTTATAACGAGTCATTAACTGATGAGCTATATTCCGGCAAATATAGTGTGTGCTTAAATTAAAAAATCTTTAATTCCGGCAGTTGGCTGCATTACGTAAAAAGTTGCATTAGACGTGTCTTAAAATGTTACACGTTAGTATAAGATTTTGTTTGCTCGATTTATTTATACTTCCCAGGCTTTTAAACTATTAAGGAGTGACTATGAGGAAATGCTTTACAATGTATTCGTGGCTGGTAATCTGGTTTTTCTGCTCGATTTTGGTGGTTGCACAAACACATAAAACCATCAAGTCCAGCGGAGGGGATTTCAGTACATTTGCTTCTGCTATTACATGGTTGGGATCAAATCCTCCTACTAATTTCACCGGAGGCTTGGTCTTTGATGTTGATGCCGGCGTTTCAACAACGGAAAGCATAACGCTATCAGTAACCGGAACATCCTCAAATCCGATCGTTTTTCAAAAGTCGGGCTCGGGATCCAATCCGGTTATCAATGCACCTGTTGGGACAGGTACCACCGATTATATTGTAACGCTTAATGGAGTAAGTTACATTACCTTTGATGGTATTGATCTCAAAGATGGCAATACAGCGAGTGCTACGGTTGAAGTGGAGGCTGGGTACCTTTTAAAAAATTCAAATGCAACTACCGGCTGCCAATATAACACGATAAAAAATTGCAAAGTTACCCTGAATCGTGCGAACTCTAATAAATCGTATTGTTTTGTTATGACCGCCAATGCGGGCTTGGATGGTGGGGTTGCAGCGACCCAAACTAGCGGGACGAACAGCAACAATAAGTTTTATAATATTGCATGCGAAAATGCTTTTGCGGGTTATTATTTTGATGGTACGAGTGCTACATACCCTGATTTGGGCACTGAAATCGGAACTACATCAGGTGGTACTGCATATGTCGGCAGTTCAACAGCGGGCGATATCGGGTTGACAGGAAATAATGTGATGGCGATACGACTGACAAATCAGAGCGGTGTAAAGGTCTTTAATGTTGAAGTGAGAAATCTTACAACCGGAGGTTCTGGTAATAAAGTTGGTGGAATACTGCTTGAAAACACTGTCGGAACAAGTTACGTGTATAACTGTAAAGTGCATGATGTATATAATAATTATGCTTCCAGTTCTTCAACGAACTATCTGGCTTATGGAATCAGACTTGATGTAGTATCGGGTTCTTATGCATATGTGTATAATAATTTTATTTATAATATTGATAAACCATCGGGGGGCGGGTCGGGATCTACCACAATGCATGCCGTCGGTATTATCACCGGTGTGACAGCCGGTACTTCTTATGTATATAATAATACGATTTATCTTAATTCTGCTATAAATATAAATAGCGCATGCATATTACATACTAGTTCTGTTGCGGCGACACTCGATATAAGAAATAACATTTTATATAATGTTACGGCTGCTCAATCATCTTTGAAACATTACTGTATTTTTAAGACGACTTCAACCGGCACAATGAACCCCTGCGACTATAATGATCTATATGTCGCCAACACAAACGGAGTAATAGGATTTGACGGTACGGCAGACAGAGCGGCCATTACCGATTGGAGAGGAAAATTATACACAACTAACGATAACAATTCGATTTCGGGTTCCTTAACATTTGTCACTACACCAACCGATCTTCATATCAGCAGTACGGCAATGGCAAATGCCGTGATAAACAGAACCGGGACAGTTCTTGCGGCAGTTACGAGTGATATAGATGGTGCGACCGGCAACAGGGCAACCTACCCGGATATTGGAGCCGACGAATTTGATGAAGGCTGTACGGTAACGACAACATCTACGGTCACGGCCGGAAATTATGACAATCTTACTATTAACGGCTCCAGTATAACTGCTACTTTAGGTGGGAATACAAAAGTTTGGAGCGGGCTGACCATAACAAATGGCTCGCTTGCGGTTTCATCCTATGCATTAAGCTATAATACGAGCGGAACTACTCTAACGTATAACGGTTCAGCAACTCAAACAACAACAACCAATGAGTGGCCTTCATCAAATGGTCCACAAAATCTTGTCGTAAACAATTCCTCCGGTTTCAGGTTTAATTTGTCGAGAACTCTTTCGGGTGATTGTACAATTACCTCGGGCGATGTTCAAAATTCATCCGGTATGGGAGTAACCCTTACAATGAGCGGTTCTGCTGCGACTATTTCAGTAGCAGGCTCTATTACGGGAACGAACGTTGGGTCAGGTAATGATATTAACCTGCTTGTTTCGGGTACTCAAACTACCATTTCCGGAGCCGGCTCTCTTTGCCGGTTTCTCAATGTTACGGTAAATTTAGGCTCTACACTGGCTCTTGCACGTCAGCTTGATGTTATGTATGGTACATTTACTGAAAATGGTTCCTTACAGATTAACTCAGGCGGTTCAGTCAGCAGCGGGACAAGCTGTGTGGCTCCGACTTATGGAAGTTCTGCAACGCTCATTTATAATTCCGGCGGGACATATGGCAGGGGTTTTGAATGGAGTTCAACATCGGCCGCAAATCCCGGTTATCCTGCAAACGTTACAATACAGAACAGTACCACTCTAAATTATACTAATGGACAAACCTCATCTACTGCTCGATACATAAGTGGCAATCTGAATATCAGTTCCGGCAATCTTTATATGGACTATAGTTCACCCGGAACTACCGGCGCACTTACCGTTGGTGGCAATGTGACAATGGCTGGCAATTTATCTTTAGGTGACGGTGCCGGTGGAGATATAATAGTGGGTGGCAACTGGACAAGAACATCCGGGACGTTGAATGATCATGGACGAGCTATACAATTTACCGGTACAAGTGGTACGCAGTTAATCACTGATGCAAGTGGCGCTGCTTTTTCAATTATGGTTGTGAACAAAGCTGCCGGCTCGGTGCAATTTGCTAATAATGTTACAATTACTGGTACAACTGATGCCTTGCAGATTCTGAATGCAGGAACAATAGACCTCAACGGCAATACATTAACGTTGAATGTTTCCGGCGGGAACATCAAAGTCAGCGGCGGATCAAGAAGCATTGCCGGAACTTCGGGAACAGTAAGTTTTCCGCAAAGCTATTCAATAACGTCGGTTAGTTCAGGTACTCTGTCATTCGGTTCAGGAGTCACTGTAACTTTGGCGGGCGGTGTGAATTTCGGTTCTTCAGTAACCACTATCAACGGTACACTTCAAATTAATAGCGGTGGATATGTAAATACCAACGCTTCGAGTTACGCGAGCGGCTCGATACTTAAATATAATTCCGGAAGCTATTATGGACGAGGCTTGGAGTGGAGCAGTACTTCAGGAGCCGGCTATCCATATAATGTTCAGATTTCTACGAATGGTACATCACTGGATCTTGGTAACGGTGGTTCAAGTACTGCCCGTCAGTGTGCCGGTAGTTTAACTATTGATGCCAATACTACATTGACCATGAACCAGACAGCTATGTCTGCGGCATTGACAGCTTTGGGTGATATTGCAAGCAATGGAACTTTGATATTATCCGGCGCTTCCGGCGGAGATTTGAAAGCCTCCGGCAATGTTTCTTTCGGGGCATCATCCACGTTTACTCCAAACGGCCGTGCAATCTTTTTTATCAAAGATGGCACACAAACACTTACGCACGGCAGCGGAATGGTAACCATTCCATATATAATTGTAGGTAAAAGTGGCGGTTCCGGAACGACTCTGCAATTAAACGCAACAGACGTAACAGCATCCGCACCTAATACCGGACATGCCATTACTTTTGTAAATAGTACAGACATTCTTGACCTTAATAGTAGAACTTTGACGATTGGATCTTCTAGCGTTGCTAATGACATAACGGGTAACGGGACTATAAAAGGAAGTTCTTCATCCAATGTCGTAATCCTGGGCACCGGGTCACTCGGAACTGTAAGTTTTACATCCGGCTCCCGGTCACTCAACAATTTTACGATTAACCGCACATCCTCCGGTTCGGTGACGCTTGGGTCTGACCTTACAATTAATGGGGCGCTTACACAGACGGAAGGCGAATTGTTGCTTGGTTCAAACACATTGACCTTGAACGGAACAGCAGCGAGAACTAACGGAACTCTGGCAGGAGGATCGAGCGCTAATATATCAATAGGCGGCACCGGCGCATTGGGAACAATCGCGTTTACTTCCGGTTCAATGAATTTGAACAACTTAACACTCAACCGTACATCTTCCGGAACTGCAACATTAGGTTCGAACCTTACTGTTAACGGAACGCTAACAGTAACAGCCGGTGACCTCGTAACTAACTCGAACACCGTCACACTGGGCGGCTCGGCTTCGCTCAGTGAAACGGTAGGAAATATAGTGCTTGGCAATATCGCAACTACCAGAACGCTTAGTCAAAGCGTTAATGATACATTCGGCGGTATCGGTGCTGAAATCAATGCAACAGGCGCCGCACCGGGTTCCACCACTGTTCTTCGTGTCACCGGTTCCGCTATGAGCGGCAATAGCTACGTTTCCATCAAGCGATATTACGATATAACTCCTGCTACAAACGCGAATCTTCTTGCTACACTTGTATTGCATTATGATAACCGGACTTCAGAATTAAATGGACTGACAGAAGACAGTCTGGAAATATTTAAATCAACAGACGGCGGCAGTTCGTGGATACTCGGAACCGGTACGTTAGATAAAAATGCAAAAACAATCACACTAACCGGCGTTAGTGACTTTTCAAGATGGACTGCTGGTGCAAAAGATAATCCTTTGCCGCTAGAATTACACGATTTCAATTCGAATGTTGAGGGCAGAAATGTTTCACTTAATTGGACTACGGCCACTGAGGTTAACTCGTATAAATTCGTGATTGAACGTAGTAAACCAGGCACTGAAAAGTGGTCGGCACTCGGTGAGGTTCGAGCAAACAATTATAGCAATTCACCAAAGTATTATAGCTATGTTGATAAAAACCTGAACACAGGTAAATATAAATATCGACTTAAAATGGTCGATAATGATGGAACATACGAGTACAGCAAAATAACCGCGGAGGCCTTCATCGCTACACCGGCTAAGTTCAACTTGTTACAGAACTATCCGAATCCGTTCAATCCGACAACGAAGATAACCTATGCGTTGCCCGCTGACTGCCATGTATCGCTTGAATTGTATTCCATTTCCGGTCAGAAAGTTGCGACTTTGATCAACGAGGATGCCACGGCGGGTTACTTCGATATCCCGGTTAATATGAGCAACTATGGTCTTGCGAGTGGAGCGTATATCTACCGGCTCAATGGGAAAGAGCTGAATTCGGGGAAACAGTTTAACAGCGTAAAAAAGATGATGTACCTGAAATAAAATATTTTACATACAATCCAAGAGAAGCCGTCATAATGGCGGCTTCTTTATTTATATACGATTGCGAGGAGTTACAGAAACCCTTATTCCTTTACAGATAATCTATTTATAAGTGTGCATTATTGCGTAGTACTCACTATTCCTTATATCAAATATTCACAAATATCTTTTTCTTGATTTTATATTCTTCTGCAAAGCAAAATAAGCTGTGAAATACTGCTTTTTTATTCTATTTTTAATACCCGTTAAGTCCGGAATTGGATAATTTTGCATTATTAAAAACCCTGAATACAGGCTAATTTCAAATGTTTTTCGTGTTAAAAATTGTTAATTAACCCCTACTCAACGGTTTTTATCTTGAGTAATTCATTGTACATGGGTTAATTTACTCGTAGAATTATTTGATTAACGTACAGTTTTTACAAAAGCGAAGATTTCTTCTCCAGGAGGTCAGATGAAACAACGGTTGATAGCGTTTCTTAGTATTTGGGTGGTTTTAGGAATTTCCGTATATGCGGATAATTCCGGTAAAATCTCCGGAAATGTAAGAGATCAAAAGACGCATGAACCGTTAATTGGCGCGACCATTTTAGTTTCAGGTACGAAATTGGGAGCGAGTACCGATGCAAACGGTGATTATTTCATTCTTAGCGTTCCTCCGGGCAACCACACAGTAACAGCTTCATATATCGGCTACAATAAAATCACACAAACCGATGTCCGGGTTAGAATCGACCAGACAACAGAGGTCAATTTTTTACTGCCTGACCAGTCCTTAAAAGTTCAGGATATTGTTATTACTGCCGAAAAACCAAAGGTTGAGCTCGACCGGACCACAAGCAAAGAGGCTTTGTCGAAAGATGAAATTGCAAATAGCTGGGGTGGCGGGTTGAGTGACGTAATTTCAGATGTTCCCGGGACGAATTTACATGGTGGAATTCGCGGTAGTTTCGGAAATGACGTTGCTTATCGGGTGGACGGACTTGACATGCGCGATGCAGGCTCAAATTCAAATTTCACATCTGTCAACCTTACTACCGTTCAGGAAGTTGAAGTTTTAACCGGCGGTTATAATGCGGAATTCGGGCAGGCTAACGGTTCAATCATCAATGTAGTGACGAAAAAAGCGGAAGACCGCATACATGCCATTGCAACATACCACTTCCGTCCGGCGGGCAAGTATCATTGGGGCAGGGAGTTTTTCGGCGATCAGGATCCTTTTAGAACAGTGATGTGTACAGCGGCCTACTGGGACCCCAACAGTACCTGGAAACTTCCCTGGATGACAACAGCAGTTAAAGGTTATGACGGCGGTTCGGCATATTTCAAAGCAATGACCCCGCAACAGCGCGCCGACTGGTGGAAAAAATTCATAAACAATAAAAGCCTTTTCCCTTACTATGATTATACCAAACGGACTGAATGGGAAGGTGAAGCAACAGTATACGGACCTATAGTGCCGGGTTTGAATTTTATGCTTTCCGGAAGATACAAGGAAGGTGTTACAGTTTATCCGAGTGCTCTCAAATATAACCCCGATATGACATTTCAAAGTTCACTTGATTGGACTGTAAGAAAAGATATCAAGTTAAGTTTTACCAGCTTGTTCACAAAATATGAAAACTCCGGAACACCAAGAACATATTATCAATCATCTGAAGAAACATCCAGCGATGTCGTTGGGCAGCAGCTTTCAATGATTCAGGACCCTTACAGCTATTATAGAATTTGGATGTGGGGAACTAAAGGAAGCAGCGACCCTTCATATATCCGTCCTCCTGAACGAGCCCAGATGATGAATTTTCAGCCAAAGCTGACATATATTTTTGACTCAAGTACATTTTTGGAAACCGCTCTCCAATTTAATAAGATGAAGTACAATCTCGATTTTACCGACATCGCTCGTACAGCAACATATTCCAGTTATGGTTTGCCGAGCTCGACGGATTCAACAGCAATCGGCATTACACCACCGGTTAGCGGACTATTACCGACTCCATCAAGTTACTGGGGCCTTCCGGGCGATATTTGGAAGAGCTGGAGCACCAATCAGAATTTAACATTAAAGAGTGATATCACAAGTCAGGTTACAAAACATCATCTGGTCAAAGCCGGTATAGTGTTCTCGTATATGAATGTTGATAAGCACACACATGAAGGCGGTCCCGGTTCAGGTTCTACAACATCATCATTCAATACAATTACCTATGTTCAGGTTGATGATATCATTAAAGCCCAGCAGCATCCGTACGAAGGAGCAATATATGCTCAGGACAAAATTGAAGTAGGCGGCATGGTTATCAACGCCGGTTTACGATTGGACTTTTTCAATGCTAACAAATGGGTATCGTCGTCAATATACGATCCTTTGATGATTTCGGATTCAACGACCGGTCATACCGGACCAATTGGGCGGGTCAGTTATAAGGCGGATGGTTCTGCAAAAGGTGAAGTACGGACACCAACTCGTTTTGCATTATCTCCAAGAATCGGTATCTCGCATCCTATTACCGAAACAACCGTACTGCATTTTATGTTTGGTTTGTTTAATCAGCGTCCGGCTTGGAATAAAATCATCGCAAATCCTGTCGTATACACTAATAAAGTTGCTTCGATACCCGGTTTAAATTCGGAATTGAATATACCGGATACAACATCAGTTACCTATCGTTACTACGGACAAAAAGTTGGAAATCCCGGGTTGACATGGGAAAAGATGAAACAGTTTGAAGTCGGTTTTGAACAGAATATCGCAAACAGGATTTCTTTAAACGTTACTATGTATTACAAAGATGCTTACGATTTGACTTCACTCGGTGTTAGCCAGGGACCCGGTAGTTCAAGCATTCAATCTTCAGGCGGCAACGTTGATGTCCGTCTTTACGGTGACCCGTATTCAGCAGACGGAACAGTGGTCGGACAGAATATCAGAAATTTCACCACAACGGTAAATGGTGCATGGGCAGACGTACGGGGATTTGAAGTGAAAATTGCGACACGCCTCTCATGGGTTAATGTATCTCTCAATTACAATTTATCATATTTAACCAATGGTACATATCATTACAGTAAAATGTTCAGAACATTTGCGAATGGTTACCAGTTGGCGGATAATGTTGTGTCCGGCGGTAATCCCAACACGGATAACGGAGCTATCGGAAGTAATGACCAGAGATGGAATCCGAATAATTCCGCAGTTTTGAAATTGAGTTTTGTTAGTCCCGATGACTTCGGTCCGGAATTCTACGGAGTATATCCACTAGGCGGCTGGACTCTCACAACTTCAACACGCTGGTCACAAGGTGAAGAATTTACCTGGTATCCTTCCGACTATACCGGTGAAGAAGTCCCTTACAATATGACATGGCAAGATGCGTGGTCAACAAATTTAAATCTGAATAAAAACTTTAATATTGATAATACTATCAAATTGAAATTCTACATGCAGGTCACCAACGTTTTCAATAATAAAAACTTGAAATTTCTAACAAACTCCACAGATTTGAATACCTATATGGAGCAGGGAATTCTTCCTTATCAAACCTTAACCAAAGAACCTCAAGAGTGGTCGTGGTATACAAATCTGCCGCGGCAAATTGTTTTTGGTACAACGGTTGAATTGTAAGAGGAGATGAGAGACGATGAAAGGTTTTAGAATGAATACCAATACCAGAAATTACATACTATTTTTAGTGCTCCTCGTGTCATGTCTTTCATATTCGCAGGTGCCTTCGTTTACGATGACCCGCGGCAAGATGTGGATAAAAGCACGCCCCAATGGAGCTCTCGACAGAGAAACAACTCTTGGCAGCAATAGTTTTGAGCTCGCGTATCCAGGGTATTATGATTGCAATACCGAAGCAAGCGGCGGTTGGGATAAAAATGCCATCTATGTAGCCGGGCAGATAAAAGGACAGGATGTTGATTGGATTATTCGTAACGGAACATATTCGGATAACGACATTTTGCCTGATAGCAGCGCGAGTGGAACGTATACGCCGAAGTTTTCAAAAAACTACAATCTTACCGGAGCCGGCCCAGAAGAATTAGTAACGGGAAGAATGTACTCCCCGAGACTTGATGCTTCAGGTTATCGTCATCTGGGAATACAGATTGATGGTAATGTGATGGTATGGAGCCAACCGAAGTATTCGGATTTTGTTCTTGTATATTGCAAGCTGAAGAACATTGACGAAGACACAATTAAGAATTTTTATTACACAAGATGGATTTCACCGAACGGACCTTATGCGCCATCATCAGTTTCCAGCGGATGGGACAAAGAGTACTTGTGGGAAAGTGATAGTTTAGGATTTATTTTTTATGACGATGATTCGAAATCGCCAACATCCGCGTGGCCGAAATACAGTATTTATCCGGGAACAATAACCGGTAATGCCGGAGATCCCGGAAATATCGGGACACAAGGTTCACGCAACTATAAAATGTATTCTCCTGCATTATATGCATACACATTTATTCCAGGGTCGAACAATAAACTTGGGAATAAAAAAGTGTGGCGTAAAATCGTATCTTCTTCTACAAATGCCCCAAGCCGCGAACTCATGCCGGGTTTCAATAGTGAAATGAAAAACTATTCCTCACTTGTGGACTTTATGACTACGAATGAGCAACCGAAAATGAGCTGGCGGATGGCTGATAGCATTAATAAAGCTCAAAATCTTGATGCTGATACAGTAGGAGCAGGCAGCTTGTGGGAAAGAAATCCTCGCTACCTGTATGCAATCGGTCCGTATGATATTCCTCCGGGTGGTACAATAGACTGGCATGAAGTTCTAGTCTGTGGTCAGATGGACCGCAATATTACGATACGCGGTATCATGGCCGATTCATTGGTGACCACAAAATTTGTGTCTGAGGGCTTAACCAATTTGAGAAATAATTGGCATGCGGCAGAGTATTTAATCAGAAATAAATATAAGATCAATGCAAACGAATGCCCACCGCCGACACCTTGCGATGCTCCAAAAGTGGGTAATACAAATGAGCTCGTCGTTACTGCAGGCTCAATTCGTGACACATCAAAGCTTTTTACCGTAACAGGTCAGGCGGTTTCAAATACTGGCGCCCGCATCCCCGGAGTATTCATTACATGGCCGGCAGTGCATCGTGTCAACTCAAGTACGTATTACAGAGATCCGCTTAATGCGAAATATGACTTTGCCAAATATAGAATTTATCGTTCAGATGTTTCTGTGGAAGGCCCCTGGGTGTTAATTGACTCCGTTATGATTGACACGATAACGGCTTTCAAACCTTACGCGGCCGTAACACCGTTCCCCGAATATTTAAAGAAGCACATTGCTGTGGATAGTGTTATTAACGGTCTCACAACCAGTTCGACCGGAACCATTACCTATTTCGTTAAAGCTACTCCGCTCATTCCTTACCGGTATTGTGTTACAAGCATTGATACGTCAGGAAATGAAAGTGCAAAAACCGGATACAATTATTATTCCGTGAGTTCAGAACCGGATCCCAGCAACAATCAGAACTCAATAGTTGTTGCTCCGAATCCATTCAGGCAGGTCAGCGGATACAATGATCAGAGTGAAAACAAGAGACTTGTATTTATCAACATTCCCGCCAAGTGCACTATCCGCATATATACAGTTGCATTAGATCTGGTAAGAACAATTGAGCATAACAGCGACAGCGGTTTGCAATCATGGGGTACGAGTAAAGGTCAGGACTACATGTTGACCGATTTTGCTCAGAACGTTGCCCCCGGTATGTATATCTTCCAATGCGAGTCTCATGTTTCCGGGCATGAAGGTGAAACCTCCGTTGGCAAATTTGCAATTATACGATAGATAATCGGCAATAGAAAGTTTTGGAGAAAAACATGATATTCAGAAAATACACTTCACTCATCGGCATGCTGCTTCTTACGGCTTGTATTGTATCTGATTCATTTGCTCAGATTCAATACAATTCTACTGATTGGGGAGTTAATGCCATGAATTTTAGTAAGGTAGGAACTGCCGGTTTTCAATTCTTAAAACTCCAGACTAATGCACGGAGCGCGGGAATGGGCGGTGTGCAGGCGGCAACTGCCTATGGGGATGCGACATCAGCATTCACTAATCCGGCTTCTGCGGCAGATGTTAAGGACGGCGATATATACTTCGGCAATATGAAATGGGTCGCGGACATTCAATGTTACCAATTATCGGCAGTAAAGAATCTTTCCGGGTGGGGAAATATTGGCTTGAATATTGACTACGTGAACTATGGGGATATGGCAAGAACCGAAGTACAAGCAGACGATAATGGTAATTCAGTTCCTGTTGTAACCGGATTGGGTACTTTCTCTGCACACGATCTTGCGGCAGGCATTTTATACTCACGCCAAATTACTACACAATTGCAAATTGGCGGAAATCTCCGTTATGTTGAAGAACAACTTGATGATGCCAAGACATATACATGGTCTGTTGATATTGGAACCCTGTATTGGACAGGTATCGGCAGTTGGAGAATATCCATGCTTGGCAGGAATTTCGGGCCGGACGGAAAGTTTACAAGCTATCGCGACAGAATTGCCCAGGCTCCGGTGAATATACGGATGCCGATGATGCTTGTTCTTGGCTCTGCATACGATATTATTGATTCGAAAGACCATGATGGCGATCGTCTTACCGTATCTGCCGAATATATTAACCCTAGTGACGGTAAAGAAAAAGTGAACCTTGGAGCCGAATACTTTCTATTCCATAATATTTATTTCCGCGGTGGTTACCGCTTTAACTATGATGAGGACAGATTTACGCTTGGATTTGGTATCGAATATTCAATAGAAGACGATATCAAAATCAGAATTGATTACGCTTATATCGATCTCAATAGATTCAATCATGTAAATCTATTGTCTGCCGGATTAGCATTCTAGAATTAATAACATCTATATAGGAACGCATATGAAACAACCATTACTTCATCTGAAACTAAGTGCTTCATTCATGATGCTTGTCTTGCTTACAGCGGCCATGAATGGACAAACAAGCTTGACCCCTGCGGCAAGTGCTTTTTCACGCGGCGGTGCTTATGCTGCTGTAGTGCAGCCAAGGGATACCCTGCGCGTACGCGGAGCTGCTAGTTCTGCGGATAACCGCCGGGCAACATACCTTCGCTTTGATTTATCCGGCGCCCCGGCAGACTTCAATAAAGCAGAACTACAATTGACCTTTACTCTTGTTGTTACTCCGGGAACATCAGGCGCTCCGGCGACAGGAACAAATAACCGTATAGATGTTTTTACCGTTGATGATACAACGTGGGATGAAACATTACTTACCTGGAATAATGCTCCGGCAAGAAACCAGTATTTGTTTACTCAGGAAGTTCTTGCAAAATTGAAAACCCAGACAGATACTACGTACACTATGGATTTAGGTACGTATGTTAAGAGTGCTTATGATGCAGGAAAAAGATTAATTTCATTCTGTCTGGTTGACACCACAAATAATAACACTGATATTCGCTTTTGGGGTAACACCAGTATCTTCGGAACTCCTCCGACTTTAGTATTGTCAAGCGGTCCGGTTTCAACAATCAACCTAACCTCTCCGATAGGCAGTGAAAGTTGGAATGTGAGAGAGACAAAAAATATTACCTGGAGCAGTGCGAATGTTTCTAATGTAAAAATTGAATATACGTCTAACAATGGTTCGACATGGAATACTCTGACGGCAAATACGCCAGCTACTGCCGGAACATTCTCATGGACGATTCCGGATACAATTCCTTCATCGACAAATTGTAAAATTAAAGTCAGCGATATTACATCCGCTTCTATTCAAAGTATTAGCCCGGCTGTTTTTACTGTTCTTAACAATTCAACAGCCTCGCTAACCGTCGCAAGTCCGGCCGGTGGAGAAAATCTTCTTGTCGGTTCCGTACATAGCATTTCATGGACAGGTAAATATGTTACCAGACTCAAGGTTGAATATACGAGTGACGGAGTTACATGGAATACCGTGGCTGCATCTGTTCTCACATCAAATAATTTTCAGCAATGGCTTGTGCCCAATGAACCTTCAAAGCAATGTCTGGTTAGATTGAGCGATGTAGCTAATTCGGCCATCGCAACCACAAGTGCAAGTGTGTTTTCGATTGTACCTGCGAATAAAAACGAGATTTATGTGTCGGATAACAGTTACGTAAAAGCAGGCAATCCGGATAGCTGTTTTGTGGCAGATACATTGTTGCGGGTTCGGGGTACGTTAACATCAACCACTACCACGAGCGCTTCGAAAACTTATGTGAAATTCAATTTAAGTTCATTTACCGGTGTAATTGACAGAGCCGAGTTAAAAATGACTGTCAAACAGGTCGTATCATCTTCGAGTAATTCGAACAGAATAGATTTATACACCGTTGAGGACGACAGTTGGATTGGCTCTGCCTTAACGTATAATAACGCTCCACAGAGAATTACCGGTATTTTGTCGCAGGATTTTAGAACAAAGCTTGCCGCAGATCCGGATACAGTGTATTCATTTGATGTTACATCTTTTGTTAAAGAACAATTCGCCGGTGATAAAGTTGCGTCATTCAAATTAATTGACACACTTAATAGCGGAACAGATATTCGCTTCTGGTCAAGCCGCCAACCCGGCAGCCTGGGACCGAAACTTGCTTTGTATACATCAACAAAAGTATCTGATGAATATAAGCTCACTCCATATGAGTTCAGAGTATCACAGAATTACCCGAATCCGTTTAACCCGGATACAAAGATCGTGTATAACATTCCCAAGACCGCAAATGTTTCTATCGAAGTATATGATATACTCGGCCAGAAAATAGCGACGTTACTTAATGCTTCGCAAAATGCAGGAGTGCATGAAGTAGTATGGAATGCCCGTGCCGGTAAAGGCACTGCAGCACCGTCTGGAATTTATTTCTGCCGCGTACAGTCGGGAAGCAATTCCAAAGTCATTAAAATGATTTTGAACAGATAGTTCAGGCTCCGATAGTCTGGGGTTGGGTTTAACCACTTGACCCCAGACATCGTTAAGAGAAAACTAATACAATAAAACAATTAAGTTAAAAGCCAACGACATGAAAAATCAAAAGTATCTGATTCCCTTTATAGTCATTTTGTTTTTTGCTCAGGCATTCGGACAAAGTGTTCGCTATCGTGATGAGATTTTTTCTGCATATACATTGACCAGTAATATTCAATACGGAACAACAACAACACAAATGCTCGACTACTATGTAGGCACAGGAGATACTGTTACAAATAGACCCGTCATTCTTTTTATTCATGGCGGTGGATTCAAGAGTGGTGATAAAGTAGGCAACTTCAGCACTCTGGAATGTGGCGGTTATGCTAAGAGGGGTTACTTTGTCGTCTCTATCAATTACAGGCTCGTTTCCAGTACTACAGCAGACAAAGATCACTTTGAAGCTATGATCAAGGCGCTGCAGGATGCTAAAGCAGCCGTTAGATTTTTAAGGAAGAACTACCAACAATACGGTATTGATACTACAAAGATATTTGCAACAGGTAGTTCGGCAGGTTCTATTACCGCTTTACATATGGCGTATTTACAGGATTCAGAAGTTCCGTCATACGTTGACCTTGCAAGTTTAGGCGGAACTCTTGAGGGAAGCATGGGCAACCCGGGATATACCTCTAATATTCAGGGTGTTATTAGTAATTGGGGCGCTTTGGCCGATTATAAGTGGATGGCTGGAAATCCGATTCCCGTTTTTTGTGTACACGGTACTTCTGATGTTACCGTTCCAAGTGATTCATCATTCGGCGACGGTCCATTTAAATATGGAAGCATTATCATAAACAATTACGCCCAATCATTAGGCTATCCCACCGGTATTGATTTGTTTAGTGGCGCCGGTCATACTTTAGATAATAATTCATCTTTGCAAAATCAGGCATATAAAGCCTCTGCTGAATGGTTGTACGCAATCTTAACAAATCCATCTGCACCATTAACAATAACTTCTCCGGTTGGTGCTGAAGTATGGCAGCAAGGAATGAATTATCAGATCACATGGGTCACTAATGGTATACCAACGGTAAATTTAGACTATTCGACAGACAATGGAAACTCATGGACCAATATAGCACAAGCTGTTACCGCGAGCCTTGGAGCATATACATGGACTGTTCCGAATACACTTTCAGCAACTTGCCTCGTGAAAGTTTCAAATGCTGCCGATACTTCTGTTAAATCTATCAGTAATTCTGTTTTTTCTATCAGCGCTCAGCTTCCGCCCGCACTAACCTTACTTTTCCCGGTCGGCGGTGATACTTTAAGCGGTGGCGGCACACAAAATATTACATGGACGAGCACGAATGTTACCGGTGTAAAGATTGAGTTGAGTACAGATAACGGATCTTCATGGAGTACGGTTGCCGCAGCAACTGCTGCCGCCAGCGGTTCGTACAAGTGGAGTGTTCCGAACATTAGTTCGGAATTGTGTTTAGTAAAAATCAGTGATACGTCCAATGCAGCGCTTACCAGTCAGAGTTTGAATACTTTTATTATTAACAAATCTGCCTATGTCAAAGCTTTGCTGCTTGAGGAAAATTTTGTTCCGCTGACCGATACATCAAAAGTATTCATCGGCACCAATGGATGGTCGGCTGTTACAGGAAGTACAACCGGCACTCAGCTTGCTTACGTTGACAGCAATCTTACCTTTGGAGTTTATCCGAGCAAGACCGGAAAAGCTATTCAGTATACATCAGGTGGTACAAGTAAGGCGTTTAAAAACATCACTCTGCCTGTTACTGATGCAGTTTACCTTTCATTCTTGATAAAAGTTCCGACTGCTTCGCAAACACAGACCAATCACGTTATCGGTTTCGGCTCCGGAGACATGTCCACTCTTGCCACGTATTCACTGAAAACGTATTGCAAGTGGAATGCGACAACATCCGGATATATATTCGGCACAACCTCCGGTAGTACGGCAACGTACAATACAACAGCGCCAACCAGCCTGCCCGCAGGCAGTACGGCTCTTGTTATTCTTAAATATGATATAGTTGGAAATACTGCTGATCTTTTTGTCTTTACCGACCCGGCTTCTTATCCGACAAATTCATTGCCTGCAACTCCGGAAGTTCATCTTTCATCCGTAACGGCATTTACGCCAAGCTGCATTTACCTTCGTTCACAGGGCGGATCAAGCGGTACTACATTAAACTGTATTATCGATGGTATCCGTTGTGCAACATATTGGGGAGACCTTGCAACAAAGGTTGAACCTTCCCAGAACGAAGTTAAAGCTAAGGGTTTTGAATTGAATCAGAATTATCCTAATCCATTCAACCCAAGCACGGTCGTAAATTATAATATACCGAATAGCAGCCATGTTACTTTATCCGTGATGAACATATTAGGTGAAGAGATGATGCGGTTAGTTGATGAAAACCAGAGCGCTGGTCAACATCAAGTACACATAAACGCCGCACAATTGCCCTCAGGCGTTTATTTGTACAGACTGACCGCAGGTAATTATTCGGTAACTAAAAAAATGATGCTCGTTAAATAGCATTCATTGTTGACAATAATTAGAGACATTGATTACATCATGATTTTGTATGTGCTATACAATGACCTATTATATTTTGGAATAGATGACAATAACTAGAAATATTTTTATAATAACCATGTTTTGCGTAATGGCGAACCAGATGGTTGCTCAGAGTGTAAGGTATAAAGACGAGATATTCCCGGGATATACTCTTACGAGCAATATTCAATATGGTGTTACATCTACGCAAAGCATGGATTATTATGTTGGAACGGGCGATACTGTTAAGAACCGGCCGCTTATCGTATTTATTCATGGCGGCGGTTTTAAAAGCGGCGATAAGGTAAGCAATTTTGGTACTCTTGAATGTGGCGGATATGCGAGAAGAGGTTATTTCGTTATTTCGATCAATTACCGGTTATCCTCGACAACAACTGCGGATAAAGACCATTTCGAAGCCATGATAAAAGCTTTGCAGGACGCAAAAGCGGCAGTGCGATACATGAGGAAAAATTGGAGTGTGTATGGAATCGATACCACGAAAATTTACGTTACCGGTAGTTCAGCCGGCTCAGAAACTGCGTTGCACATGGCCTATTTGCAGGAT
>Ga0224524_1000259_pt1 | contig 23048 bp, 25 predicted proteins | sample CFST75metaG_FD_179895 | JGI IMG/M metagenome (GOLD analysis project Ga0224524, IMG submission 179895) | Peat soil microbial communities from Stordalen Mire, Sweden - C.F.S.T75 | ecosystem: Environmental > Terrestrial > Soil > Wetlands > Peat | place: Sweden: Norrbotten County, Stordalen Mire... | reverse complement strand
ATATTGCCTGCATCAGGTCGGACTGTTCTGTTTTGGTCGGCAGCCCCGTTGATGGTCCTGCTCTTTGCACATTAATGATTACCAGGGGGAGTTCGGTCATGACTGCCAGCCCGATGGCCTCTGATTTAAGGGCCATTCCGGGACCTGATGTAGAAGTGACTGCCAGGTAGCCGGCAAAACTTGCGCCGATAGCGGTGCAGATACCTGCAATTTCGTCCTCGGCCTGGAAACTTTTTACTCCAAGGTCCTTTCTTGCAGCCATCTCTTCCAGAATGCCGGTAGCAGGGGTAATCGGGTATGAACCGATAAATGTTCTCAGCTGTGCCCTTTCGGCAGCAGCCAGCAGGCCCCAGGCAGTAGCAGCATTTCCGCATACATTCCTGTACGTGCCTTTCTGAATTGGTGCCGGCTCAATTATAATTACAGGATTAAGAGCTTCAATTGTTTCGGCATAGTAATAGCCAGCTCTCAGTGCTACTTTATTTGCCTGGGCTATTTCAGGTTTTTTTACAAATTTCTTATCGAAGTACTGCTCGGTATATTTAAGCTTCCTGTCAAAGAGCCAATAAACCATTCCAAGCGCGAACATATTCTTGGTTCTGAGCACTGACTTTGGATCGAGTCCAAAATCTTTAAGGGCTTCCTTGACCATTGTTGAGATAGGAGCATCGATTACATTGAAACTGTCAAGCTTTTCCTCTTTGACAGGATCGCTTTTATAGCCTGCCTTCTCAATATTTTTTTCAGTGAAATTATCCTTGTCGAATATTATAGTGCCACCTGGCTTAACCCACCTGGCATTTGCTTTTACGGCAGCAGGATTCATGGCAACAAGAACGTCTGTATAATCACCAGGAGTATTAATTACAGAATGACCCATATGTATCTGGAAACCTGATACTCCGCCTACTGTTCCCTGTGGAGCGCGTATCTCTGCCGGGTAATCAGGGAAAGTCGACAAGTCATTGCCTGACAAGGCTGCGGTATCTGAGAACAAGGTGCCAGTAAGTTGCATTCCATCACCGGAATCACCTGAGAAACGGATAACAACCTCTTCTCTTTTAATAACCTGCGAGTTTTTAGCCATGATTAATTTTAAATATTATAACTGAAGCTTTATTACACTTAATCAAATGCTTAAGAATAACAAATTTAGTTTTTTAAAGTTCGAAAAAACTACAATTATTGATAATTGCGCATGACTTTGATCATATTTAGCTCCAGATATCTGCCTTCTTCAGATTTATTTCTCCCTCGAAAAACATCCTGGCTATCTTCTCGAAATATGGTGTATAATCAGAAACAAAGAACTGGTCTTCCGCTTTTCCACGACTATTAAGAAGGTTATTTCTTTCAAGAGTGTCCTCCAACAGAAGAGAGACAATCTTTGCAGAGTCGATAACCTCTACATCGAAATTGAATATCTTGCTTATCTGGTTTCTGATAATAGGGTAATGTGTGCAGCCTAGAATAAGTGCCTGAATTCCGTCAAGCGAGGGATTACTGAGGTATGCCCGGATTATTGCATTACTTATATCATCGAAAATAAATCCTTCCTCTATCATTGGTACCAGCAAAGGTGTAGCCATTGATATGACACTGATTCCGGGTGATTTTTCCTTCAGCTTCGTTTCATACATCTTTGAGCTGATGGTACGTTTGGTTCCAATGACTCCGATTTTCTTAAAATCCCTGGTGCCCATATAATCAACCACCGGGTCGATAACGTCAATAATCAGCGTCTTGCTTCCAAACTCCTTTTTAATAGTCCCGAATGCAGAAGCTGAAGCCGAATTACAGGCAATAACAACCACTTTTGCATTATGCTCAATCAAAAATTCAGTTATCTTCCGTGAATATGATTCGATTGCTTCTGCTGATTTATCGCCATAAGGAAGATGAGCGGTATCTCCGAAATATATAAGATTTTCATATGGAAGTATCTGCTTGATAGCATGAGCAACAGTAAGCCCTCCGACGCCTGAATCAAAAATTCCTATAGGTTGTTCTTTCAATTTGATAGTATTAAAAAAAATGACCATCCGCCAATTGGCGGATGGTCACCTATATCTATTTATTAACTCACTTTATGCCAAGCTTTGTTTTTGCAAGAGCCATAATATTTGTACTCTTTGTTTCATCAAAATAGAGAAGTGCACCTTTAGCCACATCAAAAACATAAAGGAAACCGTTCTCCTTGCCAACATCCTTTATCGCTTTATCTACTTTGGTATAAATTGGCTGGAAAAGCTCAACCTGTTTGTTCTGAAGCTGTTGCTGTGCATTCTGCTGAAAATCCTGGATCCTTTTGTTCAGATCAATGAGTTCCTGTTCCTTCGTCTGCTTAACAATGTCAGTAAGGTTTTTTGCTTCTTTGGTATATGCATCATTCTTATTGTTCAGTTCAACTGTCATAAGATCAAGGGCATTTACCAGCTCTTTACGAAATTTCTCAAGTTTGGCCGTTGCAGAATCGAATTCAGGCATCGCCTGGATAAGTTCATCGCTGTTGATATGTCCGAACTTTAAGTTCTGTGAGTGGCCGGCTGCAACAACAAAAACAAGTAGTGCTGCTATCGCTGTAAATCTTTTCATTTCAGATTGTTTTATAAATTTAAATGCAAAAATAGTTAATTAATTCTTATAACCTAATTTTTCTAGTACCTGATCGCTGATATCAAATTTTGGGTTCGCAAACAGGATATTCCCTCCTGTGGAAGAGTCAAATATTACAGCATAGCTTCCTTCCACAGCGATATCCTTTATGGCTTTAAGTATCTCATCCTGAATCGGTTTTACCAGTTCCTGCCTTTTCTTAAAAAGTTCACCTTCAACTCCAAAATACTTGTTCTGAAGGTCTTTCATCTCTTTTTCCTTGTTGATGATATCTTCTTCCCTTTTAGTCTTCATATCCTGAGAAAGCAAAGGTGCTTCATTCTGATATGACTTGTACATCTGCTCTACCACAGCATAACCGTCTGCAACCTCTTTCTCCCATTGTTTTGAAAGTTTGTCGAGTTGCTCCTGGGCAGTAGTAAAAGCCGGTATGTTTTTTCTGATATATTCAGAATCAACAAAAGCATACTTCTGAGCAACAGCCATAGCTGATGTCAGAAGAACCATTCCTATAATCAAACTGAATTTTTTCATAATAAAAATATAAAGTTCGTGTTAAAATTCCTGACCTATTACAAAACTGAATTGTGAATGATTTGCACTTGTTGCACCTGACGGAACAGCATCGAATCCATAACCCCAGTCAATACCGAGTAGCCCGAACATCGGCAGGTTAGCCCGAAGACCCACTCCTGCAGAACGGCACATTTTGAAGGGGTTAAATTCACTTAGCTTATTCCATGAACGTCCGGCTTCAAGAAATGTCAGAGCATACACAGTAGCCTGCTGGTTAAGCGATATTGGATATCTTAGTTCAAATGTAAGTTTCGAATAAACATTTCCGGTCGGAGCGCTTGTTTTTGAATCAACTGGAGTAAGAGATCCGTCTGTGTAACCTCTCATTGAGATGATATCGTGCCCGTATAATGTGTAACCTGTCATACCACTTCCGCCAAGGTAGAAGCTTTCAAACGGCGAAGGACCGATTTTACTATTGTAATATCCAAGGTATCCAAAATCAAATCTCGCTCTGAGAACCATCTTATCATCTTTTGTAATCGGGAAATAATAGTCTGATTTGAATAACCACTTATGGAATTCGATCCATTTATATTTTACTTCATCGGTAACATTCGACATATCTTGTCCTGAAATAAAAGAATAAGGTGGAGTAAACTGGAGGGATAAGGTAAATGAAGATCCGCTTCTCGGGTAAATGAGGTTAGGGCTGGTAGAGAATCTTACGAGCTTGGTTGTAAAGCTCAACAGGTTTGACTGTCCATTGTCAAACAGGAACCTCATATATGTATAATTGTTCAGGTCATATTTCTGATAGCTTAGCTCACCATATATTGAGAAGAAGTCATCAGGCCATTCCAGCCTTTTTCCGAGGCCGATTGAAGCCCCGTCAATAACCATCGATTGATACCCATCTTCTCCTTTTTTCGTGCCATTGGTCATGATCGACCTGTAAAGTGAAACTGAGAAGTTATTTGCCTTTTTGCCTCCGAGCCAGGGCTCATCGAAGGAGATATTATATGACTGATATATTTTCCCGTTGGATTGTGCCCTTATGCTGAGCGACTGGCCGTCGCCGGAAGGATAAGGTCTCCATTCAGAAAGCTTGAAGAAATTCTTCATGGCAAAATTATTAAACCTCACGCCTACAGTACCAACCAGCATTCCGGCTCCCCATCCACCTGATATTTCGAACTGATCGTTGGCTCTCTCTTCAAGTTTGTATAGCATGTCTACAGTTCCGTTTGTAGGATCGGAAAGCGGTGTGGGATTGATTTTTTCCGGGTCAAATTCACCAAGTACTCCAAGCTGCCTTATCGATCTCATGATTTTCTCCTTGCTGAAAAGGTCGCCTGGAAGTGTGAAAAGTTCACGCCGGGCCACGTGTTCATTTGTCCTGTTGTTTCCAGAAATTATAACATCATTGATGTAAGCCTGTTCTCCCTCATAGATCCTGATCTGAAGGTCTACAGAGTCGCCTTCAACCTTTGATTCAATTGGTGTAAGATCAGAGAAAAGGTAACCGTAATCGAGATAAAGGTTGCTGACAGCATTTTCTGAACCGCTGGATCCTTTAAGCCGGTCTAGTATCAGCGACTGGTTATAAACCGTTCCATGTTTTATATTAAAGACCTTATCAAGATCCTCCTTCCTGTAAACACTGTTTCCAACCCAATCAACATTCCTCAGGTAATATTGTTTCCCTTCATCAATCCGGATCGTCAGGCCTAACCTATTATCAGAAATCTTATAAAGTGAATCGGAAACTATACTAAAGTCTTTAAAACCATTGTCGTTATAGAATGTCTCAAGCTTTTTCTTGTCTTCTTCAAATTTCACACTGATGTATTTTGAGGCTTTAAAAAAGTTAAGGTTTTTCTTCTTCGTTCCCTTCATCTGATGACGCAGCTTGGAATCTTTAAAATATTCGTTGCCAACAAAACTTAATTCTCCGATTTTGACCCTTTTCTTCTTGTCAACATTTATACTTAAAATGACATTATTTGGCTGATCAGGATCATCCTTTTCAACATAATCGACTGTTGTATAATAAAAGCCCTTTTCTATAAAATGGTCCCTGATGATATTTCTGGTATTGTCAAGAATATATGAAGTTATTTGAGAGCCGACAGGCAGACTTATCTTCTTCACAATGTCATCTTTCTCGGAAGTTCTTATTCCGTTGAATTTAATCGCAGATATCCTTGGCCTTTCCTGCAAAAATATTTCAAGAAAAGCAGTGTCTGATTTAACAGTATCAATACTTATCCTGACATCCGAAAATAGTCCCTGCTGCCATAATTTCTGGGCTGCATTCGTGATTGCATCACCCGGTATGGTGATTTCCTGTCCCACCTTCAGGCCGGAGATCCCGACCAGTGCATTTATATCGAGGTACCTTATCCCTGAAACAGAGACTCCTCCAATAATATAATCGTTTTCCTTTGAAAAATCAATAATATTCTGCTTTTCCTGCGCATTTACTGAAATGGCCACCAAAATCAGAAATAGTGCTACGACAACCCTGTCAATTCCTCTAATCTTCATTATTAAATTATTTTTCAAAAATCTGTTCACTAGTTTTTCCAAACCTTCTTTCTCTTTTCTGGAAGTCAATTATAGCATTATAAAAGTCTTCCTTGCGAAAATCAGGCCAAAGTTTTTCTGTAAAGTATAATTCAGTATATGCAATCTGCCATAAAAGAAAATTACTAATCCTTAATTCGCCACTGGTCCTTATCAAAAGGTCGGGATCCGGAATGCTATAAGTATTCAGGTATTTTTCAAATTCTTCTTCATTTACTGATTCGTTTTTCAGCGTACCATTGCAGATATCAGCTGCCATTTTTTTTGCAGCTTCTGTTATTTCCCATCTCGAGCCGTAACTTATTGCAATTACCAGGTTTAATCCTTTAGACGATGATGTAAGCCTTATTGTTTCAGACAACCTTTCCAAAACATCATCTGAGAGTCTTGTAAAATCTCCTATCGCACTCATCCTGATATAATTCTTCAGCAAGGTGGCAGTCTCATCATTAAGGGATTGTACCATTATTCCCATCAATGCTGTTACCTCATCATCAGGTCGTTCCCAGTTCTCAGTTGAAAAAGCATAAAGAGTAAGATATTTAATGCCAAGCTCAGCTGCAGCTTCAATGACAGAACGCACAGATTCTACTGCCTGCCTGTGCCCGAATATCCTATCCTTGCCGTGCTGGGTTGCCCATCTTCCGTTACCATCCATAATGATTGCAATATGGACAGGGAGTTTATCAACAGATATATCTTGTTTTAATGACATGTACTACCTTTTTCTTTTCTTTTGCACATCATTATAAGCAGGGCATCCTGCAAGCTTGTTATAAATTTTCCAGGTAACCGCTATGCCTGCAAATGTGTACCAGTCATTATTATGGAGCCACGCGTAATCTGACGGGGCAACCAAATCTTTCAGGCCGTCAAAGTTATCATAAAAAGTCTTACGAAAATCATATTCAACTTCAAGGCCCAGATTTTTATGAATATTGACCTTAAAGCCAAATGAAAACGGTATCACAGGCTGGTAAGACATTGAAACTGTGTTAAATATTGCCAATCCGACTCCGGCAGCATAATATGGAGAAAAGTTCCACAGTTTACCTGTTGTTGAATAGGGAAGGAAGTTAAACTCAAACTGGGCTGAAAGTTCTCCAACAGTGCCTGAAAATGAGGCTCCCCTGGTTTGCTGATAGCTGTTGTTGAAATCGTGGTCATTTGCATGCAGTCCACCAAAGAACAAGTTTCCGCGGATTGAATATCTTGGATGTAGATTATACCTGTAGAAGACACCTGCCGCCGGAAGAGGAGAATAGAGCAGTCTGTTAGGATTTATATCGCCAATATATGATGATATGCCTGCGAAAACTCCATAATCAGAATTACGCTGTCCTGCACTGGCTATTGAAATGCTGATAAACAAGAAAATCCAGGGTATTCTTTTCATTAAAACCGATTGCTCTCATTATCACCTGAGTGAGGGCAGACCATGGGGCCCAGACTTCAGCTTATAAGTAACTGTAAAGTTCAAAAAATAATAAACGTCGTTCGCCCTGGAATATTGTGAAGTATAACCATCAAGATAATCAGAAAATGCATACCTCCCACCGACTTCCAACCCAAAGTTCAGATTTGGTGAATAGATAAGAGTGGTACCTAATCCGGCAGGAATTACTTCAGTGAATCCTTTGCTGGATAAGCCGTGAGCAACCTCGTATGCAACTAGTCCGGTATTTCCTTTGACATTATAGGATAGACCTCCGAACCCGGCAAAAGCATAAAAATCGAGCGATTTGAAAAGATCCCTCATAAGGCCCTGTTTCTGCTTCATAAACAAATAACTGTTTTCAGCATAGTTTTTTATAAAATAATATTCTCCAATTACTGCCGGTTCGAAAAAGCTTGTTGAAGCTTCAAAATTACGGTCCTCATTTGAGCCTCTGATGTCCGTGGCATGAAACAATCCGTAAGTAAGGCTGAGTCTTAAGTTGATATCCCTTGTTAGCCGGTATTTCAGGTTACCGTTAATATCGAACCTGGTCTGCATAAAGCTCAAGTCGCGCAACCCAAGGATATTCTGAGTCTTGGAAAATCCACCTATATCTCCGAAAAAGAATGATGGCCCTATTCCGCCTAAAGCTTCCCACCTCTTCATTTTCCAGAGTTGTGCATTGGAAACGGGAAATGCAAGACAAATGATCAGTATTGCTAAAATGGACCTTTTCATGATTCACCTTATTGTTTGATGATACAAATATAATAATCAAATATTAAACAACATTAGGTTTTGGCACTTTAATTCAATTAGTTCCTTTTGTCTGCACCCCACATTAGCTTGTTCCTCAGTGTACTGTAGAAGTCCCTTCCGTTGAGCATGACGGTTTTCAATTTTGATCCAGCTTTCCGGATATGAATTTCCTCTCCCATAGCCACTTTCCCAAATCTGAAATCACATGTTGCAAGGTACTCCGTCGTTCTTCCCTCCATAACCATCTTCAGTTTACAGTCGCCCGTTATGACAATGGGTCTGATAGTCAGATTATGCGGAGAGATTGGCGATATTATAATACTCTGATCATCAGGAGAAAGGATTGGTCCACCGGCGCTTAAATTATAGGCAGTCGAACCTGTAGCAGTTGAAACTATTAAGCCGTCAGCCCAATAAGTATTCAGAAAGGTCTCATTCACATACACATGTATCGTGATCATGCTAAGGGTAGCCTTCTGAATAGTGATCTCATTAAGGGCGGTAGCCGATACTCCATCGAATAAGCCGGCAGGGTGTGATAGCTCAAGAAGTGTCCTTTCAGCTAATTCAAACTGGCCCGTGCATAGCTGATCGACTGAATTGCCTATTTCCTCGGCCGGAATGTTGGCGAGAAACCCCATTCTTCCTGTATTTACCCCGGCAACCGGGATACCAAGATTCTTAACCCTGAGCATTGTCTCGAGAAAGGTACCATCTCCGCCTACACTTAAAACTATATCAGGAAGAGCCGACAGGGAGCCAAGGTCGATAAACGATTCTACCCTCATGTCCTTGATGGTCCCCGGATCACTTGCCGTCTGAAACACCTGGACCTGAATAGAGTGACGCAGAAATTCTCCAACCAGCTTTTTTACAGCTTCCCTGGTCTTTTCATTATTATCCTTGCTAAAGATTGCAACACGCTGAATCATAATTTTTTAAATATTTAAATATTTCATCAGCAAATCAAATCTTTCGGAATAGAACCTATCAATCGAATCATTTGTGGTGACCCATGTTTTTACTTCATAGTTATATCTTTCAAATGTTCTTATCAACGCCAAGAGATCAGTAGTATTCACCTTAAGAGTAACCTCAAGTCTTGTGGAATCGGACGGGGAAGAGATATACATACTCAGCACCTTTACATTATTGCTTTCAACTATCTGCGCAATCTGCGAAAGTGAATAATCCCTTTCAATCATTTCGAGTACAATTATTCCACCTGGCTGATCCATGGAAGAGAACCCGGCAATGTCCTTTATAAGGTCGGTGGTAGTTATTACCCCTTTAAAATGATTGTTTTCATCAAGCACCGGAACTACAGACAATTTTAACCTGGCTGCGAGGCCTATTACTTCAAAAATATGCTGATTACTGGTTACATAAGGCTTAAGTAATGTAAGTTCGTGATTCCCAATAGGTTCTTCTGGACGGTTCATATCGAAGATATCTGTATCGGAGATCAACCCAAGAAAATCCTGATTATTGACAATCGGAAGATGTGAGATCCTGAAGATATCCATCCAGTTCAGTGCCGTCTGCCCAGTATCGGAAGTTTTAAGTGAAGGTATAATCTCGGAAATCAGATCGCCAGCTATCATTATAGGTTAATTTTCAACTAAAGTAATAAAAAAACAACAGTTCTGTTAATTTTGCATTCTAATATCATTACGAAGAATCAACTTGTTTATTATATGACTAAACTGAGTGTGAACATCAATAAAATTGCAACATTAAGGAACGCCAGGGGAGGCAATATTCCTAATGTACTTAATGCCGCTATAAACTGCCAGCTCTTTGGCGCTGATGGAATAACTGTCCATCCACGCCCTGATGAAAGACACATCAGGTATCGGGATGTTCTGGATATCAGACCGATAATCAAGACCGAATTCAATATCGAAGGTAACCCTACTGACAGTTTTATCGATCTAGTTCTTTCGGTAAAGCCTGACCAGGTGACACTTGTTCCCGACAGGCACGATGCTATCACATCAAATGCCGGTTGGGATACCTTGAAAAACAAAAGTTTTCTTACCGACATCGTCTCGACTTTTAAAAAAGCAGGAATCAAGACCTCCCTGTTCGTTGATACCAATCCTGTTAATATTGAAAATGCCGCTATTACGGGAACTGATAGGGTTGAACTCTATACCGAACCTTATGCGACAGGCTTCAGCCAGAATGCGGCAGAAGCTGTCGATCCATTTATCAAAGCTGCAGAAATAGCAAGAAATGCCGGGATGGGAATCAATGCCGGCCATGATCTGAACCTGGATAACCTAGCATATTTTCATAAAAATATTCCCTGGCTGCTGGAAGTGTCGATAGGCCATGCGCTCATTGCTGATGCTCTTTATCTTGGCCTTGAAAACGCAATCCAAATCTATAAAAGGCAGCTGACAATGTAACTGGAGATGAAGCTTTTCTACAGGAAATATGGAGCAGGGCCTCCCCTGATAATCCTTCATGGCTTATTTGGATCGTCAGACAATTGGGTTACGATTGCAAAAAACATCAGCAATCATTGCACTGTGTACCTTCCCGACCAGAGAAACCATGGAAACTCTCCTCATGATGACAGGCATGATTATGAATCGTTGAGCGATGACATTTTTGAGCTTGTGACTGACCTTGGGTTGAAAAAGTTCTCCCTGGCAGGACACAGCATGGGTGGGAAAGCTGCCATGATGTTTGCCTCAAGATGGCCTGAAATGCTTGATAGCATGATGATCGCAGATGTCTCCCCTTTTACTGATGACAGTAGACGGGTGGAAGCCAGGGATGAGAATCTCACGATTCTTATGGCCATTCTTGGTGCAGACCTCTTAAAAGCATCATCAAGAAATGAAGTTGAAGAAGACCTGGAGCAATATATCCAATCTGGAAAAGTCAGGGAACTGATAATGAAAAACCTTCACCGAAACGAATCAAATAATTTCGAGTGGAAGCTTAATGCGAGGGCACTCCTGAATAATCTGGATAAGATCGTGGATGGAGTCCCTTTTCAGAGAATTGACAACCAGCAAATTACGGGATTTCCTGTTATTTTTCTCAAGGGAGAAAACTCAGATTATATCAAGAGCGGGGAATTAACTGAAATAACCAGGATATTTACGGCTGCAGAACTTAAGACAATTAAAAATGCCGGGCATTGGTTGCAGGCAGATAATCCGCAGGCAGTTACCAAAGAGCTTCTAGACCTGATCAGCTGATAATAAACCGGAATAGGGATGATTTAGAAAACTGTGACTGATTCAATCATGTCATCCTGAACAAGAGGAAGGTTTTTAAAGCGCAGCAGGACTTGTGCTATAGCCAGAACATCCTTTTCACAATAACGGACTATCCTTCCCAGATCATTCTCTTCATAGTAAACCTTCGCAACCATGCTGCCGTCAATATCATCCTTTGGTGAAGGAATCCCAAGTACGGAGGTTAGAAGGTTAAGGGAAGTGTAATTCTTGTAATCTCCGAACTTCCATAGGTCCATTGTATCAAGAAGCTTCACTTCCCATGGCTTCTTACCGGCGTTATCGAGTATTTCAGGGATAACCTGCCGGTTGATAATCATCCTTCTGGCGATGTACGGAAAATCAAATTCCTTACCATTATGGGCGCATAAAAGAGCATCCTTTTTTGATTTTGAGAATTTCAGGAGCATTGCTGAGAACTCGGAAAGTATTTTATTCTCCTCATCCCCGAAAAAAGATTTCAGCCGGAAACTGAGAGGATTTTTATCCTTGATATAACCAACAGAGATGCAGATTATTTTACCGAATTCGGCGTATATTCCGGCTCTCTCATAAACTGCTTCTGCTTTTTCCTCGGTAGTCCTGAAGAATTTTGATTTCTTATCCCAGAGAGCCTGGGCAGCAGGTTCAAGCAGGTTCATGGAGGGCATCTGCGGAACTGTCTCGATATCCAGAAACAGGACATCTTCTATTTTTATACTATCGAGCATTTTTACTGGTTTTTCTTAAATGTTTTTCAATAATTGTAACCAGGACTTCAATCCCGACCTGGTTTTCACCACCTCTGGGGATAATGATATCAGCATATCGTTTGGATGGTTCAATAAACTGAAGGTGTGAGGGTTTGACTGTATCATGATATCTCTCAAGGACATTAAGAACGGATCTGCCTCGCTCGACAATATCTCGCGTGATTACACGGCCCAGACGATCATCCGCATCAGCATCAACAAACACTTTGATGTCAAGCATTTTACGTAACCCGGGATCGGCAAGTATCAGTATCCCCTCAACCAGTACAACCCTTGCAGGATTGACTGTAATTGTCTCTTTCGATCTGAGGCATGTGAGATAGGAATAAATCGGCATTTCTATGGATTTTCCTTTCTTAAGCTGGTTCAGTTGCTCAATCAGAAGACTGAATTCCAGTGAATCAGGATGGTCAAAATTGATCTTCTGTCTCTCATGCAGGGGAATATTCCCGCTATCCTTATAATAGGCATCCTGCGGGATTACAATGATTTCCCCGTTCGGAAAAACATCCATCAGTTTATTGACAACTGTTGTTTTTCCTGAACCGGTGCCCCCTGCTATTCCAACAATCAGCATTTTTTTATAATTTTGTCTCCAATTGTTACCAAAAGTAATGAAAAGTTTGGAGTGACTAAAGTTTGGAACGACTAAAGTTTTCTTTTCAATTCTGACTAAAAACACTTCGAGCAATATTTAATACTTTCATAATGTCAGAACTCTATCCGCTTAAATTTGAACCTCTATTAAAAGAAAAAGTCTGGGGTGGAACATCTCTTGTCAGCCATTATCATAAAAGAGCCGACCCTTCTGCTAAATATGGCGAGAGCTGGGAAATATCTGCTGTTTCCGGAAATATATCCGTAATAAGTAACGGCTTTCTTGCCGGGAATAACCTGGAAGAGCTTATTGAGGTTTACATGGGTGACATAACCGGTGATTCGGTATATGCAAAATTCGGAAAAGAATTTCCTCTGCTCATAAAGCTTATTGAGTCATGCGAAAATCTTTCAATACAGGTGCATCCAGGCAATGCTATGGCCATGGAGAGGCATAATGCCTTTGGGAAGACTGAGATGTGGTATATTCTTGAAAGCAAAAAGGAATCAAAGATATATACCGGATTTAAAAAGCCCATAGATAAAAATACTTATGTCGATTCACTGAGTAACGGAGAGCTGGAAAAACTTCTGAATGTTGAAAATCCATTCCCGGGCGATGTCTTTTTTACACCTGCCGGCAGGATTCATGCTATAGGTGCCGGAATTATTCTTGCCGAGATTCAGCAAACTTCTGACATCACTTACAGAATATATGACTGGAATAGAAAAAACAATAAAGGTCAACCCAGGGAATTACATACGGATCTTGCACTCGACGCAATTGATTTTAATGCAGCAGGGAAAACAAAGTTCGCGGCCAATCCGGTCCTGAATAAAACAAGGAACCTGGTCAACTGTGAGTTTTTTACTACAAACATCATCAGCTTTAACGAACTTATTGAAAAAGATTATAATCTCATCGATTCCTTTGTAATTTATATATGTGTTGAAGGTGAATTCATGATTCGCTGGGATGGCAACTCGGAATCCGTTATCAAGGGTGAAACAGTTTTGCTTCCGGCAATGATAAAGGATGTGGTGCTCGAACCGGTAACTGATACAAAGGTTCTTGAGATACTTGTAAATGAAGAGGGAAATCAACAAAACTAATTTACTGCATTACATGAAAAAGTGCTCCATCTCACTAATTATTTTGATATCCATTGCCTTGCTGGCAGGATGCAAAGGCAGGAAATCAGAAAAAAAGGCTGAAGGAACCAACCCTGAAGCTATAGCTGCCGCTGATAGCGTAGTACAGTACAAAAGCGGAAATAACCTCATTAAGGAGATTACATTCAGGAATGGAGTCCGGGAAGGACTTATGAAATCATTTTATGCGGGGGGGCAGCTTTATCAGACATTCTGGTATGAAAATGGCCTCAGAGAGGATTCAGTAAGGTGGTACTATCTTGAAGGTCAGCTGTTCAGAACTACACCCTATAAGCATGATACAATTGACGGTATACAGAAACAATTTTACAGGAACGGGAAGCTGAAAGCAAAAATAGGCTATAGTAAAGGGATGCGTACCAGGTTCTTCCAGGAATTTACAGATGAGGGCAAGCTTTTTGGACCATACCCGGAGATAACTGTGACGATTCAGGATAGTTACAGGAAAAATGGTGCCTACATAATCGATCTTGGCCTGTCAGATAAAAACACAGAAGTGAAGTTTTTCCGGGGGAATTTTATCAATGAACGGTTCGATACCACAATGTGTAAGTATATCAAACCGTCAAACGGCAAGTCGATTATTTACCTTAAGAAAACTGCAAAAGCCGGACCGGATCATATTGACATCATTGCAGCAATGACCACATTATTTGGGAACAAATATCTCGGATACAAAAAGATAGATCTCCCATACAATGACCTTAATTAGCTGCTTAGATGATAATCCACTCAGCCACCTTCATAAAGAGCAGCGAAACTCTTAAACAGTGCCCTCCATCATCTCTGCCTGAATTCGGATTCATTGGCAGATCTAATGTGGGCAAATCATCGCTGATAAATATGCTTACCGGTTGGTCAAGGCTGGCAAAGATATCGGTAAATCCGGGCAAGACCAGGACAATCAATCATTTCCTAATAAATGGAAAATGGCATCTTGTCGATTTACCGGGTTATGGTTATGCAAAGGTTCCCATCAAACTCAGGGAAAAATGGCAACATAATACCAGGGAATATATTATGAAGCGGGATAATCTGGTATGCCTCTTCGTGCTTCTTGACTCAAGGATAAAACCTCAGAGATCTGATATCAACTTCATGGAATACCTCGGTATCAATCAGGTCCCGTTTGTACGTGTTTTTACAAAAAGCGATAAAGTAGGGACCGAAGCTTTTAAGGATTCAGTCAATCGGTATGATGCTGAAATGTTGAAAAAATGGGAATCACTTCCGGTCACATTCATCACATCATCAAAAAACAAGGAAGGTAGAGATGAGATTCTTGGCTTCATTCAGGAAAATTTAAACAAGTTATCAAACAGGGTCTGATATCATCAGGAATAGTTAATTTTGCAGGTAGAAAAGGATTGTAACAGCAAAAAATCAAGAAAATGTTTGGAAAAGCCCCCATGAAACTTTTTTCCTGCAGATCATCAAAGCAGCTTGCAGAAAAGATTGCAGCAGAACTTGGCATCGAACTAGGCAAAAGTTCTGTCACGGATTTTAGTGATGGTGAATTCCAGCCTTGCTTTGATGAATCGGTTCGAGGTGATATGGTATTTATTGTTCAGTCCACAAACCCTCCGGCAGATAATATTTTTGAACTGCTCCTTATGATCGATGCTGCTAAAAGAGCTTCGGCATATAAGGTAATAGCCGTTATTCCCTATTATGGCTTTGCACGCCAGGACCGGAAAGACAGGCCAAGAGTCTCAATCGGATCAAAACTCTCTGCTGACCTGCTGAGCACTGCCGGTGTAGACAGGGTCATTACAATGGACCTGCATGCCGACCAGATCCAGGGATTTTTCAACGTACCTGTCGACCATCTTTTCGGGTCATCAATTTTTGCACCTTATATTGAGAACCTGAAGCTTAAGAACCTTGTGATATCTGCTCCCGATATGGGCGGATCAAAGCGGGCAAACGCCTACTCACGATATCTGCAGGCCGAAATGGTGCTTTGCTATAAGCTTCGCAAAAAGCCTAATGTAATTGAAGAAATGTCAATTATAGGCGAAGTGGAGGGGAAAAATGTTGTGATTATCGATGACATGGTAGATACTGCCGGCACGCTGGTCCTTGCAGCAGATATGATGAAGGATAGGGGAGCAAACAGCATCAGGGCATTTGCCACTCATCCTATCCTTTCGGGAAATGCTATCGAGAGAATCAACAACTCAGCTTTAGAGGAGCTCGTTGTGACTGATTCAGTTCCTTTTAAAAACAGTTCCGGCAAAATAAAAGTGCTGTCCATTGCCGAGATATTCGCAAAGACGATCCAGGCAGTTAACCTTAATCAGTCAATAAGTACAAATTTTGTATTCTGATTCCTTTGTAATATATTTGCACTCCAATTTTTTATATGTCTAACGTGCGATGGGGAGTTGCCGGAGAAGCATCTTTGAGTAGCACAGTAACAAATAAACTGATGAAGACAATTGAGATCAAAGGATCAAAAAGAAAAGAACTTGGCAAGAAAAGCTCCAGGAAAGCAAGGAAAGCCGGGAATGTGCCTTGTGTTATTTATGGAAAAGATGCAAATGTCCATTTCGAAGCTCATGAAAACACCTTTAAGAATCTTGTTTATACCCATGAAGCTCACCTGGTAAAACTTGATCTTGAAGGAGAGATATTTAATGCAGTACTTAAAGATTTACAATTCCATCCGGTAACCGACAAGATTATTCATGCTGATTTCATTCAGATATTTGATAATAAGCCTGTTATTATTGATATTCCTGTAACTGTCACTGGTGATGCCGAAGGTGTTAAAGCAGGTGGTAAACTTATCGTAAAGAGAAGGCACCTGAAGGTAAAAGGTTTTGCAAATGACCTGCCTGAAGATCTTGTAATTGATGTCACAAACCTCAAGATTCATCATTCAATAAAAGTCGGTGAACTTTCATTCGATAAAATAGAACTTCTCGATCCTAAAATCACGACAGTAGTTTCTGTAGCAACATCACGTGTTGCACTGAAAACTGAGGAAGAAGAAGCCGCTGAAGCTGCTGCTGCACTTGCTGCTGAAGGTGGCGAAGGTGCTGAAGCTGCTGATGCTGCTGCTTCTCCTGCTGAAGAGAAAGGAAAAGAAAAAGAGAAAAAAGGCTAATATTCAATAAAAATCAGGCACAATGAAATATCTGATAGTTGGCCTGGGAAATATTGGTGACGGATATGCTGATACCCGCCATAATATAGGATTTATAGTATTGGATGCCATGGCAAAGGCATCCAATGCTTATTTTATTGATAAGCGTTATGGTGCAATTTGCCAGGTAAAAACAAAGGGTCGTATTCTGATCCTGCTGAAACCTTCCACTTTTATGAACCTGAGCGGCAATGCCGTAAGGTACTGGCTTAACAAGGAGAATATCCCTCTTGAGAACCTTTTGGTAATTGTTGATGACCTTGCCATTCCTGCCGGCAGTATAAGAATGAGAGCAAAGGGAGGCCCCGGCGGCCACAATGGCCTGGCTCATATAAATGAAGTCCTTGGTTCAAATGATTATGCCAGGATTAGGATCGGGATCGGAAACAGCTTCATAAAAGGTACCCAGATCGATTATGTCCTTGGTAAATGGACTGACGAAGAAAAGGATCTTCTTACCCCCCGGATAACTATCGTAATCGAAATGATTAAATCGTTCAGCACATCAGGTGCTGAACTTACAATGACATCTTTTAACAATGTCGGTAAAATTACCGACAACGAAAAAGCTGAACCCGGAGATACGGAGAAATCAAAATGCCCAGGGATATGAATGACAGCAAGAGTGTCAGGATCGATAAATTTCTCTGGGCTGTGAGACTTTATAAGACCAGGGGATTTGCTTCAGATGCATGCAGGATGAACAGGATACTTGTTGATGGTTCTCCGGTTAAGCCTTCAAGGGATATTACAGGCAATAGTATCATTACTGTCAGAAAGCCGCCTGTATCATTTGTATTCAAGGTTATTATGCCAGTCGAAAACCGTCAGCCAGCAAAGCTTGTATCGAATTATATTGAGGACCTCACTTCTGTCGCTGAAAAGGTAAAACTCGAAATTCGTCAGACTGCCCCTGTCGGCTACCGGAAGAAAGGAACCGGCCGGCCAACAAAAAAGGAACGGCGGATTATCGATAAATGGCATGGCGATCTTGGCGATAGTTAAGATGGTGGTATAAAGACTTAATATTTCATTAAGGGTCAGGAAAACAAGTGTATCTCTTACACTTCACATTCATTTTTTTTAACTTGCATCACATCTTAAGCTTCAGATCCCACTATTCTGAAAGCGTTTTATTTTTTAAAAATGGGTAAGGAAAACATTGAGAATTATTCTTTCGGGTATGCGATATTAAAAGGGTGCTTACAGTTCTGGCACAATAATGTATTTTACAGACGGATTATTGTCATCGGACGTGAACACCTCAATCCCGAGGATCATCTTATTTTTGCTCCAAACCACCAGAATGCCCTGATGGATGCCCTTGCTGTTCTGTTTACCCTTAAAGGACAGCCTGTTTTTCTTGCACGTGCCGATATTTTCAAAAAGAAAGTTGTTGCTTCGCTTCTCTATTTTATTAAAATCCTTCCCGTTTACAGGATCAGGGACGGCTTTAGAAGCGTGACAGGCAATGATGAGATTTTTGACAAGACAATCGATGTACTCCGGAACAAAAATGGCCTTGTTGTGCTTCCCGAGGGCAATCATGAGGGATTCAGGAAGCTCAGGCAACTTAAAAAAGGAATCTGCAGGATAGCATTCCAGGCTGAAGAGGCTTCGGATTTCAAACTGAATATTAAAATTATTCCTGTCGGGCTTGAATACTCGCACTACAGCAGATACAGGGAGGTAGTGACTGTCGTCTACGGCAGACCTATCGAGGTTTCAGAATTCAACGAATTATATAGGAAAAGCCCTGAAATTGCACTCAATGAACTCAGGAGCAAGCTTTCTTTTGAAATGAAAAGGATAATGGTCCATATCGATTCTGAAGAAGATTATGAAGCAATTGACGAGCTCAGGAATATTATCAACGGCCGTTTTAGCGATAAGGTACAGTTCCCTAAACTTTTCAGGGACAGGATACTCATTGAAAAATTAAACCGGCTTAAGGTTAAGAATCTGGAGTTGTATAAAAAGATCTGTACCTTCAGTCTTCAGGTTAAGGAAAAAGCTAAAGCGCTGAATATTGATTACAGGCTTCTTGCTAAAAAGAAACACCCCCTTGGCTGGCTAATTGCCGGCTTTGCAGGATTGATAGCAGCCCTGCCTCTGTTTATCTATGGTAATATATTCAACCTTATCCTGTTGGAGATACCCAATTTCCAGGTAAGAAAGATTAAGGATATCCAGTTCCGGTCATCACTGAAATACGGTTACTCCCTGGTTCTTGCCCTTATTGCTACACCAATCGCGCTTATTCTGTCATTCCGGATTTTTTCTCCCTGGTGGCTATCTATAATTGTATTCCTGTCACTACCGGTTTCAGGCTTAATTGCCTGGTTGTACTATTTGGAATTTAACAGGATCACAGGCGGGTTCAGGATCAGGAATTATTTAATAAGTAATAACCAGGAGTACCTTACTCTTAAGAAAAATCATGATGAGCTTATAAATCTTGTGGCAAGCTTATAGAAATGAGAAAAAATAATATGTTTGATGGGAAAAGAGCCTGGATAACCGGAGCATCTTCAGGTATCGGTGAGGCTCTGGTTTATGAGTTCGTCAGTAGAGGAGCCATTCTGATTATTTCATCGAATGATCTTCCAGGGCTTGAAAGAGTTAAAGCTGCCTGCCCTGGTGATTCAAAAATTTCATGCGTGCCTTTTGATCTGTCGGATACTTCAGGAATCGTCTCCATTGTTGATCAGCAGCTGAAGGGATCTGGTAAAATCGATTATCTCATTAATATTGGCGGTATAAGTCAAAGGGCAAGAATTGATGAGACTCCCTTATGGCTCGACAGAAAAATTTTCGAGATAAACTATTTCGGAACAATTGCTCTTACCAAAGCAGTTTTGCCATATATGATCAGGCAGAAATCAGGACATATTGCTGCCACCAGCAGCATCTCCGGTAGATTCGGATTCCCTCTCCGATCGGCTTATTCAGCTTCAAAGCAGGCCTTGCATGGCTTTTTTGAAACTCTTTATCTCGAAAATAAACCAAATAATATAAGAACATCCGTCATCATCCCCGGAAGGGTTAGAACAAGCATCTCCATTCATGCTCTTGACCATGAAGGTAAAGAGCATGGAAGAATGGATGATGGACTAAACAAGGGAATCTCCCCGGAAAAAGCTGCCAGGACCATCATCAGAGGAATTATCAGGAATAAACGGGAGATACTTGTTGGAAGTTCAGAACTTATTATGCTATATATCAGAAGAATATGGCCATGGCTTTTTTTCAGAATCGGTGACAGAATAAAATCAACCTAATAAATTACAGAGAAATGAAAGGATACAATATTTGCGGGATTCAACAGATAGGAATCGGCGTTAAAAATGTAGAGGAAGCCTGGAAATGGTATATTCGCCAATTCGGGATGGATTGCAGGATCTTTGAAGATGAAGCTGAGGCAAAACTTATGCTCCCTTACACCGGCGGTGAGCCGAGAAGAAGGCATGCTGTACTTGCTGTAAACCTCCAGGGTGGAGGAGGTTTTGAGATCTGGCAGCACAAAGGTAGAGAACCATTGACCATTAAAGAAGAAATCAGGCTTGGCGACCTGGGTATCATATCATGCAAAATAAAAGCAAAGAATATCAATGATGCCTATTCATATTTCAAAGACAATGGCATTTCAATTTTAAATGAACCTGCTTCAGGTCCTGACGGGGAAAAAACCTTCTTTGTAATGGACCCTTACAGAAATATTTTCCAGATTGTCACAGGAGATTCGTGGTTTCTTAATGAACACAAGGTGACAGGCGGAACATATGGAGCTTTGATAGGAGTCTCCGACATTGACAAATCAAAGAAATTATATTCTGATATTCTGGGTTACGATACTGTTGTATATGACAAAACAGGAGAATTTCCCGACCTCGCCGGTTTGCCGGGAGGAAAAGGCAGTTTCAGAAGAGTCCTGCTAAAACTATCTGAGCCTGTAACCGGCCCGTTCAGCAAGCTGTTTGGAATGAGTGTCATTGAGCTGATCTCATCGACAGGTGCGCCTGGCAAAAAAATATACGATGAACGCTTGTGGGGTGATCCGGGATTCATACACCTTTGCTTTGATATACAGGGAATGGATGAAATAAGAGATTATTGCTCAGAAAAAGGTTTCCCATTCACGGTTGATACTAAAAAAAGTTACGAGGGTAACAGTTTTGACATGGGGGAAGCAGCTGGTCATTTTGCCTATATTGAAGATCCGGATGGCGCACTTATAGAATTTGTTGAAACTCACAAGGTTCCTATTCTGAAAAAACTTGGCTGGTATCTTGACCTCCGGAAAAGGGATCCTAAGAAATCTCTACCTGACTGGATATTAAAGACACTGCGATTCTCGAAGGTTAAAGTATAGCTGTTAGTTCACCCTGGAACCAGTAATAATGTGAGTAAAGAAATTGAAAATGTTCTCATCTTCTGGTGACTTTTTAGTAATGCAAGTCAGCAAATAAAAGGACCAAGAATCAGCGATAAAGGTGATTTAATACTAATTGAAAGACAAAAAAAGCCCCCGACATTACAGTCAGGGGCAGCCATGAAAAGAATGGAAAATTTGCTTTTATGTATTAAAAAGCTTCTTTATAGTTTTACAACCTTATAAACGTTTGAAAGTTTGCCTTTTGTCAGCTTAAGAAAATAAACTCCTGATGGCAGATCCTGGAAGTTAATCTGGATTTCAGAAGTAGCAGCTTCTATTACCTGGGTTTTAAAAAGTTTCCCTTCACTATCAAAAAGCACCAGGTTAACTTCTGCATCAAGCGGATCGGCAAAGCTAATATTCAGGTAGTCGCTCGCCGGGTTTGGAAACACTGTGACCTTAACAGGAGTATCAATGTTTTCCTCAACAATTACCGTTCTGAGTACTGACTGAAAACCATGAGTAAGGATCAGACCGTTGACTGGTCCATAAGATGGAATTATTGTCTCTCCAAGCGTCCAGCTTAATGTCAGATTAACAGCAGAAGTATAATATCCGCCGGCGCTTGCTATCACTTGTTGAGCCTGCATAGAGGCATTTAATACAAAAAGTGATGTTACCAGGATGAAAATGAAACGCTTCATGGAAGGATATATTTATTCATCATAGGGAATGTCGTATGTAAAAATATATTAAAAAGAAACATAAAGCAATAATATTTTATCCATTTTCACCAGTGTCGGAAAAAATTGGATGAACTGATGTTTTAATGAGGTGAACGCCTTTAATATGCAAAAAGAGTTCCTGACTCCAGTATCCTTTCACTTCTTATGTTAATTTTGCACCTTCTTCGTTATGAAAAAACAAGGTAAAATATGGCATTGGCTGGTTATTGCCCTTCTATCGATGATTTGGGGAACCAGCTATATCCTTATGAAAAAAGGGCTGCGCTCTTTTTCAACTTATCAGATGGCTTCACTTAGAATCCTGATTTCATTTGTATGCCTGCTGCCTATTGCACTGCGCAATTTGCCAAAGCTAAATAAGAATAATTTGCGTTCAATTCTCATAATAGGCTTTTTCGGAAGCGGAATACCTGCATTCCTCTATCCTCTTGCCCAGACAAGAATAGACAGTTCTCTTACGGGTATGCTGAATACTCTAAGTTCTGCATTTACTTTGGCAATCGGTATTTTATTCTATAAAAGAAAAGCTATCAGGTCGCAGATTGCAGGAGTGTTTCTTGGGTTCCTTGGAGCAGCAGGACTGCTGTACAGCGGCTCTTTCACAATAAATTATTATGGCCTGTTTGTGGTACTTGCGACACTTATGAATGGAGTCAGCAATAATGAAGTAAGCAAAGCGGAAGGGTTGAATGGACTGCAGATAACTTCGCTGTCATTTTTTGTTCTAAGTCCCTTCGCACTTGCCCTGCTTCTGAGCACAGACCTGCATGCCGTAACCCTTACTCCTCACTGGCTTCAGAACTTCGGCTATATTGCGATTCTATCAGTTTTAGGAAGCGCCTTTGCCAACGCAATTTATTATTCTCTAGTCAGGGATACCTCACCTGTGGTTGCTTCGGTTGTGGCTTATTTCATTCCGATTGTGGCAACATTATGGGGTATTTCCGACAATGAGCATCCTGCGCCAACAATGTTCATTTCCGTATTGCTGATCCTTGCAGGTGTTTACCTCATTAACAGACCAGGGATTATAAAGAAATATTTAAAAATTAATAAAGCAATTTAATATAATTGTCAGA
>Ga0224524_1000258_pt1 | contig 23052 bp, 15 predicted proteins | sample CFST75metaG_FD_179895 | JGI IMG/M metagenome (GOLD analysis project Ga0224524, IMG submission 179895) | Peat soil microbial communities from Stordalen Mire, Sweden - C.F.S.T75 | ecosystem: Environmental > Terrestrial > Soil > Wetlands > Peat | place: Sweden: Norrbotten County, Stordalen Mire... | reverse complement strand
CTGGAACGCATCATCCGGCCTACCATCGGAATCTTTACAAACATCGGGCATGCACATGATGAAGGCTTCCGGAACCTCGGCCAGAAGGTCGAAGAAAAACTTAAACTCTTTGTCAACGCTAGCATCCTGGTTTATTGCATGGATCAGGAATTGATTCACAACAAGGTGATAAAGGAAACTTCTCTGAAACAGGTGACAAAATTCACCTGGAGCCGGAAACAGGAATCCGACCTGCAAATCATTAGTAGTTCCTCCTGCAAATCACAAGAAACCATTCTCACAGGAATTTTCAAAAACAAGGAAATAACAATAACCATCCCTTTTACTGATGAAGCCTCCATAGAAAATGCAATTCATTGCTGGGCGCTGATGCTCCTCCTGGGATATGAAGCTGAGGTTATCTCCGTCCGGATGAAAGTTCTGGTCACCATTGCCATGCGACTGGAACTCAAAGAAGCCATCAATCAATGCTCGCTGGTCAACGACAGCTATAACTCCGATATCAACTCCCTTGGGATCGCCATTGATTTTCTGAACCAGCAGACCCAACATACGAAGAAAACCGTAATTCTTTCAGATATCCTTCAAAGTGGCCGCAACCCTGATAGCCTTTATCGGGAAATCTCCGGGATCCTGAGTGGCAAAGGGATATCAAGGATCATCGGCATCGGGAATGAGATCAGCCGGCAGGCAGGCCAATTTCCCATGGAAAAAACATTTTTTGCGACCACCAACGATTTTTTCGATCGTTTTCCATTTTCTTCCTTACGGGATGAGGCAATCCTGCTGAAAGGCGCACGGATCTTCGAGTTCGAACGGATCAGCCATGCCCTTCAGCAAAAGTCGCACGAAACCATCCTCGAGATCCACCTCGATGCCCTGGTTCACAACCTCAACTATTATCGTTCAAAACTGCTACCCGGAACCAGGACCATGGCTATGGTGAAGGCCTTCTCTTATGGCAGCGGCAGCTTTGAAATTGCCAATCTTCTGCAGTTTCACCGCGTGGATTACCTTGCAGTAGCCTATGCCGATGAAGGTGTGGAACTTCGGAAAGCCGGTATCACCCTGCCCATCATGGTAATGAACCCGGAAGAACAAAGTTTTGACTTGCTTTTACAGTACAACCTGGAACCTGAAATTTACAATTTCTTTGTTCTCGGGATGCTGGAACAGGCCATCCCTGAAAACCAGGGAGAATCGAAGATCCCAATACCGATTCACCTGAAGATAGATACCGGAATGCACCGGCTGGGATTTGACCCTTCAGAAGTTGACAACCTGATCAAACGGCTGAAGGGAAATCCTGAACTTCGCGTGCAATCGGTATTTTCGCACCTTGCTGCCAGCGAAGATCCGGCTGAAGATAGTTTTACGCTAACCCAGATCAATAGTTTAGAGGTAACTGCTGAAAAAATTCAAACCGGCCTTGGCTATTCATTTCTCCTACACATCCTGAACTCCGCCGGGATCAGCCGTTTTCCTGAAGCCCAGATGGGTATGGTCCGGCTCGGGATCGGCCTGTACGGCGTCGGGTTTAACGAAAATGAACAACGCAACCTGCGCAATGTAAGCACCCTGAAGACCATTATTTCACAGATCAAAAAGGTAAAAGCAGGCGATACCATCGGATATAACCGGAAAGGCATAGCACACACTGACCTGATAATCGCTATTCTTCCCATCGGATATGCCGACGGATTCAGCCGAAGGCTGGGCAATGGTACCGGAAAAGTGATGATCAACGGTTTCCCCGCAAAAACCATCGGAAATATCAGCATGGATACCTGCATGGTGGATATCACAAAATTAGTTGCCTCCCCGGAATCTCCTGCCATCCATGAAGGCGATGAGGTGATTGTTTTCGGAGATGCCTATCCCATTGCACAACTGGCCCATGATCTGGGCACCATCCCATATGAGATCCTGACCGGTATTTCGCGAAGGGTGAAAAGGGTTTATTTCTTTGAATGACCTTCCGTTGCGGGAAAATTCATATTTTTGAAAAGGCAATATTTTAATTTTATGAGTGCTCAGAAACTGTCGATCCTGATTCCCGCTTACAATGAAGCCCGGACTATTCACCTGATCCTTGATAAGGTGCTGGATGTCAAACTGGATGACGGTATTACCAAGGAATTGGTCATCGTAAATGACTGCAGCCGTGATGAAACGGAACAGGTTGTTGCTGAATATATTCGCCAACATCCCGAAGTTGATATCCGGTTATTCAATCAGACGGTTAACAGGGGCAAAGGAGCAGCGCTTCAGAAAGGGATTGAACTTGCAACCGGCGACTTCATCATCATCCAGGATGCCGACCTTGAGTACGACCCCCAGGAGTACAATATTCTCCTTAAACCTATGCTGGAAGGCTTTGCCGATGTGGTTTACGGATCACGGTTTATGGGTGGCAACCCCCATCGGATCCTTTTTTTCTGGCATTCTGTCGGGAACCGCTTCCTCACTTTTCTTTCCAACATGTTCACCAATCTTAACCTGACGGATATGGAGACTTGCTATAAACTCTTCCGGGCGGGAATAATTAATAAAATTTATTTTAAAGAAAACAGGTTCGGTTTCGAACCGGAAGTCACTTCCAAGATCTCACGCTTTAAAGGAATCCGTATTTATGAAGTTGGGATTTCATATTACGGAAGAACTTACGAAGAGGGTAAGAAAATAGGTGTGAAAGATGGATTCAGGACCATCTGGTGTATTTTCAAGTATAATCTGTTCAACCGGAAATATTTAAAATAAAAGGATGGTAAAGGTCGATCTTCAATCCCTGAAGCGGTCTGGTATGATCTTCAACCGCCAGATGATCATCGGCACACTTATAGTTATTGTCTCCTTTTTTCTGTTGAAGGACCTTGGCGAAAACAATTCTCTTTTTTTTAAGAATCCAGGTTTTCTTTCTTTCAAAGCGAAGAATGGAAATTATATATGTTGTGACTTGCTTAAGGATGAAGTTTTGGTTGCTGACCGTTACCAGGTTGGCCCCTGGGAACAATTTTCAATGAAAAAGCAGGCGGGGGAATATTTTACATTTATTACAAGTAAGGGAAAACGAGTCGGAACAGACGATCAGAACAATCTGAGAGGGATTTCCGGCGGACCTTCAGTTAGATATTCCTGGAAGATTGAAAAAAACGGAGACAGCATCCTGATCCGGGATAAGAATGGCCGGTACTGGCATCTGGCCGGGGATTCCCGGGTTGTAACAGGCCCTCGTGAAAAAGCAGATTCTTTCATCAGAATGGATTTTAACAAGGAGATTCCTTTTCAGGATTATATACTTGTCATCATGGGCTTCGTGTTTCTGGGTTTTGCCATCGTGTTATTTCAAACCCGGCTCAAACCGTGGATTGCATTACTATCCCTGATGGTGGCGGCATTTTTTCTGACCCTGTACTGCATCCGGATTTTCGATTTCCTGATGATGTGGGATGAACAATACCATGCGCTGGTAGCCAGAAACATGATTTCTCATCCTTTTAAACCTATGCTTTACAGCGACCCTGTATTACCCTATGATTATACAAACTGGATCGGGAATCATATCTGGCTGCATAAACAACCCTTGTTCCTTTGGCAAATGGCCTTTTCCATCTGGATGTTCGGGGCCAAAGCCTGGGCCGTCCGTTTTCCCGACCTGGTCATGACCGTTCTCCTGATTCCTGCTGTTTATCGCATGGGACTTATCGTAGCGGATAACCGGACTGGTTTCTGGGCAGCCTTATTTGTTACCGTTTCGCACTTTTTATTCCGGCTGATTTCAGGAGCCACCTTCACGGACCATAATGATGTGGCGTTCCTCTTTTATATTACCATGAGTTTGTGGTCGTGGCTGGAATATGATTACAGAACCGGAAAAAGCGGACAAATGAAATTTGTCATTCTGACCGGCTTGCTTGCCGGTGCGGCCGTCCTGGTGAAATGGCTTCCCGGCCTGCTCGTTTATTCCGGGTGGGGCTTATCCCTCATCCTTTCCAAAAAATCAAGAAAAGAGATGAAATGCTACCTGCATATTCTTCTTAGCTTTCTTATCACGATCATCGTTGCTTTGCCTTGGCAAATCTATATTCTGCTAAAATTTCCCCTGGAATCGAGGTATGAATTCCGTCTTACATCCAGTCATTTTTTAACACCGATCGAAGGACATGGCGGTAACGGCCTGGGATGGTATTATTATATTGAAAATTTCAGGCAGAGTTTTTCTGTTTCTCCTTTAACATGGATGATATTGGCAGTTATTTTCGTTCTGATCGCAAAGCGAAAAAGATTAGCTGTTTCACTGTTGTTTATGGTAGCGATCGTTTTTGTATTCTATTCTGCAGCCGCGACCAAAATGCCTGCTTTTACATTTATAACGCTTTCCATAATCCTTCTGGTTTACGCTTCCCTTTTTACGGTTACTGAACGCTTCCTCGCCATTTTCGTCTCATCCCGGGTTATGCAAATTCTCCTGATGACCGCCATCATGATGAATATTGTAGCTTTACATTACCAGCTTAACGAAAAATATTCCGGTTTTTATACTGAAAAGGGGAATACAGAACACTGCATATCCCAGCGGGAAAAATTTGCAGGATTGTATCGTGAATTGGGTACAATCATACCGGAATCACAACAATCCAATTTTATTATCATCAATTGCCCTTGGGAGGAAATTCCCCATTTGATGTTTTATACCACAATTAAGGCTGCATATGATAAGGTCGACGACAATCAGCTCAACATCCTGAAAAGCCGGAAAGACCTGAAAATCGGGTACATTGTTTTTTCGGACAAACCCATACCCGAAAATATACTCAAGGATGATTCCATTCTAAAGATCAGGTTTAGTAAAGGTATATCAGTCAACGACCTGGGTAAATGCCTTCATTGATCGGTTCAGAGAAGATGTTATCAAAATAGAAAAAACTCATGTTCCAACGCATTTTTAAAAACCCGTTTTCATGTATTGCTATTTTCGCTATTGCCTTTGCTTATCTCCTTGTTCATTTTATTGGAAATAAAACCCAACTGCCCAGGTTGACTTTCCTGGTTCACCTTGTGATCTTCCTTTCCGGGATAGGATTTACCCGAAAAACACTGCTGCTTTATTTTCCTGACGTTACCGTGGCCATCACCCTCATGTCGCTTGCATTTGGCACCAACTTATTCTTCATGGTTTCGTTGGATTATCAGTTACAACCGATCCTTCTTTTTACATTACTTGGGATGGTTGTCTTTTTCACTGCCTCCTGGCATGAACATCAAAAGCTGATCTATGCGGTTTCGCTGGGGATTGCCGTGGGCCTTATTATCCTTTTCCAACCTACAGGTATTCTTTCCCTCCTGATACCAATTTTATGGGGGGGTCATGACAAAGCAAGCTGGAAAGCGAAAATACTTTTACTAAAGAATAATTACCGGCAGGTAGATCTTTTTATAAGTTGCCTGGCTGCTCTCGTGTTAACTCCGGTTCTCTTCTGGAAGATTTCACCCGGAGAAATTCCGGTTTTTCCCTTCAGGCGACCCGGCGTTTTCTATTCTTTTTCCTCATTTCTCTGGAATGATCTTTTTTCCTTTGACCATGGCTGGTTTATCTATACACCCATCCTGGCCTTTGCGTTCATCGGTTTCTATTTTTTTGCAGAGAAGAACCGACCCCTTTTCTATTCTATTTTTCTTTTTTGTATTGTGGATCTTTTCCTGGAAACCAGCTGGTCGAAATTAGGAACAACTCCGGTCTTCGGACAGGTAGCTTTCATCCCGGCCTATGCACTGCTCGTATTCCCAATGGCTTCATTCATAGGGTTTATTCAAAACGGTAAACCTGTTTTCCGTATTATTCTCTATGCGATCACCGCAATTCTCATCCTCATGAACGTTTTTCAGACCTGGCAGTTTAACGAAAGAATCATTCTGCACTCCGGGATGACCGTTGACAATTATGGACTGGTTTTTGGCCGGACTACCTTAACGGAAATTGAAAAGCAGCAAATGGCTGGAATAGAACACGACACAACCTTTGTGTTAAAAGACGAAAGCAGGTTCAGGAAGGAAGATCTTGCTTTTTATAATTTTGAAGACCCAAATGTTCCCTATAAAAACAAGCTCGAACGCGATCATGTGAAATCCGGGACAATGGCGTTTACCATGGATAGTACAACAAGATTCTCCCCGGGTGTTTTTATCCGGTACGATGACTTTATGAAAAAACCACGGATAGGGATGAGGATCACAGCATCAGTTTTTGCAACAAATTCTGTGGCACTATCCGAAGGGAACCTTGTGATTTCCATGATCCACGAGGGAAACAACTATCGGTATAGCAGATTGAATTTTGGTGATTTAAAGCTAAAACCCTGCGTTTGGAATACAGTTTCACTCGATTATTTAATTCCCACAGGTTCCCCCCCGGGAGACCAACTGGTTGCCTATGTGTGGTATACCGGGAATTCTATGATTTATGTTGATGATCTAAAATACGATGCATTTGAACTTAAAAAATAAAGTTACCAAATACCCGTTTTTAAAAGGGAAAGTTGATTGGATCATATTTGTTCCCCTGTTCTTCCTTGGACTTTACCTTGCCCATGACATCAACTTTACTAACCGCCAGGTTCCATTGCCTGAGATCTATTCCGACAAGGCAGATTATTATGTCTATCTTCCTGCAACTTTTATCTATGGCTGGGACATTCACAAGTTTCCGGCAGGCATAGAAAAGAAATGCCAGGGATTTCAGTTCGATTACAAAAACAATAAATTAGAAGATAAAACAACTTGTGGCGTTGCCATCCTCTGGACCCCGTTTTTCCTGATCACCCATTTCATAGCTGTTCACTGGGATCTTCAACCCGACGGTTTTTCTGATTTTTATCAGAAGATGACCGTCCTTCCTGGAGTCTTTTACCTTATTCTTGGACTCTTTTTTCTCCTGAAATTCCTGCGAAACTATTTTTCACGGGGGATCTCCTGGCTCACGGTACTCATCATTTTTGCAGGGACCAACCTCTATTATTTTGGGATCGACGACGGATTAATGTCACATATCAACTCCTTCTTCCTCTTCGCATTGTTTTTATTCCTTCTGAAGAAATTTCTTGATCAGGGGGAAAAATCATTTGGCTTATTCGTGGGGATCAGTTTTGTAGTATCTCTTGCTATCCTGATCCGCCCGACCAACATTCTTCTCTTCACCTGGATGATTTTCCTGGATATTACCTCTGCAAAAGCCTTGTGGAAACGTGTACTTTTATTTTTAAAACCCGCCTACATTCTTGCTTTCATCGTTATCGCAGCCCTGGTTTTTCTTCCGCAATTCATCTACTGGAAATACCTTACAGGCCATTTTCTTTATTACTCCTATCCGGGAGAGGGTTTTTTAAACTGGAAAAACCCACTAATGATTGCAGTCTGGTTTTCTCCCCTGAATGGATTTTTCCTTTATACACCCCTCGCCCTGTTGTTTATTGCAGGGATCGTTATCATGATCGTGAAAAAAATTCCAAACGGAATCTTTATCGGGTTGTTTTTCCTGCTGATCACTTACGTCTTTGCATCCTGGCATGTTTGGTACTTTGGAGGAAGCTTCGGATATCGTCCCTTCGTGGAATATTATTCCATACTGGCCCTTCCGTTTGGATATTTCCTCGCCAGCCTGAAAGCGCTGAAAAACTTGTATATCCGTTCCCTGCTGATCATTTTCATTATTATTTCAGGATATTATAACCTGCGACTTACCTATCATCAGAGATGGAATCCTTACTCCACCTGGGCTTGGGATGATTACCTCATCTACCTGGATAATGCGGGGCTCTATCATCATAAATTGGACTCCTATACCAATATTCAGGATTTTGAGAATTTTGGCTCCATCGAACAACAATTTCCTCAACGGGAATGTGTTCATTCGCCAGGAATTGCCGGGTATGTTAACGAAGATATTCTAACCAATGGACAATTCTTACGGAGATTGGATGGACTTATACATGGACAGGTGAAAAGCGTAAAAGCAAGTCTATGGGTTAACCCGGGGAAAAAAATCAGGACGAAAGCACTTTTCGTATGCAAGATCCAGAACTGGCAGCAGAAATTGTATTACATGAAAGAGGTAAAGCTGGATGATTTTATTAAATCGCCAAATACATGGTACCAAGTCACAGCGACTTTCGACATTCCCAAATGGATCGATCAATCGAATAACATCTGCTTTTATGTTTGGAATAAATCAAGAACATCGATAACCTATATTGATGATATTAAACTCCGGTTTGAAAATAAGTAAAAAAGTGAACTTTTTAAAGAAGAGTATTTAACTCCTGATCCTGCAATCATGCCTCCATGGCAGTGATTGCTTTCTGCGGAATATTGGCGAGATCATAATGAAGAAATGCCAGCAGCGACTGGAAACCGAGTATAATGGGCAACCCTGCAAGGAGAACAGTTCCGGCTGTGGCAGGCTGAAGTGTTCTCAGGCTTGAGATCCAGTGGATCCCTCCAAAAATGAATCCGAACAACAGGAAAATGGATGCCATCAGCAGTTCGAGCGTTCCGATGTTGAAATCCCTGAGAAAATAATTGTAAAAAATCCGCTTGGTCAGGCGGTTCATGTATTTTAAAGGAAACCGGAACAACACTTCGGAGATCCTTAGATTGCTTTTTTCTGTCCCGTATTCTGCATACATCGGAAGATCCTGAACGACGGCCCGGATGGTGTTAAGCCGGAACAGCATGTCACTTTCAAAAAAGAAACGCCGGTCGATCTTTTCAAGTGGAAGGTGTTTGAGCGCTATAGCGCTGATGGCAGTATACCCGTTTGCCGGATCCATGACATTCCAATACCCACTTACCAGTTTGCTGATAAAGGATGCCATTGAGTTCCCGAACCGCCGCATCGCAGGCATTGTCCTCAGAAAGCCAAGATCATAAAACCGGTTTCCCTTTACATAGTCCGCTTCTTTTCTTCGGATCGGATCAATAAACCGGGGAATGAGCGAAGGATCCATCTGTCCGTCCCCATCAAGTTTAACCATGATCATGCAACCATCCGCAAGAGCTTTTTTGTACCCTGTCATGGCAGCGCCGCCAACACCAAGGTTTCTTGGGTTGTAAAGCACCTCAACGCGGTCATCCATGCAATTCTCTTTCACGAAATTACCGGTACCTTGTGGACAGGCATCATCCACGACATAGATCTTACTCACCTCAGGCCCGATTTTCGAAAGAACAGAAAGAATCGAATCCTTTACTTTATAGGATGGAACTATTACTGCTACCATTTTTCCGGTTTTCGTTAAAGGGTTGATTATTCAAAGGTAATAAGAATTTGTATTTTGTTTAGTTTTGTCATTCCATTCTGTCCTAACCTTTTGTCATGCTTAAAAAACAAAAAAGGATTCTTCTCTTCTCTGTTATTTTGATAGTCGTCATTTTAGGAGTCGCATTCAGTGCACGTTATATTCCCTTTAACAAGATTCTTAAGGTTTCCGGTACAAACGAAACGGCATTTGTAAACCCACAACATATCACTCCGGATATTCCCCATACCTTATATTTTGATTTTGAAGTAGGTCCGAAGAACGGGAATACCGGCGACCTGTACAAAGGGATTGCCCATTCCGGCCATTATTCCACCAAGGCCTTCGGGAAAAACAGCTACAGTTTCTCCGTTGAAAGGAAAGCCGGTGATATCGGACTGGAAAACCTTGGAGCAGTGGCAATGAGTGCGTGGGTTTATGTTTTCCCCGGGAAAAATGATCCCCTCGGAAACTTTGTATTTGCTGCCAGCAATGGGAGCATCAATGTTGCCTGGAAAGCAATTACCGTGAGCGGTAACTATGTCCCGCGTGGAAAATGGTTTAAGATCAGCGGGATGTTCGATCTTTCCGATGTTAAATTTAAACCGGATTACAAACTAGTGTTTTATTTCTGGAATAACAGCAGTACAGATATCCTCCTCGATGATTTTTACTTCGTTTTTGGGGGTCCGAAACCCCGTAGAGGAGATTCCACGTTGTTCGACCTTAGCCGGGGAGCTCAGTTTACACCGAAATTCAATGTCCCTCCTTATCCTTTTCATTTTTTCAGAAAAGAAGAGATCAACAACGGGAACTCATCCTATCTCATTAAAAATGGGGAATGGAAAGAAGGGAATATCAGCCCTTACGACCGGATCTTCTCCGGGCATTTTATTTCTGATGACCGGGGAACAGAAGATCTGCTGGTGATCAATAGAGCAGGGAAAGCTGAACTTTATACATATTGCAGGGATCATAAGGAGTTCAGGAAAATAACCCCGGTGATACCGCCTGATTTGAAATCCAACTTCCATTCGGCTGATATCATTTCCGGTTGCTTTTCTGGTAATGGTACTACCCAACTGCTTCTGTCCGGCCCCGAAGGTGTATTGGTGGGAGAATTTGAGAAGATCCGGGATGCCTGTTCCGGCACTATTGTCCAGGCATCGTTTAAACCTATTTTGAAAACAACGATCAATCCTTTTCCTGCCGGCACCACAAACCTGATTACTGCTGACCTGGAGGGTAATAAGATCACGGAAATCCTGGCAATGGCCGCCGATGGGTCATGGAAAGTGTTCCGTTTCGAAAAAGGGAGAAAAGAGCCATTGTCAGTTTTGGCTTCGGGGGACAGCTATCCGCTGAAACAATGGAATTCACAGCAGAACGATTTTAAGATCACATCAGGACGCTTCCTTCAGAAATATCCACAGGATCTCCTGCTAACTGTCTCAAGGGAGAAGTCAAAACACGGCTATTCCTGGTCAATACTGCGATTCGATCCGGCAAGCCGGTCGTTCATCCATTGTTTCAATGAAAAACAAAACCACCTGGGTAAAACCATTGGATTAGATACCCTGAAACCTTCAGACGAATTTCTCACCGGCACTTTCGACTACAACGGTAGGGTAAAGATATTCCGCTACAACCGCGACTGGCGATACGATCTTAAGGAGATCCGGTTCAACGACTCCACCTTCGAGGTAATCGCCAACATGGACTTTAGCGGTTATGAAAAGGACTTTAATCCGAAATACTTTGAAACTCTCAGGCTTTTCCCGGCGATGCTGGTAAATCCAAGGCTGACATCATTTCTCGTAATCGGGAAAAATTGTAAGAAAAAGGATCCGAAAGAAAAAGAATGCAAGGAGTTCATCGACCTTCCTGCCTTGCCGGGAACCATCCAGGTAGTTACCGTCCAGAACACTGAAAAATGACACATCTTGTTAATCTGTTCCGCAAAATGAAAGTTACAACAATCCCATGGGCGCTTATCTTGTTGGTCATTACAGGTATAACTTCCTTTTTCCTGTTAAGTTGCAGCAATGCCCCGAGATCCGTTGAAACCATTTCTGAACAATTTATCATCCGTGATTTTATTCCGATTGTCAACTGGCACATCGATTCGGCAGGAAACGAAACCCGGGCGGTGAACTGCAGCAAATCTCTTGTACTCGATTATTCCAATGCCATCGCCGAAGGATTTATTATCCCAACACAAAACCAGGTCAGGGAAGGCCAGTTTGAATTTTCCTTTTCCGTAAAGAATACCAGTAAAATTCCGCAGAAATTTTTTTATAAGATCTTCTACCAGAACGAGTCTTACAAGTTCCCCGAAACGGATGAAAAAGATACTACGAAACAGAATATCAACGCCTGGGAAAATTTTTACGGGAGCTGGGAAAATGTCTCCAAAACCTTTAAAGAAACCGGGGAAATTCCTATCGATCATGAGTTTCACCCGGTCAGCGATCATTTCCGGATTGTGGGGAACCCGAGAAATGAAGAGCGCTATTATGCGGATGGAAAAAACGACAGATGGAAAAGAAATCCCCGGGTAGGGAACTACAGCTTTCTTTTAATTGTGACAACGGCCGACAACATCAGCGGGAATAAGTTTCCCCAGGGTATTCAAAATATATCGGTTATTGAAAACAACGCATTTATTAACCCTTATTTTTATTTCCTATATGGGGAAGGACGAAAACTGAAAAATACAATTGTGCAGAAGTCACCGGACTTGCTCAAGGTGATCGCAAAACCGGATCCCGGCGCCGGAATTTATATCCAAAATGAAATCTTTGACCCGGCTCATGCCACAAAATATTATTGTAAAACCTGCGGAACGGATTCAAACCTTTACCATACGGCTCCGTTTGAACAGTTCGGCCATTATATTGATCCTTCTACACGGATGAACAACATCCCGGTTATAGCAGATGTGCTGAAGGACAATTATTCGAAGATGGACTATAATTGGAACCGCTGTTTCTTTACGAAAGAAGAACTGATCGGAACAATCCCTACAGTGTCTAAAGATCCTTGTAAAACTGTTACTTCCGATCCTGCCCGTCATAAGATCGTGATCCGGAACCCGGGTTGCGAATATGGGAAATGGTCCAAGGAAAATGTAGGTGTGAAATCACGTCATGGTTTCACCTATGGGAAATGGACGGTTAAAGCGAAACTCACAGAGCTGCTGAACCGGAATAACCTCTGGAACGGATTGACAAATGCGATTTGGCTTATCACACAAGGACAGGCGGATTGGAACCTCCGCCGGGATTGCAACAAAGAAGGGTATATGGCCAATTATTATGGAGGATCGAATGATAAACGGGTGAAAAATGTCGGCTATTCGGAAATCGATTTTGAGATCCTGAAAACCGTTCCTTATTGCCCGTCATATCTGCTGCCCCCTGCCTACAATAATGGGATCGACGATCCGAATCACCTGGGAAACTGGAATGTTCCTTTACCGGAAGAGATCCTTGCAGATGATGATAAGATCGAAGTTTGCTGTACCAATTGGGATATGGCCTGCTGGGAGCCCAGCGAATTTAAAGATGGCTGTCAGACCATTTTCTACAAGGGTCAGACCTTCTGGGCTCATCGCTGGGATAAAACCTATCGTGCCATCACGGAAAAAACCCCTGAATCCGATGATGAGCTTTTCGCTTCACCCTATTACTATTTCCAGATCGACTGGGAACCTACCGAAATCATCTGGCGTATCGGGCCTTCAAAAGATAAGCTCAGGGTTGTCGGCTATGTGAACCAGACCAATACCTCGATCCCCAATAACCAGATGCTGATGATAATCACACAGGAGTTCCACAATACCCGGTGGTGGATCGGTTCGGCCTATCAGCAGGATAATATTCCATTTCCCAAAAATGATATCGTTGGGGAGATCTATGAACTAACAATAGAATAATCGGTTACCAGTCGATCCCGATAAGATTTGGCAGAAGTGGCTCAAAAATCATGTATAGGACCAAATCCGGCTTCTCAGTCTGGATGGCATCGTCAAAGATCCCATAGGTTCCCGAATCATAAAGGATGACCGTCTTCCGGAAATTTTCAATAATGTAGGGCATCAACCCATAAAAAAAGGAATCACGAACAATTACAATTGTCGGTAAATTGGAATTGTTAACCTCGCGCACAATCTCAAATTCTGATGGGTACCAAAATGTAGGGCGGGGTTTATATCCTCTTTGTTTCCCTTCTTTTGCCCGTTCCATTTTCACCTTGGGAACCGGGTCTTCATCCTGTATATAATCCGTAAGATTCATGAGCTCGGCCAGGTTCTTACCCTTTATAACCTGCATTTTCATAGTAAAATCAAAAGTGTCCAACGGCTGAAGTGAAGGGAAATCCTGCTTCATACGGTCCAGGATGGCATGGTATGCATAATAACCACCGAGTGCATTCCAATGGTTATCGGTTTTATAATAAAGACGGCCATACTTCTTGGCTTTCATCAGGGCGCTTTTCAAGTCGATGAACTTCACTATAGTATCCTGGCGGATCAGGTCAATGATTTTTTCAGTCACAGTCTTTCCCGGCACCTTATAATAATTCCTGGGCAGGTATTCAGGGTAGACATCCTGCTTCATAGGCGGTATTGCCAGGTAAAATTTAATGCCTTTGGCATGATAATAGGCAGCCCGGTTGTGCAATTCAGCTACGATCTTTTTGATCTGGTCGCTGTTAACCGGAAAGGTTCCTTCATAGAAGGGCCGTTCAAGAATATGATACAACCATCCTTCCCTTCCCAGGGAAACCTTATCCGGGAAAGATGATTTATGAAAGAACTTCAGGCTGATGACGCCTGCATAATAACCGATCAGTTTTGTCCGGTAAGGGAAGCGATCCTCATAGAACCGGGCATATGCTGCAGGGTACGAATCCAGGTGGTTGATGTCGGGTATGGGTTTCCTGGAAAGATTCCTCTTCTCCATGTCAAGCATCTTCGGAGGAGAATAAAAATGAAACGTATCATTCATCATCACGAATAAGATCATGATGAAAAAGAGTACCATCAGGATGATCGAATAGATATGATGAGTCCGATTCATTTTAAAATTTGAAATAGATAAACGGATTATTCGTTCCGGCGATCATGAACAATGATGATATGGCCAGGATCAGGATCACTAAAAGGATCGATGATAGCTCATAAATATTTACAGAAACAATGCGTAGCGCCTTCACCGGGTCATCGGTTCTTTTCCTGAACCATCCGGTAATAAAGGAAAAAAACTTTGTGGCGCCCAGGATCGCAATAATCAGGGTCAGGATGAACCCGGTATTGAAGTATTCGAGAACCAGCAACCAATTGACAGGTTTCCCTCCGATACCGAAAAGCACACCGGTATAATGGAAAGCATCCGACAGAGATACTGTCCGGAAGAATATCCAGGATATCAAAAGGAAGAAAAGTGCATATAGATGCCGGAGTGGTTTATATATCTTCTTCAGCAAACGGCCCAATCCCAACTGCTCGAGGATCAGCAGGAATCCATGGATCAGCCCCCATGCGATGAAATTCCAGGCAGCACCATGCCAGAATCCGCAAACCAGGAAAGTGATGGAGATGGCGATCATGTATATGATTTGATCAGCCCGAATGGAAAAGTATCTTTCTTTTTTCAGCTTTCGCGATGTGGAATATGCCAGGGGTAAGAAGAGGTAATCCCTTAACCAGGTAGATAATGAGATATGCCACCGCTGCCAGAATTCTTTAATGGATCTTGAGATATAAGGGAAATTGAAATTCTCCATAAGTTCAAAACCGAACATCTTTCCCACACCGATCGCCATATCCGTATATCCCGAAAAATCGTAATAGATCTGCAAGGCATAACAGATAATACCCAACCAGGCAAGGGGTACGCTCAGATTTGAAACCGGACCGTTGAATAATTCATTCGTGACGACCGCAATGGAATTGGCGATCAATACCTTCTTTCCAAGACCGATGGTAAATCTACGGATCCCGGAAGCGAACTGTTCAGCCGTGGGCATGCGATCATGCAGTTGTGGGAAGAAATTGCGATAACGGTCGATCGGGCCGGCAAGGACGGATGGAAAGAAAGAAATGTACAATGCAAGATCTGCATAATTACGCTGGACAGGTGTTTCCTTGCGGTGAACACTTACCAGGTATGTGATGGCTTTAAATGAGTAGAAAGAGATTCCCAGGGGAAGGGCGATGTTCCGGATCATCAAAGGACTTATTCCGAGAAGAGAGATCAGGATGTTCAGGTTGTCTTTGAAAAAGCCGGTATATTTGAAAAGAAGCAACGGGATTATGTTCAGTAAAATCCCGACTACCAACCAGGTTTTCCGGAAACCCTCAGTTTTGGTCTTTCCTATGGCCAGGCCGGTGAGGTAATTCACGAATGTGGAACCTACTAAAACCGAAAGAAAAGAGACCCCTCCCCATGCATAAAAAATAAAGCTGGCAAGGAGAAGAAAAATGTTCTTTAATTTGTTGGATGAAATGTAGACAAAGAAAAGTGTGACCGGAAGGAAGAGGTAAAGAAATAACAACGAATTGACAAACATGCAGACCGTTATAGGTTCTAATCGGCTATAAATTTAGTTATTTTTGAAATTCAGGATAAAAAAAGATACAACCCCATGAAAATCATCGTTCTCGGCGCCGGTCTCGTTGAAGGCCCGATGGCCATTAAAAATCGTCGATATTAACCTTCCTCTTCTTTTTGGGAGCTTGGTATTTATCGCAATCAAATTCCGTATCCATTGCCTTCGCAGGCGTATCAAAATCCCGTTTTGTAATTTTCAGAAGTGGATCTGCATAAACCTTTTTCATGTAATACGCCCAAATTGGCAAGGCCATATTGGCTCCCTGTCCCAGGTCGATCGAACGGAAATGTGCAGCCCGGTCATCACATCCGGTCCATACACCCGTAACCAGGTCGGGCGTGATGCCCATAAACCAGCCATCGGACTGATTCTGGGAAGTTCCTGTCTTTCCTGCAACCGGGTTATCGAAACCGTACTTAAACTTCAGGCGGGTGCCCGTACCACTTTCCACGACCCCCTTCATCAGCATGATCATCAGGTAAGCCGTGCCTTCGCTGATGGCTTCATTTTGTTTGGGAACAAATGCTTCGAGTACATTCCCATTTTTATCCTCGATCCGGGTGATGAAAATCGGTTCAACGTAAACACCTTTATTGGCAAAGACTCCCATGGCCCCGGTCATCTCGTAAAGGGTCAAATCGGCAGAACCCAAGGCAATGGAATAAACCGCAGGAATATCACTGGTTACGCCCATCTTGCGGGCGATCTTGATCACATCCTGGGGTGAATATTTTTTCATCAGCTGGCCGGAGATCCAGTTATTTGAATATGCCAGCGCCCATTTCAGGGGAACCTCTTCGCCGAGCCGTTCCTTGTTCTCGTTTTTCGGAGCCCAGATATCCCCGTTGGGAAGCTCAATCACCGGTTGTACGTTCGGGTACAACGTACATGGTTTGTCACCTTCCTGCATGGCTAAGGTGTAAAGGAAGGGTTTAAAGGTAGATCCTACCTGGCGTTTGGCGAACTTTACGTGATCGTACTGGAAATAACGGTAATCAATACCTCCAACATAGGCCTTTACATATCCTGAATGCGGATCAAAGGACATCACACCGGATTGCAGCAGAAACTTATAATATCGGATGGAATCCATGGGTGTAAGTACAGTATCAATATCGCCTCGCCATGAGAATAGGGTCATTTTTACCGGGGCATTAAAGTTCTGCAGGATTTCCGCATCTGTCGTGTTGCGGGTTTTCAGGTGGAAATATCGATCCGACCGACGCATCGCCTGCAGCATCAGTTTTTGGATTTCTTTGGTCTTGTTCTTGTCAAAAACGAAAGGTGCATCTTTGACCCCTTTCCAATGGCGGAAAAACGAAGGCTGAAGTTCTTTCCCCAGGTACTCCCTCACCGCCTCCTCGGCATATTGCTGCATCCGTGAGTCTATGGTGGTATAAATCTTCAACCCGTCTTTGTAAAGATTATAAGGTGATCCGTCATCTTTCTGGTGATTGGCACACCAGTCGCTCAACACACCACGCAGGTATTCCCGGAAATAAGTGGCCAGTCCTGCCGTGTGATCCTGGATCCGATAATGCGTCATGTCCATCGGCAGGGCTTTCAGCGAATCGTACTGCGATTCGGTCAGGTAATGGTATTTCTCCATCTGTGTCAGCACAGTATTCCTTCTTTCAAGAGCCCGCTGGGTATTCCGCACAGGACTGAACCAGGAAGGCGCCTTGAGGATCCCGATGAGAAGGGCTGCTTCTTCGGCTTTCAGCTCTCTGGGCTCTTTGTTGAAATAAGTTTTGGCTGCCGATTCAATCCCGAAGGCCTGACTTCCGAAATCGACGGTATTCAGATACATGGCAAGGATCTCGTCCTTCGAATAGTTGCGTTCCAGCTTGATGGCGGTTACCCATTCTTTGAATTTGATAATGACAGTTTCAAAAAAATTCCGGTCTTTCTTCCGCGGGAACAGATTTTTTGCCAGTTGCTGGGAAATGGTACTTCCTCCGCCTTTGTTTGAGCCGGTGATCATTCCGAATGCGACACGGAAAATAGCTTTAATGTCTACGCCCGAATGTTTTTCGAACCGCGAATCTTCAGTGGCGATCAGGGCATCGATCACATTGGGAGAGAGTTCCCTGAAATGAATATTTGAACGGTTCTCGATATAATATTTACCCAGGATCACAAGATCGGAAGAATAGATTTCAGTGGCCAGGTTGCTTTTGGGGTTTTCAAGCTCCTCAAAGCTTGGCATTTTCCCGAAGATCCCCAGGGAAATAAGCGAAAACAGGAGAAGAAAGAAAAGGATCACACTCACACCTGTGATCCAGAATCCCTTGATAAGCTTTTTTTGAGTCTGGGGTGAAACTGAACTTTTTTTACCTGGCATCTTCTTGTCTGGCTTGTTTTTCAATCCTGATCCCGATATCCCTGATCCCTTTCAGCTCTTTTACCCGCATGGCCTGTTCCAGTTGAAAGCGATAAAGACCTTTTCGCGGGAAAACCATCGCCCTCTGGAAAAGAAACCGATTGAATTTCAAACTCCCGAGTCCGGATCCACGCCATTTTCCATCGGGATCGGCCAGCTGGCATTCAACGGTATCAATGGCTGTCTTGCCCCCGGGAAGAGTTGTATGAATGAAGAGATAAAGGTTGCTATAAGGATAAACGCCATCATTCCTGACATTGAGGTAAAGGTCGTAACGCGCCAGCGTATCGGCAACGTTCATGGTGAAAACCTGTGAATTCGTATTCAACCAAACGCCATTTTCCAGGCTTTTATTTTCTTCATAGAACCTTTTTGAATCACAGGAGACCAGGAAAAAAAACAGGAATGCCAGGTAAAGAAAAAAGAGGTTCCGGATCGGGAGCATGTGGTTGGATTTACTGAAACGGGTTTACAGGTTATCAAAACGGGTAAGGTCATCCTGTCCTACAACATTTTCAAAATCAGCTTTTGGCTCGGAAATATGTGCAAAATCTTCCAGCTTTTCCGGTATATTCCCGGCTTTGTTGTCCTCGATGACCTTGATTACATGCTCAACGGGGATTGCCATGAAATTGGACGAATCATTCACATAGGAATACCACATCAGCTTCCGGAAAATATCAGTCTTTTGGTGAATGGCATCGCCTTTTCGGGTTTTCAGTACCACCTCTGCATCTGGGAAACCCTTCAGGGCATCTTGATAAGTTTCGTATTCGTAATTCAGACAGCATTTCAATTTTCCACATTGTCCAGCCAGCTTCTGCGGATTCATGGAAAGTTGTTGTACCCGCGCCGAATTGGTGGTCACAGAATGGAAATCATTCATCCAGGTGGCACAGCAGAGTTCCCTCCCGCACGAGCCGATACCCCCGAGGCGACTGGCTTCCTGGCGTGCGCCTATCTGCCGCATCTCGATCCGTACCTTGAACTCTTCTGCAAGGATCTTGATCAGTTCACGAAAATCGACCCGGTCTTCGGCCGTATAATAGAAAACAGCCTTGGTATTGTCGCCCTGGTATTCCACATCATTGATCTTCATCAGCAGGTTCAGCTGTATGGCGATCTCACGGGCCTTGAACATCGTGGAAGTTTCTGTTTCAACGGCAGCTACCCACTTTTCAATATCTGTAAGCCGGGCTTTCCGGTATACCTTCTTCATATCGGGCGATCGGGGATCTACCTTTTTCTTACGCAACTGGAATCGAACGATCTCTCCTGCCAGGCTGACGATACCGATATCATGTCCCGGGGATGCCTCCACAGCAACAATATCGCCTACTTCAGCTGATAAATCCGAAGGAAGATGGAAAAAATCTTTCCGATTATTTTTAAACTGTACTTCAACGATGTCAATCACCTTGAACCCCTCCGGCAGGGGAAGATCGTTCAGCCAGTCATGGGTATCAAATTTGCTGCAGTTGTGCTGAAACACCTTATCGTTCTTGTGATAAAGCTTTGGAGTTTCGCAGCAGCCACGGGTAAAGAATGGGTTTGCGACCGGGGCAGGGATATTGGAGGTATCATCTTTGGGTTCAGAATCCATAGTACAAAAATACAATAAAATGAATTAAGGCTCCCGGTTTACTTTTTCCTGACTTCCAGGAACAGATGAGAAACCTTGATGGAAACATCAAGGAAAAGCGTCTGGGGATGTGCATTTCGTTCTATATGATAAAGCGCGGTGTTGAACAATTCAGAGAAACGAACGAAATTGGATGGATTAATATAAGAAGAGATCTTTTTTAAAAATTTCAGTTCTTCCCCTTCAGCCGTCACCTGTTCCTCGTTACCGAAAACAAAAATAGCGCAAAACCCGATCACCTTCAGGGCATACAGCAGGAAGTCCTTCTGGTTTTCCCGGCCGATCCTGGCTATCTCACCCGAAAACCCCACCAGGTCAATGATTTTGTTATCGAAACATAGCAGCATCCACTTCCGGAAGTTGGTAAAATTAAACTGATCCTCTTCAATGTGCTGCAAACGGTTCAGGGCTTGTTTCAGGTTTCCATATGACTGCCTTGCGATGATGCCGGCCTCCCTTTTCCCCACCGCATGTTTACCGATGAGATAAGCAGTAAGGTCGTTGACGCCGATCTGAGGAATTTTGACCAGTAGTGTGCGTGAACGGATGGTGCTGATCACCTGATCGGGATCTTCGGTGATCAGGATGAACAGCGTTTTATCGGGAGGTTCTTCAAGGATCTTCAGGATCTTTGGCGCCGCCGCATAATACAACTTTTCCACCATCCACAGGATCATCACCTTGTATTCCGATTCATAACTTTTATAACTCAGCGTATGGATGATCTCATTGCAATCGTCGGCATTGATGATCCCCTGCTTGTTCTCCATCCCGATAAATTCATACCATTCATGAAGGTTTACATGATAATCGTTCCCTGTAAGGAAAGCTCGCCATTCTTCAAGAAAATCGTTGCTTTTCGGCTTCCGCGTGACTTTTTTCGTAGTCGATATAGGAAGAATGAAATGAAGATCGGGGTGAACCAGCTTCTGGTATTTTATGCACGAAAGACAGATACCACAGGAATCGGGATTACTACCGGTGATCCGGTTCTGGCAATTGATGAACTGCGCATAGGCGATGGCCAGCGCCAGTTTTTCATTGCCTTCGGGACCGAAGAAAAGCTGGGCATGGCTCACACGATGATCCAGAACCGTCTGGATCAGTTTCTTCTTGATCACTTCCTGCCCGATGATTTCGCTGAACCGCATGAATTTTATCTTAATTCCGGAAGCAAATTTATGGGTTTTCCCGATGGAAAGGACTTCTTACAAAATAAATTCCCTGCAACTGTCATTGCATGAAAATTTCGGGGAAAGGAAATTCGGTGACAACCACTTTCCCCGATTTGTAACAGGGAATCAGGACGATGGAAAGAACCTCCATCCCGGATTGTTTCTCTTTCCCGCATAAAAAACATGCACATGACACAATCTCCACCGGAACGAACCGGATCAATTTAAACATAACCGTTTTTCTTCCTTAATCCGGTTAAATCGGAAAGGTAATACGGTTGTTGAAAAAAATCGCTGGATGCTGGATACTTGATGCTGGATACTGGATTATTACTATTTTACCATTTTACTACCTACCATTTCACATGTCCGCTTGTCCGCCTGTTAAATTCCCTTACAATAGCCACAAAGTATTTTGGGATTTTTTATATTTGTTAGAACATTAAAAGCAGGAAAGAAGGGTTGAAGGTATAACTATGTTAAGGAACAAATTTCTGTTTATAACAGAAGGATTGAAAAAGGAAAGGATATTCAAGAAGTACGGGAAAAATCATCCTATTGAGCCAACAAGGCTTAACACGATCTTTCGTTCACTTCAATATAGAAATTATCGTCTTTTTTTCGCAGGACAAAGCATCTCGCTTATTGGAACATGGATGCAACGAATCGCCATGCCCTGGCTCGTATATCGCCTTACGGGTTCGGTATTCTTATTAGGTATCGTTGGCTTTGCCGGTCAAATTCCAACTTTTTTATTAGCTCCGATTACCGGAGTGCTGACTGATCGGTGGAATCGCTATCACATTTTGATTGTTACTCAGATTGCCGCAATGATACAAGCATTAATCCTGGCATTTCTCTTTTTCAACGGAGCGATCGAGGTCTGGCATATTTTGTTTTTAAGTGTATTTCTTGGTTGTATTAATGCCTTTGATATGCCTGCCCGTCAATCATTTTTAGTAGAGATGATAGAAGACAGAAAAGATCTGGGAAATGCAATTGCCCTGAATTCCTCAATGGTTAACAGTGCAAGATTGCTTGGGCCTTCAATAGCAGGTGTGTTAATTTCTATCACGGGTGAAGGAATCTGTTTCCTTCTGAATGGGTTAAGCTATATTTTCGTTATCGTTTTTCTGTTAATGATGAGAATTACCCCGGAAAAAGTAAAAGCTCAAAATACCCGTGTTTTACAGGAATTAAAAGAAGGGTTTACTTATGCTGTGGGATTGACGCCGATAAGGTACATTATCCTGTTACTTGCATTGATCAGTTTAATGGGAATGCCTTATACTGTGCTAATGCCGGTTTTTGCAAAGAGTATTCTTCATGGTGGGGCTCATACCTTCGGTTTTCTTATGGGTGCTTCCGGTATAGGCGCTTTGTCTGGTGCCATTTATATGGCATCCAGGAAAAGTGTTGTGGGCCTGGTAAAAATTGTCCCTCTGTTTGCAGCTGTCTTTGGCTTTGGACTTATTGTATTTTCTTTATCTCATTTCTTTTTACTTTCAATGGTATTAATATTTGTAATCGGTTTCGGAATGATCATGCAGATGACCTCAAGCAATACCATTTTGCAAACCATAGTTGATGATGATAAGCGTGGACGTGTTATGAGTTTTTATACAATGGCATTTATGGGTACTGCTCCTTTTGGCAATTTGTTAACAGGTGTATTAGCAAGTAAAATAGGTGCATCAAATACACTCATAATAGGTGGTGCCTCATGTATTTTAGGTGCAATATTCTTTGCAAGAAAACTCCCAGCGCTAAAAAAGATGATTCGTCCCATCTATATCAGATTAGGTATAATTCCTGAAATAGCCTCCGGAATCCAAACAACAACAGAATTAACCAGTCCACCGGAAGAATAGATAAAAAGACATCTTCCCATAATCCTCAGATATCTATCAATAGTTGTTGAACATCTAAAAATAAAAAAAG
>Ga0224524_1000257_pt1 | contig 23164 bp, 15 predicted proteins | sample CFST75metaG_FD_179895 | JGI IMG/M metagenome (GOLD analysis project Ga0224524, IMG submission 179895) | Peat soil microbial communities from Stordalen Mire, Sweden - C.F.S.T75 | ecosystem: Environmental > Terrestrial > Soil > Wetlands > Peat | place: Sweden: Norrbotten County, Stordalen Mire... | reverse complement strand
CGGATGAGAAAAAATCTACCTAATATTCCTCTCTATAAGGATATTCCTTTTGCATCTCAACTCTCTTTTGCTAAACAAGGGATTATTGACATAGAGGATGCTCAAGCAACAACAGAGTCTGAGTATAGTAGCCTTAGGAATATAACAGACAAGCAAAAGTCTGAGATGATTCAGCATATGACCTATCGTACTATCTATGATCTTATAAAAAATAATGAAGATTTATTTAATGTTCTAAAACAGAATAAGAAAGCATTATATACTAAACTTAAAGATGATCTGTTACAGACTATTGCTGGAGATGTTGTAGAAGCACAAAACTTAGTAGAAGAAAAAAATTTTACTGAACAGCAAGTTGCTCCCATAATAGCTAAGACAGAAGCTTTAATGAAGGATGTTATAGAGCAATGGGATGATATAGTAGACAAGCATCAGGACTATCTAAGATCTTATAAGATTACATTTGATGAGAATGATGAACTTCAATTACAAGCAGATGATAAGTCTAAAGATGGAGACTATGCAGAAGCTACTAAGATAGACTCATTTAAGAAGATGAGTGCTACTCTTAAACTTCTACTCTCTACTATAACAGAAGTAGATGATCAGGGGAGAACAATTCCTTCTTCTATTGGAGGAGTTAAACTTCTTCCTGTAAGTAGGACATATATTAGTTTGATGAATAATCTTCACGATTCCTTAAGTATGGAAGACATGCTTGAGAGGATATGGAAGATGGCAGAGAAAGATCCTAACTATAAAGCTCTCTATAAAAGAATTACTAATAGGAATTGGAATGATAATACTGTAGACTTAAGTAATTTAGATACAGAGCACTCATTAAGACTTCTTTCTGCTTTCTGGAGCACATTTAGAAAACAAAGTCCAGAGGTAAAGAACCTTTATATCTTTGAGAATAGAGAAGTTTATGTAGGAGATGCAAATCTTTCTACAGCAGCAGCTCAATTAAAAGATGATTATACTAATACTATAGTAGGAAAAGCTAGAGAAGGATCTGGTTATTTTAAATATGATGCAAATAAAAAGGTATATGTAGGAGATAAGAGTAAAATTAAGTCTGATACATTAGAGAAACTCCCTGCTATGGTAAAGTTCTTAAATGAACTTGGTATAGAGTTTGATTTAAAGAAGATCTTAAATTTAAGAGGAAAATATAATACCATCTTTAAGGAAGCTGTAAATGGTATAAGAAAGAGTATAATGGATGGAGAGAATATTGTAAATCTCTCAGGAAAATCTTTAGATATTCAGGGAAGGTTATTAGATCTTGGGTATGTACAAGCTTCTATCAGTAATCCAGATTTTGATAGTACATTCTTTAATCTCAATAGAGAAAGAGTACAAAAAGATATAGGCCCAAATCCTGTAAGTGATTTATCAGATTTTCTCTCTCAAGTTCCAGTGTTTGATGAAGCAAATATTCAGGAGACAAATTCTCAATATTCATATTTAAAGACAGATGTCTTCTCTAAAAATTCTAATATCCTACAGAGGAAGTTTACTCCTAAAGGAAAACCTAAAGAAGATGAGGAAGCAAAACATTTAATGACTGTTACTTATATAGGAGGTATAGACAATCAAGAGAAAGGAAGACAAAAAGAATCTTCTCGCCTCTCTTATAGAGAACGACTTATTCAAGAACTTAATATTAATTTAGCTGGATATCACTTAAATCTTGTCCCTGGTGATGCTTCTTTAGAATGGGCTCTTTATATGGGAAAAGCTGTAAAGGATCTTTCTAAAGGAATGAATGATATCAATTTGATTTTTAAAGGATATTTAATTGATGAGATCAATCTTGTTAGAGAGAATAGAAAGAATTTAGCTAAAGACAGAAATGCTAAAGAGATGAGATTCTTTAAAGAGATTCTTAGAGATCCTACATCTAAAGATGCAGATAGGTTGCATAATGATATTCTTAGTGAAGATAGATCTCCTGAAGAAATCTATAATAAGTATTCTTCTCGTATTGAGAGTGCTTTAAAGAAGTATATAGATAGACTAAATAAGAGACTTGAAGATACTCTTACACAGTATTCCATATTAGAGATGGATAGGAATGAGAAGTATAATTTCAATAATGTAAATCTTCCTAAAGATCTCTCTGAAACTGAAGTAAAGAATCATTTAAGTCTGTTGAATATAAATTATGTTATAAATAATATTGAACTTCATAAGTTATTATACTCAGATCCATATCAATATGCAGATGAGTTAAAACGTATAAAGAGTTTTAACTCTCCAAGACAAGCATTAATAAGCAATTCTCCACAGATGAATTCTGCTTTTGATAGAGTATGGAATAAAGGGTTTAAGAGGGGAGAGATTGGATGGACTAATTTTAATCAGGATTTCTTTAAGAGTGTTACATGTAAAGATATTCTAGGGATAATGAAAGATATTACTGGCTATCAATCTTTATATAAAATTACCGATGGTGGTGGAGTAATTTCTTTTCCTGCTTATCGACAATTTAGGATAAGAAGATCTTCTTGGAGTAAAGAAGAGGAAACTCAGTATAGACATGATATAGAGTATGAAAGATTAGATAAAAATGGTGCTACAGAAGAAGAACTAGAAAAATTTAATCAGAAGAATCCAGGAGTGAGGAGTGCGTACACTCCTATTAAGCCTATTGTAGCTGGAAATAGAGCAAATGATCAGAATTATAACCAAGTAGTATTGGATAAATTTGCACTATATCCTCTTTCTTATAGAGTATTAAAAGAACTCAATAGAGGAAAGGACTCTGATGCCTTATTATTATACAATAAGATGCAGAAGGGAGATGTAGATTATATGGTATATGATAGTTCAAGAAAGGTGGGAGCTGTTGATAGTCAGGAATTATATAATAAAAATGGGGAATTTAATCCTACTCCTTTCTCTAAAGAGAGTATTATTAATATTCCTTTTCATATTATGAGTGAGCAGACAGAAGTTCCTTCTAAGGATGATGATTCTGTTTCTCGTGGTAGTCAGATTACAAAGCTTGCTACAATGGACTTTATGGAAGTAGGAGTTCCTATAGATTTTATCGGAAAGAGTAAAGACATAGGGGAAAGATATAAGGAATGGCAAGCTCTAGTACAAAAAGGAGATGAGAAAAAATTATATGAGGTATCTCCTCTCTATAGAGAGATTAAGAATAATCAGAATTTATTAGAGCAATTAACAGAAGCTGGTTATCAAAATCTTCTAAAGAGACTTGGTATTAGAGAAGAAAAAGGAAAATATATTGTTGATAATTTTGCTGTGGCTTATACTACTCTTAGAGAAGAGATTCTAAAGATAGAAGTTAACGAGAATATCAGTGATGCTCTCTCCTCATTTATGGAAGGTAGTTCTATATTAGAAGCTACTCCTGCTTATCGTCAGGTGAGGGATATTCTATATTCCATAGCAGATAAGGAAATTACATCCCAGAAGATTAATGGGGGAATGAAGGTGTTGATTCCTGCGGTGACATTAATAAATAATGGAATAAAGAAGGTAGAGATAAATGGAAAGACTGGATATACCTCTGATGCGTTAAATTGGTATGTGAATGCAGATGGTAAACGTGTCTGCGAGATAATGATTGGCAGATGGTTTGATAGTAAGAAGACAGATGAAGAACTTCTAAATGAATGGTATAATAAAGATGGAAGTCTTACAGAAGAAGGAAAGAAAATATTATCGGGAATAGGTTTTCGTATTCCTACACAAGGACAGAACTCTATAGAGAGTTTTGTAATAAAGAAATTTCTTCCTAGAGAGTTTGGAGATAGTATTGTTCTTCCTGATGCAATGGTACAAAAGACAGGAGGTGACTTTGATATTGATAAATTAACCACTTATCTGAAGAATGTCTTTGAAGATGTAGATGGAAGAATTAAGTTAGTAGAATCTAAGAATTCTGAACAAGCTACAAAGAGTTTCTATGATAAGTTATTCTCTGATAAGATATGGAGTAAGATAGATAGTCTTGAGAATAAAGATGATTTTAGAGATATGTTACTCTCTGTGACTTCTCAGATAGATAATCATGCAGAAGTAAGTGTTATATCTCCTAAGACATATTTAAGTAGAGAAGAGTATAAATTCTATGATAAATATTTCAATCTCATTTATAATATTATAGATCAAGCCTCAGAGAGAGAGATGAAAGGCTCAGAATTAATACAGGAGCAACTTGATAGATCTGGAGAGAAGAAATCAGCATTATTCTTAAAACTTCTTAATGAAACACTAAGAGAAGGATATGTAGATAAAATGTATAGGAAAGCTTTACAGAATGATTATATACAGAGTCTACAAAATCTTGTCTCTCATCCTCTGAACTTTAATAGATTAGTGTCTCCTAACTCCGCAGACCAATTAAAAGAATTGGCTACAGAGGTAGTAGACAAGAAAATAAAAGAAGGTACACTCACACAGAGATTTAATTATACTGAAGTGGGTAATATGTTAGATAGAGTGTTCATGTCTCAGCTTAGACATGCTTTCTTATCTGGTAAACAAGCTATTGCTATTGCAGCAGTGGGACAGACTAATCATGCTCAAAATCAAAGAAGTTTTATCTATATAGATCCTAGTAAGTTAAAAGATGTAAGTGATGAGGATAGAAAATGGCTTGGAAATGCTCTTATAACATTTGATAAGTATAATAAGGTGAATAATGTAACTTCTCTATCAATGGTTAAGAATGCTGAAGGACAAGATATTTCTAATATCATCTCTCAGTTTATTGATGGATATGTAGATATTTCTAAAGGCCCCTGGATTATGGAGCTTGGTGCTACTCCTTCTACAACTTCTACATGGTTATTCTTAACTAAGATAGGAGTACCAATTGATACTATTTCTTATTTCATGAATCAACCTATTATTCAGGACTATTTACACTCTGTAGAGAATGCTGGATACTCTTGGTTATTCATGGATAGTTTTGTAGATACAATGAAAAGTGCTTATTCCTCTAATGGAGAGACTACTTATTCTACAAAGGCTATTCCTTCTAAAGAGAACTTAAGAGAGACAATGGGAAGAGAAAGTTCTAAGCTAAATGATTCTCAAAAAGATCAGCAGAGGTTTATGCTTGATGAGTTTTTGAAATATTCAAAGATGGCCTCTCATTTATTTAATGTTGTACAAGGAACTAATTTTGATACAGCTAATTTGAATGATCCATATTTAATAACGAAGAAACTCTATCAACTTGATAAAGCAAAGAATACAATTATTGGTGGTGTAGAGGAGATATTGAATAATTCTTTTGTAGGAGTATTAGGAAAGACACAAATAAAGATGAGAGATGCTCTCTCTAATTTCCTTAAATCTGATCAAAGTAGAGTTAGAGGCATCATTACTCAGGTATTAAAACCCTATATGGATCTACCAGATAAGGAATTTACTAAGGTGGCTCAGAAAGCAGTAAGTGATTTATTTGATTATGCTGTACAGACAAATTTAGGATTGAATAAATTCGTACAAAATATCCTTATTAAAGATGGAGGAGTAGGTATGGAGATATTAAATCTCATGAATAAGATAGCAAAAGATCCCTCTCATCCTCTGTATGATAATTATATTCTTGGGAGAGAGGGTATAATGAAACCTATTATATCCAGTAGAGAGAATGGCGTGAATAATGCAAAGGTAAAAGGTCTTGGTAATAAAGCTTATGATCAAAATAGTATTATCTATTCCTTAAGAGAAGTGAGAAATGAATTACAAGGAAAGAGTGATCTATATGATAGAATAGTAGCTCTCGCTGTCCTACAGAGTGGACTATCTTCCTCCAACATCTCATTTACATCTGTCCTCCCATTTGAAGATTTTAAAAAAGTTTATAATGAAACTCTTTTAAATTTAGAGAATATCAAAGATCTTGATAACTTTGCTAAGTTAAATGTTTTTGAGAGGAATAATTGGGATAATGATGATCTCATTCCTCATACAAAGGCAAAACTTATATTTTCAAAGAAAGATGGTACTCCTTATTATAATCCTCCTATGGAGTTTTTGAATGATAAGGTGAAATTATCAATTAAGAATAATGAAATTCCTCAGGTAATGACAGTGAGACAAGCAGAGAGAGATGCTAATTCAGATCATATTGTCTATAGTTGGGAGAAATCGGAGGAGTTAATTATACCTGAACTAATAAAGAAATATCCAAATTTGTATGGATATGCTCTTGTTAAACAGATAAAAGCAGATATGCGTAAAGCTGGAGACTATTCTTATATTAATAAAGGACTCTTTAAGAAGGTAAGAAATGAAGAAGGAAATCCTCTTGAGACTTCTTATATACAAGATAGTAAGGAAGTAATGCAATATGTTTATAAAGCAATAAATGCCTGGGGAGATGGAAGAAGAGCTAATGAATTCTATACAACAGAGCGTCCTTCTGTAATTGATAATGGATTTATTAAAGTGATAGGTATAGATAATCAGAAGATTATTGATCTTTTCCCCTCTCTTAAAGAAAAAGTACCTATTGAGAAGAATGCTCCAGAGGGGCTTCCTGAAATAAATACTTCTAAGAAAATTAATATTTATGCAGGAACTAATGAAAATGCAGAATTAAGTAATTTTGCAAATAGACCATTTAAATGGGGAAGTACTACATATCCTACAGTGGAACATGCTTTTCAAATTGCTAAACTTTTATATACTAAAAGTTATATTACAGAGCAAAAAGCAGAATTAACCAAGAAGATGTTGAACATGTCTGCTGCAGGAGTTAAAAGTTTTGCTAGGACTATAACAGGATTAGATGTAGAACAATGGGATAAATGGAGTACAAGTATAATGAAGGATATAATAAAAGATTCATTTAGTCAAAATACTAATGCTCTTCAAAAATTATTGGCTACAGGTAATAGTCTATTAACTCATACACAGGATAATACTAAGTGGAAAACTGAATTTCCACGAATATTAATGGAAGTGAGAAATGAATTATCTCAATCTGAAATTAATAGTGTTCTGAATCAGAAAGAAGAAGAATCTAAACCATGTAACAAATGAGCTGTTCAATTATAAGAAATAAGGATACTAAGGAGATTGAAAGAGTCAATGCTCCTAATGGTAAAGAATCTATTCTTTATAATAGTGTTTTAGAGATGAATTCTGATAAGGAAGAAGCTTTAAGAATATGGGCTCAGGTATACACACCTTCTTTCAAACAATGGTTTGGAGATTGGGAGAATGATAAAGAAAATTCTTCTAAGGTAGTAGATGATAACGGTGAACCTTTAGTAGTTTATCATGGAAGTGAACATAATTTTGAAGAGTTTAATTTAAAGTATTTTGGACGACAAGATGTAGGAGATAGAGGCTATGGATTTTATTTTTCTAAATCTAAAGATATTGCAGAAGGCTATGGAGAAGAAGTTTATCCAGTTTTTCTTAATATTAAAAATCCATATAATGTAAAATTTAAAGATAATGATCCAGCATTCTATTTTAATAGAGGGCACTTTAGTAACTACAAAGATGAGATAGATAAGAATGAATTAGACAGAGCTAATTGGTTATTAAAAGTTGAAAATAATGATATAGGTTATGCCTTTTTTGACGGGTTAAAATCTAAATCAGCTTCTAAATCTGAGTTGGTAGATTATGTAAATAATAAAATTGATCAAAGAAGCAAAAATTTTAGTGAAAGATTAAAAGAATTATCAATAATTGAAAAATCAGATGGTGTAATAAATGATGATTATGAAATAGTTGTATCATCTCCAAATCAGATTAAATCAGTAACTAATCAAGGAACCTTTTCTAAAGAAAATAACAATATTTATTTACAAACAGAAAATTTACATCCTTCTCAACAGGAAGCAAAAGATATTCTTTATAATGAAGTGTATGATAGAACATTATATCCTGGAGATATAGATAGAATTAATAGAAGATTGAAACAGATTTCAGATAGAGTAGGAGATATCACATGGAGATTAGCAAAAAGTAGAGTAAATAATTGGTATGTTGCTGGATATAATAATTCTGATGTAACAAGAGGAAATTATTTTAGTCAGTTAGCAAATGGTTTATTTAGCCAAACTAATGATGTAGTTGCTTCTAAATCCTCTCCAGAAACCCTTGGGAAGATAAAAGAAGTAGCTCAGAAGATGGGAATAAAGATTCAAGCTTTATCAGATTATCTTAAAGGTAATCCTAATGTTACTGTTAAAGGAATAAATGGATTAGCAGATACTATCAAATCTATTGTAGCTATTGCTGAAGGTAAAGAAGATGTAGCTCTGACAGAAGAGGTAATACACGTTGCTACAGCTATTATGGAGCAGACATCTCCTAATGTGATTACAGAGATGATATCCAAAATTGATAGATTCAACATCTATAAAAAGACTCTGGAGGCATATAAGGATAATAAGAATTATCAACTTCCTAATGGTAAACCAGATATTAGAAAGATAAAAAAGGAAGCTGTTGATAAACTCCTTACAGAGATGTTTATTCATAATAATGAAGGGGATACAGAGTTTCCAGAGCTTAAAGAAGAAGCAAATAGATCTATCCTACGTACTTGGTGGAATAAGATATTAGACTTTATTAGGGGACAATATAAGAAAACTAATATTGATATATTCAATGAGGCAGAGAGTAAGATCATAAACCAAACAAATATACAAAATGAATCAAGACGAATATCTTCAAGAACTGACGAAAATTTACAAGGAACAGGAGAAACAGGCATTAATTTGGAAGGAGTTGTCATTCCAAAAAGTTTCACAGTATTATGGAAAGACTCTCCTGACGGATCTGCAAAGAGAATCAATTTATGGGGAACATGGAACAGTACCCCAAACAGAGGAATGGTTTCCAGCATTTCCAACATGCAGGGATATATATTACATAGTCCCACTTACCAACAAGTTAAAGGAAAGTCTATTAGAGAAATATTCCAAGGAGAGACAATATTGGGAAAAGAATTGGTGGGAATGGAAAGGAATATATTCTACCAAACGATCCTCAGTTTACGTATTGCCCAATCCCTCTTTGGAAATCAATTCAATAGAGGAATTGCAAATAAACTTAAATTGGATAGAATTATCTTTGTAGATATACCAGATGGTCATCCAATGTATATTAATAAGGAAGGATTTCACGTTAATATAAATGAGAAAGATGGATTTTTAAAAAGTATATTAGAAGTAACTTCTCCAAATAATGAAGGAGCTTATATAGATATGGCAATAGCAGAAGAATTAATTCATTTAGTATCTTCTCGTCTTACATCTACTGAATTACAAAAGGCTGCCTATTTAGAATTAACACAAAAAAATAAGAATGATATTAAAAGAGCCTATTATAATAAGCAAGATACTTCTACATATAAAGACTTAACAGAATTTCAATATGTGCATGAATATGTACGTATGAAAATACAGGATAAAATATTTCATAAAACTACAGAAAATATAAAAGATCATCTTAATAGTATTATAAATCAAGTATGGGAATTTATTAAGGATTTAATTCCTGCATATAAGAGTATGTTAGATGTTTATAATAAAACATTAAATTTTATAGAAAAAGGAGAAGGAGAATTACAAGAGAACTCTAGTGAAGAAATCTTAGGGCTCCCTTCCCTAGAGCAGTCTTCTGTGCAGAAAAGTTTAGCAATGACAGATGCTACCCTTAGAAAGATAGAAGCAAAAGAGCCCATTGATGTACATCTTCTTGAGACAGATGAACCTAATAATTGGTATGAAATCCTAAATGATAAGGGAGTGTGGGAGAAAGTAAAGAATAGGGTAACAGATAGGGTGAAAGCTTGGTATAAGAAACAATTTCCTAATAAATCCTTTACTCCTGAGGAGGAGAAATTTAATGAGTTTAAAAGAACTCTTGGAATAAAGTATCACTCTTTCATGGAGGAGATTCATGGGAGATATTTTAATAAAGATGGTACACGTAAAACCTCTATAGGAGATAGAGTATTAAAGTTGGGTAATACGGATAATACTATCTATAATGGATTAGAAAGTTACTTCTCCGATCTTATTAAAGAGTTTCCTACAGACTCATTAGTATTCTCAGAAGTAAAAGTATATGATCCTAAAGAGAAAGAAGCTGGGACATTAGACTTATTAGTAGTAGATAAAGACGGAAAGGGGCATATATTCGATTGGAAATTCATGAGTGTTAGTAAGAAGTCTCAGGATATTGCATGGTATAAAAAGGGAGCTTATAATATCCAGCTTGGTAGGTATAAGGACATTCTATTAAAGAGATATAATATTAAGAGTATAGGAATGAATAGAGCTATTCCTATTTTGATGAATATAGTAACAGATGAAAGTACAGGGGATCCTGTTCTTACAGGAATAAATATTGGATCTATAGATGTTAGTAAAATTACAGATTTAAGACTTCTTCCTTTCTCTGAGAAATCTGAGAGTACAACAAATGATAAACTTGATAAAGTAGTTACTAAACTCTCTGGTATGCTCTCTACAATAAGTAGCCAGAAAGTAAAAGAAGAGGATAGACAGTTTAAGAATGATAGGTTGAATCTTATTGAGAAAGCTATTAGATATGCACAGACTAAACATGATTTATCTCCATTAATTGCAACTGTTTCTAAGATAAAGCAAGAGGGGACTAATATTCTTGATGATTGGAATACTACATGGAAGAATAGAAATGTAAGAGATGCTAATAATCAGGAGAAGTCTGAGTTTGCAGAAAAGATGCATGACTACAGAGATGTAGCTTTAACATTTGAAGAGATAGAATTCTCTTTAAGAAAAGTAATATATGATAAGGATGAAGCTGCTAAGGCTACTACAGATGAAGAAAAAGAAGATTGGGAATTTAGAAAGGGAGTAGCAAATAATCTTAGAGAGGAAGTAGAGAGTATTATAGAATCTAGAAGAGAGATAGAAGAAGTCTCTAAAGAGTTTACTAATAAATTTCTTGGATGGGTAAATAATGTTACAGGTCTTCTTACCGCAGAGAAGATTTTAAGGGGCTTAGGAGCTACATTCTATAACATATCAATGCTTCCTAATGCTTCTCTTCAAGTACTAAATAAACTCGTTACAGATGCTACTATAACAGCTAATAGGAATGCTCTTACAAGAGTAAATAGATTATTAGAACTAAAAAATGAACTTTCTAAATCAGGAAATCTGAGAGATGCTATAAATCTTCTTTATCAGAAAGATGATAAAGGAAAAAATATGAATAAGCTCTTCTATAAGTATGATCATGATTTCTATAAAGAGGTAAATAAGAATGCCCTCTTAGAGAAACCTAGTATGAAATGGATAGAAGATAATATTGATATTGAAGCTTATAAAAAGGCTGCACAGGAGAGAATAGATAAAGGAGTTAAGAGGTATAAGTTAGAGTATAAGCATGATGAGGATACAGCAAATAAGTTTATAGAAGATCTCAGTAGGAAATGGGATATTACCAGGAAAGACTTTAATGGATGGGATAATGATTTAATAAAGAAATTTCCAATAGATAAATGGCTCTCTAAAGAGTACATAGAAATTCAAAAGAATAAACCATTATTAGAACTCTATACTCTTATACATGAAGTAAATCATGAAGCAGCTTCTATTGGATATATTGAGAAGAAGGTAATTAATACATTCCTCCCTTTTATTAGAAAAGGGTTTGCTGAGAAGGTAGCATGGAGAGAGAACCCTCTTGAAATGATGAATTGGGAGAGAAGTCTTAGAGTAAATCCTGAGGATACAGGCTTTGGAAAGATTAATGAGATGAATGGAAACTACGAGCATAGTGTTCCTAAGTATTTTACATATGATTTTACAAGAGATGGAGAGAAAGCTAGTGAGGATGTATTTAAAAATCTTATGCTTTATTTCTCTCATGTAGAAAAGTACAGAGAACTTATTAATCTGGAAGGGCAGATTAAAATCCTTCAAGATGTAGAACAAATGAAAGACCATATTGAGACAAATATGTTTGGTATGGTACAGAAGGAGAAAGGAAAAGCTCTTGTCTCAAAAGGAAATGAGTTTAATAGTAAGGTGTTAAATAAATTTGTAAGAACTCTTTTTTATGGGGAGAAGTATGTAGATACAGATACAGATATTGCGATTAATGTACATCCTCAGGAAGCTATGAAGAAGATGATAAATTTTGTAGCCGGTCATGAAGTATACAAAGTAGATGAGAATCCAGATCCTATTTCTCTAACAAAAACTATTGATGCCTTAAACCAATACTTTAGAGTAAAGACTCTTGGTGGTAATGTTGTCTCTGGAGCAGCAGTATTTTTTGGATCAAGCATGCAAGTGATGTCTCAGGCTGGTAGGTACTTCACTGCAACAGAATTCTCTAAGAATTTAGGAAAGTCTTTTCGTAATTATGCTTCTGGCCCTAATAAAGAGATGTGGCTACAACTAGTAGAACACTTTCTTCCACTAAGAGAAGATGCTATAAATGCTAAACTAGAAAAGGCTGGAATGACTACATTAACTAATATTAATCTAAAAGATAAGTTAATGTCAGTGATGTCTCTTCCCTCTGAGCATGTGGAACAGAGTATATTTCTTTCTCTATTGCAAAATTCTATGGTAGATGAAAATGGTAAAATCATTAATATCAGACAATACGTAAAAAACAAATACAAGGATCGTTATTCCTCTACAGAGAAATACAAACAAGCCCTTCCTCAGATAGAGAATGAGATAGCAGAGCTACAGAATACAAGAAGTATAGATGCTACAAAAAAACTTGTAGATGGTAAACTTGTTATCCCAGGTTTAGATCTCTCTAATACAGAAGAATTAAATAGACTTACAAAACTCACAAGAAGGATAGCAGAAACCTCTACACACGGAAGAACAGCCTCTGATGCTAACCAGTCTGCCATGAATATCTGGTTAAATTCTATGATGGTATTTAAGACATGGATGCCTAAGCTTATTAAGACGAGATTTGATGTTCTTTCTAAAGTGAGTGATGATTTCTCTGTAGTAGTAGATGATGAAGGTAATACTATGGGAGAGAGATATGATGTAGGAAGGATAAGACTCTTTATGCATACAATGGGATTTAATATCTTCAAGGGCACAATGAGAATTTATAATATTCTAAGTATGAATAAAGAGGGACTAAACACTCTTGATGATATGTTTAGTGAATATGCTAAAGAGTATGAAAATAGAACAGGGCAAGAATTTACTATGTCTAAAGAGGACTTCTTTGATATGGTGAGGGATAATCTGAGAAATGAAGCTAGGGAACTTTCTGCTTTATTATTATTAACAGGAGCTGTATTCTCTTTAGGGTTTATAGCACCTGGAGATGATAAAGATAAAGCTGCTAAGAATTCAATGGCTTATTTCCATAAAGTATTAGATAAATTTCATTCTCAATTAGAGATGTTCTATGATCCTAGAGAGTGGAGTAGTGTCCTCACTGGAGGAATATTTCCTGCTTTAGGCATATTTAGTGATATTGGGAGGTTTATACAGCATTCATTCCTAGAAATAACAGGATTAGATGTAAGACATCCCCTTATGGATAGAGATGAAGTGCTAAAGAAAGCTCAACCATTAAAATATAGTTTAGAGTTATTCCCTATGGGAAAAGCTTTTATAACATATATGTCTATGATAGATGCAGAATTTGCAAAGGATTTTAATGTAGCAGTAAGTCCAGAAAATAGAAGGTAATATGATTTGGATATATCAGATATATTATATAAATTTGACCCTAATGTTATTATCTACACATGGGATCTTCTTTTAAGAAAAGGAAGGAACCGTGTGTTTTTTATTTTATAATCCCCTTAAGTAAGAATTTATGGTAACACAGAGAGAAAAAGAAGAACAAAGAGCAGAAACTCTCGGAGGAATTTTAGAGCAGTTAAAGCATTTAACAAAGACGCAAGAGGAACATACACAAAAGTTAGACAATCTTTTAAAAGAAATTCCTCTTTCGGTAACTTCGTATACAAACACTTCTATGACTCCATTTAGAACGTTCTTCAATTGGGCAATTACAGCAATAGGTTCAGTATTAGTGTTTATCGTTCTATTTATGATTAGTTTATCAAATAGACAACAGAATCTCCCTACAACACAAGAGCTTGAAGATTTATACATAGATAAGTATAATTATTATCAATTACAAAAAGTAGAACATGATGCAGATATAAATGCCTTATGTAATCCTAAAAACGCCAGGGAGATTTATAATAAATTAGATCAGGATCAACTCACCACACTTAAACTAAATTTTATTGGTAATACAAGAGGAGATCATCCGGTTAGTACTAATAATCTAATTAGTAAATAGAGATGTTTAGTTATTATAAAAAATTATTAGATAGTAACTCCCCAGAAAGCAGTAAAAGGTATATGGCTACTATGTCTTTTCATTTACTAGTTTTGGTTATAATATTTTCAATTATAACTAAAAGAATTATTGATCCTAATATCTATTATATTTTAGGGGGATTAGCAATGGGGTCACAGATAACAACATTATTTAACAGTAGACAAAATGGAAATTCTTAATAGTATATTAGCAATTTTAAAGAAATATTCTTGGTTTTTATTTATAGGGACATTTACTCTTCTAATATGGCTCTGGATAGCAAATAAGAAAAAGACTAATGAAATAGCTGAATTGAATGCAAAAAATAATATTCAGGCTGTCTTATTAGATACAATGACTGTTAGATCTAATAAATTAGGGAGTATCACTGCTGAAAAAGAAGCTTATGAAGTAGAATTATCTTTCCTTCAAAAAGACTATGATAAACTAAATGCTGGAAGTAAGGAACTTCTTAATAAGATAAAAGTTTTAGAGAATAAAAAGCTTCTTATTGAGGCTACTAATATCTCTCAGAAAGCAAAGATAGATAGTCTTATTAATAATAAACCTAATATTAACAAACCTAAGGGAATAGTAACGTATAAAGATAGTATTTATAATAAGGATAAGACAGTTAAGCTTAAATATGAGTTTATTGTAAGAATGTTAGATTATCAACTAACAATAAAGTCTATAGAGATGCCTAATAAGCTCTATATTAGTCATAAATACTCAAAAGATAAATCAAAGGTGTTAGTAGATGTAATTAATAGTAATGAGTATTTTAAGACATTAGATATTGATGGATATATAATCTCCCTCAATAGGAATACAAGCCATTTTAAGACTTATCTGATGATTGGAGGTATAGGAGTAGGAATGGGAATAATTACAGGACTAGTCTTCTTAAAATAATAAATCATGGCAGATTTCAATGAAGCAATAAAGAAGGTATTACAAAGTGAGGGGGGCTATAGTAATGATCCTCTTGATAAGGGGGGAGAGACCTATGAAGGAATCTCCAGGAAGAATTGGCCTAATTGGAAAGGATGGGAACTAATTGATGCTGGAATAAGAAACAGCGAAGAGTTAGATGAAGATGTAATGAGCTTCTATAAAGAGAACTTCTGGGATGAAATCTCAGGAGATAATATTAATATACAACAAATAGCAGATCTATTAGTAGACTCTGCTGTAAATGAAGGGATATCTCCTGCTATAAAGAGAGCACAATTACTTGTTGGTCTTCCTCAAACAGGAAAGATTACACAAGAATTAATAGATAAATTAAACTCTCTATGAAGAAATATCTATTCATATTAGTATTAGTCTTATTGGGGATATTTTCCTACCTTAAATGGCATAAATCTCCTATTACACCTACAGAGATCTCTATAGAGAAAGTATCAAAGATTGAATATATCAAATTACAGGATTCAATCTCTATCTTAAATACTAAATTAAAAAGAATAGCTATTCTACAAGACTCTTTAGCAGTGTATAAAATAAGACCTTTAATGACTAAAGAACAGTTTATAGATCTATATAAGTATGAGAGACTATATAAATACTATCTTCTCTGTAAGAAGAATCCTAAACAATGGGTCTACTATAAGGGATGGAGTATACGTGTATTTGAAGAATAACTTATTTAGTTAGTTTATTTTAACTAAAGCTGTTACTATTTAATTTAAAATGTTATATTTTTGTAAATAATAAAACTTATTAAAATGACAATTCCAGCAAGACCAATAGGACAAGATCCTCAATCTCAATGGTTATGGTATATATTACAAAAGCTTGATAGACTTACACAAATTATTTCTTCTGCTGAAGTAGGGACAGCAGTAACAATCGCTAATGGAGCTGATGTAGCTTTAGGAAGTACTACCGACGCTAAGAGTTCTGCCACTGATGCTACAGCTACTACTATTGTCTCTTTAATAAAAGAGATATCCTATCTATTACAAAATAAAATAGGAACAACAATAGCAGATGGAGATCAGGCTACAATAGGGGCTAAGACAGATGCAAGAAGTATAGCAACAGATACCACTGCTATAACAGCAATGCAAGTATGGAAACAGATTTCCTACATGTTACAGAATCCAGCTACTATTCCTAATGGTGGTAATGTAGCCCTCGGTAGCACTACAGATGCTAAAAGTGCTTCAACAGACACTACAGCAGTAACAGCAATTTCTTTGCTTAAAGAGTTATCCTATCTCCTACAGAGTGTAGAAAGTGTAGCTAATACAGCAAGAACAGTCTCTACAGTTGTGATTCCTACACAACCTATTGATGAGTCAGGAAATGTGCTGGGGAAAACTGCTGCAAATACTACCAGAACTGTAGCTACATTGGTCACTCCATCTCAAATAGTAGATGCTACAGGTAATGTTATCGGCATATCTGCAGCTAATACGGCTAGGGCTGCTTCAGACAAAGTGCTACTTGTTCAAACTATTGATGCTACGGGAAGTATTGGTGCGGGAGCAACAGATATTGATACGTCAGCATTTGCTGCAACTACGTCTAAAGGTCAAGTTATCATGGCTATAGGTAACCCTTCTACGTTAGTTGCCGCAGATCAGAAGGGCGCAGTAGGAATGACTTTAAATAGAGACCTTAGGGTCTTCAATCCACCATCAACGATGATGGCTGAATATAGAAGTCCAACAGATTTTACTGCAGTATTCGCTTCTTCTACTACTTTAACGGTAACAGGGGCTCCATTTACAGTAGATGATTCTGTATGTAGGGTAACATCCATTTTATATAAAGATGTAAATGGTGTATTTAGAGGGTTATTTAATGCTCGTGGAGGTGTCAGTATCACGTGTGTTAGTGGTACTATTACGGTAGCTGGCGCGGGAACTCCATTCACAAATACAGATACTATATATGATGTGAATCTTACTGGTCCAAAGAAGGCTTACGATAACACATTAGATGTTCTTAAGAGTATAGATCAAGCTCCATTGAGTTCTCAGTACGTATTAGATAGTCTTATAGACACAACGAACGTCACAGCCGCTACTAACTATTATCCTTCGTCTACGGGTATGGCAATGGACGGATTTAGAGACATGTCTCTAACGGGACAGTTGATAGATTCTGACAATACAACTACTATGACTCTTGAGGTTACTAATGATGAAGATGCAGTTAATGCGAATTGGCAGCAGATCTACGGATACGATAGTATCGGCAATGCGAATATCAATAGTGTTATCTGTGCATCAACTACCAAGAACTTTGCTTGGAACTTCGACAACTTTAACTTCTCATTATTTAGGGTTAAGATTGTCAATGGCGATAATACAAATACGATGGTGGTTAAATGTAGAAGAAAGGCATTATGAGCAAGTTAAGCAGAAGTGAAATATGTAGATTGGCTGCAATAAAAAGATGGGCTAAACCTGGAGAAAAGGAAAGAATGTCTATTGCTTTAACTGGAAAGAAAATGCCTCCAACATCAGAAGAAACTAAATTAAAAATTTCTGTTGCATTAAAAGGAGTAAAGAAACCAGATGGGTTTGCAGAGCAATTAAGAATTGCCAATACTGGAAAAAAACATTCAGAAGAGACTAAGAATAAGTTAAGGATTATTGGTGCGGGAAGAGTCATGTCAGATGAAAGTAAGATTAAGTTATCTAAGTCAACTTCTGGAAAGAAAAAACCAGAGGGATTTGGAGAAAAGATAAGTAAAAGAAAAAAAGGAGTTCCTGCAAGTCAACAACAGAAAGATAGACAGAGTGTAACAATGTCTGAGAAATATGCGTCTGGAGAACTTATTTCCTGGATAACAGGAAAACATCATACAGAAGAAGCTAAGCAGTTAAATAGGGAGGCAACTATTAAAAGATTAACAGATGGTAAATATCCTAAAACAAATACAAAAATAGAACAGATTATGTATTCTGCTCTAGTTGAATTAGGAGTAGATTTTGTACATCAGTATAATTTTAATAATAAATTTGTATGTGATTTTGCTATTCCTATATATAAAATAATAATTGAGTGTGATGGTGACTATTGGCATAATAGATCAGATGCTAAAAAAAGAGACGCACCTAAAAATGCATATATACCTAAATGTGGGTGGACATTATTAAGATTTTGGGAAACTGACATTCATAATAATTTACAAAAATGTTTAGATGAAATTATAAATAACATGAATTATAAACAAGCCCTGTAAATCAATATAGTTATGCAATTACCATTAACAGCAACAGATTTGACGCCTTTGGTGTCACAGATTTTAGAAAAAACAGTGAATCTTGCTCAAGCAGCAGCCGCTTATGATCTATTCACTGCAACCGGAGATATCTATGTAGAGGATATCAATCTCTACTGCACAGTAGTGGGGGCAACTTTCACCTCAGTAGCGATTGCTACCAATGATACAGTGCCTATAGTCATTATGACAGCAGCAGAGGGCGCACTGGCAAATATTGTTGCAGGAACTAATTTTCAACCAGCAACTAAAGGGAAGACCTTTAGATTGAAGTCTGGAAATAAGGTCAGATATACGATTGTAGGCTCTACAGGTACAGGTACGATAATCGCCACTTGTAAATACAGAACTATATCAGCAGGAGCAACTTTAACTTAATAAGTCATGGAAGACAATAAGAGAATAGAGATAAAGAATCATCTCGTAGATGATTGGGATAAATTCGCATATAAGAATGAGTTAGCTGCAGATGTGAAGATGAAATACATTTTTGGTCCTTATGGGAAGGACGAACATTTCAACATCGACGACATTTGGGCAATAGCGCAAGAGGTTGAAGCAGAGAAATCTGCAGACTATGTCCCTCTAGTTGTAGAATCAGTCCCTCCTACAGATAGCGAAGTGTTAGATAAACTTATTGCAGATAATGTGGTGACTCAGGAAGAAGTAGATGCTGCAATAGAAAAACTAATTCCAGATGCTGTTATTGAAGAGCAACCAGTATCTGAAGAATCTGTTAAAGAAGAATCTCCTATTGTAGAAGAATCAGTCAATCCTAAGTAATGGCTAAAGAATCAAAATACGGCGTACTTCCTCAACCGATTTTTAGAACTCCCTTCCTAGATGAAAGTTCTATGATTGCCAATAGTGGTACGCCAGTGTCATGTACTTTTCTTAATGGAAATATTGTATTAAATGGTGCATCTTCATATGCCACTTATCCTACTGTATATAAAGGAGTATATTCTTTGAGATTTCGATTCTCTGCTATTGCTCCTTCTGGACTACAATACATTTTTGATGGTAGAGCAAATAGTGGAACTGGATATTTGAGGATGGATAATGCTACAACTATTTCTGCAAGCAGTGGTACATTATACGTAGATGGAGTGGCATCTTCAACTATCTCTTCAGCAACAAAAGAAATCATTGTAACAGGCATTACACTTGCCACTACATTAGACTATATAGGAAGGATTAATTCTTCGGCAGCAAATTATCTGAATGCCTATATTGATCTATTTGAGGCATATTCTACAACATTGAGTGCATCTGAAGTCTCCAACCTTTACAACAACTGCAGAAACGTAAGCCTTTCTCCATATAGGTCAGGAATAACAGAGATACTAAATATAGATGGAAGAAGAGGGGCGATAAGTAATAAGTATGGCACTGCAATTGTCAACACTGCCGTTACTTCTGTAAGGAGCGGTAGGGTGAATGCGATGAGCTTTAATTCGGGATTAAGTTCAAAACTAAACTTGGGCACATATTCAAACCTCACAGGAGATATCACTTTGTTCTGTTTAGTCAAATTGGCAAACGCAGGAGGAGGTTCTGTTGGAAGAATAATCGATAACTCAAAACTGTCTGTCTATTATAATGCAGGAAAATATAGTGTCACATCTGATGGGTCAACAGTAGTTTCAAGTGCAGCATCTTCTGTTGCTTTTGGAGTATGGCAAATGTTGACGATTACCAGAAGTACAGCAGGAACCGTGAATATCTATCTTAATTCAGTATTATCTGGCAGTGCCAACCAAGCAAGCGGTGTGCCTGCAAGCGGGACTACAAATATTACAGTAGGAAATACTAATGCAGGAACTTCTGGACTTAGCGGCTTAATGCCTCTTATAACAGTTGTAAGTGGTTTGCTTAATGTAAATGAGATTAGTCAGTTATTTTCAAGTTTAAAATCACAAGTCAATTTATAAGATATGCGTATTTTCAGTGTAGACTTCAGACGTTCAATAAATGATCTTTATGGTGCTACAGCGACTCTTGGTAGTACAGCCACAGTCCAAAATGACACCCGTGGCATGGCATTGAAGTGCAAATCCTTAGCAACAGACTACATCACCTATGGAGACATTACTGCTATCGATGCTATTGGGACAGGAGCATTTAGTTTTGTTGTTGGAGCTAATGTGAAGGGATTCTTGGCACATGGATATGCAAATAATACTTTGTCTGGCAAAACAAATAATAGTGGAGCCACTGGATTTAGTTTGTATTATAATGACACTGCAACCATAATAATAAAAATACTTAGTTCTGTTATTTCTTTTGCAACGACTTTTGTTGCAAAAAATAATCTATATATCCTTACGCGTAATGCTTCTGGTCTCTGTACCCTCTATCTTAATGGAATTTCAGTTGGCACTCCAGTAACTCAGAGTGGAAGCATATCAAATGCTGCACTAATGTCTGTTGGTTATGATGGAGAAACTACTGGGAGAACGCCCAATGCCTCCATTTATCTCTCAGAGGTCTACAATCACTGTTTAACTCAACAAGAGATAGATAACCTTGTAAGGGATTTCAATAAAAGAACAATTGTTAGTAAACCACAGAGAGGATTCATACAAAACCGTGCAACTGATTTGTCATTCCTCAAGCCATCATTGATTGCTGCATATAATTTTAAAATACAATAAAATGAAGTCTTGTGAATATTGTGGGAAGGAAATGTTAAAAGAGCCACGTTGGACATATGAGTATTTTAATAGAAAGAAATATTGTTCAGAAAAATGTTTTTATGATGCATGCAGAACTCAGGCAGTATGTACTTGTGAAATATGCAAAAAAGAGTTTAATAAAAAGCTATGTGACATACGTATTGGGAGGGGCAAGTATTGCTCTCTGGATTGTAGAAATATTGGATTGTCTACAAAGTTTAATGGAGAAAATAACTCCAAATGGAATGGTGGAATTACTGTGGACAAGAAAGGATATAACAGAATGATGGTATTTGGATTGGAGCAGAAAGGATTATCAAAATATAGATTGCAGCATATTGTAGTTGTTGAAAGATATATTGGTAGACAATTAAATAACTCAGAAGTTGTTCATCATATAGATGGAATTAAAAAGAACAATGATCCATCCAATTTATATTTATTTCAAACTGGAGGAGATCACACTGCATATCATTCTGCATTAAGAAGAGGCGAGGTTGGATCTTTGGTAAGTAATCTTGATGAATATAAATTACAGGAGGCAATCTAATGGCTAATACAATCATAGATATTTCAGGTAATCTCAAGAATGGTGTTGTAACCAATTGCATAAACACAAAGGATGGCATTATGCTGATGGGTGTCAACTCAAAGGTAGTATTTGGTAATATTGGTGTAGTTAAAAGTGTTTCTTTTAGATTCAAACCTCTTAGTGCGACCTGCAAGATAATGGAGAAAGCCGCTAACTCTGGTTTGATCTATAACAACAGTGGTACACTCGTAGCAGCAGACTTTGCAAACATATATATCAATGGTACTGTTGGAACAGGATTAACCGTTAATCAATGGCATAATGTTTGTCTGACAAGTGCAAGTGATGTAACTTTTAGCGCGTGTACTCTTGGGCTTAATAATGCAACTTATGGTGCTTTTGAAATTGCAGACCTTAGATTTCATAACAGAACTTTGAACGTACAAGAGACTAAGGATTATAATAATCTGTTTGTGCGTCCTGTGTTAGTCTGTGACTTCAGCCAAGATTCAGCAGATAGACAGGTTAAGACTCCTGTTGGATGGATTAAAGGAACTGGGGCGGGAAAAATAGGAGAATTAACTTCTGTTGTTAGTACTTCTCTCCCCAAAGGAAAAAAATATTTTGAATTCACAACGGCAGGAACTATGTCAATTTCTATATCTCTTGATGCATATATTGGAAATGGATATGTTGATTATGATTATTATAATGGCTCTGTATGGTCACATAGATCAGGATTATTAACTGCTCCAGTAATAGGGATAGCCTATACAGCTTCTAAAATAACAATGACAGGAACAAATATTGGAGATAGATTTACAAATCTTGTTATACGACAAGGACAAATTATTTAAATATTATATTTAAAATACCTAAATGAGTTTTCCCCCTAATGGCTATCATGCTGTAATTTCATTAGTTACAAGTATAAATGATGGTTATTCAATACTGTTAGTAAAAAATTAATAGAAATCTATAAAAATATTTATTATGAGCACAACTAATGAGAAGATTAAAGATGTAGTTGATAGATATGCTTCTACTTTTTCCTCTTTAGAGGATAAATTCTCCCAGCGAGAAGTTAAGATTGAGCAGGATATTGCTACAATTAAAGCCGAAGGAGAAAAAGATCTTGAAGCTATTCGGGAGGAGATTAAAACAATAGCAAACAACATTTCTACAGAGATAAAAAATAGTGTTATTACTGTTGCTGATAAAATAGAAGAAGTAGTTAAAGAAATAAAGGATAATGTTAAGAAAGTAGAGACTGTTGTAGAAGAGGAAGTAAAGAAGGTTGAAGACGATGTAAAAAAGGAAGAGGTTAAGGTAGAGACATTTTGGTCTCTTATAAAACAAGCATTTAAG